>Ga0302324_100026653_pt1 | contig 11037 bp, 7 predicted proteins | sample Palsa_T0_1_FD_201949 | JGI IMG/M metagenome (GOLD analysis project Ga0302324, IMG submission 201949) | Peat permafrost microbial communities from Stordalen Mire near Abisko, Sweden - Palsa_T0_1 | ecosystem: Environmental > Terrestrial > Soil > Palsa > Peat permafrost | place: Sweden: Abisko... | reverse complement strand
TAGACGCCGTCGATCGCCCGGACCGCGCGGAGCACGTGGCCGAGGTGCTTGGGATCGCCCATCTCGAAGGTGAACTTGCTGAAGGCAACCCGGTCCCTAGTGGTGGTCACCGACGCGGACAGGATGTTGACGTGCTGATCGGAGATCGATCTCGTCACGTCGGAGAGCAGCCCGGTGCGGTCCAGTGCCTCGACCTGGATCGCGACTAGGAACAGCGACCCTTCCCGCGGCGACCAGCGAACCGAGACGAGCCGCTCGGACTGAGACTCCAGCAGGTGCCCGAGGTTCAGGCAATCGGCCCGGTGCACGGAGACGCCGTGGCCGCGGGTCACGAAGCCGGTGATCTCGTCGCCGGGCACCGGTGTGCAGCACTTGGACAGCCGGGCCCACACATCAGCGGCGCCCTCGACGACCACCCCGGAGTCACCGGCCGGCGGTGGCTTCGGCGGCCGGGTGGGCACGGTCGCCTCGGCCAGGTCCTCCTCCGCGCCCGCCATTCCGCCGGCCGACCTGACCAGCTTGCCCGCCACCGACTGGGCGCTGACATGGCCTTCGCCGACCGCGGCGTACAGCGCGGAGAGGTCCGCGTAATGCAGTTCGCGGGCGATGGTGAGCAGCGCGTCGGCGGTGGCCAGCCGCTGCAGTGGCAGGCCCTGCTTGCGCATGGTCCTGGCGATCGCGGCCTTGCCGGTCTCGGCGGCCGCCTCCCTGCGCTCCTTGGAGAACCAGTGCCGGATTTTATTGCGGGCCCTGGCGCTCTTGACGAAACCCAGCCAGTCCCTGCTCGGCCCGGCGTCCAGGGCCTTGGACGTGAAAATCTCCACGGTGTCGCCGTTGTTGAGCGTGCTCTCCAGTGCCACCAGGCGGCCGTTGATCCTGGCGCCGATGGTGCGGTGACCAACCTCAGTGTGAATCGCGTACGCGAAGTCCACCGGAGTGGCGCCCTGTGGCAGCGCTATGACCTGGCCGCGGGGTGTGAAGACGTAAACCTCGGCGGCACCTAGGTCGAACCGGAGCGACTCCAGGAACTCCGCCGGATCCGCCGTCTCCCGCTGCCAGTCGACCAACTGGCGCAGCCAGGCCAGATCCGAGTCGCGGGTGCCGAGCACGGTCTCTTCCTTGTACTTCCAGTGCGCGGCGACGCCGTACTCCGCCCGCCGGTGCATGCCCCAGGTCCTGATCTGCAGCTCGACGGGCTTGCCTTCGGGGCCGATCACCGTCGTGTGCAGGGACTGGTACATGTTGAACTTCGGCATCGCGATGTAGTCCTTGAACCGCCCGGCCACCGGATTCCACCGGGCGTGCACGGTACCGAGTACCGCGTAGCAGTCGCGCAGGGAATCGACGAGGATGCGGATGCCGACCAGGTCATAGATGTCGTCGAAGCCCACATTCCTGGCGATCATCTTCTGGTAAACCGAGTAATAGTGCTTGGGCCGTCCGGTCACCATCGCCTTGATCTTGGCCTCGCGCAGGTCGGCTGACACGTCCTCGACGACTTCCTGCAGGAAAACATCACGCCGCGGCGCGCGTTCCGACACCAGGCGGGCGATCTCGTCGTAACGCTTCGGGAACAGCGTGGCGAAAGCCAGATCCTCCAGCTCCCATTTGACCGTGTTCATGCCGAGCCGGTGCGCGAGCGGCGCGAATATCTCGAGGACCTCGCGTGACTTCTGCTCCTGCTTGGCCCTGGGCAGGTAGCGGAGCGTCCGCATGTTGTGCAGGCGGTCGGCCAGCTTGATGACGAGGACCCTGATGTCGCGGGACATCGCGACGACCATCTTGCGCACGGTCTCCGCCTGCGCTGCCTCGCCGTACTTGACCTTGTCCAGCTTGGTCACGCCGTCGACAAGCTCGGCGATCTCGTCGCCGAACTCACGCCGAAGCTCGGCGAGGGTGTAAGGGGTGTCCTCGATGGTGTCGTGCAGCAGCGCCGCGCAGAGCGTCTCGTGATTCATGCCGAGCTCGGCGAGGATCGTGGCGACGGCGAGCGGATGCGTAATGTACGGGTCGCCACTCTTGCGCAGTGTGCCGGAGTGCTGAGCTGCCGCCACGTCATACGCATGCTCCACCAGCCGCACGTCGGCCTTGGGATGCGTCGCGCGCATCGTCTTGATCAGCGGCTCGAGCACCGGATTGATGCCGCCGCGGGGCGCCCCTAGCCTGGCCAGCCTGCGGCGGACGCCCGCGGTCCCGGCGGCGGCGTTCGCGACTGGAGCGCTAGCCGCTGGTGGCTGGGTGGCGCGTGGCTGGCCGCCGCGGGTCCTGGCTGGGCGGGACTGGGCCGCCCTGGGCCGCCCGGCGCCGGCCGCCCCGGCGGCAGCGGCGGCCGCAACTGCCGGCGCGTCATCACCTGGGCCATTCCGCTGGGGCTCCTGGGGTGTGACGCCTTCCCGCAGTGTCGCCTCGTCCTGTGGTGTCGCCTCGTCCTGCGAGACGACTCCGTCCTGCGCGATCACTCCGTCCGGCCCAGTCAGCCCGTCCTGCTCAGAAGACGAGCCCGGTTCATCCTGCGCTGGCTGGCCGGCAGCGACGAGGGCGGCGTCAGGCATAGCGGCCCCGCCGGCCGTCACCACGTCACCCGCCACCTATGCTCCTCACGTCCGCCAGGACACACAGTCTATCGGCGGGCGATTCGGAAAGTGCCCGGCTCGGCGAGCGGCATCAGACCACCAGCAGCGATCGCACATCAAGGCCGGGCAACTGGCCGCGGCCATCGAGGAAACCGAGTTCCAGCAGGACCGCGACGGCGGCGACCTGCGCGCCGCCGCGCCTGATCAGCTCCGCTGTCGCGGCTGCGGTACCTCCGGTGGCGAGCACGTCGTCGATGATCAGCACCTGATCCCCGGGCCCGAACGCGTCTTCGTGCACCTCGAGCGTGGCAGTGCCGTACTCGAGCTGGTAGGTCTGGGCGTAACTGGCGGCCGGCAGCTTGCCCTGCTTGCGGACTGGGACGAAGCCGGCGCCGAGCGCCACGGCGACCGGCGCGGCGAGGATGAACCCGCGTGCCTCGATCCCGACCACCTTGTCGACGCGACCGTGCCCGGCGGCCAGCGCGCCCACCACGGCAGCCAGGGCTGCGCCGTCCGCGAGCAGCGGGGTGATGTCCTTGAAGACGATGCCGGGCGTGGGAAAGTCGCCAATATCGCGGATCATCGACGTGATCAGGCCGGCCATCCCGGCATTGGCGAGCGCCTCGGTCCCGGGGATGGCCTGCTGGCTCGCGAGCCCACCCTGACCCGCGAGCTCATGCTGGCCTGCGAGCTCATGCTGGCCTGCGAGCTCATGCTGGCCTGCGAGCTCATGCTGGCCTGCTGACACGGACTAGCGCCGCTTCTTCTTGCCGCTCGGCCGCCGCTTGGTCGCGCTGGTGCGCCGTGGCTGCTGGCGCGGTCCGGGCCGGGCCGGTGCAGCGCCGGAACGCGGTGCGGCGGTGCCGGCTGGCCGGCCAGCCGGCACCCGCTCATCAGGCGGATCGGTCTGCGTGGCTGCCAGGCCTGCCGCAGCGAGATCGACGTCTCCATTCACCGCGTCCTGGTCTGCGACGCCGCCCAGGTCACCGCCACCGTCAGCCAGCATGTCGGTGCCAGCCGTCCCGGTGCCGCTGCCGACCGTCTTCCCCGCCTTGGCCTTGGCCCGCGCTGCGGCGCGGCCGCCGGAGGCGCGCAGCGCGACCCGCTTAGCCAGCGCCTTGTACTGCGGCTCGCGCTCCTTGAGGTCAGCCAGCGCCGGCGTGGCGATGAAGATGGAGGAGTAGGTGCCGGACAGCATGCCGATGAACAGCACCAGTGCCAGGTCCTTGAGCTCCCCTGAGCCGAGCAGCCCGACGCCGACGACGAGAATGGCGGCCACCGGCAGCAGCGCGATCAGCGAGGTGTTGATGGACCGGACCAGGGTCTGGTTCAGCGCCAGGTTCGCGGCCTGGCTGTAGGTGCTCCGGGCCGTCCCGAGCAGCCCCGCGGTGTTCTCCCTGACCTTGTCGAAAACGACCACGGTGTCGTAGAGCGAGTAACCGAGGATGGTGAGCAGGCCGATGACCGTCGCCGGGCTCACCTGGAAGCCCGTCAGCGCGTAGACGCCGATCGTGATCACGATGTCATGGGCCAGCGCGATAAGGGCGGCGCTGGCCATCTTCCATTCGAACGCGATCGACAGGTAGATCACGATCGCGATCAGGAACGCGATCAGCGCCTTGAGCGCCTTTTCCGAGATCTGCGATCCCCAGCTCGGCCCTACGAAACTCGCGCTGATGGAGTTGAACGACACGTGCGCGGTGCTCGCGAGCGCGTCCTGGACCTTCGTCTGCTCGGAGTAGGTCAGCTTCTCGGTCTGCACCTCCCAGCTCGCGCTGCTGCCGAGGCCGACCTTCTGCACGATCGCGTCGTTGCCGCCGCCGGCCGCGTCGACGGCGTTGCTGATCTGCGCGGCCGACGTCGCGGGCGCGGTGAACTGGAACACCGAGCCGCCCTTGAAGTCGACGCTGTAGTCCAGTCCGCGGACGAGCAGCGCGGTGATGCTGACGATCAGGATTAGGCCGGAGATCGTGTACCAGCGCCGCTTCCTGGCGACGAACTCAATCGACACCTCACCTCGGTACAGCCGGCCGCCGATGTTGCCGAGCCGGGACATCACGCCTCCTTCGGGGTGGTCCGGGCCTGCGGGCGCGCCGCGGCGCTCGCGGCGCCGCCGGTCGCTGGCCTGGCCGCCCGCTTGCTGCCGCGCCACGGCGCTCGCGCGCCAAGCCTGGCTGGGTCCAGCCCGGAGAGCGGGTGGCCGTCACCGTAGAACCTGGTCCTGGCCAGGATGGTGATCATCGGCTTGGTGAACAGGAACACCACGATGACGTCGATGACCGTGGTGAGGCCGAGCGTGAAGGCGAAGCCCTTGACGTCGCCGATCGCGAAGTACCACAGCAGCGCGGCGGCGAGGAAGGACACCGTGTCGGAGACCAGGATCGTCCGCCTGGCCCGCGTCCAGCCCCGTTCCACCGCGGCCCGCAGCGACCGCCCGTCCCTGACCTCGTCACGGAGCCGCTCGAAGAAGACGACGAACGAGTCCGCGGTGATGCCGATCGCCACGATCAGGCCGGCCACGCCGGCCAGCGAGAGCGAGAAGCCCTCGTACTTGCTGAGCAGCACCACGGACAGGTAGGAGAGCAGCGCGGCGATGGCCAGGCTGGAAACCGAGACGACTCCGAGACCGCGGTAGTAGAGGAACGAGTACAGCACCACCAGGAGCAGGCCGATCCCGGCCGCGATCAGGCCGGCGTGCAGCTGCGACGAGCCGAGCTGCGGGGAGATCGTCTGGACGGACTCCTTGTCAAAGGTCAGCGGCAGCGCGCCATAGGACAGCACGTTGGCCAGGTAGGTGGCCTGCTGCTGGGTGAAGGTGCCGGTGATCTGCGCCTGGCCGCCGGTGATCGCGCTGATGATGTCAGGCGCCGAGATGACCTTGCCGTCCAGGTCGACGGCGAACTGGTCGAGTGGCGAGGTCGGATTGCCGTTGTTGCCGTACTTGTCGAACATCATGGTCGTCAGGTCGCCGAACGCCTTGGCGCCGGCACCGTTGAAGGAGAGGTTAACGAGCCACGAGCTGCTGGTGGTGCTAAGCGCAGCCGACGCGCCGGTGACCATCGTGCCGAGCACCGTGGCCTTGTCCAGCGCGTACTTGTACGGCACGCCGTCGATGTACTGGCAGGACACGGTCTGGCTGTTCGCGTTGTCCCATCTCGTCGCGTCGTCGTCGTAGATCTGCTTCTGCCAGTTGGCGTTGGCGCAGTTCAGCTTGTCGAACAGGGCCTTCACCGGGGCGCTGACCAGGGCGGCGTCTCCGGCGGCGTCCTTGGTGGTGGAGAGCCCGGCCGGGGCGGGGGTGGAGCTGGCGCTGGGCGAGGCACTGGCGCTGGGCGAGGCACTGGCGCTGGCCGATGCACTTGCGGACGGGCTGGGCGAGGCCGTCGCGGCCAGCTGCCGCGCGCCCGTCGTGAGGCTCTGGCCGCCGGAGACTGCGCCCGGGATGCCCAAAGCCGCGGAACTGGCCGAGGGGCTGGCCTTTGCCGAGGAACTGGCCTTTGCCGAGGAACTGGCCTTGGCCGAAGAGCTGGCTTTCGCTGACGGGCTGGCCGACGCCGACGGGCTGGCCGACGCCGACGGGCTGGCCGAGGGGGTCGGGGTCGCCGAGGGGGTCGGGGTCGCCGCCGTGGTGTTCTGCGCGCTCAGCAGCACCTGGCGGAACCGCAGCAGCGCCGTGGTGCCGACTAGCTGGACCACCTGCTGGGACTTCTTGCCGGGTACTGCCACGGTGATGATGTTGCTGCCCTGCTGCTGGACCTGGGCGCCGGTGAAGCCCGCTGAGTTGACTCGCTGCTCCATGATCGAGATTGCCGTCGACATTTCGGCTGCCCCGGGCACGGAGTGGTGCGGGGTGACCGCCTTCAGCGTCACGTCGGTGCCGCTGGACAGATCCAGGCCGAGCTGCACGCGGAAGTTGTGGTGCCAGTTGCCCGGCTGGAACGTGTCCTTGCCGACAATCGACACCAGCATGATGATCATGAGCACCAGCAGCGCCGCGATGGCGCGCCCCGGCCTGGATTTCGTGCTACTTGGGGGAGCCAAGTCTCGCCTGCCTTTGATCGATCGGGGCCAGCGCGGTTGTTTTACGGGTTGTGGTCCTTGGAGTCCCAGTCGTCCGCTGGCTTGTCGCTGAAGTCCGTCTCCGCCTCCGGCTCCGGCGGGACATCGTCCGTGGGGCTGTCCTCGGGCAGGATATTCATGATGGCCCTGCGCATGATCCGGATCTCGACGCCAGGCGCGATCTCGAGCTCCACGTCCTGGTCATCGACCGACGTGACGGTGCCGTAGATGCCGGCGGTCGTCGTTACGCGCTGGCCTGGCGTGATCTCGCGCTGCTTCTGCTGCTGTCCGCGGCGCTGCTTGCTGCGCGGCCTGATCAGCAGCATGTAGCCGGCGCCGACGAGCACGACGATAAACAGGATGGACGTGATCGAGCCCGACCCCTTGCTGGTGCTCGTCGTTGCCGCGAGATACATGTACCCCATCGCCGGGCTTCCTTCCCATTTATTGCCGCAGCGGCCACTTTATTGCCGCAGCGGCCACGGACCAGCCGTGGCCCGTTGACCGGCCTGGCCGGCACCCGCGCCTCGCGGCTGTGGTTTGACCAACTGCCGCAGTGTAGCGGCGCGCTGGCAACGCACCAACAGGCTACGGGCTCAGGCGAGCGATCGTGACATGCCCGCAACCGGCAGTATCCCTGCTGGGTCAGCCGAACAGGGTGGTACCCGGCGGGTAGCCAGCACCAGGATAGGCCGCCGCGCCAGGCTCCGGTACGGGCAGGCCGAGGTGCTCCCATGCGGCCGGCGTGGCGACCCTGCCGCGCGGTGTCCTGGCCATCAGGCCCTCGCGGACGAGGAACGGCTCGGCGACCACCTCGACTGTCTCCGCCTCCTCGCCGACCGCGACCGCGAGCGTGGACAGGCCAACCGGGCCGCCGCCGAATCTGCTGACCAGCGCGGAGAGGACCGCCCGGTCGAGCCGGTCAAGGCCGTTGTCGTCCACTTCGTAGAGCTCCAGCGCGGCGCGGGCGATCTGCCTGGTCACGACCCCGTCGGCGCGGACCTCGGCGAAGTCGCGCACCCGGCGCAGCAGCCGGTTGGCGATCCGGGGAGTGCCGCGGGAGCGGCCCGCGATCTCCTCGGCACCGTCCTCGCGCAGCGTCACCCCCAGCAGGCCAGCGGACCGGCGCACGATCACGCCAAGTTCGGCCGGCTCGTAGAAGTCGAGGTAAGCGGTGAATCCGAACCGGTCACGCAGCGGAGCCGGCAGCAACCCTGCTCTGGTCGTGGCCCCGACGAGGGTGAAGCGAGCGATGTCCAGCGGGATCGCCGTGGCTCCCGGTCCCTTGCCGATCACGACGTCCACCCGGAAGTCCTCCATGGCGAGGTACAGCATCTCCTCGGCCGGCCGGGCCACCCGGTGGATCTCGTCGATGAACAGCACCTCGCCCTCGCTGAGCGTGGAGAGCACGGAGGCGAGATCACCGGCCCGCTCGATCGCCGGGCCGCTGGTGATCCGCAGCGGAGCCCCGAGCTCCGCCGCGATGATCATGGCAATCGTCGTCTTGCCGAGGCCGGGCGGCCCGGAGAGCAGGACATGATCGGGCACCCGGCCGCGCCGTAGGGCGCCCTCCAGGACAAGGGACAGCTGCTCGCGCACCCGAGCCTGGCCGACGAAGTCCGCCAGCCGCTTCGGCCGCAGCGCGCCCTCGATCAGCCGGTCGTCGGCATCGGCGAGCGGGGATACCACCCGCTCTTCGGCAGCCAGGACGGGCTCCCCGCCCCGGCTCGTGACGTCTGACCCGCCCCGGCTGGTGACGTCTGACCCCCCGGGGCTGGTCACGTCTGCCCCGCCGGCGGTGCTCATGTCTGCCCCGCCAGGGCTGGTCACGTCCGCCCCAGCACCCGGAGCGCCGCGCGCAGCGCGGCCGCGACATCCACGTCCTGCGGATCGGCCGCCGCCGAACCGGCGTCACCCGGGCCACCGTCCGCGGGATCACTCGCCCCGGGGCCGGAACGCAGCTCGGGCTCGATGGCCGCGATGGCCAGATCCGCGTCGCGTGCCTGCCAGCCCAGGTTCACCAGGCCGATCCGGACCTGCTCCCGCCACGGGGCCGCCCGCCTGGCCAGCGGCAGCCCGCCGCCGGTGTCGCCGGGCGCCAGGTCGCCTGGCGCGCCCAGCCGCCCGGCCAGCTCAAGGACGATCCGCTGCGCGCCCTTCCTGCCGATGCCGGGAACCGTGGTGAGGGCCGCCAGGTCCTCGGTCGCCACCGCCCGCCGCAGCGCGTCCGGGCTGAACACGGCAAGCATCGCCAGCGCCAGCCGGGGCCCCACGCCGCTGGCCGTCTGCACCAGCTCGAAGGTGTTCCGCTCGTCCTCGCCGGCGAAGCCGTACAGGGTCAGCGCGTCTTCCCGCACCACCAGGGACGTCGCTACCCGGGCGCGCTCGCCCGTGCGCAGCCCGGCCAGCGTGCCCGGCGTGCACTGCACGAGCAGCCCCACGCCGCCGACGTCGATCACCGCGCCCTCCGGCGCGACCGAGCTGACCTTGCCGTCCAGGTGCGCGATCATCGCGAGCCGCCCGCCGCGACGGGCCTGGCCCGGCCGGCCGCGGCGGCTTGGCCGGTGAGCTGGGCTGCCGCGCTGGCGGCGGCGAGCCGGCGCTGCGCCCCGCCGCGCCACAGGTGGCAGATCGCCAGCGCCAGCGCGTCGGCCGAGTCGGCCGGCGGCGGCGGGTCCGCCATCCGGAGCAGCCGCATCACCATCTCCGTCACCTGCTCCTTCCCGGCCCGGCCATTGCCGGTCACTGCCGCCTTGACCTCGCTGGGCGTATGCAACGCCACCGGCAGCCCGCGCCGCGCGGCGCACACGATGGCGACCGCCCCGGCCTGCGCGGTGCCCATCACCGTCCGGACGTTGTGCTGGCTGAACACCCGCTCGACGGTCACCGCGTCCGGCCGGTACTCGGCCAGCCAGGACTCGATCCCGGTTTCCAGCGCCAGCAGCCGCCGGGCGATGTCGTCATCGGCCGGGGTCCTGATCACGTCGGTGGCCACCAGCGTCAGCGCCCGGCCGGGCACGCCGTCGATGACGCCGATGCCGCACCGGGTCAGCCCGGGATCGACGCCCAGCACCCGCATCCCGCTCACCCGTCCCGGTCGCTGACGAACACATGTTCGGTCGCCTCGACACTACCGTCACGCCGGGCCCCGCGCCGCGACGTGCCCCGGCGTGTCGCCGGTCAGAAGTAGTCGAGCATGAATGCCTGGCCGCAGAACGCGCCGTCCAGGGCAACGTCGGCGGCCGGGTCTCCCCCGGCGGCCAGCCCGGCGAGGCGCAGCGTGGCGAGTGGTGTCCCCGCGTACAGCGCGGCGAATCCGCGCGCCCCGAGGGCGAGCGGCACTGCTTCCGGGGGGTCCGCCAGGCCTTCCGTTCCGTATCGAAGGAGAACGCCGTGGCCGCCGCTGACTCTCAGCCGCCAGAGCCCGGCGTTCACGGGGCACAGCTCGTCGTCCAGCCGCAAGCCGATGTCCAGCCCGGCCGGGGCCGGGAAACCGCGCCCGGCGATGGCCGCCGCGGCGTCGATCACCCGCAGCATCCACTGGCGCTGCCGGGTCAGGGTCACCTCTGGCTCCCTGATCAGCCAGCTGACCGGGTCGGCCGGGCCGCAGAACGCGCGGACGGTGCCGGCCATCGAGTCATGCGAGGCGACCACGGACCACAGCGCGCGGGCGGTCGCCGCCGAGCCGGCCACCGCGCGCCGCACGACGATCTCGTTGTTCCCGGAGGACCAGCCGTAGGCGAGGAACCCGTCGTCGGCGAGGTAGCAGAACAGGTCCTCGTCATCGAGCTGGCGCCGGGAGACGGCGGGATCGAAAGCGACCGGCCCGCGGTCGCGGGCCAGCTCGTGCACCCGGCCGGTCACGGCGCCGATCTCGGCCGCGTCGTCCGGGCCCGCCCGGCGCAGGCCAGCCGCCGGGCCCGCGTCACCCGTGCTGACCGCGGCGGCGTGGTCCGGCGGGACGAGGGCGCGCAGCGAGCGGGCCGGCATCGACACCTGGTACAGGCCGCCGCCGACCTCGTAGCCGAGCGAGCGGTAGATCGGCATGGTGGACGGGTACAGCGCGGACAGCGGGTAGCCGCGGGCCGCGATCTCCGCCAGCAGCGCGGTCATCAGCGCCCGGCCGGTCCCGGCGCCGCGTGCCTCCGGGGCGACCTTGACGCCGGCCACCCCGGCCATCGGCACCGCGCGTCCCTGCCACCACTGCGTCATGTCGTGGAACCGGGCCGAGCCGACCAGCCGCCCGCCGGCGAAGGCGCCGAGAAGCTGTCCGGCCCCGGCGGAATACCGCGAGCTCGCCAGCCGGCCGGCTCGCTCGGCCGCGGCGAACGAGCCGAACGACCGCCGGGCCAGATCCAGCTCGGGCTCGGGATCGTCGTCCGGGGTGAGCGTGCGGATCTCCGGC
>Ga0302324_100026650_pt1 | contig 11038 bp, 11 predicted proteins | sample Palsa_T0_1_FD_201949 | JGI IMG/M metagenome (GOLD analysis project Ga0302324, IMG submission 201949) | Peat permafrost microbial communities from Stordalen Mire near Abisko, Sweden - Palsa_T0_1 | ecosystem: Environmental > Terrestrial > Soil > Palsa > Peat permafrost | place: Sweden: Abisko... | reverse complement strand
ACCCTTCATCTGACCGGCCGCTCTTCGGCGCCTCAGCTGAGGAGCGTCGTCTCCTAACGTGATGGTTTGATGGTGTGGTCAGCAGTGAGTCACGGTCGCTTACGCGGTTGCAGTTTGGGTTGCAGTTCACCACCGTGCGGCGCCGTCCAGGGAGGACCGGGCAAGGACATTGGTCCAGCCTGAACCGATCCGGACGATCGCGATCCGAGCTGCTAATGCGGTTCAGGTGCACCCTCATCCTGCCGCGCCACTGCTGGTCCTCGGTCGCCGTCGCTCCCTGCGGGCCAGGTCGGCTTGCCATCGAGCGATCTAGCTTGCTGTCACCTCCGGCAGGGTCCTTGCCCGCGTGTGTAGGCAGGCCAGGACCCCTGCCGCCGTCTGCTCGGGCGTGCCCGTAACGTGCCCGTCAGGACAGATGATCACGGGATTCACGGTCGCTCACGGGGAAGCTCTCGCTTCGGCCCAGGTCAGAGCTGCCGCAGGTGATCGGCTTGCACTGGCAGTGACTTCCCAAGCTGATGGCCCATGTTTTGCTCTGAGCCTGCGTTCCGGCCGTATGTTTGCGGGGCGGGCCGGTCGATGCCGTCCGGCCCCTTATACCGGGCCTGCCAGCGGCCGGACGGCAGCTCGCGGACCCGGCCGAAACGCCGCTTGCCTGGCATCAGGCCGCCCTCCTTCGTGGCCGCTCGACCGGAGCGACGCGACCCGCTCGAATGAACTCGGCCAAGGCGGATTCCCCGATCCGTACATGACGGCCGACCCGGACGAACTCGATGCGGCGCTCATCGATCGGCCGCCGCGGGAAACGCGCGCTGGTACCGAGGATCGCGGCCACCTCCGACAGAGTGAGGAGTCGTTCCGCGGTCGGGCTCTTGGCCTGCGCCGTCATGCCGCCCTCCCGGTTGGCTCGATCGAATCCGGCGAACTCGCACCCGGAGCACAGCTCCCGTCCGAGCGCCAGCTCGCCGCCACCAACGGCACCGCGCGGAACACCGCCCGCGAAGCGATCCGCCTGCTAGCCGACTCCGGTCTCGTCATCGCCGAGCAGGGCCGGGGCGCGTTCGTCCGCCGCAGCGCACCACTGATCCGCCTGGGCAACGACCGCTACTCCCCCAAGTACCGCGACTCAGGGATGTCACCGTTCCTGCTCGAGTGCGCCAAGCAGGGCAAGACCGGCCGCTTCGAAGTCCTCCGCATCGAGCGCATCCAGGCTGACGAGGACATAGCGGCCCGGCTGGAAGTGCCAGCCGACAGCGAATCGGTGCTCCGCCGGGAGAACGTCTTCTGCGCCGACGCCGACCCGGTGCACCGCGTCACCACCTACATCCCCTGGCCGATCGCCGAAGGCACCAGCCTCCTCGACCCCGAAGTCGGCCACCCCTACGGCATCCACGGCATCCTCGAAGAACGCGGCCACACCATGGCCCGGCTCCGCGAGGAAGTCAGCGCCCGCATGCCCACCACCGACGAGACCGAACTCCTGCGCCTCGCCTCCGGTGTGCCGGTCCTCGACGTCTGGCACACCAGCATCGACCAGGACGGCCAGCCGTACGAGCTGACCCGGTTCGTCATGCGCACCGACCTGACCGGCCTGCGCTATGACGCCCCCATCGAGTAACCCGTGAGCATCGGACGTGGCAGCCTCGCCCGCCTGACCCTGCTCGCCCTGCTCTGGGGCTCCAGTTTCCTGTGGATCGCGATCGCGCTCCGCGGCTTCTCCCCCGTGCAGATCGTCCTCATCCGCCTGGCCCTCGGCGCCCTCGTCCTGCTCGCCATCGTCCACTCGCGCGGCCTCCGCCTGCCGGCCAACGGCCTCATCTGGCTGCACCTCACGGTGGCGGCCCTGTTCGCCAACGCGATCCCCTACACGCTGTTCGCCATCGGCGAGCAGCACGTCAGCTCCAGCGTCGCCGTCATCCTCGGCGCCGCCATCCTGGGTGACCACATCACCACCCAGATCATCGGCGGCATGCTCATCGTCCTCACCGGCGTAGCCATCACCCGCCGCGACCACCCAGCCGGCGAGCCTAGAAACGACTTACCCATGCATTGCCGAATCTGGCCATAGTGGATCAAGGCGGCGCCTGCGGCGCCGCTGGCCCGGCACCAGCGCCGGGCTCAGCCTTTGGGAGGCCCGCCCGGCGCACGCCGGGCCAAATCGCACAGGGCACACAGATCAAAGCGCCTCACTCGGTGAGCAGGCCGGTACTGCACAGAGTGCCGTCTTCCTCGCCGCACGATCATCCAGTTCGCGACCACCGCGTCTAGGGCGCTCCCTGCGGTCACGTCGCATGCGATCGGCTTCGCCGACCCTAGACCCGGAGTTCACTCACCAGGGGTCGGCGCCTATCGAGGAAGAAGGGAGCCAGAGCAGGATCAGGCCTGGGCAGTGCCAGTTACATGCTCTCGTGGTGGTGGCTAAGCCGCTCCGGTGGATCCACAGCAGCCTGTGCCCGACTATGAGGATCTGAGGAGCCTAGACCCCGCCAAAGCAGCCGCTGCGGCCAAGCGAGCTTTGGCATGGCTCGACCAGAAGCCCGCTGCCTTCGATGCAGGTTCTACGAGCCACGCGTCGACCTCTCCACCCCTCCCAACGCCGCCTACGGCCGAACTGGTTCGACAGAGGATGCCAACGCCTTTTTCGGTTGGACGAGCAAAATGATGCTAACGACGAGGATCCACAATCCGTCGAGTGGGAGCATGATCGACTGCAGGTTCTCGAGCTTGGCGTAGGCGATCGAGAAGGCCCCGGCGCCCGACGCCACCGCTAGCAGAACGCTGACAGCCCCGAACCACCGGCCGAAGAGCCCGGTCTTGAGCGAAACGACCCCGGCTGCGCCCACCGCGACCAGCAGGCCGAAGAGAATCCCGCCGTTGGCGAGCGTTTCGAACGTGAACAGCACTTGCACGCCCGAAGCCCCAAGTTCGTGGGTGCGCAGAGTGGCAGTTGCCTGCGCGGCGAGAGCCACCACCTGCATGGCTGTGGCCAGGATGACACCACCGAGGGCAGCGACGGCGAGGCCCGCCCGTCCACCCTCGGCCTTGCGAAGGGCCGAGAACAGCGCGGCCGCCCACACCAAAGCGGCCGACATGGCCAAGCCCCAGAGGGTGGCAGAGGCCTTCAAGCTCGATTGGTGGTTCACGAAGTAGGAGAAGACCTTGGAAGCGCTGTCGGTAAGCGTCGGGCCGCTGCCCAGCAGGACCGGTCCCGAGACGAGTATGAGCACGAAGAACACGACACCAGCGACCGCCGCCCACCGGACCCACTTGGTATCGGTCATTGCGCCCTCCAGGTCTCGGCCTTCCAGTCCCCGCGTGAGGCGCGCGGGCTTGGGTGAATCAAACGCAGCAATGGTAACGTTTGCTGCAAAGCGACGTTCAATAGGCGTGGTGGTCTAGCCCTCTGACGCAACTAGCGGTTTCTTTGTTTGGAATCCATTTCGGCCGATTTTGATGTTATGCCGGAACCTCCGCGTCAGACCACCTCCACGCATACCATACTGTAACCGCCGTGGTGGCAATCATTATGATTGAGAAGAATGCATAAGCCAAAGTCGGCTTTCTGATAAATAGCGATACGAGCTGAACAACAGCCAAGAATATGCCTGCAATGACGTTCGCCCAGCGATTTGCCCCGGACCTTCAGTATCCGAGACAGGAGAACCATGGCTATCGAAATCTCAATCAATACACCGGCCCCCAGCAAGAAGGCCTGAGTGTAATGAACGGCCGGCTTATGATTTATCAATGATGTATACCGCTCCTATTGTTTTATCCGCCGGCATCGTCAATGATCAGCTCCCGAGCTTCCCGGGGGCTCCCACGTGCAGACTGGCCATGCTCTCAGGAGGCGTTCACTTGCTACGACTCTTATCGCCAGAACTGATGACACCCGGGGCGGGGATGCGCTCGTCTGGCGTCGCGGTTTTCACGCCGATCACGAGCAGGTAGACGACCATGCAGATTTCGGCGATTGCGGACGGGATGGTAATGAACGTGTTGATCGTCTGGCCGGAGCTGGGAATCAGGAACGCCGCGAGCGTACCCACGAGGTAGCAGGCGCCCCCGACGACGAGCAGGACGCCCAGCGCTTTGGGGAACATCCCTGAACTGCGCCGGTTGCAGTCCGCAAGCCCTCAAACTCGAAGACTTCGTTGAGGAGTGTGATGCCGGCCCCGATGGCGACGAAGACCACCATCGCGCTGGCCGCGTTCTTGTTCACATGCTTGAGAAGCATGTAGAGGGTCATCGCCAGGAAGACCCAGATCGTCGCCTGGAACAAGTCGGCGACGACGGCGGTACGCACGAGTCCGGAGTGCGCGATTACGTTCCTAGTCGTGGTCGCCGCGTCGCCGGAGGCGTACACCTTCTTTTCCATAAAATAGGCAAAGGCGCTGAAGATGGCGACGAGCAGGTAAAGGACGCCAGCGATTCTCGCAAGGCGCTTGGGTAAGGTCCGGCCTTCGTATTCGCCGTCCCGTGCGATCGTGGTCGTCGGCGGTCCTTGCTCAGCCAGGCTTGCGTTTCCATCGGTCATGTCAGCCATCCTTGCCGTGACGTGACCCCGGCGCAGGTAGCCGCCCTCGGAGGCTGATGCCCGGCGCCCGCGGGCCACGCTACGCTAGTAATAAAAAACCAGCAATAGATCTCCGTAAACCAAGGTAGCCTACCGGGAAAGAGGGATAATCTGCAGAGGTTTCAGCCGCTTGCAGTCATCGAGGCAAGCGCAATTTCTGGTGCGGTCCAGCACAGCATTAAACCGTCGGCGGACATCAGCTTCGTCAGAAACGCCACCTCTGAATGGGGGAAACCCTGGACGTCCACCGATACCACCGCAGGCCGCGGAAAAGCGCTTTGAGCTGGACGCTGACCGCCCTCGGTTCCGCCGGACAGCACACGGTCTCCCCGCGTGACCGTGACCGTCAGGATGAGACCAGCGCCGGGACGGGGACCGGCCGGTGGTCGGCTAGCACGTCATGCGGGTCAGTACCGGGGACCTGAGGGTCGGCGTGGACCAGCGCCCCGGACAGGCGGTAGATAGCGTGCAGCAGAGCATGCTCGGCGCTGACGGTGAGCTGATGGGCCTCCACGGCGCTGATGCTCGGCGCGACAACGATCTCGCACTCGGCCCGGATCTGGTGGCCGACCCAGCGCATCCGGACCTGCCCGACATCCAGGACGCCGGGGGTGGCCCGCAGAACGGCCTCGGCCTGAACGACTAGCGCCGGGTCGACCGCATCCATCAGCCGCCGGTAGATCTCCCGGGCGGCCTGCCGCAGCACCACCAGGATCGCCACCGTGATGACCAGCCCGATCACCGGGTCGGCCCAGTTCCAGCCCAGCGCTACCCCGCCCGCGCCCAGCAGGACCGCCAGTGACGTGATCCCATCGGTCCGGGCATGCAGGCCATCGGCGACCAGCGCCGCCGAGCCGATCTTGCGGCCCGTGCGGATCCGGTACCGGGCCGCCAGCTCGTTACCCGCGAATCCGGTCAGCGCGGCCAGCGCCACCGCGATCAAATCCGACACGTGATGCGGGTGGATCAGGCGGGTGACCGCCTCCCAGGCGGCCAGCGCCGAGGACGCCGCGATCATCAGCACGATCACGATCCCGGCCAGATCCTCAGCCCGGCCGTACCCATAGGTGTAACGGCGGGTCGGCGGACGGCGCCCCAGCGCGAACGCCACCCCCAGCGGCACAGCCGTCAGCGCATCCGCCGCGTTGTGCAGCGTGTCACCCAGCAGCGCCACCGACCCCGACAGCCCGGTCACCACCGCCTGGACCAGTGCGGTCAGGCCCAGCACAGCCAGCGTGATCCACAGCGTCCGCATCCCCTCGGCGCTGCCCTCCATCACCGCGTCGACCTGATCGGCCGGCTCGTGCGAATGCGGCCGCAGCACATGACGCAACCGGGTCCCCAGTCCCGGCTCGCCGTGCTCATGGCCATGGTCATGGCCGGCGTCGTGATCATGGCTGGCGTCATGGCGGCCAGGGTCCGGATGGCTCATAACGCCCAGGATGCCCCCGAAACCTTATTGCAGCACCTCAACCACAGCGGCCCCGGCGCACCTGCAAGCGGGTCGCTGTTCCGCCCCGCACCGGGGGCCAATCGGCGGGTACAGCAATCCGGGGGCGCCGCCAGCCGGAACGGGCCACCGCGGCCATCACTCCGCTCGGCCTCCTGCCGCGCGCCCGCTGGGCTACCGTGCAGGACGGCGTGATGGCACATATGTCCGGGTACGCCGCCGAATCGCATCAATTCAGGTTGATATATTGTCGGGGCTGTGGGTGGTGCACTATCTGACCCGGTGATCGGATCGCAGGGGTTTCTGCGACTGGCGGGAGATCCGCTGCGGTGGCGGTTGCTGACGGAGCTGGCCCGCAGTGACCGGCACGTGCAGGAACTGACCGGTCTGCTGGACCGGCCGCAGAATCTGGTGTCCTACCATCTGGGCAAGCTGCGCTCGGCGGGTCTGGTGTCCGCGCGGCGCAGCTCGGCGGACGCACGCGGCACGTACTACACCGTTGATCTGGGAAGGTTTGGTGAGCTGCTGGCCCGGACAGGCAGCACGGTGCATCCGGGGCTGCGGCTGGCTCCGGCGGCCCCGCTGGTTCCGGCGGCATCAGCGGGGAGGACGGCGGCGCGGCTGCTGTTCTTGTGCACCGGTAACAGTGCCCGGTCCCAGATCGCGGAGGCGCTGGCGGTAGCCCGCTCCGGTGGCCGGGTGGAGGCGCACAGCGCGGGAAGCCGCCCCAGGCCGTTGCATCCTAACGCGGTCCGGGTGATGCGCGAACGCGGCATCGAGGTGGGGTCGCGCCAGCCGAAGCATCTGAGTATCTTCGCGGCGGACCAGTTCGACTACGTGATCACGTTGTGCGACAAGGTGCGTGAGGTCTGCCCGGAGTTCCCCGGTCATCCGGGCTACATCCACTGGAGCATCCCGGACCCGGCCGCCGGGGGCAACGACGACGCCACACTCCCGGCGTTCCGGGACACCGCGGCCGAGGTGGAACGGCGCATGACCTACCTACTGGCCGGGCTGGCTGCGCTGGCGGGGAAGGACCCCTCGTGACCAGCGGCGACGAGATAGTTAGCGGCGCTGTCCCGCCCGATCCCGCACAAGCCCCCGCGCTGGACCTGGACCTGGAGCCGGTGCCGCTGACAACAATCTTGCGGGAGTGGGGGCGGATCGGCTGTATCGGGTTCGGTGGGCCGCCGACCCACATCAAGATGCTCCGTGACCTATGCGTAGATCGCCATAAGTGGCTGACCCCCGAGGAATTCGAGGACGCGATCGCGGTCTGCAACCTGCTGCCCGGCCCGGCCTCCACTCAGCTCGCGATCTTCTGCGCGTGGCGGCTGCGGCGCCGTCCCGGCGCCCTGGTCGGCGGCACCGCGTTCATCGTGCCGGGATTGATCGTCATCCTGGCCCTGGCAGCGCTGTTCCTCAGCAAATCCCCGCCGCTGTGGGTGCTGGGCGCAGGAGCCGGGGCCGGGGCTGCGGTCCCGGCAGTGGCCATCCACGCGGCGACCAGCCTCGCCGGCCCAAGCTGGAAACGGCGCAGGCAGACCCTCCGCTGGCTGATCTACCTGATCGCTGCTGCTGCCGCCGCCGCGGCGCTCGGCGTGTGGCTGGTCCTGGTGATCCTGGCCTGCGGGGTGTTCGAACTGGCGATACAGCTGGCCGCCGAACGCCGTGACGGCGCTCCGCTGCCCGGCGTTATGCTGGCTCCCGTCGTGGCGGCGGGAGCAATCGGCGGCGGTGTCCTGCTGTCGGTGGCCTGGGTCGCGTTTAAGGTCGGGGCGCTTTCATTCGGCGGCGGGTTCGTCATTATCCCGCTCATGCAAGCCGATGCGGTCAGCCACTACCACTGGATGACCGGCGCGCAGTTCCTCAATGCGGTCGCGCTGGGCCAGATAACACCCGGGCCGGTCGTTCAGACGGTGGCCGTAGTCGGTTACGCCGCGGCAGGCCTCGCCGGCGGCATCCTCGCGTCGCTGGTGGCGTTCAGCCCGTCGTTTGCGTTCATTCTGCTCGGCGCGGACCGGTTCGACCAGATCCGCGGCGACCGCCGGGCCCGAGCCTTCCTGGACGGCGCTGGGCCCGCCGCCATCGGCGCCATCTTCGGCTCCGCTGTCCCCCTCGCCCGCACGCTGACCCACCCGTGGCAGTACGCGGTGCTGGCGGGTGCCTTTGCCCTGCTGTTCCCGCTGCGCCGCGGGGTCGTCTTCACCCTGCTGTGCGCAGCCGCCACCGGAGTGATCATCGCCCTGACCGCCGGCCTGGCCCCGCACGCGTAACGGCCGGTGCGCAGCTTACGCGCCCGCTGCGCGCTGGCCTTAGCTCAGCAGGCGTGTTCCGCTGGGGCCGGTTACTCAAGCGGACGTCTGCGCCGTGGCTTGCCGGCCAGGGCGGCGAACTGGTCCGCAAGCAGCTGCCTGGTCTCTGGTGAACTCCAGGCGGCTGTGACGGTGGCGTCGTCACCGACGTTGATGGAACTGGCCGTTCGCGCCGGCCTACTGGCCGACTACCTCCTGCGCAGCACCGCGGCCTGCTTCTCCAGCGGGAGGAGCTCGGAGCCGAAATCCGGGTACGCGTCAAGCCAGCGCCGCAGTACTTTCTGCATGTCCGGCACGATGAGGTCGTCCAGGACGGCGGTGGCCACCGGGCTCAGCGACCCGCTCAGCAACGGCAGCGCCGGATAGCGGGCCTGGCGACCGGTGCCCGCGGGCGGCCCGTCAACGAAGAGGAGATCGATCCCCGTCAGGTCCTCCCATGCCCGCCTCGCATACCACGAGTAGGTCTCGCCATCAAGGCTGAAGCTTTCCAGCGGGGCGTCACGTACCTCGGCGAGATCGCGGACGTCATGCCTGGCCAGCAAATCGCGGGTCTTGCCGCCGAAAACCGGGTCGTGATCGACCGCGATGATCCGGCCGTCGATCCCGAACCGCCGCATCGCCAGGGCGAGCCACAGCGTGGACGCGCCGCTGCCACATTCCACGACAAGCGACGGCCGTTCGGTGATAACCAGGTCGACCAGCAGCACGAGCAGGTCCGGCGACGCTGCCCAGCCCCGGGTGGCGGGCAGCACGCCGCTGGCGGGCAGCACGGCGCTCAGGTTCTGCAATGCTTCCAGCTGGCGGAATGTCTGCTCGATCTCCTTCTCGATCTTTTTTCCGATCTTTTTCTCGACGTCGGCTCCGACCCGCCGCACGATGTCGCGGGTGCCCTTGGTCTCGCCGGACAGGTTTCCGATCCGGCTGGCCAGCTCAAGGCTGTGCCTGAGCAGCAGTAGCAGGCCGCCAAGCAGCGGCCCCAGCGCCATCAGAGCCACCGTCGGCACCGCGCCCGCGCCTGTTGCCAGCCCAAGCCCGAGCGCGCCAACCAGCCACGCGGTGACCAGCACGGCTACTGTCTCGACGCGCACGAACTGCAGAATCAGTCGGCGCATAGCGAACTCCCTTATCCTGTGGCCGGTAAGGTCTTCACGCTGGTTTGGGCTGAGCTGGGCAGATGGCCTGTGGCTGATGGGGTGCCCACAGGTTAGCGGGGCTTGGCCACACCGGCCCGGGGTCTAGCGCTTCCAGCGCGGGTCGGCTTCGGCCCACAGGATGTGTGCCCTCTCGCTGCCGTCACCTTGGGTACGGCCTCGCAGCCGGAAAGGATTCCAAAAATGGGGCCGGATCGCCGACAGGTTCCGGCCGTTGGACGGAACGGACGGTGGTACGCAGCTGTGCGATCTGTAACCGAAGATCACACAACTGTCACAACCAATCCCGCCTGCCGCTCGGCCCGTAGTAAGTACCGCAAAGGCACCGATCCGGAGACCGTGGAGGATTCAGAGCGAGATGAGCATCGTCGCATTGTTCGCCTGGTCGCTCACCATTCTTGGTGGCCTCATCCTCCTGATGATCTGGATCATCGAGTACGACAGCGAGTTCCAGAGCGCGGCTGCGACCCGTTTGCCTGTGCCGGTGATATCAGCTCATGCACTGCTGGGCATGGGTGGCCTGGTGTTGTGGCTCAGCTACATTTTGGCAGATCAGGAGCGGCTGGCCTGGGCCTCGGTCGCCGTTTTGGGCACTGTCGCCGTCCTGGGCCTGGTCATGGCGGTCCGCTGGATCCGCGTGTACCGCACCTTCGCTCACCCCGGCCCGTCACTTACAAGGAAACGCAGGGTTCCTCCAGAACGGAACTTCCCGGTGCCGGTCGTCGTCGCCCACGGCGTCCTGGCCGTCACCACCCTCGTTTTGGTGCTGTTTTCCACGCTCGGCGGAACCTGACCGCCATAATCGTGCGGCCTAGGCGCACCGTTGCGGAGGAGCGCGATCTGATGATGACGCCTGAGGATCACGCCAATTCCGTGACCGGGGTGCATCTCAGTCAGCGCACTCCTCAGGCGTAGATCCAGCCTCGCGATCACTACCGTGGCGCTGGTCTGCGGCGGGATGGTCGTCGGGCGGCTCACCGGCCGGCCGGTCGCGCGCTCCTGATCGGGACCCGGCTGCTGGGGCTGCGGCCAGAATACGAGCCACCGGACGGTTTTGCGGTCCAGGTGATGCGGCGGTTCCCCTACGCCGGAGGGCACCGCGGGCCCCGGCGGCCGCCGGGCATGTTCCCCGCCGTGGCCGCCACGATCATCGCGGTGACGCACGGACTGGCAGGGGTTGGCTGCGGACCTGCCCGCACCAGGCCGCATGACGCCGGCGGCGCCGCACTCCGCCTCGCTGACCACTGCCACCCATGGGGTCGTTGGGACAGTGTTCCTGTGTGGCGGCAGCCAGCCGTGGCTCTACATGACCGTCGACACCGCACGGGCGACAGCACCGTCATCTGCCAGCTGCACGAATGCGACGGCCAGATCATCACGGTCGGGTCTTTCCCGCTGGCCAGCGGCCACGGCTCCTGGGCAGCCCCGAACCCGACCAGGCCACCGGCATCACCAGCGCCCGGCTGACCACCCTAGACGGCACCATCGTGGCCACCGCCACCTTCAGCGCCACCTGCTAAACAAGACCGGCGGGAACAAACCGCCA
>Ga0302324_100026649_pt1 | contig 11038 bp, 6 predicted proteins | sample Palsa_T0_1_FD_201949 | JGI IMG/M metagenome (GOLD analysis project Ga0302324, IMG submission 201949) | Peat permafrost microbial communities from Stordalen Mire near Abisko, Sweden - Palsa_T0_1 | ecosystem: Environmental > Terrestrial > Soil > Palsa > Peat permafrost | place: Sweden: Abisko... | reverse complement strand
CATGCCGCTGCCGCCTTACATTCGGAGAGAGGACAAGGGCGAGGATCGGGCGCGATATCAGACGGTGTTCGCCGAGGAGCGAGGATCGGTGGCTGCGCCGACGGCGGGGCTGCACTTTACGGAAGAGATGATTGGGAAGCTGGCGGCTCATGGCGTCGAAACGGCGCGGGTGACGCTGCACGTGGGTCTGGGAACGTTTGCGCCGTTGAGAGTTGATCGGGTGGATGAGGTGCGGCTGCACCGGGAGCGGTATGCGATTTCTTTTGATGCTGCAGAGGCCGTGAATCGGGCGCGGCATGGAGGGCGGCGGGTTGTTGCGGTGGGGACTACGGTGGTGCGGACGCTGGAAAGTGCGGCGGCGCGGAGCGCGAGCGCAGAGATTGAGCCGGGCGCGGGGACGACGGAGATATTCATCTCGCCTGGGTTTGAATTCAAGGTTGTGCGGGCGATGCTGACGAATTTTCATCTGCCGCAGTCGAGCCTGCTGATGCTGGTGAGCGCGTTTGCTGGGCGGGAGCGGGTGCTGGCGGCATACCGGCATGCTGTCGAGCAAGAGTATAGATTTTTCAGTTATGGGGATTGCATGTTTATCCGGTGAGGCAGAGATGAGGGGTCAGAGATCGGTTCCGCTTTGGTAGTTATTCTAGCGGAACCCCAATGGCCGGATGCACCCAAGACTCCCCCGCGCGATGCCGTAGGTATGATAGGTACGTGCCGCGATTCCGCAAGGTAATGCGTTGGACTTCGATTTGCATCGCAGGACTCGTTTGCGCTTCAGTAATCGTCGTCTGGAGGATTGAAGACAGGACCCGGATCAAGCCCAAATCCGACTGCCCGATCCTGGCGTGGGTCCTCCCGATCGACCACAAAGAGACTTCGCCGGACGACTATATTGAGATGAACTCGGATGGGGGTGGCGTGGCCGGCCCGTTCGTGGCAATACACGTTCGCATCTATGGGAGTGGCCTCGTCGAACGCGAGACGGCAGAAACAATTCGTGGAGACAGTTTCGGCTGCCCACTGCGAGAATCCGACAAGACAATTCACATTCCACCGGTCGCCGCAAAAGAATTGCTGGCGAGAGCGCGGGACGGAGGGTTTTGTCGATTGTGCGGAGTCTATCAGTCGCCTGGAATCGTATTCGACGCTGGAAATGAATCATTGAAGTTATCGCTGCATGGCAAAATTAAATTTGTGTGGGACCACGCTGGAAATCCGCCCCCTATCTTCGGAGAGCTCGCTGATTCGATTTGGAAGTTATCTGATATCGAAAAAGTTGCCGATCCTCGAAGGTTCTCCCCGGATCGAACGGCAGAGTGCAAGAGGATCGAGGATGCGCGGATTTATCGCTGAGCTGGGTGCACAGGGCAGCTACGGCAACGGGTTCAGGAAGTACCTTCGCCAATTCGGAAACAGCGTCATAATGTGAACCCTTACCCCTGATAAACTCGGAACCGTGACTGACCAAGCAAACCAATCTGCTTCATCGACCCAGCCGGTATTTCTTCTTGACACGATGTCGTTTATTTTTCGCGCGTATCACGCGATGCAGCGGAGCAGGCCGATGTCGAATCGCGATGGACTGCCGACGGCGGCGATCTATGTCTTCGTGAACATGATCAAGAAGCTGCGGCAGGATTTTGCGCCGGTGTATTTTGCAGCGGTGTTCGACGTGAGCGGGGCGGTGTTTCGCGATGAACGGGCGAAGACGATGGGGCCGCTGCGCAAGTGGGACTCGAAGACGCAGAGCTTCGTCGATGTGAGCTACGAGGGGTACAAGGCTAAGCGCGAGGCGATGCCGGAGGATCTGCGGCGGCAGATTCCGTACATCCGTCGGGCGCTTGAGGCGCTGAGGATTCCGATTCTGGAAGCGGTGGGTTTTGAGGCGGACGACGTGATCGGCACGCTGGCGCGTCAGGCGGCGGAGCAGGAGCACGAGGTCTTCATCGTGAGCGGCGACAAAGACATGATGCAGCTGGTGACGCCGCGGGTGAAGGTGCTGAATCCGCAGAAGGACAATTTGATTCTGGATCCGGAGAAGGTGACCGAGGTGCTGGGCGTTCCGCCGGAGAAGGTGATCGACGTGATGGCGCTGCGGGGCGACTCGGTGGATAACATTCCGGGCGCGCCGGGGATTGGCGATAAGGGAAGCGTGGAACTGATTAGGGAGTTTGGCAGCGTGGAGGCGGTGCTGGACCGCGCGGCAGAGGTGAAGCGCAAGAGCTATCGCGAATCGCTTGAGCAGAATCGGGATGCGGTGCTGCTGTCGAAGGAGTTGGTGACGATTGACTGCAATGTTCCGCTGCCGCTCGACCTGGAAGCGATGAGAACACTGCAGCCGGATCTGGAAGCGTGCAGGGAGCTGTTTACGGAGCTTGAGTTTACGTCGATGCTGCGAGAACTGAGCCCAGCGGGGCCTGCGGCCGGCGGGGTTTTGGTTGAGCTGATTGAAGAGCCGGATGCGGAACATGCAGCAGCATTTTATGCGGCGGCACCGGCGGAGGGGTTTGCGTTTGCGCTGGAGGCAGCGGGGCCGGGGACGGTCGGGTCAGAGGGTGCGGAAGATAGTGAGGGCGAACAGCAGCAGAATTTGTCGCTGCTGGATGTGGCAGAGGCGGCGGAGCGGAAGGCGCGGTCGGCAGTGGGGGTGTGCGCGGAGGCGGGCAAGGGGCTGACGCTGTCGTTGACGCCGGAGCTGCGCGTGTTGCTGGAAGACGCGGCGGTTCCGAAGCAGGTGCACGACTGGAAGCAGGCGCTGCATGCGCTGAGGGCGCAGGGCGTGGAGTTGCGCGGCGCGGTGGACGACACGATGCTGCTCTCGTATGCGCTGAACCCGACACATGCTACGCAATCGCTGGCGGATGTGGCGGCGCGGAACGGACAGTCAGCGCCAACGACGCCGGCTGCGGGGGCGTTGGCTGTGCGCGCGATGACGCCGACGCTGAAGGCCGAAGTGCAGAAGGCGGGCGTGGAGCGCGTGTACAGGGAGATCGATCTTCCGCTTGCGCCTGTGCTTTACAGGATGGAAGAGGCTGGGGTGAGGATCGACCTCGGAGTACTGGATGGTTTGTCAAAGCGATTTGCGATTGAGCTTGAGCGTGTGGGCGAGCGGATTTTTGAGCTGGCAGGAAGGCGATTCAACATCAATTCGCCGAAGCAACTGGGCGAGGTGCTGTTCAAGGAGTTGGGGCTGGCGGCTCCGGCGGCGCGGGGAAAGAGCAAGAGCGTTTCGACGGCGCAGGACGTGCTGGAGGCGCTGGCCGAGCAGCATGAAGCGCCGCGGCTGGTGCTGGAGTTTCGGCATTTGTCGAAATTGAAGGGGACGTACATCGATGCGCTGCCATTGCTCACGGATGGGGAGTCGCGCGTGCATACGACGTTCCAGGCGGCTGCGACGGCGACGGGAAGGCTGTCGTCGATCAATCCGAATCTGCAGAATATTCCGATCAAGACGGAACTGGGGCGGGAGATTCGGGCGGCGTTTACGGCTGCGCCAGGGACGCGGCTATTGTCGGCGGATTATTCGCAGATTGAGCTGAGGCTGTTGGCGCATTTCTCGCACGATCCGCTGCTGGTGAGGGCGTATCGCAATAACGAGGACATTCACACGCTGACGGCGAGCGAGGTGTTTGGCGAGCCGGCGGAGACGATGAGCAAGGAGACGCGGAACCGGGCCAAGGCGGTTAACTTCGGGATCGTGTATGGGATTTCGGCGTTCGGGCTGGCGGCGCAACTCGGGATTCCGCAGCAGGAGGCGCGGGCGTATATCGACAGATACTTTGCGCGGTACGGGGGCGTGAGGGCGTTTATTGAAAAGACTCTGGAAGAGACGCGCCGAGCTGGGTGTGTGCGGACGATGTTTGGGAGGGTGCGGCCGATTCCGGATATTGAAAGCCGTAATCCGAACCAGAGAGGGTTTGCGGAGCGGACGGCGGTAAACACGCCGCTGCAGGGGACGGCGGCCGACCTGATCAAGCTAGCGATGATTGGGCTGGATAGGAAATTAGCGGAGCGAAAGTTGAAGACGCGCATGGTGCTGCAGGTGCACGACGAGCTGCTGTTTGAGGTTCCAGCGGACGAGACGGCGGAGGTGGAAGAGCTGGTGCGGGCGGAGATGGAGGGTGTGATGAAGCTGGATGTGCCTCTGGTGGCGGACCTGGGATTTGGGGAGAATTGGCGGGACCTATGAGGGGACAGATTCACTGAGCCGGTCTAAATCTGGAGCAGTTCAGCCCACCCTAGCGACAAATACAAAGACGTCGCGAGGATGGGGCACCCAGTTCATGGAGTAGACCGTCTTTGCTAGACGCCAAGTTCGGTGCGGATGGCGTTGGCGATGGATTCGGCGTGGTGGTGCATGGCGGCTTCGCTTTCGGCTTCGATCATGACGCGAGCGAGGGCCTCGGTGCCTGAGTAGCGAATGACGACGCGGCCGGAGTCGCGCAACTCGTCTTCAGCGGCTTTTATGGAGGCGGCAACGGCGGGGATGGAGCTGAGAGGCTTCTTTTCGCGGACCTTGACGTTGACGATGACCTGGGGGAATACGCGGAGATCGGCGGTGAGCTCTTCGATGCTCTTGCCGGAGCGGGCGATCAGATCGAGCACAACCAGCGCGGTGAGTAAGCCATCCCCGGTGGTGGCGAGATGGGGGAAGAGGATGTGGCCTGACTGCTCGCCACCGAGGGCGGCGTTGTTGGCCTGCATCTGCTCGAGGACGTAGCGGTCGCCTACGGGGGCGCGGAGCATGCGAATACCGGAGCGCTTGAGAGCGGCTTCGAGGCCCATGTTAGACATGGTTGTGGCGACGACGAGGTCGCCGGTGAGCAGGCCGCGGGCCTTGAGGTCGCGGGCAGCGATGAGAAGGATTGCGTCGCCATTGATAACGTTGTTGTGTGCGCCGGAAAGCATGCAGCGATCGGCATCGCCGTCGAAGGTGAGGCCGAGTTCAGCGCCGCGCTCTTGAGTTTCGGCGGCGACATGTTCGGGATGAAGGGCGCCGCAGCCATCGTTGATATTGCGGCCGTCTGGAGCGATATTGAGCAAGGCGATTTGGCCATCGAGACTGAGGAAAAGATCAGGTGCAATGGAGGCAGCGGCTCCGTTGGCGCAGTCTGCAACGATTCGTAATCCGGACAGTGTGAGGCCGGGGACGCAATCGAGCAGAAACTGGATGTAGTCGGCCTGAAACGCGGGATTGTCTTCGACGGGAGGAAGGGATGCGGGATCAGGGGGCTCGATTTGAGAAGCGTGGTGGAGGATCTCATCTTCCATAGCAAGTTCGACGGAGTCGGCGAGCTTGAATCCGTCTGCGCCGAAGAGCTTGATGCCATTGTCTTGCCAGGGATTGTGGGAGGCGGAGATGACGACCCCGGCCTGGAAGCCGTGGGTGCGGGTGAGGAAGGCAACGGCGGGAGTGGGGACGACGCCAGCTGAGCGGGCAGTGGCACCAGCAGCGCGGAGGCCTGCGGCGAGAGTTGCAGCGATCCACGGGCTGGACTCGCGCGTGTCACGACCGAGAAGCACGGCGGGCTGATGATCTCGCCGGGCTGCGTCGGCGTGGAGGGAGTGGCCAAGAGCGAGGCCGACTGCGTAGACGGTGGTGGGGTCGAGTGGGTATTCGCCGGCGACGGCGCGGATGCCGTCGGTGCCGAAAAGTTTGCGCGTGCGCGGTGAGGTCATTTGGCCTTTTAAGGGAGATGATGAATTCGGATGGCGATTTAGAGGACGGCGAAACGCGGCGGTATTCAAGCGCCGGCCCTTAAACAGGATATCGCAGGGACACCTGCGATGCGGCTTAAGCCCTCGGCTTCCCCACGGGACTATTTCCTCTTTTTGGACTTCGGTGGGGATGCAAGAGGTTGGGCAATCGACTCGACGCGTGAGGTAAAGGAGCCGTCGGCGAGGCGGGTGGCGAGTACGTCGCCCGCGGTGAGCTGCGCGGAGGAGCGGACGAGTGCGCCATCAGTCGAGAGAACGAGGGCGTAACCGCGGTCGAGGACGGAGAGCGGTGAGAGCGAGTGGAGGCGCGCGTCGAGGGAGCTGAGGGCAGCGGCCGATGTGTGGAGTAGGCGTTCAGCGGAGCGGTCGAGGTGGGTGCGGCAGGCGATGAGGCGCTCGCGGGCTTGAGCAAGGGCCTGGCGCGGATCGTGGCGGAGGACTGTGGCGGCAAGCTCGGAGACGCGCGATTGACGGAGGCGGATAGTGCGGTCAAGTGCGGAGTCGAGACGCTGAGATAGGTCGTCAACGCGCTGGGCGGAGCGATGGAGGAGCATGGAGACGCGTGTTTCGGCGCGGCTGACGGGTAGACGGTTGAGGCGCTGGTGAGCCTGCAGGAGCTGGAATCGGGCGGCGCGGTCCAAACGATGAGATTGCTGGGCGATGTGCTCTGCGATTTTGTGCTGGGCCTCGGTGATAAGCTCGGCGGCGGCGGAAGGCGTAGGCGCGCGAAGGTCGGCGACGAAGTCGGCAATGGTGAAGTCGGTTTCGTGGCCAACGGCGGAGACGACGGGGAGTTTGCTGGATGAAATGGCGCGGGCGACGCGCTCGCTGTTGAATGCGGCGAGGTCCTCGAGCGAACCGCCACCGCGGGCGAGGACGATGAGGTCGACCAGAGGAGTGCCGTGGAGAGCTGATTTGTTCAGGTGGTCGATGGCCGCTTCGATTTCGGCGGTGGCCTGATCGCCCTGGACGGAGACGGGGACCAGCAACACGCTCAGGCCGCTGTGGCGGCGGGCGACGATGTTGAGGAAGTCGCGAATGACTGCGCCGGTGGGCGAGGTGATGATTCCAACTGTGCGGGGAAATGCTGGGAGGGGGCGCTTGCGGGCAGTGTCGAAGAGGCCTTCAGCCTTGAGGCGTTCCTTGAGTTGCTCGAAGGCGAGCTGGAGCGAGCCGGCGCCGACGGGCTGCATGGTTTCCGCGACGAGCTGGAGCTGGCCGCGCTGCTCGTAGACACTGACGCGGCCGCGGACCAGGACGTGGAGGCCATCTTCAGGACGAAAGCGGAGAAGCATGGCCTGGCGGCGAAAGAGAACGATGGGCAGTTGGGCGTCTGCATCCTTGAGCGTGAAGTAGAGATGGCCGGAGGGGGCGGGGCGATAGTTGGAGATTTCGCCTTCGACCCAGACGTCGCCGTATTGTTCTTCGACGAGTTCGCGGACCTGGGAGACGAGCTCGCGGACGGGCCAGATGCGGCGCGTCGGGTGCGGCGCGTCGAATGTGAGGTCGAGCTGCGGCGCGAATGGGTCAAGAGGCATCAAGAGAAGTGTAATAGGAAGGGTTCAGGAGAAAGGAACAGGGAGAAGGGAGGAGGGAAGAGGGAGAAGGGAACAGGGGACAGGGACTGAGGGACTGAGGGACTGTGGGACTAAGGGTTCTCGAGAGCTGCTACCCGCGATTGGCGATGAGGGAGCGGAGTTCGACGGTGATTGCGGCGAGATCCGGGGCGGAGGTTGGGGCGAGAGCAGCGGAGTAGTGCTGTTCGAGCTGGCGGGCAAGGTCGGTGCCGCGGGCGAGGCCGAAGGTTCCCAGGACGCCGGCCAATTTGTGGGCGGCAGCAGCGGCGTCGGCGGACTGGTTGGGGGAAAGCGCGTTTGCGGCGAGGGCAGTGGCGGCTGCTTCAAGCGTGGTCAGGCGCTCATCCATCTGCGGGCGGAACTTGAGCCACATACGATCGAGCTCGCGGTTGAGGTCGGGTTGTTGGGGCGTGGTCATTCGCGTTGCAACCGCTTCCGACTATCCGAGTGGCGCGTTAAAACGAGGATCGATGCCGGATACGTTCGTTTGATGAAATCGTTTGACTCCAGGTCTCAATATCGAGATCTCCACCCCCCCGGACCAAGACCTGTCCGTGGGGTCCCCGGAGCCTTGGGGCACCCGGCCAGGATCGCCCCCCGGTAGATTCGTTGATTGAACTTGTTCGATCCCATGTCTCAAGATCGAGACATGGGGCGCCCGCGAATGAACGGGGCAGAAAGCTGACGCAAAAACCAGCGATCGGAGAATTATTTCCAGCCCAGGACGTTCGAAATTTGTTGCGCAAGAGTGAGCGGGTCGAAGGGTTTGAAGAGGATGGCCCTCACGCCGAGATCGGCGAAGCGGCGCTGGTCGGAGGCCTGGACTTTGGCGGTGAGGAGCAGGACGGGGATGGAGGCGGTGAGGGGATTCTTGCGGAGTTCGCGGAAGGTGGAGGGTCCGTCCATTCCGGGCATCATGACATCGAGGAGGACGGCGTCGGGCTGATGCTCGATGGCGCGCGCCAATCCCTGCGCGCCGGAATTGGCTGTGACGACGGTCCAGCCGGCGACAGTTTCGAGGCTCAGGGCAGCGACCTCGCGAATGTCTTCTTCATCGTCGATGATCAGAATTTTGTGGGCCATGGAATATCCTTCCTGGGTTCATGGATCGAGGGTCGAAAGTTGGATCAGGGTTTCTGAACTGTGGACTCAGGAGGAACGGGATTTTCAATCGGCAGAGAAGTACGGAGCATGGTGAGGACCAGTGCTTCAAGCTGGTTGGGCTGGATGCGGCCACGGACAAGGAGCTGGTTGGGGGTGACGGGGACGCGGAAGTCGGCGACCGAGAGATCGCGGCTGGAGTAGGCAACGATAGGAAGGCGATCGAGCCGGTTGTGGAGGCGGAGCCAGTCGACGAGGTTGAATGAATCGCCGTTGGCAAGGCCGATGTTGAGCATAAGGACGTCAGGCTGAAATGTGAAGAACCGATCCATTGCTGCCTGGAACGAGTGGGCTATATGAACTTCAATGGCCTCGCCGGCAAAGACTCGTGCGAGCGATGAGCCCAGGTCGGCGTCCGGTTCGATGAGGAGAAAGGTGGCCTTTTCTCCGGGCTCGCATAGCAGACGGGCGAGATCGGCAAGGAACTGGTCGTCTCTGAAGTGCCGATTGATGGGCGCGGAGGGACGGGTAGATGAGGGGGGGGCGGGCGGGCTGGGGCGGAGCGAGACGGGGACAGCCGCGGCGATGCCGTTCGCAGTGAGCTCGAATTCGGGCCGATCTTCGACGCAGGTGAGCAGAATGAGCGGGCTCGATTCGCGGTCGATGCGATGGAGCTGCGGCAAAGCCTCGAAACCATTGAAGCCGTCGAGCGAGGTTTGGAGGAGGATGGCCTGGAGGTTTTTCTGATCGACTAACACCGCGTCGTCGATGGTGGCGGCTTCAATGAGGCGGTAGCCCTGGCGGCCCAGGATGGAGGTGGTCTGGAGACGGGAGAGCGGATTGGAGTCGGCGACGAGGATGGTGGTGCGGACGACTTCGACTTCCGGCGCGGCTTCGGCTGGATCGGGAGCCGTGGGCTGGTAAGGCAGGAAGACGCGGAAGGTGGCGCCGCGCACGGGATTGCGCTCGGCCCAGATGCGGCCGGCGTGCTGGAGGACAATGGTGCGGCAGATAGCGAGGCCGAGACCGCTGCCGCCCTTCTGGCGGGAGTCGGAGGCGTCAACCTGCTGAAAGCGGCCGAAGATGGCTTCGAGCTTGTCGGCGGGAACCCCGCGGCCCTGGTCGATAACGGAGACGGTTACGCCGCTGATGCCCGGGCGCAGCATGACGGAGACGGTGGAGTCGGGGGGAGAGAACTTGATTGCGTTGGATAGGAGATTGGTGACGACCTGGAGGAGCCGGTCGGGATCGGCGGTGATCTCCACCTGGGTTGGGTCGTGGATGAGCTGAACGCCGGCGGAGTCGGCGACAGGCTGCATGCCTTCGATGGCCTGGCGGACGATTTGAGCGAGCTGGACCGCACGGAAGGCGAGCGGCTCTTTGCCGCTTTGAATTCGTTCCAGGTCGAGGATGTCGTTGATGAGGCGGACGAGGCGGTCGGAGTTGGTAAGAGCAATGCGAAGAAGGTTGGCCGACTTGTCATTGACCTGGCCGAGAATCCCGGAAGCAAGCAAACCGAGCGCGCCGCGGATGGAGGTGAGCGGGGTGCGGAGCTCGTGGCTGACAGTGGAAATGAACTCGTCTTTGAGGCGATCGAGGGCATATCGCTGGCTGATATCGCGGAAGCTGAGCACGGAGCCGGAGAAACGGCCCTGATGGGAGATGGGCGTGAGGAAATACTCGGCGGGGAAGGAGTTGCCATCGGCGCGGAAGATGGTGTCCTCGCCGGAATGGGATTTCGGACGGCCGGCGGCGCGGAGGAGCGTGCAATCTTCGCCGCAAGGACGGTTTGACGGAGCAAACCCGTGCAAGAGTTCGTGAACAGGTTTGCCAACGATGCTGGCTGCGTCGGCTCCGAGCAAGCGGGCCGCGGCGGGGTTGGCAAAGCTGACGCGGCCGCGGCGATCGACGCCGCAGATGCCGTCGGCGACGGAGTCGAGCAGGATCTCCTGACGGCGGGACAGCTCTTCGGCGCGTCCCTGCTCCTGAGAGCGGGCGATCATTTGCCCGACCGAGGCGGCGACGGTTTCGACCGCTGCGAGGGCTTCCCGGTCCTCCTGGAGATGGAAGCGGCAATAGAACTCAAGGACGGCGAGGACCTTGCTGCCGACGCGCACAGGAACCGCCCAACCGGAGACCATTTCGTGGCGGGTGGCGGATTCGAAGCGCGGGCTTGCGGGCATGGAGGCGAGGTCCGCGATCCAGACAGATCGGCCGTCCTGCCAGGCGCGTCCGGGCAGATCGGCGCCGCGCGAGAGGGTAAGACCCATGCTCTCCTGAATGAAGATTTCGGCGTTGCGGCCGGGCGCGCCCCATGCGGAGCTGAACTCGAGACGCTTTTCGTCTGCGTTGACGACCCATTTGACGGCCATGTCCCAGCCCTGGGAGACGCAGACTGCTTCGAGGATGCGCATGGCGGCAGCTTCGGAGGAGGTGTTTTCGCCCACGATCTGGCTGACCACGAGTTGCAGAGCGAGGCGATGCTCGCGCTGCTTTTGCTGGGTGACGTCGCGCAGGAGGCAGCGGATGGCAAGAGGGTTGCCGGCCTTCTGACGCTGGCTGAGGCTGAGCTCAAAGTCGAGAACGCGGCCGTCGGGAGTGTGATGACGAAGGGGAGTGTGGTCGACCGCCTCGCCATCGAG
>Ga0302324_100026647_pt1 | contig 11038 bp, 8 predicted proteins | sample Palsa_T0_1_FD_201949 | JGI IMG/M metagenome (GOLD analysis project Ga0302324, IMG submission 201949) | Peat permafrost microbial communities from Stordalen Mire near Abisko, Sweden - Palsa_T0_1 | ecosystem: Environmental > Terrestrial > Soil > Palsa > Peat permafrost | place: Sweden: Abisko... | reverse complement strand
CGGTCGTCGCGATCGCTTGCGTTGCCGTCGCCGTACCGATGGGTTGGTGCGTTGCGCGAACGGACATGCCGCTGCGACGGTTGGTTCGCGTGCTTGTGATGGCGTCGCTCGTGACACCGCCGTTCCTCGGCGCGATCGCCTGGGAACTTTTGGCCGCGCCGAACACCGGGTTTCTCAACCAAGGTGCGCGCTTTCTCTTCGGTTTGTCGCGCAGCGTGCATCCGTTCAACATCTATACCGTTGCCGGATTGACGTTCGTGAATTTCTTATATACGTTCCCGTACGTCTTCATATTGGTAGCGAACGCGCTCGAGCGCATTCCGGCGGATCTCGAAGATGCGTCGTCGATTCTGGGGGCGCGCGATTGGCAGACGGCCGTGCGCGTCACGTTACCGCTCATCCTGCCGTCGATTCTCGCCGGTGCCCTGGTTGCGTTCTTGCAGTCGATGACCGTGTTCGGTTCGGCGGCGATTATCACGCTGCCGGCCGGCTTTCATACGATGACGACGCGCATCTGGAGTTTGTTTCAGTTTCCGCCGAAGCCCGGTTTGGCCGCGGCCGCTTCGATTCCGCTGTTGTTGCTGACGCTCGGCCTGCTGCGCACGCAGCAGTTGATCTTGGGCCGCAAGGGTTACGCGCTCGTCGGCGGCAAGGGCGCGCGCCGAACCATAAACGCGCTCGGGCCGTGGAAATGGATCGCACTCGGTTTTTGCGGCTTCGTTCTCGTCTTGTCGATCGTGCTGCCGTACGGTGCGCTGCTCGATGCTGCGATCGTGAAAATTGCGCCGGCGCTCCCGACGTTCGCGAACCTCACGCTCGCGCATTTTCACTTCGTCTTTTTCGAGTTGGATGCAACCCCCGTCGCGCTGTGGAACACGGTCATCCTTTCGCTAAGTGCGGCGACCGTCGGCACGGCGCTTGCGATGATCGTCGCGTACGTCACCGTACGCAAGGCGGTGCCGGGCTGGCCGGCTCTCGCGTTTCTTGCCAACGCGCCGCTGGCGATCCCGAGCATCGTCATGGGCGTCGGCTTGTTTCTCGCCTACACGCGTCCGCCGTTCGTCCTCTATGGCACGCTGTGGATAATGCTGATCGCTTTTGTGACGATCGAATTTCCGGCCGCCTTCACGCAGCTCTCAACGGTGGCACGCTCGATCCACCCCGAACTTGAAGAAGCCGGCCGCGTGCTGGGTGCAACGCAGTTGCGCACGCTGCGCGACATTGTCTCGCCGTTGATGCGCAGCGGAATGATTGCGACGTGGTGTTTTATTTTTATCGGCGCGATTCGCGAGATTTCGGCCGCTATTTTACTGTTTACGGCGCCGACCCGCACAATCGCCGTCGTCATTTACGATCTCAATGAATCGGGCGATACGGGTGGTATTGCCGTGCTGGGCCTGCTCTTGATGGTCGTAACGTTTGGTGTGCTGGTTATTGCAAATCGGATTCCGATTGCGGCGACGGCGACTGCTGAGATCCGAGAATGAGCGAGGGCTGTTTGCAACTAGGAATTTTGCTCGGTGACGACATCGGGCTCGAAGTCGTTCCCGAAGCCGTCAAGGTCGTCGAGGCGGCGGCGAAGTCGGCCGGACTGCCGATCGCCTGGCATTCGATTCCGATCGGCCGCCGTGCGCTCGATGAATTGGGTACGACCTTACCGGCCGGAACGCTCGAGCAGCTCGACGCGCTCGACGGTTGGATTCTTGGTCCGATCGGTCATCGCGAATATCCCAAAGGACCGGGCGCGATCAATCCGCACCCGATTCTGCGCAAGCATTTCGATCTGTTCGCCAACATTCGGCCGACGAAGTCGTACCCGACGTTGCCGAGCCTGCATCAGAACGTCGATCTGGTGATCGTTCGCGAAAATAACGAAGGCTTTCAACCCGACCGCAACGTCGTCGCGGGTTCCGGTGAGTTCCGGCCGACCGAGGACGTCACGATTTCCGTGCGCGTCATCACGCGCGCCGGCTCGTCAAAAGTCGCACGGGCAGCATTCGAGCTGGCGCGAACGCGTCGTAAACAGCTCGCGGCAATTCATAAAGATACCGTCTTCAAACTCGGTTGCGGAATGTTCGCCGAGGAATGCCGGCGGGTCGCGGCGGAGTTTCCGGATGTTGCATATGAGGAGGTCATCGTCGATACGTTCGCGATGCGTTTAGTCATGCGCCCGCAAGCCTACGATGTCGTGGTTACGACCAACATGTTCGGCGATATTCTTAGCGACGAGGCCGCCGGGCTCGTCGGCGGCTTGGGTATGGCGCCGGGGCTATCGGCCGGTCCGCGCCACGCGATGGCGCAGGCGACACACGGCTCGGCACCCGATATTGCCGGCCGCAACATCGCGAATCCGTATGCGATGATCGTCTCGGCGAAAATGTTGCTCGAGTGGTTGGGACATAAGAAGAAGGATTCGCGCGCGCTTGCGGCCGCCGGCACGATCGATCGCGCGGTGGATGCGATCATTGCCGACGGTGTGAGCTTGACGCCGGATCTCGGCGGCACGGCCACGACATCGCAAATGGGCGACGCCATTGTAGCGCGCCTCGCGAGCGTATAGGACACGCTATGGCTACCGTAGAGCTTCGCGGACTCGTCAAACGCTATGCTGCCGTGAGCGTCGTCGACGGCATCGACCTCACGATCCCTGATGGTGCACTCGTGTGTTTGCTCGGCCCATCGGGTTGCGGCAAAACGACATTGCTGCGACTTATCGCCGGTTTCGTGTCACCGGATGCGGGCGAGATCGTCGTTGACGGAACACGCATCTCTGCACCGGGGGCCGTCGTTCCGCCCGAGCGGCGCGGCATGTCGATGATCTTTCAGAGTTACGCCTTATGGCCGCACATGACGGTCGAACAGAACATCAGCTATGGTTTGCGTGTTCGTAAACTCGCGCGTACGGAAATCGATAAGCGCGTCACGACGATCGCGGCGGCAACGAAGCTCGAGGCACTATTAAAACGATATCCGGGCGAGCTCTCGGGCGGACAGCAGCAGCGGGTCGCACTTGCGCGCGCGCTCGTCATCGATCCGCAGACGCTGTTGCTCGACGAGCCGCTTTCGAACCTCGATACGAATCTGCGCGAGGAGATGCGTTTCGAGATCAGGCGCTTGCACGATACCTTCCGTTATACGACAGTCTACGTCACCCACGATCAAGGTGAGGCGATGGCAACCGCCGACCTCATCGTCGTTCTTAACGCCGGTCGCATCGAACAGGTCGGAACGCCCGAAGAGATCTATCTCCAGCCGCGGTCGGAATTCGTCGCGCGTTTTGTCGGCGGTACGAACGTGCTGCCGGGAGCGCTAGCCGGGTTGCAGGGCCTGTTTTCGATTCGGCTCGAAGATGTCGGCCTGAGCACGGCGCCGCCGGCCGGCGCGCGGGGAACCGAAGGTACCGTCGTCCGGCGCGTATTTCTCGGAAGTTCGCGCGACTACGTCGTCGACGTGGCCGGCGAACAGGTTCGCGTTACGACCCCGCTGCATGTTGATATTGCCCAAGGTGAGCGCGTGTGGCTGAGTTTTCCGCCCGAGCGTTGCCGAGCGCTCGAACACGTCTAAGATGGAGGTCTCTTGATGGCTGCTCGTGTTTTCCGGACGGCGGCGTGCGCGCTCGTTGCGATACTCGCCGTGACCGGGCCGCGGCCGGTATCGAGCGCGTCGTTTGTCACGCCCGACGTGGCGAAAGCCAAGGCCGAAGGCCTCGTCGTTTTCTACACTTCGGTCGACGTGAGCGTCGCCGAGCGCGTCGCGCGCGACTTTCAAGCGAAATACGGCATCAAAGTCCAGGTCGAGCGAACCGGCAGCGAGCGCGTGTTTCAACGAATCGGGCAGGAGTACGGCAGCAACTTGCACGTCGTCGACGTGGTGAACGATTCCGATGCCGCCAACTTTTTGGTATGGAAGAAGAGCGGCTGGCTGGCCAGCGTTCCGCTTGAAGAGTTGGATCGCTATTGGCCCGCCGAGTTCCGCGATCGTGACTGGACCTACGCGACGTGGCGCGCGACGCTTTCGCCGATCGCCTATAACGCCTCACTCGTCAAGCCGGCCGATGCTCCCAAGACGTGGGCGAATCTGCTCGCCCCGCAATGGAAGGGCAAGATGGTCAAGGCACATCCGGCGTATAGCGGCAGCGAAATGACGGCGGATTATGAGTTGATCAAAGCATTCGGTTGGAATTACATGCAGAAGCTCGGTGCGCAGAGTGTCATGCAGGTGCAGTCCTCGACTGAGCCGCCGAAGGTGCTCGGCCGTGGCGAGCAAGCAATTATGGCGGGCGGCAACGAGTACGTCGTCTTTCAAATGCAAGCTCAAGGCAGCCCGCTCGCGCTCGTCTATCCGCCCGAGGGCACGCCGTTCGAGACCTCGCCGCTCGCGGTCCTGAAAGATGCGCCGCACCCCAATGCCGCGCGCCTGTTCTACGCGTATCTCTACAGCAAAGAGACGCAGCAAATGCTGATCGATTTCGGCGGCTTGCGTTCGGTTCGCGTGGGCATGAAAGAGCCGGCGTCCCGGATTCCGATCACGCGCATTCGCTTGTTCCACGACGATCCCAGCGGCGTGCTCAAAACCAGCGACGAACTCAAAACCAAGTACGCGCAGTACTTCGGTACGTAGATGACCCCGGTCGCCGAGACATTCGCCTGCGAAATCAACCGCACGGCGCAGACCCCGCTTTCGGATACGGTTGCACGCGAGGCGAAGCGGTCGTTTTTCAACGTGCTCGGCTTAGCTGCGGGCGCGGCCGGTCACGAAGGGGTCGATGCGATCCTTGCAACGGCGCAGCAACTTGGCGGTTCGCGTCACGTGCCGATCCTGGGCCGGGCCGAACGCGCCGATGCACATTTCGCCGCACTAGCGATGGGTTTTGCTGCTCACGTCGATGATTTCGATGACACGCATCTGGCCACGGTGATCCATCCCGGCGCGGCAACGCTCGCCGTCGTCGTGGCGCTTGCCGAAGAAGCGACGCCCAGCGGAGCACTGGCGCTTACGGCGTTTGCGTTGGGTTGCGAGGCGCAGTTACGGGTCGGCGTTTCGATCTCGCCCGAACACTACGATCGCGGTTGGCATATCACCGGGACGTGCGGCGTGATCGGTGCTGCCGTCGCGGCCGGACTGTTGTTTTGTTTCGATGACGCGGCGCTCGCGCGCGCGATCCGATTGGCGACGTCGATGACGCTTGGCCATCGGGAAGCCTTCGGCACGATGACCAAAGCCTTCCACCCCGGTAAAGCCGCATCGAACGGTATCATGGCTGCAATGCTTGCACGCGGCGGCGTCGATGCGCCCGCGGATGTTTTTGAAGCAAAAAACGGTTTTGCTGCAGCACTCTCCACACGTTTCGATCCGCTGCAAATGCTCGGTGCTTTCGGCACTCGTTGGGAACTCTCGTCGAATACCTACAAGCCATATCCGTGCGGCATCGTCGCGCACCCGTCGATCGACGCTGCGCTTGCGCTCGCCGCGCGCGTCGGCGACCCGGCACGCATCGCATCGATCGAAGCGCACTGTCATCCGCTCGTCCCCGAACTCATGGGCAACCCGGAGCCCACCGACGGCCTCGAAGCACGCTTTAGCGCGATTCACGGGATTGCGGTTGCACTGTGCGATGGGCGGGTGGGCCTAGCGCAATACGAAACCGAACGCGTGCGACGCGACAATGTACGTGCCGTCCGCGCGAAGACGCGGCTCGTCCCGGATCCGTCGTGCGCACGCGACGAGGTGCGTGTCGACCTGCGATTAGCCGACGGCACGATACTTCACGAACACGTCGAGCACGCACGCGGCAGCCTCGCGCGGCCGCTTACCGATAAAGAGCTGTTCGACAAAGTAGAGCTGCTCGTCGAGCCGCGGCTTGGCGCGGGCGTCGCGCAGTCCTTGTCGGACGCGGTGCGATCGCTTGAGAGTGCGCCGTCGCTGGATGTACTCATAGCGCTAGCGATCCCACAGGCGAGTGTCGCGCGTGCATAACGGAAGTACGACCTCCGATGTTTCCGATGCCGTAGCAGCGTTCATGGTTGCACCGCACCGTGGAGCCTCCTACGATGCGGCCCGCGCAACGGCGCGCGTGCTGCTTCACGCAGCGCGACGCGCGGCGACTCGACTGGATGCCGGCGCGGCCCTTATCGAGAGAACGCTCGCCGCATACGGCGATATCCCACGTACGGCCCAATCCCGCGCCATCATCATTGCGGGCGATCCGGCCTTGCGCGATGAGGCGGCGATTCTGGGTGCTGCCATTGCCGCGGCCCAACTCTGCAGGACGTCCGACGATGTCCTGATCGGTGCAATCGCTGTCGGACGCGAACTTCAAACGCGCCTTCGTAATAGCGTCGGCGAGAGCGCATTTCGGCGCATTTGGAATGTCGACGCCGCACTCGGCGTGTTCGGCGCCGTCGCGACAGCCGCGCGGGTGTTGAATCTTGATGCATCGCAGGCGCGCAACGCGCTTGGCCTTGCCGCTACGCAATCCGCCGGAATCGCAGCGACGACCGGCGCCACCGCCGGAGTGGTGATCGGCAAAGCCGCTGCCGATGCCGTGGAGGCAGCCGTCCTTGCAAGCCACGGCTTTACGAGTTCGGCCGCCTCGATCGAGGGGCGCCGCGGCTTTGCTGCCTTGATGGCGACCGCGTTCGATCGATCGGCTATTATCGAGAATCTCGGCGAAAACTGGACCGTCTAAGCGGGGATTGCGTCCGTGTCGGCTCGGGACCAGGCGCGATGTTTGGCGATTGCCGACTTGAACGGCTTTACCACCGCCTGCACCGTAGCGCCGCAGACGACGCCCTCGGGCGCGGGACCTTTGCTCTGTATACCGGCGGCGGTAAGCAACGCGGCGCCGTCGCCGCATACACCGATCGCTTTACCGTGCTTGTAGGCCTCAGCGACAAAATGGACCGCGGCGCCGCTAGCCGTTAGGGTTTTCACACTGTCGATTCCGCCCGGAATAAATACTGCGTCGAATGTAACCGACGGCATCGTCAGGATCGTGTGCTCGACTTCAAGTGTCCCGCCATTTTTTGCGGCAAGCGTGCCAAGATGCGCGGCGAGCACGATACCCTTTGCGCCGTCGGCCTCGAGCGCAGTCTTCAGCGCGGTGACGGCGTCCGCATCAACGCCTTTTGCGGCGAGAATGGCGACCTTCCGCGTTGCGATCGAATCGTGAGGCGTGTTCATCATGCTCAGCGCGGGCGAGGCGGTTATCTCATGCTTATGCTTTTTCGGACGTGATTTCGGTGCCGCAAGTCCGAGGTTCTTCGCGACCCGCGCGGCCAGTGTATGGTCGATGTTTGCGAGCATGTCATTGAGCACGCGTTCGCGCAGTTCGACGCGGGTAAGTTTGCTTAGCTCAAACGAGAATGCGTCAACGATATGATCTTGTTCCGGCGCCGACATGCTTATCCAGAACATCGTTGCCTGGGAGAAATGATCTTTGAACGAGTCCGACCGCACGCGGCGCTTGACGCCGTCGGTGCGCTCGGAATAGCTGGCGAAGCCGCCGTCAGCGGTGGAAACTTCTTTGGGCCAACCCGCGTCGAGTGAGTTGGGGTCGTACGCGGTATCACCGGCGTCGATGGTCATCCGATGCATTCCGTCGCGCTGGCCGTTACTGAACGGGCAGACCGGACGGTTAATCGGAATCTCGTGAAAGTTAGGGCCGCCAAGGCGCGTGAGCTGCGTATCGAGATAGGAGAAGATGCGTCCTTGCAGCAGCGGGTCGTTCGTGAAGTCGATGCCGGGAACGACATGCGACGCGCAAAAAGCGACTTGTTCCGTTTCGGCAAAGTAGTTATCGGGGTTGCGGTTCAGTACCATTTTCCCGATGCGCTGGACCGGCACGAGTTCTTCGGGAATGAGTTTGGTTGGATCGAGGATGTCGAAGCCGAACGAATCGGCTTCGTTGTCGCCGAACATTTGCACGCCGAATTCCCACTGGGGGAACGCGCCTTCTTCGATGGCGTCCCAGAGATCGCGGCGGTTGAAGTCGGCATCTTTGCCGGCGAGTTTCTGTGCCTCGTCCCATACGAGTGAATGAACGCCGAGCAATGGTTTCCAGTGAAATTTCACAAAGCGCGCATCACCTTTCGCATTAACGAAACGGAAGGTATGCACGCCGAAGCCTTCCATCGTGCGAAGTGACTTGGGGATGGCGCGATCGGACATCAACCACATCATCATGTGGCTCGTCTCCAGCGTGAGCGAGACGAAGTCCCATAGGGTATCATGTGCGGACGAAGCCTGTGGGATCTCGTTATGCGGCTCCGGTTTGACGGCGTGAACGAAATCCGGAAATTTAATCGCATCTTGAATAAAGAAGACCGGCATATTGTTGCCGACGAGATCGTAGTTGCCTTCCTGCGTGTAGAACTTGACGGCGAAACCCCGCACGTCGCGCGGCGTGTCTGCCGAGCCGCGCGATCCGCCGACGGTTGAGAAGCGCGCGAAGACCGGCGTCTTGACTGCCGGGTCTTGCAAGAAGTGCGCGCGCGTGTAGGGTGCCATCGACTTATAGACCTGGAAATAGCCGTGCGCGGCGGTACCGCGAGCGTGTACGACGCGTTCGGGAATGCGCTCGTGATCGAAATGCGTGATTTTTTCACGCATGACGAAGTCTTCCAGGAGCGTGGGGCCGCGTTCACCGGCCCGCAGCGAGTTCTGGTTATCGGCGACCGGTACGCCTTGATTCGTTGTCAGAGCAGCATCGATACCGCTCGCGCGATAGGGGTCAAGATCGGCATCTTTGCCGGTTGTCTTCTTGCGCGTACTCATCTGGCTGCACATCTGCCCGCTTGAGTACGCGGTCACACACGCCTGCATGCCCCCCTTACAAGGGTCGATTACCGGTCGGTGATTGCGAGGATGTTCGTGATCTGGCGGCTGGGCGCCACAATCGTCTTGCCGCGGACATACATGCCCATCGATGCGCCGGCGTCGAGATTCATCGCGTCGGTTGCGCCGAAGTCGTACATGACTTGCGCCCACTTCGTGAAGGTCACCGGATCGTCGGTCATCACGATTGCCATGCGGCGGTCGAGCAGTAGCGCGACACCCATGCGACGCGTCGAGCCCATTACGTGCGGATCGCGGAAACGCTCGCCGGCCGGGTCGACATCGATGCGCCGGTTGAGAACGAGCGCCGGTCCACAGCCCAAGACGGTTTCGTAGCCCGACCAGTCTTCCGCGTGGTCGGGGATGACCCGGCGTATCGTGACGTCATTGTCGCGCGTGATCGCAAGGGCCGTGCCCATCAGGCCTTGGTACACGAGCTTGCCGCCGACGACGATGTCGCCGATCGGCGCCAAGGTCGTCTTCGAGAAGTATGCGCCGTCGATGGCAACCGTTGCGTGCGAGCGCTGAACCATTGTGCCGAAACTCTCCGAGCCGCGCGGGAAACCGCTTGCCGTCTCGACATCGATGCGAACGTGGGGATCGGCCAGGTTCACTTCGATGGTGCGGAGGTGAACGTTATCGACGATCCGGCGCTGCACATTGCTAATCGGATCAGGCGAGGTCGCGCCGATCAGCGTCACCGACGCAAATACAACAAGTGACAGACGAAACGCCGGCCAGTTCATATCCATTCTTACCGACAAACGTAGCAGGCGCGCAAGAAATTGCGCCTCGTCACAAAAATTACCGTGACCCGCGATCCCTTCGGCGAGGAAGGCGAGCGCCGGGCGCCTGAGTCCGGCGCGTTAGCGGTCGGTGTAGACGGCGAGGATGTTCGTGATACGACGGCTGGGCACCACGATCGTTTTGCCGCGAACGTACATTCCCATCGATGCGCCGGCGTCGAGGTTCATCGCGTCGGTCGCGCCGAAGTCGTACATCACGCGCGCCCACTGCCTGAACGTTACCGGGTCATCGGTCATGATGAGCGCCATCTTGCGATTGAGCAGCAGCGCTACGCCCATGCGTCGGGTCGAGTGCATGACGTGCGGATCGTGGAAGTGTTCGCCAACCGGGTCAACATCGATACGCCGGTCGAGAACGAGGGCCGGGCCGCAGCCCAAGACCGTTTCGTACCCGGCCCAATCTTCGGCATGGTTGCGATTGACGCGCCGGATCGTGACATCATTATCGCGCGTGATCGCCAGGGCCGTTCCCATCATGCCTTGGTAGACAAGCTTACCGCCGACGACGATATCGCCGATCGGCAGAAACGTTTTCTTCGAGAAGTAGCCGCCGTCGATGGCGACGATCGCATGTACGCGCTTTGCCAGCGTACCAAACGCTTCGCTCCCGCGCGGGAAGCCGGTCGCCGTTTCGACGCCGATGTGGACGCGCGGGTCGGCCAGATTCACTTCGATGACGCGCATATGGATGCCGTCGACGATGACCTTTTGGACATTGCTAATCGGATCGGGCTGTGATGCACCGATCAAAGCTACCGAAGCAAATGCAACTAACGACAGGCTATAAGCCGGCCACTTCATACCTCTCTATCGGCAAGCGTGGCCTCAAGTCTGAGAAAATCCGCCGCGCGGAAACTATTTTGTGGCGTCGAACACGTGCTACGGGATGCTAAAACGGACGGGGTCGCTGCCGTCGGCGAACGTCAGGACGATATCGCCGTTGCTCGTGCGCGAGACTGTTGCGGAGACGGGATCGCTCGTGACGACGACCGCCCCGCCGGTCGCGTGGCCGTTCGCCGGCAGACCGTTCACCGGGACAGCCGCAGCTGAACGCTTACGCGAAGCGAACCGGTCGCGCAGGCGAGCGACGATCACGTAGACGACCGGGACGACGAACAGATTGAGGACCGTCGACAGAATCATGCCGCCGAACACCGCCGTGCCCAGCGAGATGCGGCTCGCCGCGCCGGCGCCCGACGCAAACACGAGCGGCACAGTTGCCAAGATGAATGCGAGCGACGTCATCAAGATCGGCCGTAGCCGTGTTTGCGCAGCATCTTGCACGGCTGCGGCCGCGTCCAGCCCGGCTCTCCGGCGTTGATTGGCAAATTCAACGATCAAGATCGCGTTCTTACTAGCTAGCGCAATGAGCATCAAGTAGCCGACCTGCGCGTAAA
>Ga0302324_100026646_pt1 | contig 11038 bp, 10 predicted proteins | sample Palsa_T0_1_FD_201949 | JGI IMG/M metagenome (GOLD analysis project Ga0302324, IMG submission 201949) | Peat permafrost microbial communities from Stordalen Mire near Abisko, Sweden - Palsa_T0_1 | ecosystem: Environmental > Terrestrial > Soil > Palsa > Peat permafrost | place: Sweden: Abisko... | reverse complement strand
AGTCTTGTCGCCATCCCGCAATTCGACAGCCTCATGCTCGCCGGTGGAGGCGCCACTCGGCACAATGGCTCGAGCGCTGGCTCCGCCATCAAGAAAAACTTCAGCTTCAACCGTCGGATTGCCACGCGAATCAAGCACCTGGCGTCCCCGTACATCAGCAATACTTGTCAGTGGCATCAGTGCGTCCTTTATTTTCTAGGTCGAAAGCGCTGATTATATCGGACATCGCGGCGCGCGGTCAGCGCCTCGGGACGTACCGCATCGTCGATAGGCATCCCCCGGTACCCCATCCGTTATTGTTCCTGATTTCCGCCTCGCTTAAAGTCAACTTTAGCGTTCAAAATCAGCGTGAAGAACCGCACGGAAACTCTGGAGATCGGCTCTCTCGCCCCATGTTTTTCGTTGGGAGCGGCCAACCGCGAGGGCACGTTCACTCTCGACGGTCTGCTCGCTGAGGGCAAGCTGATTCTCGAATTTGTGCGCGGCACCTGGTGACCGAATTGCGTGAAACGCATGGCTCAGTTCGAGTCGCGCATAGCGGAGATCAAGGCGGCGGGAGCGCAGTTGGCTTTTATAGCCGCCGAAAAGCGCGATGGCGTGTGGAAGCCGGGAAAATTCCTGGCCAAACATCCCATCGAAAGCGTGTTTTTGCTCGATGAGGACCGCACTGTGACCAAAGCCTATGGCCTTCATCACGCCTTCGGCGCCGATGCCATCAACATCGCGCATCCGGCAACATTCGTCGTTGATCGAGCCGACGGTAGTGATCGGTGGTTGCGTTATATCTATCGCGGCGATAACCAGCTCGACCGGGCGCCGCTCGATGAAGTCATGAGAACTTTGCAACAGATCGGCAAATGAATTTTGAGGCAATACCTTTTGGAGGCAAGACTCATGAAAAAAACTCTTTTGTTGGCATCGCTCCTCGTGATCGGCAGTTTTGCCTGGGCGCAAACCGCTCTGCCCACCGGAACCGCCGTCAAGATGAAACTTGAAACCACGCTCGCAACCTTCAGCTCGAAAGCAGGAGATCCATTCTCCGCCAGAGTCACCGAGCCCGTAGTGATGGATGGAAAAACCGTGATTCCGATCGGCACCACCGTAGAGGGCCGGGTCACCAAAACGAACGAACCGCGCCGCATTGCCGGCAAGCCCACCATCGCCATCTTCCCCGAAACCCTGGTGCTTCCAAATGGCGACAAATTCATGCTGAATGCGACGCTCGTAGATACCAACGCCCGCCACGGCACCGACGTCAACCAGGAAGGTCAATTTAAGGGCGATGGCATCGACGGCAAGGATCTAACCGAAATCGGCCTGGGCACCGGCGGCGGCATGCTTATCGGTGGATTAGCCGACGGCGGCAAAGGCTTCCTGATCGGCGGAGCAATCGGCGCCACCGTGACCGTTACGCACTGGCTAGGAAAGCACCGCTCGGCGATGCTCCCCGCGGGCACGGAGTTAGTAATGGAATTAAGCCGTCCGATGAGAATGACCGTAGCCGTAGCCAGCAGCGGCCAATAGCAAACATGCGAGTGTTGGTGGAGAGCCGGGCGTTCCCGCCCGGCCACCTCATCCGCCGACAGCCATCAAATCCTCTTCCGCCAGCAACCCCAACTCAATCCATCCTTCCACCGGCAGCGCGTCAACCGGCAAATGGTTCTGCCACACGCTGAATCGCAGGCGCAGCCGCGTGGTCAGCGCATCGGAGGGTTGCAGCGCTTGCATTTTCTCCATCTCCAGCGGAGCCGCCTTCAACCACGTGAGCGGCAGGCAAAACTCAAAATTTCGGAGCAGCGCCACGCGCGCCTCTTCCGGGTTGGTCGCGTCCGTCGAATCTGCCACGATCTTGTCCTTCGCCTGGGTCACTTTCCACGAAGTTATGCGCCTTTCACTCACCGCCGCATCCAACCGCAGTTCGCTCTGGGGCTTGGGCGCATGATTGGCCCACGATTCCAGATTCACCACCACTTCGAGCGCGCCGTCCGGCACTTTGCCGGCGAAATCCAGCCGGCCGTATACATACTTTTCATCGATTCCGGCAAGCACTTCATCCATCAGAAACTGCTTGCCGTGCATCGAGCCGGAGCGCCGGTCAGCCGTATAACACGCCGCTCCCATCCACTCAAAGTAGCGCACCATGTCTCCCGTGACTCTCGGACGGATGTAGGCGGTTTGCGGCGTGAACGAAGGTCGCACCGCTCCGCCTGCGATCGGCTGCGCGAGATAGTCCGGAGGTATCCCACCGAGCGCCTGGTAAATATTTGACAGGTGCTTGCGATAGAGTTCGTCAAAGTCGCGATCGTTGGCCGAATGATGCTCTGGCCCGTACCACCAGTTCCAGTCGCTGCCCTCGGCAATCAGGATTTCCTCAAACGCCAGCTTGCGTTGCTTTTCGGTAGCAGCCGGCGCCGCCTGCGCATAGAAATTGCGCGCATGATAGAGATAGTCCCACGCCTTGTTGTCTTCCGGAGCCCCAATCCAAACGTTGAAGTTCGCATTGATCCACGACCCCGGCACCAACGACTTCAAGTGCGTGACGTTCTTGTGCCGCGTGATGGCCTCGCTCACCGTGACCGCTTCCATCCCCGGCTCTTTCTGTAGAGCGTCATAGAAGCGCCGCAGGAATTCCCTGCCCGACTGCGGATAATATTCCCAAGCATTTTCCCCGTCCAAAATAATGGGGACCATCGCGTCTTGCCCGTTCGTAATCATCGGTTGCGCCGATTCTTTGATCTTGTGTATGAGGTTATTGGCCGCGTCCTGCGGCGGCATTCCTGAATATACGAATCCGATCAGGTCGGAAAGGGTGTGGTCGCGGAAGAGCAGATTCATTCGCGTATCGTCGTTCTCGTAGCGATAGATCGTATACAGCCGATGCGCCAGATCCGCATTCAGACGGCCATAACCGTCGCGTGAAAAATTGACGCCCAGACTCCGCCCCAAAACGCCTTCGTCGGTCGCCATCCACTTAATTCCGAGTTCGTGCGCGATGGCGAGCATTTCCTCCGAAACGCTGCCTTCCGATGGCCAAACCCCTTTCGGCCGCACTCCAAATACTTTCTTGTGCAGAGCCATGCCCCGCTGCAATTGCTCGCGAGCATCGTCAGGATAGCGATAGCGGTTCTGCGGCAGGGGCAGACCCGGCGACGAAACCGCACCCATGTCCGTATCGCACACCAGCGGCAGGATTGGATGATAAAAAGGCGACGTCGAAATCTCGATCAAACCCTTTCTCGCCCCCTCCGCATGCACCGGTAAAACCCGCCCCAGCAGTTCGCGCTCCCGCGCAATCACCAGCCGCTGATCGTCGAGCGTATAGTCCCGTTCCTTTCGAATCAGCTCCGCAATGTCCTTTTCCAGGAGAAAATACTCGTCGAACCATCCGATCTGCGAGAGCACCTGTAAATCCGTGAAATCCTGCGCTTGAAAATATTTCTCCGCTCGCTCGGGCGAATCCCCGGCGTTGCGGAATTTTTCCCACAACTCGCGATACCGCGGATAGCGCCCAATAACGTTCACCGGATTCGCCTGAAACAAATATTGCAGCGCGAACCGCCGCTCCGCCTCGGTTAGCTCCTTTGCGGGCTTCGAAGCCACGTGCAGAAACGGATCCTCCGCCTCGCCCGAAACATAATCCTGTATCTGCGTAACCAGCGAAGGCACCAGATTGAAGGTCTGATGGACATGAGGAAACTCTTCCAGCAGCTTCACCATCCCGTAGTAATCCTTTAACGCATGCAGGCGCGTCCAGGGCAGACGATACTGCCCCGTCACCAGGTCTTTATAAAACGGTTGGTGCTGGTGCCACAGAACAACAACTCGCAGTTGGGCCATGACTTTCTGACTTCCCCTAGTTCATCGGCAATCTGCCAGTTTAAATCATTGGGGAAGTTTACCCTGAGTGGCACGTATGCAATTTCAGATTCGTCCCAGGTGCCGTCCTGATTCCGGGCAGCGTGTGCCCGGCGTCGCTTTTCGGTTTCGTATCAGGGCATCGCTTTAGCGATACCGTAAATTCCGCCGATAGAGTGTCCTTTCCGGGGCTGCGCACCGGAAGCCCGCTCTCAGTCGCCGCACTTGTCGGTTCGATTTCACCACTCCTGATTCAAGTCTCCCCGACCAGCCTCATAATAGGAACCACAGATCATGAACTCAAAAGTCAAAACAATCTTCTTCGACGTAGGCAACACGCTGCTGTTTCCCAATCGTGAGCGCATTCACGCGCCTCTCGCTGAACGGGGTATCGTGCCTGAAGCCGAGCACCTTCGCGACCTGGAATGCCGAACCAAGAATGAATTCGATGGAATGATGCAAAGCGGCGGCACGGACCATAGCTTCTGGCGGATGTTCTATACCCAGTTGCTTGCCGAGTTCGGGCAAGAGGACGACGCCGTCCGCAGTCAATTGGTCGCCGCCGTCCGCAGCTCCGCGAATTGGGACCAGATTCGCCCCGGCACCGCCGAGCGTCTGCATGAAATCGGCCAGCGCTACCGTATCGCGGTCATTTCCAACGCTGACGGCAAGATCGAAGATGTGCTCTCAAGATGTGGCATCGCTCGCTGCTTCCACACCATCACCGACTCCGGACGAGTCGGCCACGAGAAGCCGCACCCCGAAATATTCCGCCAAGCGCTGAAAAGCATGAATGCTGCGCCCGAAGAGAGCCTCTACGTAGGCGACGTCTATTCGGTAGACTACGTCGGTGCCACCGGAGCAGGTATGCAGGCGCTATTGATGGACGTCCCCGGCGCCTACCGCAATAAGGGAGTGCCTAGCGTGCAGTCGCTCGAGGAATTGCTGAAGCTGATCTGATTTCCCGTAGAGACGCGGCTTGCCGCGTCTCCCACCGCGTCCCGGAAGATGGTGCCAGCCCGGGGCTTTACTGTACTGCAATCACCTGATGATCGTGGCAATCGGGATGAATCTTCTCTAGTAGACGCGCCAGCAGCCCCGGCCCGTACCTCGCCACAAAGCTCACTCCCGCAACCTCGCGCTCCTGCAGCGCCTTATGTGGATAGAGCGCGTTGCTCAAGGCATCCGCCTTCCGCGTGATGACCTCATTGCGCTGCTGCTCCGCCCGTGCCACCTTCGCGCGCAGACGATCAAGTTGATTCGACACGCTGGCACGGGTATTCTCAGTCGCATCGATGAGGGTTGAATCCAGTTTCCCGATCGATTCGCGAAGAGCAGCCATCACCCGCTCCACGCTCGTGTAGGCTTCCTCAAAGCGAGCCTGCAGATCCGGCGGGAGCGAACGAGACGCAAGAACCTCGCGAATCCTCTCCGGGCCGACCAGCACGTCGGGCAATCCCAGTTGATAGTGCGTAAGAATGCGCTGCGGCTTCGGCTCCAGCAAAGTGGCCGAAAAACGCGGCAAAATCGGCGTAACGCGCCCCAGCAGCTTTTCGTAGACCACGCCCACCTGCCCGAAGTACGCGACTTCAGCCGCTCCGCCGGTATAAACAAGCGTAGGCAGCAGATAATCCTGCACCACCGGGCGAAGCAGCACATTCGGATTGAACTTCTCCGGCGTTCTGTCAATCCGCTCCAGCAATTCCTCACGCGAAGCACGTTCCTCACCTACAACAAATTCATCGCCGCTGTCGCGGACACCGCTATTCTTGCGGCGCACCACCGTGCGCGCGCCATTCTTCACTTCAAAAAGCAGCGTGGTCTCCGATGTTACTTTCACCTGCTGGTGATATCCCGCCGCTTCGATCGCCTTGCCGCGCGCCAGCAAACCCTCATCGAGTTCAGAAGCTCGCTTAATCGCCTCCCGGAACAATGGTTTCGCCAGCTCATGAAACTCTTTATCCGCCGGATCGAGCAGAATGACTCCCCACTCGGCAAACAAGCGCGCAAACAGCAAAGCAAATGCGCTCCCAAACGTCTCACCCTGGCGATATGCCTGCCGCAGCCAGTCGGCAACCTCGGAATCTCCCAACAGCGCAGCCGCCCGCTCGACGGCGGAATCGATCTCTGCGCCGAACCTAACCGTGCCGACCGGCGCATCGGTTGCAGCTTCGCTTTCGAGCGCACGGCCTTCCACGGAGAAAGGTTGCAACAGTCCTTCCCCTGAAAGCAGCGCTGCCTGGCTGACTTCGGCCAGATCGTGATCCTCCGTCGCCAGCCAGAAGACTGGGACGCAGTCTACTCCGGCCGCCGTAGCCTGTTCCGCCAGCTTGACCGCCGTCAGCGCCTTGAAAATCGAAAACAGCGGCCCGCCAAAAAGACCGACCTGCTGCCCCGTGACCGCCGCCACCGCACCTCGCCTCAGCCGGTCAATATTAGCCAGCGCCTTGCCTGAGGCGCCCCACCCGCGATTCTGCCGCTCCAGAATTTCACTGACCTTGCTTCGGCGTCCCTCATCGTAGACGACACCCTGGGCTTCCTCTTTCACCCACTCGGAAAAAACCGGCGACCGCGGATACATTCCGCGAACCGCAGGTGCATAAGAAAGATAATCAAGAAAAAGGCGGGTGGTATGCGGAATCTGCGTGAAGGGCAAACACTGCGACTTCATCGGCGGTTCCCCGGACATCTCTCCCTGCATCGGCGTATTCTTGCGATCCGCATATGTCTTCAGTCTCTGTTGCAAGCCGGCTCTTTGCAGTTCTGCGCGCGCCCAAAAGTAACCCGTCCGGGAAGCCCAAACTCAAGTAGATCAGATGATGCAGGAACGTGCCGGTTGCAGAGAATAGAGAGAGGATCCAGGGTGGAAGCAATCGCTTGGAGAATGCGGCACCATCCCCCCTGGTGCGGCTCGGGTAGCGGGCGCAAACGCGATGTTTCAACAGCTATTGACTCGCTGTCTGCTGTTCAGAATCGCGTCCTCCGCCGGTCTTCGGAATCGTCGCGTCCTTATCCGCTTCCACGGTAACGTGAACTTCAGCACCCTTCTTGAGACGCACTTCATTTCCGTTTTCTTCCGTCAGCGAATTTTCGATGCGGATTTCCCTATACAAATCGTCGGCTCCCTCAACCGAGATCTGCGCTTTTTCGGGTTCACCGGTACCCCGCGACTCGATGATTTTCTCGACCGTTCCAGGCAGAGTGACACTTGGCCTTTCCGTCATAATCGTTCTCCCTCTCAGCTTATTGGCTATAGGCAAAAACAACCGGGGAAACTAACCTGTATCTCGCTAGCGCTCGTTTTTCTTCAACACCGCGAGAAAATCAGCTGACACTTCACGGATGCGTTTGAGTCTATGCTCATGTTGGCGCACTTCTTCTGGGGTAAGCCCCACGAAGACTTCCTTCTTCAGGCTCTCGATTTGCTCCAGCATGAGCCGGCTGAGTTCGTCCTGCAATTCTTTGGCGGAACGTCCGTCCATACGTCGCACTGCCGGCGAGATACCGCCAAAGCATACGGTGCCACTGCGCGTTTAAAATAGGGTGTTCAATGTATACGACCCTTTCGCGCTACTCGAACTCCATGGAAAACCGCCCTCTTATCTGTAAGGCGGCGCGTTGCCGGGCCGCAAATCATTGCACGCAACTCATTGCCCGCAAATCGCTGCACCAAGCGCCGTCTCTCATCACCCATCAACTAACGCCTTTCAAACACCGCCGCGACCTCATCTTTATACACCACCTGCCAATCCTGCGGAAGCTCGCGCAGCAAGTTAGCGAGCGTCGAATCGGCAGGTAAAAGCGCGGTGCGAATCTGCCACCGCTCGAGCACGTTCTGCCATCCAGGCTCTACCTGCGTAAGGATCAGATACTGGCGAATCCTCTCCGAGCCATAGAGATCGTGGCGGTCATCCACCACGACCTTCCGATCGGGATACATCACGTAGATGAGATAACCTCCCCAGGCATCGGTTGAGAAGACCGGCTCCTGATTCAGCCCTCCCCTTTGAGCTTCCTTCCCGAGGAAGCTCACCGCCACAACCGGCATTTTCTCAGGATCGAACTCTGCATTCATCAGCTGTAGCTGCCCCACCCGTCCCCCGTGCAGGCAGATCGCCAAGGCAAAGATCACCGCAACCACGGGCCACAGATGTCGCCGGAGTTGTATTTCCAGCGCGCCCATGCGCTCAGAAAAATCTAGAATCCGACCGGTGACTCGGCGCACCCACCACCACGCAACCGGATTTTCCACCAGTGCAGCAAATTTGTCCCGCAAAACAGGCCCCGCGATCAGCACCAGCAACATCGAAGAAACCGGAAGATTGCGCGACGAATAAAATCCCGCATACACCGCCAGCAGCACCACTAGCGTCTGGCTAAGCCGCAACTGGTTGCGATGGTCTAAACGACTGCCTGAACGATTCCCCGAACCTTGTCCCTGACTTCCTCCGTCCGACAAACGATCGCCCGCAAACGCGACCACGACCAACGCCAAGATCATCGCGAACGAGCGTTGCGCCCACCCATGAAAATCAGGGGAGCGAAACTCGTCGATGTGGTTCATCAGGTAGGAATCCGTCAGGTAGCCGTAGATATGAGCGTGTAAGTGCCAGCCAAACGGATTCGCAAACGTCGCCATCACCGAGGTGACCCAGGCTAGAGCCATCATGCGAGACCGCTGGGCCGTGCGAATCCTTGCCAAAGCATCTCGCCCGCGGAGACTGTCTACGAAGCCGGCGAAGGCATAGATTCCGAGCAGCGCTATTCCAAACAGCCATCCCCCGTGCAGGTTCACCCAGAGCAGCATGGAAGCTGGAAAGAACCAGGCCAGCCAGCGCGGCGGTTTTCCCCGTTCAGCGCCGTCACCGCGCTCCGATCGCTCCCAACGCTCCAGCGCCATAAACCAGAGCAGAGAAAAAAGCCAACTCACAATGTGCGGGCGCGCATACAGATGAATCATCGCAGCGGCCTCCGCCAGCAGCATCAGCGCAATTCCCAGCAGCAGCCCGGTCCCGCGCCTGAGGAGTTGCGACAGCAGCAACGTGAAAGTCGCGGCGACCAGCAATGCGCACAGCCACACCACTCCGTTGAGTCCGCCAGCCCGGTCGAGAATTCCGAGCGTCAGGTCGTAGAGCCATTCCCACGCAAACCAGGGTTTGCCCAGCATGGTGGAAGAAAACGGATCGGTGCGTGGCAGTGAGTGTGTAGCCAGAATCAGTTCGCCGGTTCGAATATGCCAGCCGATATCCGCATCCGCCAGCGGCAGATGCGATAAGGGACCCGCCAGCAGCGACCAGAAAAGAAAGATGAAAATGATGTCCCTGACGGAGGGCAAAAGAAAGCGCTGCGCTGACGAAACAGGCCGCGCCGCGGTTGTCGATGCTTGATCTAGCACGCTGTGAGAAAACACGATGTGAAGAAGCAGTGTATAAGGTTTTACCTTCCAGGTTACAGAGTTTCAAATGCAGCAGGAACGATGGATCCTAGCTCGGGGTTGGGAGAATCGTGATAGCCAAAACGGGTTAATACTCGCATAGTAAACATAGCAGTGAACTGGAAAAAGTCGTTCGCAGGTTTGCCAGCGACAAACGACCGCCGACCCCCCACGCTTACCGACCAACGACTAATCCCGCAGCTCCGCCGGAAGCCCGCCATTGATCACAGCTCGCACTTTGGCCATCAGGCAATCTCGTTCTCCGAAATCCGCAGGCTCGATAGGATCGTGAAATTCAACCGTCACCGTTCCCGGACGAATCGCAAAGCGCGCTTTCGGCATGACCGCTTCGGTGCCTGAAATGGTGATGGGAACGACCGGCACTTTGCACTCCTCGGCAAGATAGAACGGACCTTTTTTGAAGGGCAGGAGCCTGCCATCGAAGGAGCGCTTCCCTTCTACGTAAATAGTCATGTTCAATCCCTGCTCGATGACCTTGACCGCGTCGCGCAGTGCCGTGACACCGGAGTCGCGGCTGGCGCGGTCGACGGGCACGAGCGCCCCGATCAGCATGATCTGGCCGAGAATCGGGACCTTGAACAGCTCCTTCTTGACCATCACCGAAGTGCGCCGCGGAATGAGCGGCAAGGTGATCGGGGGATCGAGATTCGAAATGTGATTCGACATGAAAATGTAAGTGCGCGATGGATCCAGTTTTTCCAGGCCGATGGGTTGGACCTTTACTCCCGCAATGCGCACGCCGTTGAAGGCTGCGCCCATGCAAGTTCGATATAAGAAGGTGATGTCTTTGGTCAGATAGGTCCAGGGAATGCCTAGCAGAGCCGCGAAAGGAAGCGCCGCAGCCCAGAACAGCAGCATGAGAAGAGTGCGAAACACTTACGGATTCACCTTATTGATTCATCCAGAGATTAATCGACACCAGATTAATTCACGCCGAGCTGGGTTGCCCCGAGCGCCTTCACTCCCAGTTCGCGCATTCGTTGAGGAAGCTTCTCATAGATGCCGCCGAATCCGCCATTGGAGAGTATGGCCACCACATCACGTTCCCGCAGTTCAGGCGCGATCGCACTTACGATGGCATCGGCATCAGCCAGGACCCGCGCCTGTTTTCCGCGCTTGTGAATCTCGCCGAGCACGCGATTCAGATCGAGCCGTTCCGCTTCGGGGATCGCCTCCGACTTGAAGATAGCGGCGATGACGATCTCATCCGCAAGCGCAAGACTGCGGGCGAGAGCATCCTGAAGCGTGTTGCGCCGCATGGTGTTGGAACGCGGCTCGAGAACTACCCAGAGGCGCGAGTGCGGATAGCGCGCCCGCAGCGCATGAATCGTCTGCTCGATGGCTGTTGGATGATGCGCGAAATCGTCGATGATCGTTATTCCGTTGATCTGCGCTTTCACTTCGAGCCGCCGCTTCACGCTGCGAAACGTTGCCAGAGCCCGAGAGATCACGTCTTTCGAAATTCCGCAATCGGCCGCCAGCGCCGCCGCTGCCGTCGCATTCCAGACGTTGTATTCTCCGCCCAGCGAAAATTCGAAATCAGCCCACGCTTTGCCGTCGCGAATGACAGACCAGGAAGTTCGGTCTTCGCTCAGCTTCAGCTTTGCGATTTCCCAATTCGCGCGCTCCAAAGCGCCGTAACGTTCAACGGGGCAGAATGCTTTCTGCAGACAACGGTCGATGCTGTCGCCATGGTTCCCGCCCGAATCAAAGGCGACAATGCGCCCC
>Ga0302324_100026645_pt1 | contig 11038 bp, 7 predicted proteins | sample Palsa_T0_1_FD_201949 | JGI IMG/M metagenome (GOLD analysis project Ga0302324, IMG submission 201949) | Peat permafrost microbial communities from Stordalen Mire near Abisko, Sweden - Palsa_T0_1 | ecosystem: Environmental > Terrestrial > Soil > Palsa > Peat permafrost | place: Sweden: Abisko... | reverse complement strand
CTGGCGGTGAAGAGACCCGACGATTTCGCCCACCGCGAGTTTTCAGTGCTCCGCTCCACCAAGAACACGGTGCACAATGCGACGAATCTCCTCCATGAATCGCTCAGGAGTAAACAAGCAGGCTTGTCGCGCAAGCATGGATCGCAGTTCCTCCTGTTCGAGAGGGCTATTCACAATATGCAACAGGCGAGCGGCGATCTGAGGGTCGTCGAAGGTCAGACGGGGTTCGCGCCCCACAATCTCCACCTGGCCACCACTGTTGTGCACCAGGGGAATGCACCCGGCGCGCACCATCTCCGCGACCGCGATGCCAAAGTGTTCGTCCTGGCGCGCATGGATTCCGTAACGCTGCCTGCTGGCCAGTTCCGTCAGTTCGCTCCGGGAGATGTTTTCGTGCAGCGTGACCCAGTCCTTGTTCGCGCTCACCAGGGAGACGAGACGACGATAGTATCTCCGCTCTATCTTCGAGTAACACTGGTTGCCGACGATGTGGAGACGCAAGCCGGTAACCTTGGAGCGGAGCAGCGATAGCTGCTCGATGACCCAGTCGGCGCGTTTTTCCGGGTTGAGGCGCCCGATGCAGAGGACACCATTCTGTCGTTGCTCCCATGGAACTTGCGGGAAATCTCCCGGAGCCGGCGGGTAGAGAGTCGTCGCTTCAAGCCCGTAGAGCTGGCGAAGCCATTGCGCCGTCCACTCTGAGTTGGTCACTGTGAGGTTGGTCCGCATCCTGTCAAACGAATAGTCTCCCAGAAGCATCCAGGGTCTGACCCTGCCGCGGATAACGGCGGCGGCTTTGGCCCAACGGTGAAGGATGGAAGAAATGACATGGGGAAACACGTGGGCAAACCAGGGATGATGGATGTACTGCACTCCCGCTCCGCCTAAATCGGACTCCATCTCGGCGGTGATCAGCAGGTCGAACTGAGCGCGCATCTTCTTGGCCGTGCGCAGCACCAGGAGATTCGGCTGTACGCTTTGCGGATCGGGATCGAGCTTTGCCAGGCAGCGGAACAACGGGCTCATAGTGCAAATCTCGAGCTGCGAAGAATCCAGGGAGGTCCCATAATAACGGTTGATCCGGGCAACATCGATTTCTTCCCATGTAAGCAAAGTCAAGTCGTAGTCGGAGGCCAATGCCTGCATCATCCAGGCGGTGACCAGGTGGGCGCCGCCGTAGGCGATGAATCGGGTTTGAATCATGAGAATGCGTTTGTGAGCGGGCTCGACAGCGGGGTCTGCCGGACTCACATCCGGATCGATGTTCAGGAGCAACGCACGCCCTCGGAACACGTTTCCAGGTAGACGTCGACGAGCTTTCGGCCGATATTCTCCCAGGAGTAGTGCGTTTCCACAAGCTTGCGCGCTTTCGCTGTGATGCGCTGTCGCAGCTCGGGATCATTCAATGCACGCACCACGCCGGCCGCGAAGTCGTGGGGCGTGTCGGCGACGATCAGGTGCTCTCCCGAGACCACTTCCAGTCCTTCGCACCCGACGGATGTCGAAACCACGAGGCGGCCAAAAGCCATGGCTTCCAGGATCTTGAGGCGGGTGCCGCCGCCCGCGCGCAATGGCACAATCACAACACTCGAGCCTCCATATAGAGTCAACGGCTCCTTGACGAAGCCTTTGACCGAGACACCCTCGATGGAATTGAGCCTTTGCATCGCTGCGGGCGGAGAATGGCCGGCAATGTTAAGTTTCGCACCTGGCATTTGACCTCGGATCTGTGGCCAGATTTCGCGCGTGAACCACAGTACGCCGTCGGTGTTGGGGGGATAGCTCAACACGCCTAAAAACAGGAGGTTCGCACCCAACGATGGTTCGGGCAGGGGTTGAAACCGCTCGCAATCGACGCCGTTCTCGATGACTGACACATGCAGCGCGGGGTTCTCGACTTGAAGCAGGTCGCGCTCTTTACCGGAGACCACCAGGCTGCGGTCAAAGCGCGAGGCAATTTTGCCCTCCCATCCGCGCATGAGCGCAGCCTTCGCCATGAACCCGAGTTGAGGCAGGATGCCGGTCTTGAGGGAAGCTATGCGCCGGTACTGTAAAGAACCCAGGTTATGGAAGGACAGAATTGTTCGGCACACGGATTCTGGAGGAATAGCATCGCGATAGCAAGCCAGGAAGGAATGCTCTATCTGAACCAAATCAACCGAACGGGATTCGAGGATGTGCTGGATCTTTTCCGCCATGCCTTGAAAATAGTAGGGGCGGGTAGCCAGAGGCCGACTGTGTCCCCATCCGCGAAACAATGCGGCCCAGGGCGCGAAAGCGCTGCTCGGCCGAAACGTCTCAATCGTCTCGCAGTATTGCCTTAGTTCTTCGCTATTGGGCGGGAGTTCTTCGGTGAGCAGACTGCAAAGACAGACTTTGAATCTGCTTGAGAGTTGCCGAAGAATGTTGAAATCTCGAATCCGCGTACCGCTGTCCGGAGGGTAAGGCAGGCCTAACGTAACCATCAGGACTCTCATGGAGCCGGTTCTGCCTCCGCGGCCGCGCCGCGCAGTTGGTCGCTCAGGTGGCCAAGCATCCCCAGCATTACACCCAAGCCGCTGCTCAAATAGATCATCCAGCACATAAGAGCGGCGCGCATCGCAAACCGTCCCCCAAACTCCCGCCGGGCGCACGCAAGAAATCCCCGGTTGAGCGCCACAAACGCCACCAGCAGCCAAAACCACGCAAAAGCAGCGTGGGCAAAGGCAAGAGCCGGAACTCCGGCCAGCAGCAGATATGCAATCGGGACGCTCAGCACGTTGGAGATTCGGGTGTTGAGGTCGTTGCGAATTGCGCCTGTCCGAAGAATCAGACGGGTCCACGGAACCGCTCGCTGAAACAGGTCCGAGCGAATCAGTCCGAAAAAGGTGTAGCGCTTGCAATGGAAGAAGCGGAGTCTCTTAAGCAGCCAGATGCGGTTGCCGGCACGGTGCAACCGGATCCCCATTTCTACGTCTTCCAGAAACCGGTATTGGGGATCGAAGCCACCCGTTTCAAAAAAGACTCCCCGCCGAATGGCGCCGAAGCCGCCGCAAAATGTAGCGGCCTCTTCGCGAGAATTCTGATGCGTATAGTGATGCACCAGGTTCTTATAGCGAGAGAAGAAGTTTGCGGGAACGCTGTCGGAATGGAAGGAGCCGAAGAGCGCGTCGACCTCCGGACGGCTATCAAGCGCATCTACAATTTGTCCAAGAGAATCGGGTTCGATGAGGATATCGGCATCGAGAAAGAAGAGATACGTGCCGGACGCCTGAGAAGCGGCCAGGTTGCGCGCTGCGGCAGGCCCAACATTGGCTGGGCACCGGATCAGTCTGCAGGGGAATGCGCGAGTGATGAGTGCCGATCCGTCTGTCGATTTGTCGTCGGCCACGATCACTTCGAAATCGCGGAACTCGGAAGCATACAGCGCGAGGAGGCATCCCCCGATCGTCGCTTCGCCATTGAAGACCGGAATGATGACGGATAACCTGGGCACTGCTTCAGACATGGCAGTCGTTCTTCCCCGAAGGTGTCACTTCGTGAGGGGGTAAGTCGGTTCGTGGCCTAACTCAATCTATTCGGATAACCACAGCAACACTCCGTTCGAGCGCCGGCTCGATCGGCATTGGCGCGGTTGGCGCAATGGGGGGCCCTGAGGCAACTTGTCATCTGTTTGGGGGAAATTCCGACGTGATGCGCGCCCTCGGAGCGAATCTAGCATAAGTACCGGCCGGATGATCAAATTCTCAGGTAACCATGGTTGAGGTTACTCCCAATGCCATAATTGGGCCCGCTGCCCAAACTTTCCAGCCAGCGAAATTGCGTGCGGTATGCTTAACAGACCTGCGGCGATGGGTGAGGTTTCCCGGCCTGTCCCCATCGATTGAAGCTGCGGTTAATGGCAATTATTGCGAGTCTCGACCCCCGATCTCGGCTCGCATGGGCGAGTTGCGACGTGCGATGAATAAGCCATGAACGAGATAAACGAGCCCCGCAGCCCACTGGCGCTTCTTGCTTCCTACCTGCGAGGCCATCGTCGCACGCTGCTCGGCGCCCTCGGGTTTGCCTTTGTGAATCAGGTCTTCCTGATGATGGATCCCCTCATTTTGAGGCACGTTCTTGACCATTACGTGATGCGCAGAAGCCAATGGCCGGCTCAGGAGTTTCTCTTCAGGGTCATTTTCTGGCTGACGCTGATCCTGGGAGCTGCCTTGATCGCATGGATAGCGCGCGGTTTCCAGATCCAGGCGGTAAGCAGCCTTGCCCAGCGAGTGAGCAGCCTCATGTACGGCGATGGCATGAGTCATTCCCTGGAGATTCCTTACGCCGAGTTCGAGCGCCGGCGCAGTGGTGAAACCATGAGCCAGCTGCAAAGAATGCGGCGGGAGGTAGAACTCTTTCTGACCTCGGCTGTGAATATCCTGTTCACGTCGCTCGTTGCGTTGGTGTTTGTCGTCCTCTACGCCGCGCGGGTTCACCGGTCGTTGGCGCTATTCCTGCTTGCATCCGCTCCCATGTTGACGTTCTTCAGTGTCTTGCTAAGCCGCAAAGTCCGCTCCCTCCAGGAACAAATCGAGGAACAGGGAAATGCGCTCGCCGGCTCGGCCAGCGAGTCGCTGCGCAACATCGAATTGGTGAAGAGTCTCGGCCTGACCGGAAGCGAAGTATCGCGCTTCCGCACCAGCAGCGACCAGATTCTCACCCTTGAGCTGCGCCGGATCCGCTATGCGCGAATCTACAGCCTCTTTCATGGCGCCGGTGTTCACACTGTACGGGTTTCTCTGATTCTGTTGCTCCTGTACCTGCTTTCCCTGGGCCAGATCACGATAGGGCAATTCTTCTCGCTGTTTCTGTACTCTTATTTCGTTCTCGGGCCGATGCAGGAGTTTGGCGCCGTGGTTAGTCAGTTCCGGGAGCTCGAAGCATCCCTGATTGCTTTCCGCAAACTGCTGGATCATCCTCGGGAGACGGTGCCGGCGCAACCGGTTTCTATCTCCGTCCTCGAAGATCTGGAGTTCGATGGTGTGGGTTTTAGCTACGGATCGGCCGACCGTCCGGCGGTTCAAGGGATCAGCTTCCACGTTTCCAAAGGCGAGACGATCGCCTTCGTGGGGCCGTCCGGCGCGGGCAAATCAACCCTTGTCAAGCTGCTCTCCGGGCTCTATTCGCCATCCGAGGGCCGCATCCTATTCAATGGAATACGCAGCTCTGAAATCGATTGGAACCACCTCCGCAATCGCACGGGTCTGGTTACCCAGGAGGCGCACTTGTTTGCCGGCACGATCCGCCAGAACCTGAGCTTCGCAGCCCCCGATGCAACCGAGGAGGAGTGCCTGCTGGCGCTCCGCCATGCCGCCGCCTTGCCGTTGCTTCATCGCGGCGGTCTCGGCCTCGAAACGATGATCGGCGAAGGCGGCATGCAACTCTCGGGAGGAGAAAGACAGCGGCTGGCAATTGCCCGCGCTCTGCTGCGCCGGCCTGAGGTGGTCATTTTTGACGAGGCCACGTCGTCCCTCGACTCCATTACCGAACAGGAAATCAGTGAAGCCATACGCCGCCTTGCCGCGGAAAATAACATCATCACCATCGTGATCTCGCATCGCCTCGCGACCGTGGTCCACGCTGAACGAATCTACACCCTCGCCAAGGGGCGGGTCGTTGAGGCCGGCACCCATGAGGATCTCCTCGCACAAAATGGACTGTATCGCAATCTGTGGCAGCGGCAAACCGGAGGCATCGGAGCCTGCTCTGTGGCGCAAGGCGCCGGCGCCAAATCGTAAACACCTGGACAGGACCGAAGCCTCATCTTTGACAGCGCCGACTGGGTCCTCAGACGAGATCCGAACCTGGGTCGTGGAACGTGAGTCCCCGCAGGGACGGTTTTCAGGTCGTCCCTTTCCGGACTGACCCGTGAGGCCGCTTCCAAAACGGCACTCATTCTTCCATGGGAATCCGCAGGCCTGATGCCTGGGCAAAACTCTTCGCTGCGGGATAACCTGCATCCACGTGCCGCAGCACTCCCATGCCCGGATCGGTGGTCAGCACGCGCTCCAGGCGAAAGGCTGCGTCCCTTGTTCCATCGGCCACCACCACCATGCCTGCGTGCTGCGAATAGCCAATGCCTACGCCGCCCCCATTGTGGATGCTGACCCAGGAAGCGCCCGCTGCCGTGTTCACCAGCGCGTTCAGCAGCGGCCAGTCAGCCACCGCGTCGGAGCCGTCCAGCATGCCCTCCGTCTCGCGATAAGGCGACGCGACCGACCCGGTATCGAGATGGTCGCGGCCAATCACAATCGGCGCGGAAATTTCACCCGAGCGTACCAGCTCATTGATGGCCAGACCCAGCTTGGCCCGCTGCCCGTAACCCAGCCAGCAGATGCGAGCGGGCAATCCCTGAAAGTGTATGCGCTCGCCCGCCAGCTTGATCCAGCGTTTCAGTCCCTCGTCTTCAGGAAACAGCGAGAGTACCAGCTGGTCGGTCTTGCGAATGTCTTCCGGATCACCCGAGAGCGCCACCCAGCGGAACGGCCCCTTGCCTTCGCAGAACAGTGGCCGAATGTACTCCGGCACAAAGCCCGGGATCTCAAATGCATCCTCAACACCCACCAACTTTGCATTGGTTCGGAGATTGTTTCCATAATCGAAAACAATAGATCCGCGACGCTTCAGCTCGAGCATTGCTTCCACGTGCCTGCCCATGGTCGCCATGGAGCAGGCAACATACTGGGCGCTGTTCTGCTGCCGCAGCAGCAGCGCAGCATCCAGGCTCATACCGTTGGGCACGTAGCCGTTCAAGGGATCGTGCGCGCTGGTCTGGTCGGTTACGATCTCAGGAATCACATTGCGCCGCAGCAGCTCGGGCAAGACGTCAGCAGCATTGCCTACCAGGCCAACGGAACGAGCCGCCCCTTCTCTCTTTGCTTGGTCGAGCAGCTGCAGGGCCTCATCGACCGTGGCCGCGATGCAATCGCAATAGCCGCTGTCCACCCGCTTTTCAATGCGTTTGCGATCCACGTCGATGCCGAGGAAGCGGGCGCCCGTCATGGTAGCTGCCAAGGGTTGTGCCCCGCCCATGCCACCCATGCCCGCGGAGACGATCAGCTTGCCCTCAAGGCTTCCGCCGAAATGCCTCTGGCCGGCGGCAGCAAAGGTCTCATAGGTGCCCTGCACGATGCCCTGGCTCCCGATGTAGATCCAGGAGCCGGCCGTCATCTGGCCGTACATCATCAGGCCCTTCTGCTCCAGCTCGCGAAACACCTCCCAGTTAGACCATTTGCCCACCAGGTTGGAGTTCGCGATCAGCACCCGCGGCGCCATCGCGTGGGTGCGCAGAATGCCCACCGGTTTGCCGGACTGGACCAGCAGCGTCTCGTCATTCTCCAGGCTCTCGAGCGCGCGCACAATGGCGTAGAACGAAGGCCAGTCGCGAGCCGCCTTCCCCGTTCCGCCGTAGACCACCAGCTCTTCCGGCGCCTCCGCCACTTCCGGGTCGAGGTTATTCATCAGCATGCGCAGGGCGGCTTCCTGCTGCCAGCCCTTGGTGCGCAGCCGTGTTCCTCGCGGCGCGCGTATCGCGTCTTTATGCGGACCAGCTATCAAAGTCTCCATCGCGAATCCCCTTTGCTAAGCGTTCAATGTCTCCTGCGATCACCCGGTCTTCCTCCAGCCGTGCAACCAGCGTGCGCACGAATTGGCGGGCACGTTCAATCTCCGTCGCCGCCTTGAGCGGATGGCGGTACTCCAGTCCCTGGGCAGCGGTCATCAACTCGATGGCCAGCACCTTTTCCGCATTGTCGACGATTTGTTTCAGCTTAAGCGCTGCCGTCATCCCCATCGATACATGATCCTCCTTACCGCCCGAGGTGGGTACACTATCCACGCTCGCCGGGTGGGCCAGCACTTTGGCTTCATTCAACAGCGCAGCCACGGCCACATGAGCAATCATCAGGCCGGAGGAGAGCCCGGGCTGCTGGGCAAGGAAGGCAGGCAGGCCTTCGTTGACGTCGGGGTTGATCAGCCGGTCGATCCTGCGCTCGCTGATGCTGATCAGGTCGGTCACCGCAATGGCCGCGTAGTCGAGCGCGAGCCCCAAAGGCGCGCCATGGAAATTTCCTCCGGAAAGTATCTCTCCGGTCTCGGGTCCGTTGTTGGAAAAGATCAATGGGTTGTCCGTCGCCGACCCGGTTTCAATCTCGATCACTTCACGCACATGCTGCAGCGCTCCCCGGACCGCTCCGTGAACCTGCGGCATACAGCGCAGGCAATAAGCGTCTTGCACCCGCGGGTCATTTTCCCTATGCGATTCGCGAATCTCGCTGTCGCGCAGCAGGGCACGCAGGTGTCCGGCTGCCTGCATCTGGCCGCGGTGGGGCCGTGCCTGGTGAATGCGCTCATCGAAAGCCACGGGCGTGCCGCGCAAAGCCTCGAGCGCCATGGCGCCGGCCAGGTCAAAGAGCTGGTTCACCCGGATCGCGCGAAGCAGTGCCAGACCGCCCACCGCGGCCATAGCCTGGGTTCCGTTGAGCAGCGCCAGGCCTTCCTTGGCTTCGAGCACCAAGGGGTAGAGGCCGGTTTTCGCAAGCGCTGCCTTGGCCGGCATCCGTGCACCCTGGAAAAATGCTTCGCCTTCCCCAATGAGCACCAGGGCCAGATGCGCTAACGGCGCCAGATCTCCGCTGGCGCCAACCGAGCCTTTGGCGGGGATGACCGGATGCACCCGGCGGTTGAGCAGCCCGACCAACAACTCAATCAGCTCGTAGCGTACTCCGCTCAGTCCTTTGGCCAGGACGTTGGCGCGCAGCAGCAGCATGGCGCGCACCTCCGCTTCTTCCAGAGGCTCGCCTAGTCCGCTGGCGTGGCTGCGCACCAGGTTGCGTTGCAACTGCTGCAGGTCTCCCGGTCCGATGCGCACGTCGGACATTTTTCCGAAGCCGGTGTTGATGCCGTATGCCGTTTCATTGCTGGCAACGATGCGCTCCACCACGGCTTGCGATGCCGCGATGCGCTGCCGTGCCGCCGGCGCAATGGCGGCGTCCATCGATCCACTGGCCACCTGGCCGATCTGCTCCAGCGAAAGCGGCTGCCCGTTCAGTTCCAGGAGGCCAAGGGTGAGACCGGTTGTCATGCTGTCTATCGTATGAGCTTGAGTGCAACTCGGCTAGCTTGGTTTATAGGGCGTGACATGAAGGGGGCGCTGGCGAGCCGCGAAGGCCAGGACCTGTCGGATGGTCGTCTCAGAGATGTCGAAATTGTACGAAATCTTTGCCGGAAATGACCTCGACCACGTCGCACCCGGACCAGTCGATTCCCTTCTTCTTTGCCTGGGCCTTCATACCCGAAGTATAGGAGCATTCTGCAGTACCCACCCGCAAAGTTACCCGCTGCCGGCTCATCCGAGCCCTAATTTCTCACCATCCGCGTTTTCCCTGTTGCGTTTCCTCTCTTTCCGTCGGAAACTGCGAGAAAGAGCTAAAAACGGGGACTGGTAACGTATGCATCCAACGGCTTTGGAGAAGAGTGGATTCACCACAACTCTCAACATGGCCCTCAGCTCGACTGCTCCCGAGCGGTCCGCCGAGACGCTGCACCGGAAGCAGCTTGCCCGTTTCGGTAAGTGGCTGTATCGATTGGGTTTTGTTCCTGGCACCGCAGGCAACCTGTCGGTTCGCCTAAGCCATGACCGGATCCTGGCCACGCCCACCGGGATGAGCAAGTTCCTGCTTAAGGCCGCGGATATGGTCGTGGTCGACATGGACGGCCGTCGCGTCGGCGAAAGCCGGAACGTGACCAGCGAAATCGGCATGCACCTGGCCATCTACCACCAGCGGCCAGACGTGCAGGCAGTCGTGCATGCCCACCCGCCCATCGCTACCGGCTTCGCTTCCTGCGGGCTGGCGCTCGAAGAGCCGCTATGCTCGGAGATTGTGATGGCGCTTGGCTCGATTCCCCTGGCGCCCTACGCCACCACCGGAACCGCCGACGTTGCCTCCAGCATCCAGCCCCTGATCCTCGATCATGACGCGGTTCTGCTCGCCAACCATGGTGTGGTGACCGCAGGCGATACCCTGCAAAACGCCTTCATGCGCATGGAAACGGTGGAGCATTTCGCCCACATCTGCCTGGTTGCCCGGCAGCTGGGCTGTCCTCAACCGCTCTCCTGCGACCATCTGCAACAATTAGCCGAAGCTCGCTCCCGCTACCAGAAAAACGCCGCTCCCGGTTGCTGAACCAGACCTCCGTTAGCATAGCGGTAGGGGGATCCGTACGCAGCCCGGCATGACTACGCAGACCTTTGCCAAACAGACTGAGGTAGAAGACCCGGGCTCCTTCCAGGAAGGGACAATTTTTCGGGTGCTGGTAGCGGTGAGCCTTGGCCACCTGCTGAACGACACCATCCAGGCGATGTTGCCTGCCATCTATCCCATTTTGAAAACCTCGTTCCACCTGAACTTCAGCCAGGTCGGCTTGCTGACGCTGACGTTTCAGATGACGGCTTCCATCCTGCAGCCTTTTATCGGGCGCCACACCGACCGCAGGCCCATGCCGTACTCCCTGCCCATCGGCATGGTGTTTACCCTGATCGGCCTGCTGCTGCTCGCCGTAGCCCCCACCTTCGCATCGCTGTTGCTGGCCGCTTCTTTGATTGGCATGGGCTCGGCGGTGTTCCATCCTGAGTCCTCGCGGGTGGCGCGCCTTGCTTCCGGCGGCCGGCTGGGTTTGGCCCAGTCGGTCTTCCAAGTCGGCGGCAACACGGGGTCGGCCATCGGACCGCTGCTCGCCGCCTTTGTGGTACTGCCCCACGGGCAGAAAGGGGTAGCCTGGTTTGCCCTGGTGGCCTTGCTGGGGATCGTGCTGCTGACCAAGGTGAGCCGTTGGTACATGGCACGCTTGCTGCATCTGCGAAGCCGGCCCGCGCGGCCTACTTCCCCCTTAACCGGCTTGCCGCCCCGGCGCGTGGCTTCGGCGATCGCGGTTCTGATCGCGCTGGTCTTCTCCAAGTATTTTTATCTGGCCAGCTTCACCAGCTACTACACCTTCTACCTGATCGCCCGCTTTCACA
>Ga0302324_100026642_pt1 | contig 11039 bp, 9 predicted proteins | sample Palsa_T0_1_FD_201949 | JGI IMG/M metagenome (GOLD analysis project Ga0302324, IMG submission 201949) | Peat permafrost microbial communities from Stordalen Mire near Abisko, Sweden - Palsa_T0_1 | ecosystem: Environmental > Terrestrial > Soil > Palsa > Peat permafrost | place: Sweden: Abisko... | reverse complement strand
ACAAATCATCTGAAGGCGCCCATCGGTGCCCAAAGGAAGAAACAGGGGTTTGGACTCCAGTTGGACTCCAACTTGCACTGCCTAGGTCAGCGAGGCGGCTGTAAGTCTATGAAACGTTTTGGTGGACCTGAAGGGATTCGAACCCTTGACCTCTTCCATGCCATGGAAGCGCGCTCCCAACTGCGCCACAGGCCCAGCGAATCGACTCCTGAATTGTAGCATCTTACACTGGAATGATGTGTCTCGCGCGCTCACGCGCCGTTTTATCCGTAATCGCACTTGCGCCTGTGCTTTTCACGTCCTGCGGTCTGCTGGGGCACAAGCGTATTGGTCTCAAGCGCGGAGACCATCCCGGGATGCCGACCCTGCTGGTGGCGTCCAAAGAGCAACTGATCAAATCGGTTGCGGATTACTATGAGCCGATCCACTCTTTTAGCATCGAGGCGCGTCTGGTGGTTTCCACCGGCAGTCTTTATAAGGGCGAGATTAAGGACTATTCCGAGACCCAGGCCTTCATCGATTTCCGTAAACCTTCCGACATCCATGTCGTCGGGCTGCTCCCCATTGTGGGCAGCACCGGGCTCAACATGGTTTCCGACGGAAAGACCTTCAAGGTTTCCATCCCGCCGACGAGCCACTTCTATGAAGGCGATAACAACGCCCCGGCGAGTTCCACAAACAAATACGAGAATATTCGCCCCGAGATGTTCCTTGCGGCCATGCTCATCAAACCGGTGGGCCTCGAGAACGAGATCGTCATCAAAGTGGACGACCTCACGGAGGAGTACGCCTACTACCAGCTCGAAATCGAACGGAAGAGTCCCGAAGGCGAAATCCAGCCCTTTCGCCGCATCACTTTTGACCGCGTGAACCTGTACATAATTGAAGAGCGCGAATACGCTCCCGATGGTTCGATCGTCAGCATGAGTCACTATGGGGATTGGACTAAATATAATGATGTCCGCTTTCCCAATCATATCGACATCAGCCGTCCGAAGGAAGATATCGGCATCGAACTTAACATCACCAAAATGGAAATGAATGTGCCCATACCCGATACGAAGTTCGTGTTGACCAAGCCTGAAGGTTTCGAGCTTAAGATCATCGGCAAGCCTTCCGCTGAACCGCCCAAGGGTTCAAAGTGATCGGAAAACTGGTCCTCGAGAACATCCGCCACAAGTTCATGCGGACCGTTCTCAGCGTGCTTCTGATCGCCGTGCCGGTGACGCTGATTCTGGTAATCGTCGGTCTGAGCCATGGAATGGTCAACGATTCGAAGAGCCGCCAGAGGGGCGTGGGCGCGGATATCCTGGTGCGCCCTCCGTATTCCTCGCTCATGAGTGCCAGCACTACGAATATTCCTGAAGAACTCGTGGCGAAACTGGCGACCCATGCGCATGTCACAGCGGCGATGGGAACCGTGAACCAAAGTGCGGGTGGCCTGTCGGACAGCATCACCGGCATCGATAAAGGAGAGATGGACCGGATGAGCGGCGGCCTCACCATTGATGAGGGTCGTGGTTTACGCGATCCGGACGACGTGCTGCTCGATACCTATTACGCGGACCAGCGGCATGCCAAAGTGGGTCAAAAGATCGAGATCGGCCACCATCAATGGAATGTGGTCGGAATCGTGGAACCCGGCAAACTCTCGCACATCTTCTGCAATATCAGGTTCCTGCAGGATTTGTATAGCACCAAGGGGCTGGTCAGCCAGATCTATCTGAAGGTCGATGATGCGAAGAACATCGATCCGGTTATCCAGGATTTGAAGGGCCAACTCAAGGATTATCCGATTTACTCGATGCAGGATATGCTCGACCTCATCTCGCCGGACAAAGTTCCTTACCTAAGCCAGTTCATCTTCGTAATCATCGGCATCAGCGTCGTAATCTCGTTCGCCGTAGTCGCGCTGTCGATGTACATGGCTGTCCTGCAGCGCACACGTGAGATAGGCATTCTCAAAGCGATTGGCGCATCCCAATCATTCATCCTTACCCTGATTGTCGCGGAATCTCTGGCGGTAGGGTTTGCCGGCACAGTGCTCGGGATACTATTCAGCTTTGGGACCCGCGGACTCCTCATGAAGTTGGTCCCGTCGTCGCTACCACAGGCCATCGTCTACGAATGGTGGCCGCGGGCCGCCGGAATTGTCCTTTTTGCCGCTCTTCTCGGAGCTCTTTATCCAGGCATCAGCGCCGCGAGGCACGATCCGATCGAGGCGCTCGCTTATGAGTAGCGAGTCGATCATCCTCATCCGCAATCTACGGAAGGTTTATCGTGTCGGCGAGGTCGATGTCGAAGCTCTGCGCGGCGTGGATCTGGATGTCCCCAAGGGCGAATTTCTCTCGATCATCGGACCCTCAGGTTCCGGCAAATCGACGCTCTTTAATATCATTGGCGGCCTGACTCCGCCGACATCCGGCCAGGTTCGCGTTGGTCAGGAAGATCTAGCCACCCTCACCGACGCAGGACGGACTCGTCTTCGCAAACGAACCGTCGGCTTCGTCTTCCAGAAGTTCAACTTGCTGCCGAATCTCACCGCACGCGACAACATTGATCTGGCGCGCTTCCTCGGTGGCCGGGCAGCCAAGAACGGACCGGATCCCGAATTTGAGAACGTACTAAAACTCTTGGGTATTGCCAACCGTCTGGACCACAGACCAAACGCGTTGTCAGGCGGTGAACAGCAGCGTGTAGCTGTAGCCAGAGCGATCGTCAACCACCCGTCGATTCTTCTGGCCGACGAGCCGACCGGCAATCTTGATTCCGTCAACTCAGCCGCGGTACTCGATATTCTCAAAGATCTGAACAAACGCCTAGGCCAGACGGTCCTGATGATTACTCACAATCCTGAAGCCGCCGCCTACGCCGACCGTACCATCCACATGCGGGATGGCCGAATCGATGCGTAACTAGACTGGGCAAGGGCGGGTCGCTCTCTCGCGTCCCGAGATCCTCCGGAATTTCCCGCCGATTGCTCCAGTGATTATTAAATCGGCCGTCCGGCGCGAAAACTTTATACTGAATTCTGATTTTATGCCGGAGCTTCCCGACATCACGGTCTACCTCGAAGCTCTTGCGTCTCGCGTCCTGAATCAGCCGCTTGAGCGCGTTCGCCTCAACACTCCATTTCTGGTCCGTACCACGGACCCCCCGGTCTCCGCCGCCGAAAGCGCAACCGTCGTCCATCTACGCCGCGTCGGAAAACGCATCGCCATCAGGCTCGACAGTGGCGTTTGGCTCGTGCTCCACCTCATGATCGCCGGGCGCCTCCACTGGAGGCCGCGCGGAGCCAAACTCGCGGGCAAGAACGCCCTCGCCGCTTTCGATTTTCCCAACGGAACTCTTACCCTGACCGAGGCCGGCTCCCAACGCCGCGCTTCGCTCCATGTCGTTCGCGACCCAACCGAGCTCGATCCAGGCGGCCTGGAAGTTCTTCTCTCCACCGAAGCAGAATTCGCCCGTGCCCTCACTCGCGAGAACCACACCTTGAAGCGCTCTCTCACCGATCCACATGTACTCAGCGGAATCGGCAACTCCTACTCGGACGAGATTCTTCACGCGGCGAAACTTTCACCGGTGGCTCTGACGCAGAGCCTGAAGCCCGACGAGATCCTGCGGCTGCACAAAGCCGTGATCGAAACTTTGAATCTTTGGACCGAGCGTCTTCGCGAAGAATCGAAGAAATCGTTCCCCGAAAAGGTCACGGCATTCCGGGATGGAATGGCAGTGCATGGCCGCTATGGTCTGCGCTGCCCGGTTTGCCAGACAAAGGTGCAGCGCATCCGCTACGCCGCAAGCGAAACCAACTATTGCCCGCACTGCCAGACCGGAGGAAAGCTTCTGGCCGACCGTTCTCTCTCGCGCCTGCTCAAGAAAGATTGGCCTCGCACGCCGGAAGCTCTGGAAGAGCTAAAGATGCGTTAGGCCGCGATCGACGGAAACAGCCGAACGCCGTTCTCCCAGACCAGCTTCCGAAACACTCTCGGCGCCGCCAACTCCTGAAGCACGCCCAACGTAGCCCGCGCAACGCACTTACCGGACAATCGCGCGGCCTCGGGATTGTTATTCTGCGACACTCCCGCTCCGTGCCCATCCGTGCAACTGCAATCGCTGCCGAAAATCAGCTTGTCCTGGTGGCGCACGACGAACTTCTTCGAGAACTCCATGTCCCGGGACAAGGCATTGTTCCCGGAATTGGCCGACATGTCCCCATAGAGATTCGGAAACTCCGAGAGCCACCGGTCCGAACGCCCGCCGGCTTTGATCGGCCCCGCCGGATATCCCCGATCGGTAGGAACATCCGCGGCGATGTTTGCCCAAAATAGGTCGCCGTGGCCGATGAAAGTCGTCTTCGGATGCGCCTTCAGCACCTGATCGAAGTGGTCGTACCCGGTGTTGTAGGGAAGCTCTCCCTCAAAGTGGGGAAAAACCTGGATGTGCATCATCACCGGCACCTTCAACTCCGCGGCGATGTCGAACACGCGCTTCATCTCCGGCGAATCCAGCGCAAGGTGAAATTTCAATTCGCCGATGCTGACCGCTCCTCCGGCGATCGCCTTGCGGATTACTTCGCCCGAATCCGGCTGCGCGGGGTCGGTCGAAACAGAGCGAACAAACCGCTTCGGGCGCTTCTCCATTTCTTCCTTCGCGCGGTCCTCGTCCTTCGCCCCGGTCAACAGCACAGCGTGGGTGACTCCGCATCCTTGTATATGGGTGAAGCACTGGTCTGCGTCCCTGCGCAGATGCAGATGGGTATCCAGCACCGGTCCACCCCATTCCGGAGCCGATTGAGCATGTAGAGCAGCGGCGCCAAGCGCGGCCTGAAGAAAAGTGCGGCGATTCACGCCCAGCAGTCTATCAAAACCTTAGGCAACCGAATGCCATGCCTTGGGCGTCTCAATTAAGGGGCGGCACAGCCGCTGGTATAATTTACTTAAGGACGATCGATTCATGGCCTCAAAACGGCGTTCGTTGGTTTTACTCCCTTTAGTGGTTCTTCTGTGCGCGCTTGCGGGCGGCATTTACGGGCAGTTGCCGCAGCCTCGGTCCAATGACGATGACGTCAAAGCCAGCCTGAAGAGCTTCACGAAAGCCTACAACCTGGTCGAGGAAAATTTCGCCGATCCCGTTACCGCCGATAAGGCCATTTACGATGGCGCCATCCCCGGCATGCTGCGGACCCTTGACCCGCACTCCAGCTTCTTCGATCCGAAAGCCTTCTCGAAGATGCGCGAAGATCAGCGCGGCAATTACTACGGCGTCGGCATGCGCGTTCAGATGCGCGGTACTGCCGGAACCATGGTTTACGAACCCTTCAAAGGTTCGCCGGCATGGAAAGCTGGCCTGCGCCCCGGCGACTTGATCATCCTGGTCAATGGCACCAACACCCGCGGCATGAATACAGAGAAGGTGGCTGAACTGCTCAAAGGACCGCGCGGCACCACCGTCAAGATCGAAGTGGAACGCGATGGTTCAACCGAGCCCATCAGCTTCAGTGTAGTTCGCGATTCCATCAACGTGACCAGCGTCCCCGAATACATCAGCCTGGGCAACGGCGTTTACTACATCCGCATTGAACAGTTCATGGAAACCACCAGCCGCGATCTGGAGGATAACCTCAAGCACATCGGTGAGAACAATATCAAAGGACTCATTCTCGATCTGCGTGGCAATCCCGGCGGCTTGTTGAACGAAGGCGTCGCCGTGGCCGACAAGTTCCTGAATAAAGATGATGTGATCGTTTCCCATCACGGTCGCGCGTCGGAGGAGAAGGTTTATACCGCGCGAAATGGCAACCATGGCCATCTCTATCCGATCGTTGTTGTCGTGAATCGCAACTCGGCTTCAGCGGCGGAGATCGTGACCGGCGCCATGCAGGATCATGACCGCGCCTGGGTCTTCGGCGATAACACCTTCGGCAAAGGGCTGGTTCAAACGGTCTATCCGCTCATTGAAAATTCGGGCCTCGCGCTCACGACCGCCAAGTACTATACGCCCAGCGGTCGCCTGATCCAGCGCGATTACTCTCACGCTTCTTTCTACGATTACTACTTCAAGCAGAACACTGAAGCGCGCAACCTGCAGGACGTCAAGATGACGGATGGCGGCCGCACGGTATATGGCGGCGGTGGAATTTCGCCTGACGAAAAGTGGGCCGCTCCTAAGTACGACAAGTTCCAGATTGAGATGGCCCGCAGCAACGCGTACTTCAACTTCGTCGCGCACTATCTTGGCACGCACAAGGTGCAGGTGACGAAGAATTGGACGCCCGATACGGAAGTGATGAACGAGTTCCACGAATTCCTGCTGAAGAAGCAGATTCCCTTCACCGAGGCGGATTTCACTCAAGATCACGATTGGCTGAAGCATGAAATCACCAAGGAAGTGATCTGGAGCGGCATGAGTAGCGACGATAGCCGTGCGTTTGAAGAATCTACCGACCCTGAGATCTTGAAAGCGGTGGAATCGCTACCCAAGGCGCAGGCGCTATTGAACTCGGCGAAGAAGCTGATCGTTCAGAGAATGGCGAAGTAGCTGGATACTCAAGCACAGCCTCAGATTACAGTTCTAGACGCAGGTGGGCAGTATTGCCATCTGATCGCCCGTAAAGTGAGGGACCTGGGAGTTTACTCCGAGGTCCGGCCCAGTGATACGCCCGCTTCGGAGCTTACCGGGCGCCGGGGAATTATTATTTCGGGCGGTCCATCGAGCGTCTACGATCCCGGCAGTCCGCAAATTGACCCAGCCATCTTCCAATCCGGTCAGGCCGTTCTCGGTATTTGCTATGGCCAACAGCTTATGGCGCACTGGCTCGGCGGTAGCGTTCGTAAGGGAACTAAGGGTGAGTATGGATCCGCCGTGCTCGATCTCACTGGAAGCAATCCGCTCTTCAACGGATGGACCGGTCACGAACAAGTGTGGATGAGCCATCGCGATACCGTCGCCGAGCCGCCTGTCGGTTTCTCTGTTTCGGCGTCGACCGCCACGTGCGCGATTGCCGCGATTGCGGATGAAGCTCGCAAACTTTACGGCGTACAGTTCCACCCGGAAGTGGTTCACACCACAAAGGGCACATCTCTGCTTTCGCGCTTCCTGTTTGAGGTCTGCGGCTGCGAGAAGGATTGGGACCCACGTGACCGCGTACCTTCACTTGAAGACGAGATCCGCAAGACGGTTGACGGACGCAACGTGTTCTTCTTCGTCAGCGGCGGCGTGGATTCAACAGTAGCCTTCACGCTTTGTTTGCGCGCGCTGGGGCCGAAGCGCGTTCACGGCGTTTATGTCGATACCGGTCTGATGCGCGACGGGGAAACCGAATTTGTGCGTCATATGTTCGATGAACTCGGCGCCGGCACCGTGGATATAGAACATGCTGAGGTGCAGTTCCTGGGTGCGTTGGCAATCGCTGTAGAGCCGGAATCGAAGCGCCACATCATCGGCGAGCAGTTCGTCAAGGTGCAGGAACGCATTATCGAGAGCCAACACCTGCTCGATGGGAACTGGATTCTCGGCCAGGGCACAATCTATCCCGACACGATCGAATCCGGCGGCACCGCAAAGGCCGCCTTGATCAAGACTCACCACAACCGCGTTGCCGGTATCCAAAAACTGCTCGACGAGAAGCGTATCGTTGAGCCGCTCAGCTCTTTTTATAAGGACGAGGTCCGCGAGATCGGGCGCGAATTGGGTTTGCCAGCTGAGTTCCTCGACAGGCATCCATTCCCGGGACCAGGTCTGGCGATCCGCTGCCTGTGTTCCGGTGAAGACGCGCCATTGCGCGCGACCGAGGGCGGCTATGTGGTGCCCGTGCTGTCCGTCGGTGTCCAAGGCGATTCGCGCAGCTACGCGCCGATCCTCGCCATCGACCGCTTCCCCGCTAGCGATGGATCGCTTCAGGCTGAAGCAAGCGAGATCGTAAATGCTGCTGCTGAGATCAATCGCGTAGTTGCCCGCGTGGATTCATGCGCCGTTCTCGGTGAAATGAAGGTCTTCGAATCCAGCCTCTCGAAAGAGCGCTTGGACCGCCTTCGTGCTGCGGATTCAATTGTGCGCCAGATGTCTGCATCGACTGGTTTCGACGGTAAGGTCTGGCAGTTCCCGGTGGTTCTGATTCCGCTCGGCATCGCAGGCAAGCCGGACTCCATCGTCCTACGCCCCATCGATTCGACCGACGGCATGACCGCTCAATCTGTGACGATGGAAGAGCCGTTACTCCGCTCCATGGGTCAGCTACTCCTGACCGTCCCCGGAATCTGCGGCGTCTTCTACGACCTGACCCACAAACCCCCCGCCACGATCGAGTGGGAATAAGTTAGCTTAGATCTTCTCGGTAATGGGCATCCTGCGAATTCGCTTGCCGGTAGCCGCGAAGATCGCGTTGCAAACCGCAGGCAGCACCGCCGGCACAGATGCCTCGCCGATGCCTCCCGGATTCTTGTCCGATTCCACGATATACACTTCCACCTTCGGCATCTCATCGATCCGCATCACGGTGAACTTGTCGAAGTTGCCCTGCTGCACGCGCCCCTGATCGATCGTGATCGCGCTCTTCATCGCCGAAAGCCCGTATACGATCCCGCTTTCGATCTGCTGCTTCACAATCGCGGGATTCACCACGTGTCCACAATCCACGGCACACACGATGCGATGGACCTTCAGCTTGCCATCCACTACGGAAACCTCAGCGACTTCCGCCGTATAGCTGCCGATGTTGTTCACCACGGCGACGCCCTGGCTCAATCCCGCCGTAGGTTTCCCCCAGCCAGCTTTCTCCGCCGCTAGATTCAACACGCCTAGCAATCGTGGCGATGCCGCCAGCAACTTCCGCCGCAACGCCACCGGATCCTTTCCGCCAGCCGCCGCCAGTTCATCCAGAAAGCTCTCCGCGAAGAACGTGTTCTGCGTATAGCCCACCGCGCGCCAATACGACACCGGTATGCCCACATCCGCGCGGTGATAATCCACCTGGAAATGAGGAATCGCGTACTCCAGCGTATGGATTCCTTCAACCGCGGTCGAATCCACGCCGCCTCGTCCGCCGCCAAATGAAGGACAAGCCACCTGCGCCGCATACACCGCCGGCCATCCGTCCGCATCCACCGCGCCCGCGAACTTCACATAGGCCGCCGGACGATAGTGGTCATGCTGCATATCGTCTTCGCGAGACCAGGTCAGCTTCACCGGCACTCCGGGCATCGCCTTCGCGACTTCGACGGCCTCGCCCACATAATCCGCGCCGGACCGTCGGCCGAAGCCTCCGCCCATGAACAGCGTATTCACCTTGACCTTCTCCGGAGCCAGTCCCGTCACGCGCGCAGCCGTTTCGCGAGCTGCCGTTGGTCCCTGCGTGGAAGCCCAAACTTCGCAGCGATCCGCCGTTACCACCGCTGTGCAATTCATAGGCTCCATCGGCGCATGCGACAGATAGGGAGCTTCATACACCGCATCGAGCTTCTTAGACGCAGACGCTAAAGCTTTCTCCGGATCGCCAGTCTTCTTCGCCTCCGCTCCCGGCTTGGTCACGAGGTCAGCGAACAAAGCACTAATCTTCGCGCTGCTCTGAGCTGCGCCCCCGCCTTCGTCCCACTTTACGGCCAGCGCTTTTCTGCCCTGCATGGCAGCCCAAGTATTCACCGCAACTACCGCGATACCGCTCGACGTCTCGATGACATCCTTCACGCCCGGAACGGCTTTCGCCTTGCTGGCGTCGAAGCTTGCCACCTTGCCGCCGAACACCGGACAGCGTTGTAGCACCGCATAAACCATGCCAGGTTGCCGCGCGTCGATTCCGAATTGCGCCGTCCCATTCACCTTGCCGAATGAATCCAATCGCTTCAGCGGCTTCCCGATCAGCTTGAAATCCTTCGGATCCTTCAGCGCCACACTCGCCGGAATCTGCAATTGCGAAGCAGCTTCCGTCAAGCTGCCGTAGCTCAACCGCGCGCCTGTCGCCGGGTTCACGACAAACCCGTTATCGGTCCCGAGCGAACCGGCATCCACATTCCACTGAGCCGCCGCCGCACCCACCAGCAACGCGCGCGCCGTCGCGCCCACCTGCCGCATCGGCGTCCAGAGCGTCCGGATGCTCGCACTGCCATACACGCCCTGATTCCCATATAGCGAGGGATCGACCGGCGCGAACTCCGTCTTCACCCGCTTCCAATCGCAATCCAGTTCCTCGGCCAACAACATCGAAAGCGATGTCACCGTGCCCTGGCCCATCTCAGCTTTAGTAATCATGAACGTGACGGTGTCGTCCGTTCCTACATGTATGTAAGCCGAAGGCTTCGGCTGCAACCGCGCACTACGGCCCGGCTGCGCCAGCAGTCGCGACTCCTTCTCCGGCAGCAGGAAACTCAGTGCCAGGCCCACCGTACCACGCAAAAAATTCCGTCGATCGAACACAGCGATGGCGCTCATGCCTTGCCTCCGTTCGCCGCAATCTCCGCCGCCCGGTGTACCGCCGTACGAATCTGCCCATACGTGCCGCACCTGCAAATATTGCCCTTCAGAGCTTCATCGATATCCGCATCCGTCGGTTTCGACGTCTTGGAAAGAAGCGACGCCGCAGCCATGATCTGTCCCGATTGGCAGTACCCGCACTGCGGCACATCGATCTCCAGCCACGCCAACTGCACCGCGTGCGTGGTATGCGCCGATAGCCCTTCGATGGTCGTTACCTTCTTCCCGGCTACAGTCGCAATCGGCGTCACGCAGGCTCGCGTCGCGCTCCCGTTCACATGCACCGTGCAAGCGCCGCAAAGCGCCATGCCGCATCCGAACTTGGTCCCGGTCAGTCCGATCGTGTCTCGCAGAACCCACAGTAGCGGGGTTTGAGGATCCACGTCGACGCTTTGATTGCCGCCGTTGAGGGTAAACGAAATCGCCATGCGAAACTCCTTTACTTCACTACTTTGAAATCGACCGACGCCACGTGGTTCTCCCACGAGAGTGTCAACTTGCCCTTATCGCCGCCCGTGCTCGCGAGATCATACTTCAGCATCTCGATAGTAGACGCGGGCTTCGACATCTTC
>Ga0302324_100026639_pt1 | contig 11039 bp, 9 predicted proteins | sample Palsa_T0_1_FD_201949 | JGI IMG/M metagenome (GOLD analysis project Ga0302324, IMG submission 201949) | Peat permafrost microbial communities from Stordalen Mire near Abisko, Sweden - Palsa_T0_1 | ecosystem: Environmental > Terrestrial > Soil > Palsa > Peat permafrost | place: Sweden: Abisko... | reverse complement strand
CTACATCGCGCGCATACTGGGCCACGCGGAGGGCCGTGTCCATGGAGCCGTTTCCACCGGTGTAAAAGAAACAGCCGACGTCGGCGCGGCGGAAAGCGTCCAGGATGCGAGCGTAATCTTCCTCCGCGAGTTTCAGCCGGCTGGACCCCAGCGCGGAACCGGGCGCTTCGCCGATGCGCTGAATCAGGTCCGGGTCGAGTGCGAGCAGGTTTATAAAATCGCCGCGCAGAAGGCCGGCGAGTCCGCCACGGGCACCGTAGAGCGCTCCGGTAGAGCCGCGCCGCCTGGTCTCTTCGACCAGGCCCGTGAGGCTCGCATTGAGGACGGCGGTCGGCCCGCCTCCATGTGCTACGACCGAGTTGGCGCCCATGTTATAAATCAGGATACGTGAATCGAAGGCGATTTCTCTCGGGCTCGACCGCCGCAGGCGTGGCATGGCGGGCGGCTGCGCAACCGGTGCCGGATAGCGTGCGGCCTGGATTTCTGCTCGGCGCGGTCACCTATAACGTGTTGAAGGACTACGATCTCGACACGCTCATCGGTATGCTGGAAACCGCGGGCTTTGCGGGCGTGGAACTGCGCACGGGCCACCGCCACGGCGTCGAGCCGTCGCTCGGAGCGGCGGAGCGCGCGCAAGTCCGGAAGCGTTTTGAGCGCACCAAAGTGCGGCTGGTGAGCTTCGGGACCACCTGCGAGTTCCATTCTCCCGATGCCGGGGAGCGGCGCAGGCAGGTGGATCTAGGCAAACAATTCGTGGATCTGGCGCGCGATACCGGCGCGCGGGGAGTGAAAGTTCGTCCCAACGATTTTCCGGACGGCGTGCCGCACGACGTGACTGTCGGGAATATCGGGGGGGCGCTCCGCGAGCTGGGCGATTACGGCGCCGCACAGGGCATACAGATCTATCTGGAGATTCACGGCCGGCGAACGGCTTACCCGGAAGTGGCCGCGGCCATCATGAAAGCCACCCGTCATCCGCAGGTGGGGTTGTGCTGGAACTCCAACCCGACGGACGTGATCGACGGCTCGGTCGCGCGAGGTTTCGAGCTGGCCAGGCCCTGGATCAGACATGTCCACATCAACGAGCTTGCCAATAGCTACCCCTGGCGCGAACTGTTCACCCTGCTGCGCGGTTCGAATTATCGCGGCTACACGCTTTGCGAAGCGGCCGAAAGTAAAGAGCCCGAGCGCTTCCTACAATGGTACAAGAGTCTTTGGACGGAATTGAATCGAAACTGCGCATGATTGAAATATTGAACGCTCGTGAGCTCCTGGCGGCGCCGGAGCAGGAGCAACTGAACCGCGGATATTTTCACACCCTGCACGAAATCCTCCAGCAACCGGAAACGTGGCTGGACACTTGTGCGCGCGTGCTGGCGAAGAGTGGCGAGCTGGGCGGCCTCGCGGATGGTATTCAAAGCCTGGCTCTGACCGGCTCGGGAAGCTCGCAATATGCGTGCGATTGCGTGGCGCCGGTGCTGCGGAAAGAGTTGGGGGTGACCGCGGAAGCCATCGGCGCGGGCGCGCTGGTAACGCACGGCATAGCGGTGCTGCCATCCGGACGGCCGGGTTTGCTGGTGTCGGTGGCACGCTCGGGCGATAGCCCGGAGAGCGGCGCGGCGATGGCGCTGGTGCGCGAAGCGGAGCCGCAGATGCGGCAGTTGGCGATTACCTGCAATGCGGCGGGGCATCTTGCCACTACATACGGCGACGACCATCGGGTGCGTGTGATCCTGCTGGACGATCGCGTCAACGACCGCAGCGTGGCGATGACCAGCAGTGTCACCAACATGGTGCTGGCGGCACGCTTTTTGGGAATGTGGCGCGCGCCGGAGCGTTACCAGTTGCTGTGCGAGCGGCTCAGCCGGGCATGTGGAGAGATCCTGGCAACCGGGCTCGAAGCGCTGCCGGCGGTGACGGCCACGGGCTTTCGGCGGGCGGTTTATCTGGGCAGCGGCTCGCGCTTCGGAGCGGCACGCGAATCCGCGCTCAAGATGCTGGAGATGACGGCGGGGCGGGTGAGCACCTTGTCCGAGACTTATCTGGGAGTCCGCCACGGTCCGCTGAGCTATGTGGACGACGACACCATCATGGTGTGTTTCTTCGCTTCCGATCCGCTGTTGCGAGCCTACGAGTCGGACCTGATCCAGGAACTCAACCGCAAGCGGCTTGGCATGGCGAAAGTGATTGTCGGAGAGAATGTTCCCAGGGACCTGCTGCGGGATGGCGATACGGTTATCGAGTGCCGGGGACTGGCCGAGATCGGGGACGAAAACGCCCCGGTGCTGGATGTGGTGGTGGGCCAGTTGCTCGCAACATTTCGTTGTCTCGGTGAAGGCCTCCGTCCGGATAATCCTTCCGAGCACGGCGTGATTAACAGGGTGGTGACAGGGTTCCCGATGCATCACCGCGCGGAGAATGCGCAGCCGTGAGGTTCCTGGTCGCCGGCGAGCTGAACCTCGATTTGATCCTGCGGAATTACCTGTCGTTTCCGGCGCTCGGCCAGGAGACCCTGGTCGAAGATGTGACGTTGACGCTCGGCAGCTCATCGGCCATCTGCGCGGCGGGCCTGGCGAAGCTCGGCAACTTCGTGGCATTCACGGGCAAGTTGGGCGTGGATTCCTGGGGAGATATGTGCGTGGAATCGCTGACCCGCCTGGGTGTGGACGCATCGCGGGTGATGCGGGATGCCGGAGTGAAGACCGGACTCACAGTGTCGATCACATCGCCGCGCGACCGCGCCATGGTGACCTATTTGGGTGCGATGGCGACTATGCGTGCGGCAGAGATCAGCGCAGGAGGCCTCGACGGCTTCGACCACCTGCATGTTTCATCCATTTTTCTGCAACGGGCGCTGCGGCCGGAGCTGCCGCGATTGCTGGCGCTGGCGCACGAGCACGGATTGACCACCTCGATCGATCCAGGTTTCGATCCAGAGGAGAAATGGGGCCGGGACGTAATCGACATGCTGGCCGACGTGGATGTGTTCCTGCCGAACGAAGTGGAACTGAAGGGGCTCACGGGATGGAGCGATCCGGAGCAAGGCTTACGCGCTTTCGAAAACGGGCGGACGCTGACTGTGGCCAAGCTGGGCGGCGATGGCTGCGCGGCGCTCAAGGGCGGCAAGCTGGTGAGAGTGGCCGCGTTTCCGGTGCAGCCCGTGGACACCACGGGTGCGGGCGATTCGTTCAATGCGGGGTTCCTGCACGCGTGGCGGCGCAGCGCGCCTCTCGAGGATGCGCTACGATTTGCCGCGGCCTGTGGAGCGATTTCGACGCAGGGAGCGGGCGGCACCACCACGCAGGCTACCGAAGAGCAGGCCAACGAATTCCTGCAACGCCGTTGAGCGGCGGACGGAAGTCGTATTAACCTTGGGCGGCCTTAGCTTGCCTGGCGGCCAACTGTTCGCGGATTCCCTTCATGCGTTGGCGAAGCTCGCCGACCTGCTTCCGGCCATCCGGTACTGAGTCAATCAGCTTTTCGAGATTGACGGCAAACTGGGGTCCATAGGTACTGCGGATCTCACCAAGCAATAGCTCGACTTTGGAGAAGACCCCGATGTACTCGTTGTTGGTGCTGGTAAAAAAGTCCAGGCTAATGGCCCCGCCCTGTACGAGCGCTGCCGCCATGTCCCAATAGCTCATGACCATGCGCAAATGGCCGCTGTGTTCACCCATCATCGCCTGGCTGAACTCACCTATCGATTGCGGATTAAAGTCTCGAAAATACCAGTCTCGCGCTTTGCGCATGGTTTCTTCGCGACGTAGTTCGTACAGCTTTAGTATGAGATTGGCTTCCTCGTATTTCGACATATATGTTTTCTCCTCTGGCTATGCCAAGTTTAGCAAACGGAGGGTCAGAAGCGGCCTTCCCTGGCGTCAAAGTGGGTAGGCTTGTTCCAGGTGGGACCGCTGGATCGGATCCAATGGGCGGTCCATTCAATGAGCTGGTCCGCGGTCACCGAGGGATAGCCGAAGAGGCGATGACAGCGCCCGGCATTGTTGAGCAGCGCGGTATCGGCCGCCCGCCCTTCAAATACCGGCGGACGCCCCAGCAATTCGCCAAAGCGCAGCGCGATCTGGCGCACGGCCAGCAACTCCGGCCCGGTCAAATTCAGAATGGCGGGCGGGGACTGGCACAAGGAAAAGCTGCGCAGGCAGACTGAGTTCGCATCGCCCTGCCAGATCGCATTGACATGGCTCATACTCAGGTTTACGGGCCGGCCCTCGAATACATTACTGCCGATATCGAGCAGCACGCCATAGCGCAAGTCAATCGCATAATTCAGCCGCAACAGACAGACCGGGGTTCCGTGGCGCTCGGAAAAGAATTCGAACAGGCGCTCGCGTGCCAACACGGACTGCGCGTATTCCCCGACGGGCGCAGGCGCAGTTTCCTCGGTGGCTCCACCGCCGGCATGGGGGACAAACGGATAGACATTGCCGCTCGAGAAGGCCACGATTTTTGAATTGCGATAGCGCTCGGCCACGCGCGCGGGTAAGGCTGCGTTGGTGGCCCAAGTCAGGTGCGGGGCGCCCGCCGATCCGAACTTCCGGCCTGCCATGAAGATGACGTTCGGAGCGTCGGGAAGAGCGGCGAGGTTATCAAAATCGAGCAGGTCGGCGCGAATGGTTTGGACGCCGCTATCCCGCAGAAGGTTTTCCGCGGCCCGGTCCGAGAAGCGGGAGACGGCCACGATGTTCCTTGACACACCCGCTCGATCGGCCGCCCGGCGGGCCCGCAGCGCGAGGCTCGGACCCATTTTGCCGCCGGCGCCAAGGATCAGCAGGTCGCCCTCGATGGCGCGGAGGGCGGCCTGGTCGGCTGCGCCGGGGCGGGAGAGAAGCTCTTCGAGCTCTGTTTCAGATTGGATGGGCGTCACGCTGCTAATGAGCGCAGGATACTACACTGCACGCCGAAACTGCGGCCGGGCTTTGGGCGCGAACGATCTCACACGTCCCTGCGGGCGGGGCGACGAGGAGGGAATAGCGATAACGGGAGCCACGGTCTTTTGCTCCCGGGCCACGCCGGGCGAAACCGGGCGGCGTACCAGCCGGGTAGCCAGTATGCGCTCGATGTGGGCCACATCGGCGCGCTCGTTGCGGGTAGCGAAAGTCGAAGCCGTGCCGCCCGCGCCCGCGCGCCCAGTGCGGCCGACCCGGTGAATGAAGTCTTCCGGAACCTGCGGAAGATCGTAATTGACCACGTGAGAGATGCCTTCCACGTGAATGCCGCGAGCGGCAATGTCGGTGGCCACCAGAACGCGATAGTATCCGTCCTGGAATCCGCGCAACGCCTGGCTGCGTTGGCTTTGGGTGCGGTCGCCATGGATTGCAGCGGACTTTACGCCGTCGCGCGACAGCTTCTTCGAGAGCCTGTCGGCGCCATGCTTGGTCCGGGCAAATACCAAAAACGACCCGCTCTCCTCGCGCAGCATCATCTGGAGCAGACCGAGCTTGCGGTCCGGCTCGACTTCGTAAAGATGCAGATCGATCTTTTCGACCGGCTTGGTGGTGGAACCGACCTCCACGCGCACGGCATTGCGGACGTGCGTTTCGACCAGATGTTTGACCGAGCTTTCGATGGTCGCCGAGAAGAATAGTGTCTGGCGCTCAGCGGGGATAGCCTCCATGATGCGTTTGATGGTCGGCAGGAAACCCATGTCCAGCATGCGGTCGGCCTCATCCAGAACGAGCATGCGGACATGGCCGAGCTCGATCAGTCCGCGGCTGAGAAAATCGCACAGCCTGCCGGGAGTGGCGATGACCACCTGCGCGCCCTTGCGAATGGACTGCAACTGCGCTCGCTCGCCCATGCCGCCGATGACGACCGAGGTGCGAATAGGGGTGCCCGTGGCCATTTTGGCGAAGGTCTCGTCGCTTTGGATGGCGAGTTCGCGGGTGGGACTCAGAATGACGACGCGAACGCCGGAATGCGATTTTTCATTTCCGAGGAGATGGATGATGGGAATGACAAACGCGAGGGTCTTGCCGGTCCCGGTTTGGGCCGTGGCAACCACATCGCGTCCGGCCAGGGCGGGCTCGATGGCCTGGGCCTGGACGGCGGTTGGTTGCTTAAAGCCGTGCTTAAGCAAATTGCTCTGCAGCAGAGCAGAGAGAGGGAATTCAGTGAAACTTTTCATTTAGATTTTTGCGGATGAGAATCGACGAGCCGACCACCGATTAGGGGAGTGGGGGTTGCGGATCAACTTCCAGTAGTTCCCATTATAGCGCACCGTTTAGCCGGGTGATGGGGAATGCGGCGGTGACTTGGGTAGCCGGCACTGCTGCAATCTGTTATAGAATCTCGCTTGATGACCCGCACCACACTTCTTACTCTCACCGCCTTTATCTGCCTGGCCGATCAGAGCGGATGGTATCCGCACGAGGGCGGACTCATGAAGTACCGCGTGCAAATCCGCTTTGGCGAAGAACCCGACACCATGCCAGACGGCTGGAAGTTCGGACGTGTGTCAGCAGTCGCCACCGATTCATCCGGCCTTGTCTACGTCTTCCAACGCGGTCCCAAAGCAGACCCGCTGGTCGTTTTCGACGCTAAGGGGACGTACGTTCGTTCCTGGGGCAAGGGACTGTTTGGCAATCCCCATGGCCTCCGCATCGACCGGCAGGATCATGTCTGGATCACGGATAATGGCGATCACCAGGTGATGGAGTTTACCAATCAAGGCACACTCCTGCGCACGTGGGGCATCAAAGGCAAGGCCGGGACGGATGACAAAACCTTCAATCGTCCCACCGATATCGCGTTTGCGTCCAATGGCGACTTCTACGTTTCCGACGGCTATGGCAACTCGCGGATCGCCAAATTCTCACGGGCCGGGAAGTATCTTCTCGCCTGGGGTAAGCGGGGTACCGGTCCCGGTGAATTTAACATTCCGCATTCGGTGGCGGTCGACTCGCATGACACGGTGTACGTCAGCGACCGCGAGAATAATCGCATTCAGATTTTTGACAAAAATGGTAAATTCCTGAGGCAATGGACGCACTTGGGATGCACGCAGAACATGTTCATCACGCCGAAGGACGAGATGTGGATTATTACGCATCGCAACAACATCGAGAACATCACTTATGACACGCTGGCCGGCAGAATCATGCACATCGATCTCGCAACCGGCAAAATCCTCGGCGCCATGGAAAGCCCGGGCCACTGGATAACCGTGCGCGACACCGACATCTATATCGGAAGCCTCACGGGCAATGTATTTCATTGGTATCCCGGCTGGCTGCAAGCTCCCGCCGGCAGCACCGAAGGACTGAAGCCGAACAATTGACGCTTCAGCATGTCTGTCTCATTTTCGGAAGTATCATGAGAGCAGCGATGCAACGATCAGCGATATCGTTTTTACTGGCAGCCGTTACTTTTCCCGCACAGTCGCCTGCCTCGGATTGGCCGCGCTTCCGTGGACCGAACGGCAGCGGAGTCGCGGAAACCTCCGCGCTGCCGGACAGCATCGGACCGGAAAGGCATGTGGTGTGGAAGACCGCGCTGCCGCCCGGCCATTCTTCTCCGGTGATCAGCGGCGATCATATCTTTCTTACGGCGTTCGAAGGAGAGAAGCTCTTCACCCTCGCCCTGGATCGCGGCAGCGGAAAAATCCTGTGGCGTCGCGAATCCCCGCGCGACCGTCATGAGAAACTGGACACGCAGAACAGCCCATCCTCGCCGACTCCAGCGGCCGACGGCCATAACGTATACATCTTCTTCCCCGATTACGGGCTGCTCTCCTACACCTTCGACGGCAAGGAACGCTGGCACACCCGGCTGGGGCCGTTCGACAACATGTATGGAATGGGTGTGTCGCCCATTCTGGCCGGCGACAAAGTCGTTTTGATCTGCGACCAGCAGCACAACTCCTTCGCCGCCGCGTTCTCTCAAGCCGACGGCCAACAAGCTTGGAAGACGCCGCGGCCCGAGGCTCTCAGCGGACACTCCACGCCGATTGTGTATCGGCCGCAAAGTGAGGGCGTCCAGGGCGCCGGCGTTCAAATCATTGCGCCCGGTTCATTTCGGCTGGACGCTTACGATCTCGCGTCGGGCAAGAGCGTCTGGTGGGTGAATGGCTTGGCTTCGGAGATGAAATCGGTGCCGGTGCTGGATGGCGATACGATTTATATCAACGGCTACAATTCGCAGTTCAACGATCCGGGCAAGCATGTCGCGATTCCCTCGTTTGCCGATGCGCTGGCAAAATACGATATCAACCATGATGGCGCGTTGCAGCAATCGGAGCTGCCCGAGGGTCCGATGCGTACTTTTTTTCCGTTCGAAGACACCAACCACGACGGAAAACTGGACGAGGCCGAATGGAAATCCTTCCAGGCGGTGATGGCCGCCGAGAACGGTCTGCTGGCGCTGCATGCCGGCGGCACCGGAGACGTGACGGCCACGGCGCTGCGATGGAGATATCAACGCTCGATACCGCAACTCCCCTCCACGCTGCTCTATCGTGGAGTGATCTACCTGATCAACGATGGCGGTATTCTCACGACGATCGATCCGGCAAACGGACAGCCGTTCAAACAGGGCCGTCTACGGGGAGCGGTGGACAAATATTATGCTTCGCCGGTAGCGGCCGACGGCAAAGTTTTCTTCGTCGGCAACTCCGGCGTGGTCACCATCCTGAAGGCCGGTCCGGATCAGGAGATTCTGTCCGTCGATGAGCTGGACGACGAATGCTTTGCCACTCCGGCGATTGCCGACGGGCGCATCTATATCCGCACTCGCGGGTTACTCTATTGTTTCGGCTTGTGATGGAAATGCAGCCGTGCGGCGGCCTCATCGATAATTCGCCGTCCTGTCGTTCATTTATAACCGTCCCAGAGATATCCTACCGGCGATCCACCACGTTCTAAGGGCGCATGCTCAGACTACCGCACGTACGCTAAGCGCCGGCATCACGCACGTTCTGTTGCTCAGTATCGACGGGATGACAGGGCTCCTCGCACTCGCCATGAGCGGCCACCACCGCAGCGTGGGCAACGGAAGCCGTACGGACATCGGGAATGAGATCACTTCTGCGTGGTCCGCTGGTATCTGCGCTACTCTCTTCAGGCGAGAGTGAGAGCGGTACGATGTTAAGTATGCACACCGTCCGAGGACGGCAAGAAGGAGGCAAGCAGCAGTGATCGTTTTCAATTCTCGCCTGTTCGTCATTATCGCGCTCGCGACATTGTCCGACGTCGGTTCTTCCGTATGGGCTCAAAACCAGCTCAATCCTCCCAAGAAATCTGAGAGTACAGCGTGTTCGGACGACAGTGGATTGAAGTTGCCAGCGGGTTTCTGCGCGACTGTATTTGCTGACGGCATTGGTCACGCCCGCCACATGGTGGTTGCGCCGAGCGGAGTGGTTTACGTCAACACTTGGTCGGGGGATTACTTCGGATCCGACAAGCCTCATGAAGGGGGCTTTTTGGTGGCTCTTCAAGACAAGTCGGGGACGGGGAAGGCGGACGTAATTGAGCGCTTCGGTGAAACGGTTCAATCAGGGGGCGCAGGTGGAACGGGCATCGGCATCTACAAGGGATCGGTTTACGCGGAGGTCAATGACCGAATCGTGCGCTATTCCCTGCCGGCGGGCGCGCGTGTTCCGCGTGATGCATCGGAAACCATCGTTTCTGGATTGCCTCTTGGTGGCGACCATCCCATGCATCCATTCATCATCAGTGAAGAAGGATCGATGTATGTCGACGTTGGTACCGCGACCAACTCCTGCCAGCCGAAAAACCGTCAGCCCAACATAACCGGCGCGAACCCGTGTCTCGAACTGGAGACTCGAGGCGGCATATGGCGTTACGATGCCAACAAAACGAATCAGACATTTTCGCCAGCCGACCGCTTCGCCACTGGGATACGCAATGGCGAAGGCTTTGCCATCGATTCCTCTGGGCGCATTTTCGTGACCCAGCATGGGCGAGATCAACTGCATGCGAATTGGCCCGATCTCTACAAACCCTCCGAGGAAGCCACTCTACCGGCCGAAGAGTTAATGCTTTTGAAGTCTGGAGGAGACTATGGCTGGCCCGAATGCTACTACGATGCCGTGCAGAAAAAATTAGTGCTTGCCCCCGAATATGGTGGCGACGGAGGCAAGAAGGTGGGTGTTTGCGCGAGTAAGACGGGTCCTGTCGCAGCTTTTCCGGCGCATTGGGGACCGAACGGGATGACGCGCTACGACAAGAGCCAATTTCCGGCTCACTATCGTAAGGGCGTTTTCATCGCCTTCCACGGCTCATGGGATCGGGCACCATACGCGCAAAGTGGGTACAACGTTGTCTTCCAGCCACTCGCCGGTGCACGCGCATCGGGAAATTGTGAAGTCTTCGCGGACGGTTTCGCCGGAGCGGTAAAAACTCCGGAGGGTGCTGCCCATCGTCCCTCGGGCCTTGCAGTCGGACCCGATGGGTCGCTCTATGTATCCGACGACATTCGCGGACGTATTTACCGGATCGTCTATCAGGGGGGTGCCACGGGCGACGCGAGGGGCACCCCTTGTCCGAGTGCCTCGGCACCGGCCGGCGATATTGTCGAGGCTAAGGCGAACCCGCCCGAAGGAACGAATGTAGACGCGGGGTTGGCTCAGAGCGTTCCCGTTCCTGAAGGAGCGACGCGAGACATGGTTGCGCTTGGAGATCGTATTTACCACGGGACAGTGGGCGGAGCGGCTTGCGCGGGTTGCCATGGCTCGAACGGTACGGGTTCACCCCTAGGTCCAAGTCTGGCGAGCGCCAAATGGTTGTGGAGCGACGGCAGTCTTGCGGGAATCTTGAAAGTGATTACCGACGGTGTGCCGCAACCCAAGCAATATCGCAGCCCGATGCCCCCCATGGGAGGAGCGCAACTCACCCCCCAACAGGCATCGGCAGTTGCCGCATACGTCTGGAGCATCAGTCATCGGACATCTTCAAATGGGCAATAACGCCAACCCCCACGTTGTGCCGCAGTCACCGTCACCGTTGTTGCCGGAGACGCAACCTATGGGGCACGTTGAGGCACCTTGAGCTCAGGGCCGTCGCGCT
>Ga0302324_100026637_pt1 | contig 11040 bp, 5 predicted proteins | sample Palsa_T0_1_FD_201949 | JGI IMG/M metagenome (GOLD analysis project Ga0302324, IMG submission 201949) | Peat permafrost microbial communities from Stordalen Mire near Abisko, Sweden - Palsa_T0_1 | ecosystem: Environmental > Terrestrial > Soil > Palsa > Peat permafrost | place: Sweden: Abisko... | reverse complement strand
GATGGCGGATGAAATTTGGCGGATGTAAGTACAAAGGCTCACCGGCTGACGGCTGGCGAGCCTTTGTACTTTGGCGTGTTGCGCGGGATCAGGCGTAGCGCAGGGTTACGGTGATGCTGGGTTCGTTGGCGGCGCCGGGGGTTGGGCCGGAGATGGTGGAGGTGGCTCCGCCTTTGTAGACCTGCGCGATGAGGGCGTAAGCGGCGGGGGCGAGGTAGTCCGCATTGATGTCGTTGTGGATGATTGAGTTGAGTTGGGAGATGAGATTGCCCCAGGTTTCATCCACGTTGGAGAGGCCGGAAGCTGAGAGTTCGTGCAGCTTTTGGCAGAGGTTCATGAACCTGCTGCCAGCCTGGAGAACGTAGGGGATTGCGTTCGGCGAGCTGGTGTCGAAGTATGTGTTGAGCCATGCGGCTGCGTTTCCCTCCACAGCGCCCGCCTGGGTGCGGTCGGGGGCGTCCGCTGCGGAATCGGGGTCGCGGCCGATGGAGATCATGTTCCAAGTGCGCCAGAGTTTGTAGGTCATGTCGAGCGGCTGCTTGACGGAGAAGTTCTCGGTATCCGGCTTTCCATTTCCCAGGTTCCAGGAGGCCTGAGCGAACTGGTTGTAGTTTATTTGATCCGCAGTATTGTCCTGATTGCCGATTGTGGAATACGCCAGATGGGCGTAGGCCGTGGGGGCAAAGACGATTTCTACACTCTGCGAAGCCTTGGCGTTTTGAGCGGATGACTGGATCACGCCGAGCAATGCGGCAGTGGAAGAGTTAGTTCCGGTTACCGTGAGCAACTGGGCGAGGCGGGCGGCGAATTTGGGATTCCCGGTGGCCTTGAGAAGGACATGGAGTTCGGGCGGGCTGAGGGCCATTGCGCCGTTGTTCTCGGTGGCCTGGGCGGCAAAGAAGAGTTCGATTTCGGCTCCGCTGCCGTGGATGTTGGCGATGGTCTCGATGCCGATGTTTTCTACGAGGTTGAATGTGTTGTTGCCCGCGTAGACGATGCTGTAGTTGGCAATCGAAGCATGGGTCCATGCGGCGTTGAACTTGCCGAAGAGGTTGAGGCAGATGGCGGTTTTGTCGTCGTGGAATTGTTCGAGGCCGCTGCCGGGCTGGAGGGTGAATCCACTGTTGGGCTGCTGCATGGCGGCCTGGAAATCCCCCTGGACAACCGACTGCCATGCGGTGGGAAAGGCCGGCTGTGAGGGGTCGCAGACGTAGTCGAGCAGGATGCAGGTGGAGTTGAGGTTGTCGATGGTGATTTCGAGTTCGGTCTTCGCGCTCTGGAAGGGCTTGAGCCAGGAGGCAACCTTGTTGTTCACGTCCGTGGCACCAGCGGATAGGGCCGATTGCGCGGCCGAGGTAGCCGCGCCGGGGACGACCTGACCGATGAGATCGCCGACGGGTTGTGGGCTGAAGTTGAGGGTGGGGCAGGTGACGAGCGCGGCGGTGAGGTCGATCTTGAAGGAGGGGTCGACGGTCTTGCTGCGATACAGGTGAAGGCGGCCGGCGCCGTCTGCGAGCTTCCAGATCATGGTTTCAAAAGAGCCGGTGCAGGCGAAGCCGAAGCAGAAGGAGGCGCCAAGTTTTACGCCGACCTGGGCTGAGGCGTTCACAGCCGGCGTGGTGGCTGGAGTGCCGGGCCGGGTCGCGGCGGATTGGCCGGAGACGAGGACTTTGTTGAGGCCGACGGAGACGCCGAAGCCGAGATTCAGAGTGCCGTTGAAGTTGTGATAGAGGTAGTCGCCGGGTTGAAGATTGTGGAAGGTCATGGGATGGAGCGGAAGAACGAAACCCTGAAAGGCGAGGGTTAGGGCGTCTTTGAGGGTGGTGCCGCCTGGAACACTCTTGAAGAAGATGACTTTGTATGTGGCGGAGGCGTTGTCGGTGGCGGTGGCCTGGATTCCGGTGGCGCCGATGGGGACGGTGGCGCCGATGCTGGCAGTAAGAGTGAGGTCGAGTTCGATGCCGACGGCGTAGTTGACAGCCGATCCCGTTACTTTGCCGGTGCTGTTGGAGTTAGAGGCTCCGTCCAGGCCATCGCCGATGGTGGTGGGGAAGGATTGAGTGTAGGTGAAGAGGGTGTTGTTCGGGGGAAGGATGGAAATGGAGCCGACGACGCCTCCACAGAGGCCGAAGGTGAAGTCGCCGAGGGTCCAACAGTTGTTGCCGCTTTGGTAGTTGAGGTGGATGCGGCTTTGTGCGGTTGGGAAATCTGTGAGGGGTTGATTGAGGCTGGCTACAGCGGAGGCGGGAAGGTTGAGCAGGGTTGGGGCGCTGCTGGAACTGAGATCGGCCAGGCTGCCGATATCGAAGTTGTTATTGCTGTCGGCACCGAAGGACAAGGTGAGGGACATGGTGGCTCCTTGCATGCCTGATTGAGAATCAGGCGGTTGCACTCGGGAGAGTTGATGCGCGGGTTTGGCCGGTCAGGGAGCGGGTGAGCGGCGTCTCCGTTTGTCGCCGCTGTTCAGCCAGGTTCAGAGAGAGATTTCGGGGACGCGCATAAGTATCCACCAACCAAGGCGAGGTTGTCAGCGGAGAAGGGCCATGATTTAGAGAAAATTTGCGCTGACTCCGCCGGTTTTCGACGGAATCATCTGCTGGGGCGTCTTGACCCGTGTAGATGACCGTCGAGGCGGCGGAGTTAGGCGAATTGAAGTGTTTGGGTTTCGAGTTATTTTCCCGTGCCCGTAAGGGTTACGGATTGTGGTGAGGCGCTGCCGTTGTCGGTGACGGTGAGTTTGGCGGTGAAGGCGGCGGCGGTTGCCGGGGTGAATGCTACGTACGCGGTGCAGGATGCGGCTGGGGCGAGCGTGGCTGCGCAGTTGTTTACCTGAATGAAGTCGGTGGGGTTGGTGCCGGCGATCGAGATCGAGGTGAGGTCGAGCGTTGCGGTGCCGGCGTTGGTGAGGGTGACTGGCAGAGCTTCGGATGCTGTCCCGTGCGTGGTGGTGGGGAAGGCCAGCGTGGTGACGCTGAGCTTGACCGAGGGCGCTGCCGCTCCGGTGCCGGTGAGGGCGACTTTCTGCGGCGTGCCAGTAGCTGAATCTGCGACGTTGAGTGTTGCGGTGAGCGCGCCGGCCGCGGCAGGTTTGACGGCTACGAAGATGGAGCAGGAGGCGCCTGATGCTAGCGATGTGCCGCAGCCGCTGAGGTCCACGAAGGACGTGAGGTTGGTTCCTGTCAGCGTGATGGAGCTGACGGTTACGGCGAGTGTTCCTGTGTTCTTGAGGGTTACGACCTGGTAGTCGCTGGTCGCTCCGGTGACGGTGACAGGGAAGGCGATGGAGGCTGGGGTGAGAGTGACGGTAGGCGTGGTGGACGCGGCTCCCGTGCCTTTGAGGGCTACGGTTTGCGGAGTTCCGGTGGCGTTGTCGGCGACCGACAGGCTGGCGGTTAGCGCGCCTGCGGCGGCGGGTTTGAATTCTACCGAGACGGTGCAGCTTGCGGCTGCGGCTAGCGTTGTTCCGCAGGTGGTGGCGGATTTGAGGAAGGATGTGGCGTTGGTGCCGGTGATGGTTTCTGACGTCAGCGTGACTGTGCCGGTGCCGGTGTTCTTGATGGTGACGACCTGCGCGGCCGTCGTCGAGCCTACCGTGGTTGAGGCGAAGGTCAGCGCGGTCGGCGAGAGCGAGACGGTGAAGGTGGAAGCGGCTGCTCCGGTACCTTTGAGGGCTACGGTCTGCGGGGTTCCGGTGGCGTTATCGGCGACCGATAAGCTGCCGGTCAGCGCGCCTGCGGCGGCAGGTTTGAATTCTACCGAGACGGTGCAGCTTGCGGCTGCGGCTAGCGTTGTTCCGCAGGTGGTGGCGGATTTGAGGAAGGATGTGGCGTTGGTGCCGGTGATGGTTTCAGACGACAGCGTAACTGTGCCGGTGCCGGTGTTTTTGATGGTGACGACTTGCGCGGCGGTGGTTGACCCGACTGTCGTTGAGGCGAAGGTCAGCGTGGTGGGCGAGAGCGTGACGGTAAAGGTGGAAGCTGCCGCTCCGGTGCCCGTCAGCTTTACGGTTTGGGGTGAGCCAGTGGCGTTGTCGGTGATCGAGAGGCTGGCGGCGAGCGCACCGGCTGCGGCAGGTTTGAATTCAACCGATACCGTGCAGGTTGCGGCGGCTGCCAAGGTGGTGCCGCAGGTGGTTGCTGATTTCAGGAACGATGTGGCGTTCGTACCGGTGATGGTTTCCGAGGTCAGCGTGGCGGCGGCGGTTCCGGTGTTCTTGATGGTGACTACCTGCGCTGCCGTGGTGGAACCGACGGTCGTTGAAGCGAAGGCGAGAGCCGCGGGAGAAACCGAAATGGTCGGGCTTGAGCTGGCGGATCCGCCCGTTACGGTGTAGTCGATCGACGTCCAAAAACCGCCTACATACGAAAAGAGCCGGACGTAGATCGTTCCGCTTGTAGGCAGCCCCGTGACGGCCTGCGAGGTCGCTGGCGCGCCGGCGGGACTCTCGTAAATATTGGTTGAACCGGCTCCAGTTGTGCCAACCGTGATCGCGTAGTCGGCTGCGCCGGCAGCGGCTGACCAGGTAAAGGTCGCGCTTGTGCCAGAAAGAGTGCTTCCCGGCGCGGGCGAGGTCAACACCGCCTCCGGGATGTCAAATCCATCTGTATTGAGGATGGTCACTTCAGATTGGCCGTCATTCAGAATCGTGAGGCCCGCATCTTCGCCCGGGCAGCCTTCCGCATCCTGAACCGCCTGGTTGGTCCCGCAATCGGGAGAGCTGGAAATGTAATCGGCGAAGTCGTCGCCGTTGTCCAATGTGTTGTAGACCTTTGGCGAACCGCCATCGCCGCCTATGCCGTAATCGACTCCTCCGTCAAACGAGTAGTATTGCCCGGCGGTTGTGCTTGGCGCTGTGTCGAGGGCCAGTTTTCCAGGGCTCGAATAACGCAACAGGTCGACCGTCGAGGGAATGCCCTTGCTGCCGGAGACGGGTCCGTCGCACTCGTCGGCCAGTCCAGAAGAACTTTGGGTAGAAATGCACGAGGAGGTCCCGAGCACTTCGTCTGTCTCATGTTGCACCACGGCGTAGAAGTCGTATTGGTTTGCTGTCTCGGTTCCGCCCTGATCGTCGTAATACAGGGTGAATCCCCCACTTGCCTGTGACGCGGCATCGGCAACGGTAATGACTTCGTTGTAGCAACCGGAGGTGTAAGGCGTGCATGATGCTGTCTCGCCAGCGTTGATGCCGAGCAATCCAGTGAAACCGAGAGCCGTGCCGAGCGAGACGGAAATCCCCATAATGTTTTGGGTCCCGTAGGCCGGGGTCGCGTAGGTGTTGATCGCGGATAGTGCGGAGGCCTGGATCGAGCTCTTGACTGCCTTGTCGGTCATTGCAGTGACGTAAGCCGTGTAGTGAACCAGGTTGATGAACCCCTCGCTCCCGCCCAGGCCTGTCGTGCCGAACTTGATGTAGATGTTGGCACTGGCGTTTTTGAATATGTTGTTGTAGTAGCCGGCCACCGTCGTATTGAGATAGTTGCAGGTGGAGGTTGGGACGTTTGGGTCGCAGACATAAACGATTCCGGTCCCGGTTTTAACCGCGTTGGGTTGAGGTTCCGTCGCGACGCGCAGCTTTGGTTTTGGACGCGGCTGGCTGGGGTCCGCAGAAGCAGGAGACGGCAGCATCACGTGATGCCGCAAAACTGGCCGCGCCGCTACGGCGTAAAAGTCCTGGTCGTCGATGGGCCCCAGCACGCGAATGGGAACTCCCTTTGCTTCGGCTTGGTCCACAGTGGAATCGGCTGTTTGGGCAGTTGCAGGAATCTGCGCGCAGATTCCAAGGGTCAGGCAAGCGACTATCGTGGCCAAGCTCATTTTCTGCATCTCAAAGTTCCTCTCGTTCCGGCGGCTGGCTCGCCGATAGCAGCGGCCAAGCAGTCGGAATCTTGTTCTTGCCGCCCTGCGGGTTCCCTTTCGGGAACCCAACATGGAAGGCGGCATTGGTGGTTCAAACAGCGCAACAGACCTGGGAAAAGGTCGAGACGGTCCGCTTCACATGGTGTGGCGCAAACTGCGTCCTTTTTCGCCGGAAGAAAGACCGGTTGTAGTGGAGCAGAAGTTGCGCGCGGAGTCGCTCTTACCCAGGACTGCGTAAGATCGGGGAAAATCCCCTCAAGCTCCGTTCCTTTTTCTGAAGAAATGGGCGGCGGGGCTGCGATTTACACTTGGGCTTGCCGCGTTCGAAGGCGAACGGCACGGCCGCGGCTGGGAGGAATCTGGAAATGAGCGTCTTCAATCGAAGGCAGGCATTGCGGAGTGCGTTACAGGGCGGCGCGGCGCTGGCTTCAGGCGCGATGCTTGGCGGATTGGCCTCGCCGCTCGCTTCCGGGCAGACCGCCGCGCAACCTGGGCCGGAAAAGGTCCAGCGACGGGATCGGATTCACCAGTCGGTGTCGCGCTGGTGCTATCAGAAAATTCCGCTCGACGACCTGTGCGTGGCCGCGGCGGGGATGGGTCTGCGCGGCGTGGATCTCTTGCAGCCGGAGGAATACGAAGTTCCACGGCGGCATGGGCTGATCTGCACCATGGGTTACGCGGGGGCTGGCGATATCGGCAAGGCGCTGAACCGGGTTGAGAACCACGACGCGATCGAAGCCGGATTGCGGAAAAATGTGCCGCTGGCGGCCAAAGCCGGCGTGCCGAATGTGATCACGTTCTCCGGAAACCGCGACGGGCTTTCGGACGAGGAAGGCGCGCGCAATACCATCGCCGGGCTCAAGAGGGTACGCAGCCTGATGGAAGACCACGGCGTGACGCTCTGCATGGAGTTGCTGAACAGCAAGGTGAATCACAAGGGGTACATGTGCGACCACACGGCGTGGGGCGTGCGGGTGGTCGAGGAGGTGGGTTCGCCGCGGATCAAGCTGCTCTACGACATCTACCATATGCAGATTATGGAGGGCGATCTGATCGCCACGATTCAGGCGAATCACCAGTGGCTCGGCCACTTCCACACCGGGGGCGTGCCGGGCCGGCATGAGCTGGACGACACGCAGGAGGTGAACTGGATTGGCGTGATGCGAGGCATTGCCGCTACGGGCTTTACGGGCTATGTGGCGCATGAGTTTGAGCCGACACGCGACCCGTTGACTTCGCTGCGGCAGGCTGTGGATTTGTGCGATGTATAGGATTGGCCGCGATCGGCCGGGCCTGCACCTCTGCGGGTCCGTGTGATTCGAAGACCTGGGAAGGTACCCATCACCTCCAGCGTAAGCAAAATCGCATTCAAAGCCGGTCGCCCAGACGAAGCGGCCTCAGTGTCCGGGAAACGGATGCAAAGCCGACTTAGCAGAAGTAATCCCGTCCTGGCATTGTCTTTGAGAAATTAATGTACATCCAGTTCAACGTGCTTCTGCGCTGGAGGGCGTTTGAGGAAAAGGACCAATGGGAGCAGGCAGAGAATGATGCCGCAGATCATGCGGAACTGGTCCATGTACGAGAGAAGCATCGCCTGGCGCTGCGTGGCGCTGTAGAGGTTCGCCAGGGCAAGGTAGCTATGGTCCGCGACATTCCCTGGAGAAGCCCCCGCTCGCGCGATGTACTGCTGCACGAGGCGGCCTGAAGCGGTTAAGTTCTCACCAAGGAACTGCTGGTGCAGTTGCGCTTTGCGCTGAAGCATCGTGCTGACAAGCGCTATGCCGATGCTGCCGCCCTCGTTGCGCATCAGTGCATACAGGCCGGCAGCCTGCGAGCTTTCCGTCTTGGGAAGGAAACGGAAGATGATAGTGCTGACTGGAACGGTGATGATGCCGGCCCCAAGTACCTGCACGATGCGTGGAAGGATGAGGTCGCGTTCTGCGATCTGGAGGTTGAGCGAAGACATCCACCAGAACGAGGAAGCGACAACCACCAAGCCAAAGAAAACCATCTTGCGCGGATCGTAACCCCGGGTGAGCAAATACCCCACAATAGGCACCTCGATCATAGTGCAGAGGCCTGCAGGTGAAAACACCATACCGGAAGTCGTGGCCGAATAGCCCAGCATTTCCTGCATAAAGGTGGGAAGCAGAAAGGTTGAAGCGTATAGCGCTGCGTAAAAGCCGAGGATAAGGATGCAGCAGAACAGGAAGTTGCGCTCCCTGAACAAGCGCAGGTTCACGACGGGATTTGGGCAACTGAGTTCCCAATAAATCGCTCCGGCAATGGCAATGAGCGCCACCGTGGCGAAGAAGACGATGAACGGCGACTCGAACCAGTCGAGTTCCTGGCCCTTGTCGAGAACGATCTCCAGCGTAGCGAGGCCAATGGAGATGAGGCCGAGTCCGGCCCAGTCGACGGAGAGCTTGCGTGCTCTCTCTTTGGCTTCCTTCATGAACGGAGGATCCTCGAGCACGATGCGTGTGAGGAAGACGCAGAGGATGCCTATGGGGATGTTGATGTAAAAGATCCAGCGCCAGGAATAATTGTCAGTAATCCACCCTCCGGCGGTAGGCCCGAGAACGGGCGCAACGAGGATCGCGACTGTGTAGAGCGACATAGCCATGCCGCGTTTCTGCGGAGAAAAACTATCGGCAAGAATGGCTTGCACGGAAGGTTGCAAGCCGCCTCCGGCCAGGCCCTGAGCGACTCGGAAGAGGACAAGCAAGCCAAGCGTGGGCGCAAAACCGCAGGCAGCGGAGAAAACGGTAAAGAGTGAAACCGAAAGCAGAAAGTAGTTCTTGCGGCCGAGAATGGAGGACAGCCAGCCGCTGATCGGAAGAACAACCGCGTTGGCGACCAGATAGCTGGTGAGCGCCCATGATCCCTCATCCAGCGAGGCGGAAAGACTGCCCGCGATGTGAGGCAGCGCAACATTGGCGATGGATGTGTCGAGCACCTCCATGAAGGTGCCGATGGTGACGACGACGGCGACGACCCAGGGGTTGAATGCCTTGGCCCCCGGAAGTGGCTTGTTGTCGAATGGCAGAGCAATATTCGCGAGCGCCTGCTCAACGTGTGCAATCTCCGGCTTGTCGATCGTTTCAGGCATAATGACCAATCGGTTCTATTATATGACCAACTAGTCATTATCATGTACGACTATAGTAAAAGAGAGTTGAGGATCGTTAGAATGCCGAGAGCCACCGTAGACGGAAAGCAGAGGGTCGTCGCCGAGTTCCGGCGCACAGAGATACTTGTTGCCGCGGCGAAAGTATTTGCAACCAAAGGTTTTGTGGCGACGCGCATGGATGACATTGCGAAAGCGGCGCGGCTTGCGAAAGGAACCCTCTATCTCTATTTCCAATCAAAAGATGCGATCTATCAGGCAACCGTACACCAGGCGGTGACGAAGCTGGCCACCCTGACCGAGGAGCGTGTGCGGAATGAGTCTGAGTTTGCCGGCAAGCTCGCCGCGTTTATCTCGGTTCGCATCGCCTTCTGGAATGAGCAGCAACAGTTGTACCGAATCATTTTGAGCATCAACCGCCAGGAGCAGCACCGAAAACGCAGCATCGCCTGGCAAAAGGAGACGGTGCTGTATCTTCAGTCGATGTTTGCGGATGCGGCAAGAGCGGGGGATATCCCGGATCAAGATTTTCTTGCCGCCGCCTGGACAACGATTGACGCAATTCGAGGCGTGAATGAGCGGCGGGCCTATTCTGAGGGACGCTCGACGGAAGACGATACAAAGTTCTTGACTGCGTTTTTACTCGGCGCCCTTCGCACGAAGCGTGTTGGCGGACTGTGAACTTTCCCGCCAAGAATCATCAAGACTTCTGCTCAGATCTACAGAAAAATTCCGAGAAACGCTTCAGTTTTCGTCCTGAGCCACCGGCAGGCGCATTTCGACGATCAGCCCACCTTCTTTGGCGTTGCGCGCAGTTACAACTCCACCGTGCAGGCGGACGGCGCGCTCGGTGATGGCTAGGCCGACTCCATAGCCGCCGGTGGAGCGCTGGCGGGAGAGATCGAGCCGGTAAAACGGGCGGAAGATGGACTTGAGCGCGGCTTCCGGCACGCCGGGGCCCTGATCCCGGACTTGCAGCACGGCGAAGCGGGCGCCGAGGCGCTGCTCGGAGAAGAGCTGAATCTCGACCGAAGTTCCCTCAGCGGTGTAGGCGATGGCGTTGCGGATCACATTCTCGACGGCGCGGCCGAGCAGTTCCGGGCTACCCAGGACTTCGGTCGATCCGGCGGATTGCGTCTCGGGCTTCTGGCTGCCGTTGCGGCCGTTCGCAAAACTGACGCCGCAGTTGCGGCGCTGCGCTTCGTAGTCCATATCGGGCAGCAGCTCGGAAACAACGTCGCATAGCGAAACGCGCAGCCGCTCCGGCAGGCGGGTGGTGGATTCGAGATGCGACAGGCTGAGGAGCTGCCCGATGAGCGAATTGAGGCGGCCAGTTTCGCGCTCGATGCGGTCGAACTGTTCCTGCATGAATGGCTGCGCCTCTTGATTGGCGCTGGGTTGCGCCTCTTCGCGGGCCAGTTCTAAAGCCACGCTCAGGCGAGCCAGCGGCGAGCGCAGTTCATGCGAAACATCGCGCAGCAGGAGCATCTGCGCGTCCACCAGCGACTCAAGCCGGTCGGCCATTTCGTTGAAGTCGTAGACCAGTCCCCAGAGTTCGTCGCCGGTCTTGCGCTTGGCCTTGCCTTTAGGCCATTTGACACGCGCACGCATATCTCCGGCAGCCAGCTTGCGCGCCGCTTCGCGCAGCGAGCCGATAGGGCGGGTAATCACCATGGTGATGCCGAAGGTGACTAGCACGGAGATGATGAGGCTGATGATCAGGCGCGGCAACTCTTCGCGATAGGGAATGTAAACGTGGCTGGGATAGCTGCCGCGGACGAGGTACGCAAATTTCCGGCCTTGCGCGTCTTTGACCTGAATGCCTTCGAGATAGCCGGCGCCGTGGCGTTCGCCGAGGAGATAGCCGTCGTTGACGATCTTGGAGACAGCCGGCGCGTAGAGCTTGCCATCCACCTGCTGGCATAGTGCATTGCCGGCCGGGTCGAAGAGGACGGCGGGCTGATCGGCGGGGCCGGGCACATCGAGCGGGAAAGTGTTTGGAACCGAGGCAAGCGCCTTGCAGCCGCCCGATTCATAGGCCTGCACGGAACGCT
>Ga0302324_100026636_pt1 | contig 11041 bp, 10 predicted proteins | sample Palsa_T0_1_FD_201949 | JGI IMG/M metagenome (GOLD analysis project Ga0302324, IMG submission 201949) | Peat permafrost microbial communities from Stordalen Mire near Abisko, Sweden - Palsa_T0_1 | ecosystem: Environmental > Terrestrial > Soil > Palsa > Peat permafrost | place: Sweden: Abisko... | reverse complement strand
ACTTTCACTCCCAACCCGCGACCCGCCGCGGTACCGAAGATGCTGGCCGCGCAGTTCGGTCTTGAGCTAAAGCTGTTGCTGCGTAACGGCGAGCAGCTGCTACTGACCATGTTCATCCCGATTACGCTGCTCATCGGTTTGACGTTGCTTCCGCTCGGGTCGTTCGGCGACAACCGGGCCGCCACCTTCGTTCCGGTGATCATGGCGCTGGCGGTGATCTCGACCGCGTTCACCGGCCAGGCCATCGCGGTGGCCTTCGACCGACGCTACGGCGCGCTCAAACGGCTGGGCGCGACGGCGCTGCCGGTCTGGGGCATCATCGCGGGCAAGTCGGCGGCGGTCGTCACTGTCGTGTTCCTGCAATCAATCATTCTGGGCGCCATCGGTTTTGCGCTCGGTTGGCGGCCGGCCGTGGCGGGTCTGGCGTTGGGCGCGGCGGTCATCGCGCTGGGCACCGCGGTTTTCGCAGCGCTGGGCTTGCTGCTTGGCGGCACCCTGCGCGCTGAGATTGTGTTGGCGGTGGCCAACCTGTTGTGGTTTGTCTTCGCCGGGCTCGGTGCGCTGACCATCGAATCCGGGATGGTCGGCTCGGCCGTCAGATGGGCGGCACGGCTCACCCCGGCGGGGGCGCTGACCGAGGCGCTGTCCCGCGCGATGAGCCTGTCGGTGGACTGGTTCGGCGTGCTGGTCCTCGTTGCGTGGGGCACGCTGGCCGGACTGGCCGCGTTACGTTGGTTCCGCTTCACCTGACCGGCCCTACTACGCGACGTAGTTTTCATTGCCCTACGATCGGGCGATGGCTGTCGGGCGAGTATTGCGGCGGTTGATAGACCTGCTGCCCGAACCCAGCCTGCGACTGCAGCGGATCGTCGCGGCGGCCGTGATCCTGACGCAGGGTGGCATTGCGGTCACGGGTGCGATCGTCCGCGTCACCGCCTCTGGACTTGGCTGCCCGACCTGGCCGCAATGCTTTCCGGGCAGCTTCACCCCGGTCGCGGTTTCCGAGGTTCCCCGCATCCATCAGGCCGTAGAATTCGGCAACCGGATGATCACCTTCGCCGTAGTCCTCACCGCGGCGCTGGCCGTGTTGGTGGTTTACCGGGCCCACCGCCGAGCCGAAGTGCTGCTCTACGCCTGGTTGATGCCGGCCTCGACCGTCTTGCAGGCAGTGATCGGCGGCATCACCGTCCGCACCGGGCTGTTGTGGTGGACGGTGGCCATCCACCTGCTCACCTCGATGACGATGGTGTGGCTCTCGGTGCTGCTGTTCGTCAAGGTCGGCGAGCCCGATAACAACGGGGCCGGGGTGATCAGTCACCACGTGGTCAAGCCGCTGCGCGCGCTCACCCTGCTCAGCGCACTGACGCTGGCCGCGGTCCTGGTGGCCGGCACGCTGGTCACGGCCGCAGGCCCGCATGCCGGGGATACCAGCCCGCGTCGGACCGTGCCGCGGCTGCGGATTGAGATCACGACGTTGGTACACGCGCACTCGTCGCTGCTGGTCGCTTATCTCGCCCTGCTGGTCGGGCTTGGCTTCGGGTTGCTGGCGGTGCATGCGCCGCGGCCGGTTCTGTTGCGGCTGGGCGTCCTGCTGGTGGTGGTTTTCGGCCAGGCCGCGGTCGGGACCGTGCAGTTCTTCACCGGTGTTCCCGCGGCGCTGGTCGCGGTCCACGTCGCCGGGGCCACGATATGCACGGCGGCTACCGCGGCCTTATGGGCCTCGATGCGAGAGCGGACCGAGCCCCAACCGGTCCAGGGCTGACTCGACACACAAGGCGAACTGCCGCTGCGCGTCGTCGCGGGCGTCGTCGTCGAGTAGCCGCCAACCCAAGGACGGGGCAACCAGATTCAGCTCTGCCAGCTCTGCGTCACCGGATTCTTCGATGACATCCGCGCGCGCGTACAGCAATTCGCTGACGGCGATACCCGACTGCTCGGCCGCTGCCTGCAGGGCGGCCTGTCCTAGGTCCCACAATTCGAAGTCGGCCTCGATCGGCGAATTCTCGACGAAAGCGTGGGACTGGACGCCGCCGATAAATACCAGCGCGGTACGAACCGCGGAGCCTGACGGACGACGGCCCCGCAGCACGGGCACTCCCGCGCGGCCAAGGTCGCGCAGGTAGCGCCGACCAGTGTTCCAGGCGACGACGTCAGGAGCGTTCAACAGGTTGCGCACTCGCTTCGTCCACGCCAAAAACTCGGCGTGATCGCTGCTCTCCCGCAAGATCACCAGATCTGCGTCGAGCGTGCGCGGGTCGTCCCAGGGCAACCAGAGCGCATGCAGGCCGCGCGTGCGTAATGCGGCCACCAGGCCGGCATCATCGCCATCCGCCGAACCGGCCAGCACAATCCGGGGATGGCGAATGTCGGGCCGGGCCAACTTCATGCGGACTCCATGCATGCGGATGATAGTCACCATGCGTGCAATCGAAGTCGCAGAAATCGGCGGTCCGGACGTCCTGAGCTATGTTGAGCGGCCGCAACCGTCCCCGGGGCCGGGTGAGGTCCTGATCGAGGCCGAAGCGATCGGTGTGAACTACATCGACACCTATTTCCGGTCCGGGACCTACCAGCGCGATCTGCCGTTCGTGCTCGGCACCGAAGTGGCCGGAACCGTGTCCGCCGTCGGCGACGGCGTGACAGGGCTGAGCGACGGCGATCGGGTCGTGACCGCCACCGCTTCCGGCGCATACGCCGAATTCAGCACCGCACCAGCGCAATTCGTTGCGAAAGTGCCGCAGGCAGTCGGTTTTGACGTGGCAGCGTCAGCGCTGCTGAAGGGGACCACGGCGCATTACCTGATCAAGTCGGTCTACGCCGTTCAGCCTGGCGACGTGATTCTGGTGCACGCCGGAGCAGGCGGAGTCGGGCACATCTTGACGCAGTGGGCGACGAGCCTTGGCGCCCGCGTGATCACGACAGTGTCCACGCCAGCGAAGGCCGAGCTGTCGCGACAAGCCGGCGCCACCGATGTACTGGATTACCCCGGTGACGATCCGAATGAGTTCGGCAGCCGCATCCGCGAGCTGACCGCGGGGGCCGGCGTGGCGGCGGTGTACGACGGTGTCGGGGCAAACACGTTCGATGCCAGCCTGGCCAGCTTGGCCGTGCGCGGGACGTTGGCACTGTTCGGCGCGTCGAGTGGGCCGGTTCCGCCTTTCGACCCGCAGCGGCTCAACGCGGCCGGATCGGTGTATCTGACGCGTCCTTCGCTGGCCCACTTCACCCGCACGGGCGAGGAATTTGCCTGGCGCTCAGGCGAATTGTTCGACGCGGTCGCTCAGCGCACGGTTGACGTCAGCGTGAGCCGGCGGTATCCGCTGGCTGATGCCGCCCAAGCGCACCGAGACTTGCAGGGCCGTCAAACAGTGGGCTCCATCGTATTGGCGCCGTAGGCCTCATTGCTGCCGGACGACGGGCTCCCAGCTTCCCGGCACCATCGGAACCCTGGGGCCGCCGCTGAACCCGTCGCCGGCCAGCGTGGCCAATCCGGCGGCCCGCTCGACGGCATCGTCGCGGACCGTGCCGGCAAATCCCAACCGCCCAGCGCCGTTGCCCGAAACCATCGGCTCGTCACCGCGCGGCGCGTCCCAGTCGGGGTCGACTTCGACATTCATGTCGGCGAATTCGTCGCCATGATCGCGCGATATCGCCTGCCGCCGTCGGCGCGCCTGCCGCCGCCCGCGTGCGGTCGCTGCGGCTGCCGCTGCGTCGCTGGCGGGCTCCAACGCCTTTTGTTTGGCGCTGGCGCTTGCGCCGGTTCTCATCCCCGAACCGAACCCGCTGCCCGGAGGGCCGACCAGATAGGGGTAGCCGAAACCCGCGCCGCCAGCGGCCGGCGGCGCCGGCGGTCCCAGGCCGGCAGCGGCGGGGGCCGTCGCGGGAGAAGGTGTAGGTGCCGCCGTCACCGGGGCTCCGGCGGGCACGGCCAGCGTCGGGGCCATCCCGGCCGCCGGCAACAAACTGGGCAAAGTCGGTGCAACCGGCGCAGGTGCCAGCGCGGGGGCGAGGGTGGCCTGGGCAGGCTCTGCGCCGGCCAGCCCGGCCAGGCCCGCGAGGCCGCCCGCGGATCCGGCGGCGATCGACAGTCCGGCGATGGTCGGGGTAATCGCGTAGCCGAGCGGGAAGAACACCTCGTCGCCGTCGTAGAACAGCAGAAGCGGGTTCTCCAGCAGCGACAACGGATCCGTCAAGAGTCTGCTGATCAAGTGTGTCTCGGTGTAGCTAACCGGATTGTTCAGGAAGTCATAGATGTTGTCGATCCCGTAGTCGTTAACGATTTGGGGCGACACCCCTAGCTTCTGCAATAGGTCAGCCAGCTCGTCGCCCAGGCCCGTCGACGACCCGGATTGGGCGGCCGGTGCTGCGCCGGTCTGCCCCGAGGTCGAGCCCGACGCCTTGAGTATCTGCGGCGCGGGCGCGGTCTGCGGCGTGGTCGCAACCGCGGTGCTGGCGACCGCATCGTAAGTCGTCATCGTGGTAGCGGCCTGAATCCACATCCGCGCATAGTCGGCCTCGTTGAGCGCAATCGGAATCGTGTTGATACCAAAGAAATTCGTCGCCAGCAACACACCGTGAACCACGTGGTTGGTGGCCAGCTCAGGCACGGTCGGCATGGCCGCCAACGCGGCAGTGTAGGCGCCGGCGGCGGTCTCATGCTGGGCGGCCGCTGCCGTGCTGGTGGCGCTGGCCGTCATCAGCCAGGCCAGATATGGCAGATTCGCGGCCACATACGAGTCTGCCGTCGGTCCCTCCCACACGGCGGCCTGCAACGCCGTCAGCACGGAGCTGAGTTCCTCTGCCGCGGAGGCGTATTCAGCAGCTAGCACGTTCCACGCCTCAGCAGCCGCCAGCAATGACCCCGGACCGGGACCGGTGGACAGCAATGCGGAATGCACCTCCGGAGGAAACGCCATCCAGATGGGCGCGATCACAGGGAGACCTCCAGCGGTGCGGCATTGATCCGCTGAACGTTAGCATTGCCTAAGCTAATGCGCGTCGAGGTCGGCAGAAGACAGCGTCACACCTGGCGAGGGCACTCGCAGTGGTCGACGAGACAGTGGCTATCCGCCGCCCCACTTGGCGCCTTCGGCCTGGTCGCGGGCCAGCATCGAAGTGGTGTTGTTCTCATGGGTGCCCGCCATCGCGCGGTAGGACAACACCAACTGCTCCATCGCCTGGTTCCACTGCGCCTGCCACGCCTGATAACTCATCCCGGTGTCACCCTGCCAACCGGCCTGCAACGCCGCCTGCTCGCTGGAAATATCGGCACCCAAGCTCTGCAACGTGCCCGCATAACCGGCCATATCGGCGGCGTGCGCCATCATCGCCGGGTAGTTGTACATGATCTGCGACATCACCACATCCCTTTCGCTGGAGTAGGTCGGCTCAGAAGCCGGGGTAGCTGCTCGCCGCAGCGCTGTCAGCGGCCACATAAGTGCCCGCGGCGTCACCGAGGTTGGCCTGCGCGATATCCAGCAGCGAATTCACCTTGGCCGCCGCCGCCACAAACCGGGCATGCGCAGCCTGAAACGCCGCCGCACCATCACCAGCGAAAAACGCCTGCGACGACATCGCTTCCTGCTCCGCCTGACCGATCGTCGACCGCATCAACCCCGCCTTGGCGCCAAACGCCGACTGCGACGCCACCAACTGCGGAATATGTGCATCTAGAAGACTCATCCCAGAAATCCCTTCGTCAATTGATTACCGTTGCCACACAAGCACATTCAGCTGTCGTCAGGCTCTACCTCGGGCGTCCACGTGTTGGGCAGCATCGGCATACTCGGCCCGTTTCCGTAGCCGTCATCAGAAAGCGTAGCCAATCCAGTCGCTTTCTCACTGCTCTTCGACATCGTTCCGGCGAACCCAAGCGGACCCGCGCCACGATCCGACGCGGCCGTCGACGCGCCCCAGTCCGGGTCGACATCGACGTTCATGTCCATGTACTCGTCGGCCTGCCCGCGCTGCTTTGCGCGCTGACGCCGTCGCGACCGAGTCCGCTCCTTCGCGGCGGCCGCAACTGCAGCAGCGGCGGCGGGCGCTCGGGACGCGCCACGCGACGTCGGCTCGTGCGTCTTGGCCTTCGCACTCATCCACGACTCCATGGTCGGACCACCGACCACGTACGGGGGCGAAAAACCCGGCCCGGCGGCAGGTGCGGGCGGTGCAGTCGGTGGCGGAGGGCCGGCGGGAGCGCTCGTCGCGGTTGCGCTCGTGGGCGCTGGCGCCGTGCCCGTGCCGACGCCCGCAGCGCCCAAGGCAGGCGGGGCCGTCCCGGCGACCGGCAACACCGGAAGCGGGGCCGCCACGTGTGCAGGAGCCGCGGGCGGCGGCGGAATGGCAGCCAGGCCCGCTAGTCCGGCAAGGCCGCCGGCCGAAGCGAGCGCGGGGCTGGCCACCACCGCCAGTAGCAGCGGATTCGAGACCAGGTAGATGAGGACTTCTTCAATGTGAATGGGAAAGTCGAACAGCTCCCAGCTGAAGAAGTACTGGAAGGCCTCCACCGGGTTTTGCACCAGGTAGGTGCCGAACTGTTGAACGTCCTCGAAGAGTTCGAGCGCTCGAGCGACCCAAAACATCGCTACGGCTGGGTTCGCATACGAGTCGTAGGTGGCTCCGTTGACGGTGCCCGCGGCGGGGTCCCACGTGACGCCGAATTTCTGCAGGAAATCCGCGACCCAGTTATCGAAGAAGTAGTCGAGCTTGGGGTCGTGGGCAGTTATCTGGTTGTCAATGCCGAACTGTTTCAAGATGTTCTGCAACCACTGCGGGATCCCGAGCGGATTATCGCCGGAGAGCTGATCGTAGATACTGGAATCCGACGCCGCCGCTTCAGATTTCACGATTGGCGGTGCAGTCGTGGTTACCGGCGTCGAGGCCAACGCCGCGCTGGATACTCCTTGATAAGTGCTCATCGTGGTAGCGGCCTGAACCCACATCCGCACATAATCGACCTCGTTGAGCGTGATCGGAATCGTATTGATCCCAAAGAAATTCGTTGCCAACAACACGCCGTGAACCATGTGGTTGGTGGCCAACTCAGGCAGCGTCGGCATGGCCGCCAGTGCCGCGGTGTAGGCGGCGGCCGTGGTCTCATGCTGCGTAGCCGCGGCGGCACTGTCGGCGCTGGCCTGCATCAACCACGCCAAATACGGCACAAAAGCGGCCACAAACGACTCCGCGCTCGGCCCCTGCCATGCGCCCGCCTGCACCTGCGCCAGCGTTGTACTGAGTTCCTCGGCCACCGCTGAGTATTCGGCGCTCAGCGAGTTGTACGCCCCGGCTGCCGCCAGTAACGAACCGGGCCCCGGGCCGCTGCTCAACAACGTCGAATGCACCTCCGGCGGTGCAGCCATCCAGACCGGGGCCGTCACCGTCAGTAGCCCACAATGTGATACGACGACGCCGCCGCAGCATCACGTGCCGCATAGCGGACACCCGAATCGCCCACCCCGACACCGGCGCGACCAAGCTCGTCCGCACCTTGGGCCACCGCCGCTGAATGTTCGCCGCCGCGAACACTGAACCCGGCCGCATTTTGCAGCGACACCGGGTCAGCGGCAGGAGGCGCCACAACCGTGATCAGCGGGGCCGCGCCGACATTGGCAGCAGCCAGGCGAGCGGTCAACGCGTCGATTGCTGCACTGGCACCGGCGAGTCCCTCGGGAATGACACGCAACGTCATGGCAACTGGTCCTCGGTCATGGGCCAATGCCCGAGATGAATATGATTTTCATTAACAGTAATACCACACGGGCGCGCGTTTAGAAACTCGATGGCCGCATGTCGGCAGGTCGTCCGGTCAGCCGCCCCCGGGATGCAACGCGAGCGCGCGATAGCCAGGCTGCGCGAATCGCTCGGCAGCCTCGCGTATCTCGTCGGTCACCGGACGATGCTCCGGGATATCTCCCAAAAAGACCTGAGGCGCAACGTCTTTGGAGTAGAACCGCGCCTCGTCGGTCATCCGTGCAACTGCAGCAGCGTCAACCTCAAGCCCGAAATGCGGAGCTACGCGTTGCCAAACCGCGTCGGGCAGTTCGGCGTGGTCGATGCAGAGCCGCCCGACCGGATCGGTCGCCGCCGCCGCCTCCAGCATTGAGCCGAGGGCTTGAGCAGCGAACGCGGCACGCGTCATTGCCGGAACCGCCGCCGGATCAAACCCGAAGCGTTGCTTGGCCTGCTGAGGCCAATTCTGGAGCCGCAGCCAGCCCGGTCGTTCAGCGAGCAACGACGCCAGCACGCGAGCCGGGTCGCGCTGGACCCAGATCCGTGGTGTCTCGGGAAAGGCGGCCGCCAGGACCGCACTATGCCGGATATTCCAGCTCGTGCATTTGAGCACCAGCTGCCGTTCGTCACCATGCCGGCGTCTCCCCAGCGCTCGAACCAGAAGCCGCACGATCTGGACCAGTGCAGCCTGGTTGACCCGACCGGGCTCGAGCGCGAGCAGCGAGTTCAGCGGCGAGGGTTCGGCTAGGACGACGACACCGGGAAGTGTGCCCAAGAGCCGGGAAACAAGCGTGGATCCGCAGCGCGACAGGTGGAAAATCATGCCTGCGGGCTCCAGCGACGGCTCCGTGTCGAGAGCGACCAGGGCATCAAGCCCAGTCCGAACGAGCTGCGAAGCTCGTGGGCCGGACGCCCAGCGGGCGGCCGTCTGGTCGAAGAACGGCTCAACGAACCGTTCTTCGGAGAGGTTGGCCCAGTCGACCGCTGGGACGGGACCAGAAAAGTCCAGTCTGACCGGCGTCCAACGCGCGAGGTCGGCGATCTCCATCAGTCGTCCGAGAGCCGGACCAGGAACCCGTTCACGATCAGGGTTCGGGCCAGTTCGGTCTGCTGCGCCTCAGACAGCCCCGGGAGGTCGCAAACCCGAAAGGGCTCAGTGCTTTTGGAGAGAAATTGCAGCGCCTCGGTATGGTCGGGAGCAGCGTTGACCACGAGTTGTGCAAAATGCAGCGCAACGCCGTCGGATGTTTCGGTCACACGCGAAAAGAGCGGTTGGTACTTCACCACTCGGACTTGACCAGCTATCCCGATGGCGCTCGTAATCGCCTGTCCGACGGGCGGGCTTTGGCCACGCCTGACGAGGTCGTCTGCGAGCGAACCAAGGCCTGCGGAGATGACACTCGGCTGTTCAAGGGCTTCAACGACGTCGCGGACAAGAGCGCCCAGCGCGGCCCGCACGTCCGGGTCGTCGAGATACCGCGGTGGCAGCTGGGTGTGAACGCGGTCGTCGGAGCCGCTCAACGAATTGAGCGCTCGGGTGACCAGCAGGAGCAGCGTGGGCGCGAGCACGCCAACGGTCAGATGGACCGATACCTCCGAAGTCGCTTCGGCGGCGTGAACGCGGCCGCCCGGCAGATAGAGCACGTCGCCAACCTTCAGGCGCACGTCGGTCGGCGACGGGAGGGCGTCGGCGGCAACCGGCTCATGGCGCAGCGCCGCACGCGGTGCGACGTCGATACCGTCGTACAGGTGCCAGATCTTGGATCCTCGAAGCTGCAGGATCAGCACGTCGTGTTCGTCGTAATGCGCGACGAAGCCTTGGGATTCGGGCGGTGTGAAGTAGGCGTTGACCTGGGTGGCGAAGTTCAGTTCGACCTCGATGGCGTGCAACAGCGACGCGATCGAGCGCACATATCGATGAATGCTTTCCAGGACGATCGTGTAGCCGTCGGCAAAATCGTGGCCGATTCCCGCAACATCTAAGCTGCCGTCGCTACGCCGATAGTGGTACGGCTCTTTTTTGTCGTTCTCCCGGACCAGCCGCACCAAGGACAGATCCGGCCGGAACAACCCCAGCAGCTGATCGACGGACGCCGTGCCGTCGAGAAGAGCGTCGAAGTATTCGGGAGAACTTCGGCTGACGTGGTAGTGACTCTGACCCCAGATCTCGGTGAGAAAGGTCTCGACCTTCAGCGGCGCCAGCAACCAGCCCAGGGACGATTCGGGGTCGACGCCCGATGAGCGCTGTTGCATTCAGTCATGTTCCCTATCTGCTCCCCCATTGGGCAACCGGACAAGGAATCCACTCACGATGAGCGTGCGGGCGAGATCCGTCTGCTGTTCGGGGCGCAGGCCGGGTAGATCGCCGATGTGAAACGGCTCGGTGCTCGCGGAGACGAATCGCAGCGCCGCTCCGTGGTCGGAGTCGGCGTTGATCGACAAGCTGGCGAACTCCAGGGTCACCCCGCCGTCGGCGACCTTCACCCGCGAATACAGCGGTTGGAACTTCACCACCCGTGTTTGCCCGTCAATTGCCTTCGCGTCCGAGATCTTTCCGACGGGTGGACATAGGCCACGCCGCACCAGGACATCCGCCAGCAATCCCAGGCCACCGGCCATCGCGCCCGGATCTTCCACTGTCCCAACCGCTTCCCGCACCAGGCCGCGCAGCGTCGCGTCCAGTTCCGCATTCTCGAGATGTCGTGGCGGCACACGCTCGTTCAAACGGTCGTCGCGAAAGCTCTGTGAGTACAGTGCGCCAATAGCGAGCATGAGCACGGTGGGTGCGTGGATTCCGACCGTCAGGTGGATCGATTGATCTGCGGCCGTCTCTGCCGCGTGAATGCGGCCACGCGGCACGTACAGCACGTCACCGGCTTCCAGCCGAACGTCGGTTGGCGGCGGGAGACCGTCGACATCAATTGCTTTGTCCTTGTCGCGCTGGATCTCGCGCGGCGGCATGTCGGCTCCAACGTACAGATGCCAGATCTTGGAGCCCTCGATCTGCAGGATGAGGACGTCGTGGTCGTCGTAGTGGGGAGCCAAGCCGATCTGCCCAGGAGGCGTGACATAGGTGTTGACCTGTATCGGAAAATGAAGCTCGGCTTCAAGAGATCGGGCCAGTGTCCCCACCGGCCGGACATATTGCTCAACGCCGTCGAGAACGATGGTGTAGCCCTCGCCAAAGTCTTTACGCATAGCGGCAAGATCGAGGCTGCCATCGACGAGCCGGTAGCGGTCCGAGCCTCTCTTGTCTTTCCCCTTCACCAGGCGCACCGCCGATGGTTCGTCGCGAAACATCTGCAATAGCTGG
>Ga0302324_100026635_pt1 | contig 11041 bp, 7 predicted proteins | sample Palsa_T0_1_FD_201949 | JGI IMG/M metagenome (GOLD analysis project Ga0302324, IMG submission 201949) | Peat permafrost microbial communities from Stordalen Mire near Abisko, Sweden - Palsa_T0_1 | ecosystem: Environmental > Terrestrial > Soil > Palsa > Peat permafrost | place: Sweden: Abisko... | reverse complement strand
ATCTCATAAGGGACGGCACTCCAAAAGGGGCAGACGACCACGACACGTTCGCTGGCGTAAATCACCCGGAGATTCGAGTCCTCTTCGGCCTCCATGGTCGTGCAAAGCAGGCACGATCCAACGAACCGGGCGAAGCGGGCCTGCTCCTCGGCCAACTCACGGGGAATGAACGACATGCCAAGGAGCTGACCGTGTGGGTGTTCCAGTGAGGCGCCGGCCTCACGACCCGAGTTCACAATGGCCTGGGTGTAGCGGATGGTCGGTTGGGATGCGTGCTCTTCCAATCGGTCGCGGAGTGCCGCCATCACCAGCTCGGTCTGTTCCTGGCTCAGCATGCCGAGCGTCAGATCATGCTCGGGAGAGAAGATCAGGATCTCGTGGATCCCGCCGGCCGTGGCCTGCGTGAACACCGGACCGCGATTCGCCACGACGAAGGGCTCGTCACCCTCGAAAGCGGGATACAGATTGGGGACCACGCGTACGAGCCAGTGCCCCGATGGCCCGTAGGTCTCCAGCGCCGGGGGGGTGATCTCCTCGTTACCCGGGCAGAACGGGCAGGGGCGGGGTGGATCCTCCTGCACCCACGGGGTGCGGGTGACAAAGGAGTACGGTCGTTCGGAGCGACCCGGGCTCACGACAACCCAGCGACCGGACAACGGATCCAACCGGAGCTGGTTCACCGTTCCTCGCTGTAGTGTCGTGCTCGTTCCAGCAACATCTTGGGTCGCCTCTTCATCTTCGTGTACCTCTACGGTACAGCGTCAGATGCCGGCTTTCGTTCCACCTTGACCAGGTGCTCACCCGGTCCTTGACCGATGGGTGAAGATGTCCGGCGTGCATCACCAGCCTCAGGGGCCAGCCTTTGACGTCATCCTCCTGCTGCACGTGATCTGTGTCTTCGTGGGCCTGGCCACGGTGGTCACCAGCGCGGCCACCGCAACACGCTTGCGGCGCCTGCTGGCGTCCCGGGTTGCCTTTCCCGAGGCCGTGGTGCGCTACTTCCACCCGGGGGTGAACTGGGCCGGGCGAGCCATGTACGGCATTCCCGTCTTTGGCTTCGTGCTGCTGGCCATGAGCAATGGGGCGTATGCCCTTCGGGACGGTTGGGTCATGGCCGGCCTGGGCATCTTCGCGGCGGTGACGTTGCTGGCCGAAGGCACACTCTGGCCGGCTGAAAGAAGGCTCCAGATCTCGCTGGTTCCGCTGGTCGCCGGAAACTGCACGCCGGACGAGTCGGTGCTGCGTGACGCCAAGGTGATGGCCCTGTCGGCCACGGTCGCGCTCCTCCTCCTCATCGCCGCTTCAGCGCTGATGGTGGCCCAGCCTTAGGGAGCCTCGGTCGGGCCGCCAGGCTCAGCAGACGGTCTCGACGATTTTGCCCAGGCCCACACCGGTCTGCTGGCACATGCCGCTGTTATATCCGGAGTTGACGGCCACGACGACGATATGGGTGATGGTGCCACTGATCGTCGTCCCCGACTGTGTGATCTTGTTCGACACGATCACCAGCATTTCGCTCGGCACGCTCGACGGTGGGTTGGCACTGGACTTGGTACTGGTGGTCCATGTGGCTCCGCAGGCGAAGCCGCCGCCGTTCTGGGCATAGCCGCTAAACCCGGAAGGTGCACTGCCGCCGCTGAACGTGTTCTGCTTGGCCCAGTTGGTACCCCAGAAATCCACCGAGTTGCCGACGGTGGGATTGCCGGCCGACACATTGCCGATGACGAAGGCGCCGGCCGAAGGCGGCGAGGCCACGGGCTCGCACACCGACGTGCTGGCGGCCAGGTAGTACGTATCGCCGGGAAAACTGGCGGTGATCGGAACCGATCCGGCCGTCTGGTTGACCGTGGCGATGGCACAGCTGGCCGTGCCGGTGGAGGTGGTGGTGGCGCTGCAGCTCTGCGCTGACGTGCCACTGCCCAGTGTCAAGGTGACAGTCCTCCCACTCAGTGCCGTCCCATTAGTTGTCAGGACCGCCGACAAGGTGAGGGACTGGCCAGTCACGGCGATGGAAGGTCCGGTGTAAGCAATGGAACTGGCCGCCAATGTGACCACAACATGATTCGTGCCACTGCTGGCCAGGAGCTGCGGGGACTTCGTCGTGTCGCCGGCAAATGACGCGGTCAGGGTGTAGGTGCCCGCCGGTTCATTGGGAGTGATGGCGCACGACGCTTTGCCGGTGGTGGTCGTCGTACCGGTGCAGGTCTGGGTCCCGTTCAAGGTGAAGGTGACCGGCTCACCGGCCAAACCGGCGGCCGAGATCGCATTCGTCAAGGTGGCCGAGACCGTGGTGGCTCCGGCATAACTCCCCGTGGCCGCGCTGACGGTCAATGTGGTCGCCGTGTGCACGGTCACCGTAGTGGCGGCGCTGGCCGAGTGGTAGTAGCTGTCGCCGGCGTAGCTGGCCGTGACCGGAACTGATCCGGTGGTCTGGCTCACCGATGCGATGGCACAGGTGGCGATGCCTGAGGTGCCCGACGTGGCACTGCAACTCTGGGCGGAAGTTCCCGACCCTAAGGTGAATGTGACCACACGGCCGGCGATGTCAGAGCCCGCCGCCGAAGTGAGCAGCCCTGACACTGAAAGTGCCTGGCCGTTCACGGCCGAGGTGGAACCGGTGTAGGCGAGGGAGCTGGCATCGGGAGAGACCACGAAGGTATTCGAGCTGTTGGTGGCCACGAGTTGCGGGGACCTGGTTGTGTCCCCGGCAAACGATGCCGCGAGGGTGTACGAGGAGGCCGCTTCACTCGGAGTAATGGAGCAGGACGCCACACCGGAGGAGTTGGTGCTGGCGGTGCAGGTCTGGGTGCCGTTGAGGGTGAAGAGGACCGGCTCGCCGGCCACCGCTGCCCCCGTGGTCGTCGTGGTCAGCACGGCCGAAACCGTGGAGGGGACTGAGTACGCTCCGCTGCCTGGGCTGACGACCAGGGTCGTCGCCAGGACAGTTGGCGGAGGTGCGCCCACTGTCACACTGGCCGATGCGCTGGAGGCTCCATAGAAGGAGTCGCCAGTGAAGCCAGCGGTAACGGGTACAGGACCGACGTTCTGGCTGACCGATGCGATGGTGCAGCTGGTGGCACCCGAGGTGCCTGTGGTGGCGCTGCAGCTCTGGGTTGTCGCTCCTGACCCGATGGTGAAGGTCACCACCCGGCCGACGATGCCCGAGCCGGCCGCCGAAGCGAGAACCCCTGACACTGAAACTGCCTGGCCGTTCACCGTCGTGGCGGAACCGGTGTAAGTGAGAGTGGTGCCCTCGGTCGTGACCACAATGGTGTTGGAGCCGTTGCTGGCCACCAGCATTGGCGAGAGAGTCTTGTCACCGGCAAACGATGCGGTCACCGTGTAGGACCCTGCCGCTTCGCTGGGCGTGATGCTGCAGGACGCCGTGCCGGTGGAGGAGGTCGTGGCGGTGCACGTCTGAGTTCCGTTGACGGTGAAGAGCACGGGCTCCGCCGCTATTCAGTCCGTCGTGCTTGAATTGGTCAGCACGGCAGACACCGTGGTGGGGACCGAATACGAACCACTGGCCGGGTTGACCGTCAGCGTCGTTGCCGTGCTCACGGTCATGGTTGACGACACACTCGACGCGGCGTCGAAGGTGTCACCGCTGAAGGTGGCCGTGATCGGGACGGACCCGGCTGTCTGGTTCACTGAGCTGATTGTGCAGACGGCGGCACCAGAACTTCCAGAAGTAGCGCTGCAGCTCTGGGCAGAGGATCCTGACCCGATGGTGAAGGTCACGACTTTGCCCGCAAGGTTGGTACCCGGCGTCGGATTGGCCGTGGTGAGCGTTCCCGACAAGGTCACCGGTTGGCCGTTCACTGCCGTGGTAGATCCCGTGTAGGAGAGGGAGCTGGCGTCAGGCGTCACCACAAACGTGCTTGAACTGCTGTCGGACGCCACCGGCGCGGACAGTGTGGAGTCGCCCGCAAACGAGGCGGTCAGGGTGTAGGACGAGGCCGGCTCGCCCGGCGTGATGGTGCACGACGCCGTGCCGGTGGAATTAGTCGTCCCGGTGCAGGTCTCGGCGCCGTTGAGCGTGAATGTCACCGGTTCGGCGGGAATCGGCGTGGAGGTGCTCGCTGCCGTCAGTACGGCCGACACGACGGTTGGTGTGGAGAAGTTCCCCGTGGTTGGATTGACGCTCAAGGATGTGGCGGCGGTGGCTACGACAGTCGGGGCGGAAGCCACTGAAATCTGCCCGTCAATGGTGAGTCCGTACAGGGTTCCCGAATGCGTGTCGATGGTCTGGAGGACATTGCCGGTGGCGATGTTGATCTTCCAGATATCGCCCGAGTAGGAGTCTCCGGTCCAAAATGATGTGCCGTCCGGATCCAAATTCACCGCGAAGAGTTGACCGGCACAGCCGGGCAAAGTGGCGCAAGAGTAGGTCTGCAGAACGTTCCCCGACGGGTCAAGCAGGATCACGTCGTCCGAGTCGGCAACGAGCACGTCTCCGTTTGGACGAATCTGCAACTGGTACGCGCTGTTGCCCGTGAATGGTGTCAGATTGAAATTGGGAAGCTGCGTGTTGGTGCACTTGTTGTAGCTCTCAATGTCCGTACCTTCGCTTGTGTAGTAAAGCGTGCACTCGTCACTGGACAGGGCGATCCAGTCGACCCCGTACAATTCGGAGGCCAACGGACCGATGTTGGGCTGGCGCACACCAGCGGCATTGAATTCCGCCACGTAGGGAGTGGTCTGTTGGCCGACGTAGAGATTCCCGCTGTTGTCGAACACCAGTGAGAGGGGATTGCTCAGTCCTGTGGCAAATGTGGGAAGCAACGTCCCGGCACTGTTGTACTCGCTGATCTCACCGTTAGCGTCGTCGGTGACATAGAAATTGTTGTGCGAGTCGAACACCCCACCGGTTGTGTAGGGCTCGCCGGTCCCGTCATTGAGCGTCTCAATCAGATTCGTCGACACGGGGTCATAGACGTTGACGGTGGAGTTGCCGACCGAGGCGAAGACCTGTCCCGATTGTGTCACCGTGCTGGCGTGCGCGGCGGCGGCCGAGAGCAGCAACCCGAAGCCCGACACTGTGATGACCGTGGCCATGATGAGGGCAAGGCGGCGGCGCAGGCTGGAAAGGACAATTGCCCTGTCCTCAATCTGGATTGCCATGCGCCCACGACTCGGAATTTCGGACAAAGTCATACGTCCCCCCTTAGGAACTGAGGCATGACGTGCAACAGTCATGCCCTTTCATTTGCGCCTCATCCTGCGTCGAGAAGAACCCCAATTCGTAGGATCGAGGGCCTCGACAACCACCTATGCCTCGCAGGCGAACCTGCACGGTAACTATGGGCCGAACGGCCACCCGGCGTAAGTGCCAAAAGCACTATGCGGTGAGGTCTGCTCCGATGGCGGCGTCGATGATGGTCCGAGCGTGCTCCATTTGGCCCTTTTGAACGAGTGAGGGCAAGGGACCGTTGAGCAATGTCTTCCAATCGACGGACTCACTGCTTATTCCGGCATCACGGAGACGGGTGCGTGCCTGAGCCAGAAACTGGGCCAGATCGCCGAGTCCGGTTCCAGATTGCTCGGCCAGTTGGTCACGGAGCCACGAGGCCAGTGCCGGGCTCGTTCCTCCTGTTGTCACTGCGATGCAGACGGCCCCGTCGCGGTGAACGGCCGGCAGGATGAAGGAGCTGTGAGCCCGATCGTCGGCGCTGTTCACCCACACACCGGCCGCATCAGCATCCTCGAATACGGCGCTGTCGACCTCTTGTCTGCCGGTGGCCGTCACCACCAGACGGAACGGCGAGGCGTCGCCCGCTGCGTACGACCGACGCTCCACGCGCAGGGCGGACAAGGACTCCATTTCAGGACACAGGTCAGGGGCGATCACGGTCACCAGGGCACCTGCGGCCAGGAGGCCCCGTGCCTTGCGCGCGGCCACTGGCCCACCTCCGACCACCAGACAGGATCGTCCGGACAGGTTCAAAACGACCGGATAGCCCGGGGGCTGATTGAAAGGGACAACGGGCGTGTCCTGGTCCCCCAGTTCGTCCGGGCCCGAGTCGATGCTGGTGTCTGACGGTGGATTTCCAAGGTCGGCGGCGCTGTCCATGGGACCTCTCCGAAAGATGACCAGTTTGGTCATGTATACTTTGGTCTGCATTCCACCGAGCGTCAAACGCCGGGGGTGAGGCTCCGGGAGGGGCCTTATGGGTTGCGCGGGAACGGCGAAGCTCAGCGCTTAAGACGAAGGAGTTGACCGGTGATGGACACGAAGGTAGCTGAAGAATTGTTGAGCGTAGAGGACCTGGAAATCATCGGTAAGGAGTTCGAGACCGCCCCGGCCAGCAAAGTGATCCGTTGGGCGGTGGACACATTCGGAGAATCCCTGGTCCTGGCTGCGTCGTTTGAGGATGTCGTCTTGATTGACCTGGTGACCAAGGTCGCTCCCGACATTGAGGTCATCTTCTTGGACACCGAGGCCCATTTTCCAGAGACTCTGACCTTTGTCGAAGAGGTGCGCGCCCGCTATAACCTGAACCTCACCGTGACCAAGCCTGGACCAGAAGCAGCCGCACACCCGTGCGGAAGCGAGCAATGCTGCCAATTCCGCAAAGTGGCGCCCTTGCGCCGGGCCGTACAGGGCAATCGCGCCTGGTTGACCTCTCTCAAGCGGGTGGATGGGCCGACTCGGGCCGATGCGCCGATCGTCAGTTGGGACGCCGCCTTCGGTCTGGTCAAGATCAATCCGGTGGTCACCTGGAGCAACGACGACATCAGCTCCTACCTGGCCGATCACGACCTGCAGGTGCATCCTTTGATCAACAAGGGCTACCGATCGATCGGTTGTGCTCCGACAACTCGTCCGGTGGGCGCCGGCGAAGACCCCCGGGCCGGAAGGTGGGCCGGTCTCGACAAATCCGAGTGCGGGCTGCACGCCTAGTGACCCGAGACCTCGACAATCCCTATGGGATGGAGTTCCGCGGTCGTCGGGACAGAGGTCTCAAGTTCATCCGGCCGTACCGCAACATCGGGGAGCTCAATCCAACTGAGCAACTGAAACTGGCCCGCCATCCATTTGAGGTTGCTCAGGCCATCATCGACACCTACTCCAAGCAGGGCTACGAATCCATCAACCGGGTGCCGGGGGAGATGGAGCGCTTCAAGTGGGTCGGGATGTACCCCCAGAAGCAGGGCGGGGACGCCTTCATGATGAGGATCAAAGTCCCCGGCGGGGTGATGACGGCCGCCCAGGTCCGGGAAATTGGGGTGGCCGCTGACGCCTACGCCGAAGGGCCCGATGATAGCCCGACCTTCGGCAACCGTTACGCCGACCTGACCACGCGGCAGGACATTCAGCTCCATTGGATCCGCATTGCCGATGTTCCGCGCATCTGGCAGCGCTTCTGGGACGTGGGGCTGACCACCGTCCAGGCGTGCGGCGATTCGGCCCGCAACGTGTGCTCATGCCCGGTCTCGGGCATTGACGCGGGAGAAGTCGTCGAGGCGTTCCCGGTGGCGCAGGCCATTTCCGCCTTCTTCACCGGGAATCGTGAGTACGCCAACTTGCCTCGCAAATTCAAGATCGCGGTGACGGGCTGCCTTGAGGATTGCGCCCGCGTCGAGATCAACGACATCGGACTGTGGCCGGCCGAGCAGAGCGACGGATCCATCGGCTTCAACGTGCTCATCGGTGGTGGACTCTCTGACGGGGAGCGGATGGCATCCGACATTGATGTCTTCATCCGGCCCGACCAGGCGGTTGAACTCTGCCGGGGAGTGGCCCAGCTCTTCGGTGAACTGGGCAACCGGGAAAACCGAGGCCTCTCCCGCATGCGGTACCTGGCCCAGGAGCTTGGTCCCGAGGGGTTCCGCTCCGCCCTGGAAGAGCGCACGCGGTTCGCGCTCGATCCGGCCGGACGTGAGCTCACCGACCGCTACCGCGGCGACCACGTCGGCGTGCATCCGCAGAAGCAACCCGGTTTGGTCTATGTCGGCTGCTCGGTACCGGTAGGACGCATGCACGGGATTGAGCTCATTGAGCTGGCCCGACTGGCCGAAACCTACGGCGATGGCGACGTGCGCATCGGCATCGACCAGAATTTCATCCTGTCCGGCGTGCCCGAGGAGCGGTTGGATGCCCTTCTGGCCGAGTCCCTCATTCAGACGTATTCACCCTTCCCCGGGCCGTTTGAGCGCGGGGTCGTGGCCTGCACGGGATCGGAATTCTGCCGCTTCGCTGTCGTGGAGACCAAGGAACGCGCCGTCAAGTGGGCGCGCACCCTGGATGCGCAGCTTTCAGTCAATGGCGCTGACGGTGGGGGATCGGGAGATGCCGGAGTCATCCGGATGCACTTCTCGGGTTGTTCCGCCTCGTGCGCGCAACCACAGATCGCTGACATCGGATTCCGGGGGGACATCGCGCATGTGGACGAGCACATCGAAGAGGCAGTGGACATCGGGTTGGGTGGCTCACTGGGTCCCGACGCTGCCTTCATTGACTGGGTCACCGGAGCTATGCCCGTCGACAAGGTTCCTGACGCGCTCCTGCGGGTGGTGCGCCGTTACCAAGCGGAGCGCCGGCCCGCCGAGCCGTTCTACCAGTGGGCCCGGCGTACCACCGAGGTTGAGTTGGCATCCACGCTCTCGGGTTCCCCCGCGGCGGTGGGATCATGAAGCGTTACCGCGTCCGGGAACAGATGAACGGCATTACCGAGCCTCCGGGAAAGGTGTGGTTCTGGGAGTTGGAGGCCGGTGTGATCCACGCCGACCGCTGTATCCAGTGCGGAACCTGTGTCGCGGTGTGTCCATCCAATTCGATCGGGATTGACGAGGACACCAACCTTCCCGAGTTGGTCAAAATGTGCACGGGCTGTTCGCTGTGTTGGGATTTCTGTCCCCGCGGCGGCCTGCGCTACGAAGCGCTGTGGCCGCCTTCGACCGTTGTGGCCGGCGAAGATGCGCAGGTGCAGCCGGCTCAGATCCGCTCGGACTCGGCCGACACGTACTTCAAAATCACCGGTGGCCCTCCCGCCGACGGCCTGGGGGCCGTGGTGGACAGCTTCGCCGTGCGGGCATCGAGCACAGTCGATGATGCCCAGGACGGTGGGACGGTGAGTGCGCTCCTCATCGGTTTGCTGGCGGCCGGGGAAATTGATGGTGCCCTGGTGTCCAAGCCCAGCGGTGATCCGGACGAGCAGTGGAAGGGCATTGCCACCATCGCGACCACGGCCGACGAGATACGTGCAGCTTCGGGGAGCTTTTACAACCAGACGATGGCCCTGGCCGAGTTGGACCTCTCCAAGTACACGCTTCCGGCCAAGCCCCGGATCGCCGTGGTGGGGACGCCTTGTGAGGTGCAGGGATTGCGGGCCATGCAAGCTCGGCGCTGGCCGACCGGGGCCCACCGGGTTGATGCCGTTGTGTTGAGCATCGCCCTGATGTGCACCAAGAACTTCGACTATGAGGCGCTGACGCTCAAGGAGCTGCGTGACAAGCGCGGCGTCGACCTCGACCGGGTTTCGAAGATGGATGTGATCCGCGGGCGCATGATCGTCGAGTATCGCGACGGCGAGTTGGCCGTGGATGAGCCGATAAAGGACTTCCACGGGGCCGCTCTCAAAGGTTGCGACGAATGCGCTGACTTTCTCGGACGCTCGGCCGACATTTCGGTCGGCAGTGTCGGCTCCATGGACGGCTGGACCAGCGTCCTCATCCGCACCGAGCGTGGCCGTCTGGCCTTCCAAGCGGCCAGGGCAAAAATGGATGTGCGTGGACTTGACGATCCGGCGGCTCTTCTGCGTCTTGACGCCCTGGACAAGAAGATCGCCAACCGCACCTTGCAGCGCAAACTTGACCCCGACGCACCCATGTTCATCGATTTTGAGGAACACGTGCGCACGTACGACGGCACCGATCGCCAGCCCGTTTTCATCCGGCATTGACCGTGACCTCGGCTCCCGCGTTGCATGTTCCCGATGAGCCGACGATTCCTGCTCAGGGTTGGCTGGCCGCCATTCTGGACGGAGGCGACCTGACGGCGGTGCTCACGGCAGAAGATGGGCTGGTGACTTGGCTGTGGTCGCGTTGGAGTGCCCTGGACGCGGTCGGGTTGTGCAAAGACGGTTTCTCCCAGATTGTGGTGGCGTACCGTCGCGAGATCTGGTTGTGGTTGGCGGGTGAGCGGACATGGGGGCAAGCGTGCTCCGGTCTGATCGGGCGGGTCGGTCGGCGTCTCTTGCAGGGCGACGCTCCCGTCGAGTGAACCCACCGGGCGACCGGAGAACGGTCATTGCCCTTCGGAATGTTGCTGTGCGGCGAGAAGGTGTCGTCGTCCTTGATCACATTGACTGGCAGGTGCGGCTCGGGGAGCGCTGGGTCATTCTGGGGCCGAACGGATCAGGCAAGACCACCCTCCTGGGAATCGCCGGGGCGCGGTTGTGGCCATCTGGCGGACTGGTGGAAATATTGGGCGCGCAACTCGGGCACGTTGACGTGCGCACACTGCGCCCCCGCATCGCCCTGGTCAGTGGATCCGTCACCCGCCAGCTTCGGGCCGATCTGCCGGCACGCCACGTGGTCGTCAGTGGTCTCTATGCTGCTCTGGAAACATGGTGGCACTCCTACAGCGAGGACGACTGGTTGAAGGCCGATCGTCTGCTAGAGGAGGCGGGTGTCGCCGCCATCGCCGAGCGTCCGTTCGGAGTCATTTCTGAAGGTGAACGCCAACAAGTTCTGCTGGCCAGAGCGCTCATGGGTGAGCCTGACCTGCTCCTCCTTGACGAACCGGCCGCCGGCCTCGACCTCGGGGCCAGGGAACGACTCGTTGGACGTCTCAGCACCCTCGCCGCCGATCCGCGGAGTCCGACCATGGTGTTGGTGACCCATCATTGTGAGGAGATCCCGCAGAAATTCACCCACGCCGGATTGGTCCGCCAGGGGACCTTCGTAGCGGCCGGTCAGCTGCCCGATGTGGTGACGTCAGAGATGGTCTCACGCTGTTTCGATCTGCCGGTTTCAGTCGGGTGCGATGACGGAAGGTGGTGGAGTCGCGCCCTGTGACGGTGGGATCCCGCCGTTG
>Ga0302324_100026634_pt1 | contig 11041 bp, 7 predicted proteins | sample Palsa_T0_1_FD_201949 | JGI IMG/M metagenome (GOLD analysis project Ga0302324, IMG submission 201949) | Peat permafrost microbial communities from Stordalen Mire near Abisko, Sweden - Palsa_T0_1 | ecosystem: Environmental > Terrestrial > Soil > Palsa > Peat permafrost | place: Sweden: Abisko... | reverse complement strand
GCGGCGCTCCGTCGGCGCTGGAAAGCGGCGCTGCGCCCGCTCAGAGCGCGACCGCACTCGATCTCAACGAACGTTTCCGAAGTCTGCCCGCACTGAGATTGGGAAACGTCCTGGCTCCCGGCATCGAAATATCACAGACGATCCAGCCGGTCGCGCATGCCGCGACGTGTGTGAAATTCGAGCGCGTCGTCATTGATATCTTGAAATTCTACGATCCGCGTTACGCCGCGTCGCTTTCGGACCTGGCGCGCGATAGCGATGCGGCGCATATCGCGTCGAGCGCGCCGGGCTGCCCCATCACCTACAATTGGCACGGAACAAAAGAAGGCACCGAACCCGGCGCCGATCGCTTTGCACTCTATCGCGTCGACGCAACCGTCATCACCACCTTAACGCCCGGCAAGACTTCACGCAAAGCGCGTGTCGCAGCTACGCTCGTCGAGCGCGCTAACATTCGCGAACTCGGACCACGAGACGCCCCGCTCTTCGCACCTCCCGCGAACTTCAAGCAAGCAGCAACCCCAACACCCGAAGCCACGGACGAGCCGTCGGTCGAGCCGCCGTCAATCGCGCCGGCAGCAAGCGCGCCCGCATCCAAGGCGCCGGCGTCACCCGACCCGGCAATGGAACCGCCGCCAACGCCGAACCCAAACCCAACCTCGCCCTATTGAAAGCCGCGACCGCTAGTGGATGTTCGCGCGGCGATTGACAGCGGTACGCTAGCCGCGTATGGTGGGAAAATCCTCGCGGGAGTTCGCTTCACGAACTGAGAGGGCGATGTTGTCGCCGACCGCCGAACCTGATCCGGCTCATACCGGCGTAGGGAGAGACGGTCGCGCAGGAAATGGGAGTCGAAATGGCCGCGACCGCACAATCGATCACGCGCAAAGGTCACGCTCGCAAGACGTACGCGATCGGCAGCGATCCGTCGATCCGCGTACCGATGCGTGAGATTCTGCTCACCAACGGCGAGACGCACGTCGTCTACGATACGAGCGGTCCCTATACCGATCCCGACGTCTCAACCGACGTCCGTGCCGGCCTTGCGCCGTTGCGTTCCCCGTGGATCGAAAATCGCGCTGATACGCTCGAACTCGAGCGCGCATCGTCGCTCTATCGCCTCGGACGCGAAGCGATGCCGGAGCTTGATGCGGTACGGTTCAGCGCGAAACGCAAACCCCGCCGCGCGAAGCCGGGCGCGAACGTTACGCAGATGCATTACGCCCGTCGCGGCGAGATCACGCCCGAGATGGAATTCGTCGCATTGCGCGAGGGCGTCAAAGCCGAATTCGTTCGCGACGAAATCGCGCGTGGGCGAGCGGTGCTGCCGACCAACGTCAACCATCCGGAACTCGAGCCCTCGCTGATCGGTCGCAACTTCCTCGTCAAGATCAACGCGAACATCGGCAATTCCGCGGTCGCCTCCACGATCGAAGAAGAAGTCGAGAAGATGACCTGGGCCACGCGCTGGGGCGCGGACACCGTGATGGATCTCTCGACCGGCAAAAACATCCACGAAACGCGCGAATGGGTCTTGCGCAACGCGGCCGTTCCGATCGGCACGGTCCCCATCTATCAAGCGCTCGAAAAAGTCAACGGAAAGGCCGAAGACCTCACCTGGGAACTCTACCGCGACACGCTGATCGAGCAAGCCGAACAAGGTGTCGACTACTTCACGGTCCATGCGGGTGTCTTACTGCGTTATATTCCGTTGACGGCCAAACGCGTCACCGGCATCGTCTCGCGTGGCGGCTCGATCCTTGCGAAGTGGTGTCTCGCGCACCATCAGGAGAACTTTCTGTACACGCATTTCGAAGAGATCTGCGAGATCATGAAAGCGTACGACGTAACCTTCTCTCTCGGTGACGGCTTGCGCCCGGGCTGTCTTGCCGACGCGAACGATGAGGCGCAGTTCGGCGAACTCGACACGCTCGGCGAGCTGACCGATATCGCCTGGAAGCACGACGTGCAGACGATGATCGAAGGCCCCGGGCACGTCCCGATGCACCTGATCAAAGAGAATATGGATCGGCAGCTAGCCGTCTGCAAAGAAGCGCCGTTCTACACGCTCGGACCGCTGACGACCGACATCGCGCCCGGGTACGACCACATCACAAGCGCCATCGGCGCGGCGATGATCGGCTGGTACGGCACGGCGATGCTCTGTTACGTCACACCGAAAGAGCATCTCGGGCTCCCCGACAAGCAGGACGTAAAAGACGGCGTGATCGCCTACAAGATCGCGGCCCATGCCGCCGACGTCGCCAAGGGCCACCCCCACGCGCGCCACTGGGACGACGTCCTCTCCAAGGCGCGCTTTGAGTTCCGCTGGGAAGACCAGTTCAATCTTTCCCTCGACCCCGAGACGGCGCGCTCGTTTCACGACGAAACGCTGCCGGCCGACGGCGCGAAGGTCGCGCACTTTTGCTCGATGTGCGGACCGCACTTCTGCTCGATGAAAATCACCCAGGAAGTGCGTGAATTCGCCGAGCGGGGCATGGCGGAAAAATCGGCGGAATTTCGCGAAATGGGCTCCGAGGTGTACGTCCCGCGCTAGGGCCGCTTGGAAGCGAGAGCAAGCATGTTCGGCGACCGGGCGAACCGACGGTCGCGAACTCTCATCTTTCGTTCATGCCCTGGGGATATATTTGAGGCATTATAGGGGTGAGGAAAGTGAAGTTGAGCACGAAGTTGATCCCAATGAAAACCGCCACCTTGGGCGCGGCACTAATAGTCGGAGCGCTCGCGGCACCCGCTGCGGCGCAACCGGCGCTCCCGAGCTACGCGACCGGGGATGAGGCGGTCCACGGTCGCGTCTCGGGATTCGACGGTAAGTACAGCCTGGATGTGCGGGACGACCGTGGGTTCGTCGATCACGTCCAGCTCCACGATGGCACGGTCATCAACCCGACGGGACTCCGCCTGTCGTCAGGCATGCGCGTCACGGTTTACGGTCACACGAGCGGTTCGGTCTTCACGGCGAATGAAATCGACACCCCGTATCACGCGTATCCGGTCGCGTACGGCTACCCGTACTACCCCTACTACCCGGGCCCGTTCTATGGGGTCGGTCTCGGGTTCCGCTTCCGCTAGCACGGGAAGAGGTCGAGAAAAAGCCGTCCGGCGTCTCCCCCAAGAACGCCGGGCAGCTTTTTTCGTTAGGCGGACCTAACTCGGCCCTACTGGGGCTCGGTCGAGATGATGCGGATCGCCAGTTGCGCCCGCGAGCGGACACCGAGCTTCACGAAGATGCGGGTGAGGTGCTTCTCGACCGTCTTCTTGGTGATCTCAAGCGTCGTAGCGATGTCGCGGTTGCTCAAGCCGCTCGCGACGCATTGCGCGACCTGGCGTTCACGATCGGAGAGCCGTCCCTGCCAGGGATGGAAAGCTGAGTGGGTCCGTTGCTGACCGCCGACGTGCATGTCCCATCATAGACAGGATCGCCCCGGCACCGGTATGGGGGATTACCCTACTTCTTACCCACGCGCCCGGCCCTCGTGCTCCTCGCGAGCGACGACCGCGGCGATCTGCGCGCGGTTCTTGACGGCAAGCTTCTCGAAAATTGAGGCAATGTGCTTCTCCACGGTCTTGACGCTCACGGACAGTTGCTCGCCGATTGCCGCGTTGCCGCTGCCGGCAGCGATGAGCCGGGCGACCGCGAGTTCGCGTTCCGAAAGCTTACCCGGCGCAGCCGGCGAGGCGGCGCCTTGCGAATGCGCCGCGAGCGGCCGGACCCGTGCGGCCGCGCCGCAAGCGACAAAGAGTGCGCGCGCCTTCGCGGAGTCGCCCGCGATTTCAAGGGCGCGCGCTTCGAAGAGCGGCCAGCCAAGCTCGTGGTAACCAACGGCCGCCTCGGATGCCATCTCGTCGGCACGCTTCTCGTCGCCGAAGCGCTGCTCGAGCACGGCGCCGGCAAGCCGCGCGTTCGCGTGTCCCACGACGTCGTTCGGCAAGAAGTTCTCGAGGCCGATCAGCCGGCGCAACGGCTCGACGTCGGCCAGCTCGAGATGCCGAGCGGCAAGGAAGAGCAGATCTCCGCTCGAGGGCATCGCGTGCGGGAGGTAGGCAAGCGCGCGCCGCAAGTCGGCGCGCGCATCCGCATGCTTGCCGTGCGCCAGGCTCCAAGCCGCGCCCGCAGCGAGAATCGAAGCGTCGTCCGGATTGCCGGCACTGCGGCGCGCGTCGCTGATCTCGGCCAGCATCGCGGGAGTGGTAAGCGTTTCGTCACCGAGTTCGACTGCCACGAGCGGAACGATCGTCGCGAGCGCCATCTGCGATACGACCGATTCCGATCCTCGCAACGCTTCGCGAATATGGGCGCGCGCATCTTCGAGAGATCCGAAATAATAGGCATGCAATGCTTGGACGGAGAGACCGTGCACGTGCAACGCCGCGAAGTCGGTGCGCTCGGGAATTCGGCTTGCGCGCAGGAGAGCGCGTTCGGTGATATCGCGGCGTCCGAGCCACACCGCACTTTGCGCAATCGAGAAGAACGTGACCAGCATGTTGTAAGGTTTGAGCGAGCCGGCCGCTTCAAATAAACGCTCGGCGATCTCGCTCCAGGCCGGCATGTTCCCGTCGAACCACAGCAGGTCCATCTTCGCGGTCATGTAGTTTTGCCACGGCATCGGCGGAAGGTCGCTCGGCGCTACGACCGCGGCGAGCAGTTCTGAAGCGCGCTTGTTTTCGTAGTGGATCGTCGCGAGTCGAGCGAGCGATGCGAGCAAAACGTCGCGTGCGCTTGCGCCGACTTGCTCTCCATGCTCGGCAAGGAAGGTCGTCCCGAACGACACCGCCGACCGGTCGCCGAGATTGTTGCGGCAGATCGCAGCCTTGCCGGCCATGAGCGCCGCCATATCAAAATCGCCGAGATCGCGGTACGCATGGAGCGCGGACTCATAGCGCTCCGATGCCTCGCTGATCGCACCCTGCGCCTCGCTGACCGTGCCGACGCGTTCGAGCAAGCGCGCCGCGCTGGCGCGATCCGGCGCGACCGCCAGGGCTTGTTCGTAGAGCGCCCGCGCTTCCGGCAACGCGGAAGTCGCAAGCGCGCCGGCAGCGGCCGTCTCGCTGTAGCGAAGCGTCTTTTCGGCATCACGTGCCTCGAAGGCGTGGTAGGCCATCGCATCGAGATGACGCTCTGAATCCGGCAGCGCTTCGAGCGTGAGCAGAATACGCTCGTGCACCTTACGAGCTTCCACGTTCAGCAGATCGCCGCGAGCCGCTTGCCGGATCAGGGCGTGACGGAAACGAAAACGCGCTCCGAGTCCTTCGTCTTGGACGAAGATGTTGAGATCGCGACCGCGCCGCAGCGCCGGCAGCACGTCATCGAGTTCGCAGCCGAGCGTCATCGCCAAGAGTTCCGGCTCGAAGCGGTAGCCGAGCATGGCTGCGTGCGTGACGATGCGACGATGTTCGGGCGACAGCAACGCTAAGCGGTCGGCGATCATGCCGCGGATCGAGATCGGTAAACTCGAACGGCGGGAACGATCCGGCGTTTCGAGCGCTTCCTTCAGCAGCTCCTCGGCGAAGAACGGGTTGCCTTCGCTGCGGCGGATGACGTCGTTGCGCTGCTCGCTCGCCAGCATCGCGCGGCCACGCAGCGCGGCGGCGATCAGTTCGCCCGTTTGTTCGGGATCGAGCGCCTCCAACATGATGCGCGAAACGGTCGGCTCCCGCGACAAGCGTGAGATCGAGGCAAACAGCTCCGGACGCGCCTCGAGTTCGTCGGAGCGGTAGGTCGCGACGATCAGAAGGCGTGTTCCGGCAACGCGCGACGCGAGGTACACGAGCAGCTCGAGCGTCGAACTGTCGGCCCAGTGAATGTCTTCGATCGTGATAATCGTCGCACGCTTGCTTGCGATCGAGCGCAAGAACGCAGCGACACCGGCGAAGAGCTCGGTCTTCTCGAGCCGGCCGGCGGCCGGATCGGCCGTTGCGGTCAACTGTTCGAGCGCGCGCAGCGCCGCGGCCGGATGTTCGGCCGGCGTATTCTTCGCAAGGGCCGCCAGCAGCGTGCGAAACGGCCCGAAGGGTTGCTCCGCGTGTTCGATGCACTCGACGCCGGCCACGTGCCGCGGCCGCGAGTTGCCCGCGATCGAACCGATGAATTGCGCGAGCAGCCGCGACTTCCCAATGCCCGCTTCGCCGCCGAGCAACACGACCGAACCGTGACTCTGGGCAAGCGCGCGCCGAGCGTCGTGTAAGCTCTCAAGCTCTTCACGGCGCCCGACGAAGACGGGGCAGACGACCGGTTGCGCTATCACGGTTCCTAACGAACCCTATGTCGAGGCTGCCCGCCTTCCCCCTCTTCTCTTGCGTTACGTGATGGTTAAGTCCGCAAGTGAGGTTCTCAGAATCACATCATGCGGAAGCCGTGGTCGGCCGAGCCGGCTTCGACGGGCTCAGGCTTCGCATCGCCGCTGCGCATCCACGGCATCAGGCTGCGGAGCTTCTTGCCGACCGCCTCGATCGGGTGCGCGGCAGCCTTCTTGCGGAACTCGGTGAAGCGCGGCTTGCCGGCAGCATGCTCGGCGACCCATTCCTGGGCAAACGTCCCGGACTGGATTTCGTCGAGAATCGTCTTCATCACGGCGCGCGTTTCCGCGGTGACGATCCGGTCGCCGCGCGTGTAGTCGCCGTACTTAGCCGTGTTGCTGATCGAGTTGCGCATGCCTTCGATGCCGCGCTCGTACATCAAGTCGACGATCAACTTGACTTCGTGCAGACACTCGAAGTACGCCATCTCGGGCGCGTAGCCGGCGTCGGTGAGCGTTTCGAAGCCCGCGGTGACGAGCGCGGTCAAACCACCGCAAAGCACGGCCTGCTCGCCGAAGAGATCGGTCTCGCATTCTTCCTTGAACGTCGTTTCGAGAATGCCGGCGCGGCCGCCGCCGATAGCCGAGGCGTACGCAAGCGCAACTTCGCGGGTATCGCCTGCGGGGTCCGCTGCGACCGCGATCAAACACGGCACGCCGCGGCCCGCTTCGTATTCCGTGCGGACGAGGCGGCCCGGTCCCTTCGGCGCGACCATGAAGACGTTGACGTTCGGCGAGGGTACGATCGTGCCGAAGTGAATGGCGAACCCGTGCGCAAAGGCAAGATACGCGCCGTCCTTTAGATGCGGCGCGATTTGGCGCATGAAGATGGTGGGTTGTTCTTCGTCCGGCGCGAGGATCATCACGATGTCGGCGCGCGCGACCGCGTGCTCGACGCTGTCGACCGGCACGCCGTCCTCGGCGGCTAGGCGGCGCGACGGCGATTCGTCACGCAGCGCCGCGATCACATCGCAACCGCTGTCGTGAAGATTGCGTGCATGGGCGCGGCCTTGACTGCCATAACCGATGATCGCAATCGTTTTTCCAGCAAGTTTCTTGGGATCGGCATCGCGATCGTAAAAGGCGTTCATCGGGACATCTCCTTATCATCGTTGAGCAGTCGGGTCAATTGAGCGTCGAGCCGCCGCAGGGCGTCCGGCGGTCCGGTAAAGTCGATCGTGGCGAGGTAGTGCGCGTCGCCGGCGCTGACGTTGAGTTTCGTGTACGCGCAACCAAGGCGGTTCGTCAAACCCACGATGCGCTCCAAAAGCCGCCAGTCGTGCATCACCAGCGACAGTTGCATTTCTTCCGACACTTATGCGACGACCGGTACCGGTTCGGATTCCTTGAACGCATTTTCCATCGCATCGTCGGCGGTCGCGCCGGGCGGAATCAGCGGCCAGACGTTTTCAGCCGGGAAGCATGCGCAGTGCAGAATCGTCGGGCCCTTGGCGCGCAAGAAGCGCTCGAGCGCGTCGCGCAATTCGCCGGCATCCTCGACCCGTTCGCCTTCGATACCGTAGCCGCGCGCGATCGTGATGAAGTCGGGATTGTCGGACAGATCGGTGTGCGAGTAGCGGCCTTCCCAAAAGAGTTCTTGCCACTGCCGCACCATGCCGAGGCGCCGGTTGTCGATCAACAAGATCTTAACCGGTAACTTGTAGCGGCCGACCGTCGCGAGTTCCGCGATCGACATTTGGAAGCCGCCGTCGCCGACGATCGCAACGACCATGCGCTTGCGATTGGCCATCTGCGCGCCGATCGCGGCGGGAAAGCCGAAACCCATCGAGCCCAGGCCCGCCGAGGTGATGAAATTGCGCGGGTGGGTCGCGCGCTGGCGTTGCGCGGCCCACATCTGATGCTGACCGACGTCCGTCGTCACGATCGCGTCGTCCGGGGCAAGGGCGAAGAACGAATCGAGCACATCGGTTGCGGAAAGCTCGCCGTGGGGCGCGCGATCGGTCGGCAGCGCGCCGCCGAGGGCCTTGGCATCGAGCGCCCACGAGCTGAAGCTCGAAATCGGATTTTCGGCCAGACGGCGCACCAATTGGCCGAGCGTTTGCCGCAGATCGCCGCGCAGGGCAACCTTGACCGGCACGATCTTGCCGAACTCGGAGGCGTCGACGTCGGCGTGAATGATCTGAGCGTGGCGCGCGAACTTGTCGGGCTTGCCGGTCACGCGGTCGTCGAAGCGCATCCCGAGCGCAAGCACGACGTCGGCTGCATGGACGGCTTGATTCGCGGCCTTCCACCCATGCATGCCGAGCATACCGAGGAAGTTCGGATCGCCGGGCGCAGCACAACCGAGGCCATTGATCGTCGCGGTGTGGGGGATGCCGAGCATCGCCACGAGCTCGCGGTACAGATGGGTCGCGTTGGCACTGCGGCCGCCGCCACCGATGATCGCGACCGGCTTCTTGGCGGCGCGCAGCAGTGCGATCGCCTCGTCGATCGCGCCGGCATCGGGGCGCTCGCAGGTCGGCGGCATCGGCCGGGCCGCGAAATAGTCCATCTTTGGACACCGGGCTTTGAGGACGTCGTTCGGAATATCGACCAGCACGGGACCCGGGCGCGGTCCGCGCGCCACGCGGAAAGCGGCACGCAACGCCCGTTCGAGATCCATCACGTCGCGCACGCAGACGCTGCGCTTGGTCACCGGCCCCATGATCGAGGTGACGTCGGCTTCTTGGAAGCCGTCGGTGCCCATCAGCTCCTTGCGGACCTGGCCCGTGATCGCCACGATCGGGATCGAATCCATCTGCGCATCGAGGATGCCGGTCACGAGGTTCGTAGCCCCGGGCCCCGAGGTCGCCATGCACACCCCGACTCGGCCCGAGGAGCGCGCGTAACCGCCGGCGGCGAAGGCGGCGCCGGCCTCGTGGCGGGTCAGAATGTGCTCGATTGGATGGTCGTACATCGCGTCGTAGAGCGGCATGATCGCTCCACCGGGATAGCCGAACACGACTTCGACGCCTTCATCGGCGAGGACGTCGAGGACGAGTTGTGCGCCGGTTGCGTCGGCGGGCTCTGACACGGTGGGCTCCCTTTGTCTCATCAAAAAACCCCCCGCCGTTCGGCGGAGGGCTTCGCGTTTCACTCGTTTACGCGACAGCTACCAGCGCCGAACCTGCGGTTCGCCAATAAGGAGGACGTCGACGAGAATAAGTACGCTGGACATCTCCACCGTTTGTACCGTGCGCCCGGGGGGGCTGTCAACCTTTGGGCTACCGAAAGAAACTTTCGTCCGCATAGTGAAAACGATCGAATGCATGACCTACCAAACGGTTGTGACACCGGTCCGCTTGTTGACGGGATGGCGGGCTGCATGGTACGTTTTCGTCGTATGAACGGATTCGCGCGCCGCACCGCGCTCGATATTCTCCTTAGCGGAACGCCCATCGCGTAGTCGCTAAGCGCCGTTTGCTCCGCACTCACCGAGGAGCCGTCGCGAAAGCGGCGGCTCCTCGTCTCGTCTAGGGATGGTCACGATGCCTTCGATGCCGGTTCACAAGTACCGACCTTATGCGTCCGTCGCACTCAGCGACCGGCAGTGGCCTACGCGTTCCCTTACCAAGGCGCCTCAGTGGTGCAGCGTCGATCTGCGCGACGGCAACCAGGCGCTGATCGAACCGATGGGGCCGCAGCGCAAGCGCCGGATGTTCGATCTACTCGTCAGCCTCGGCTTCAAGGAAATCGAAGTCGGCTTTCCCGCCGCCTCGCAAACCGAATTCGACTTCGTGCGCCAGCTGATCGAGGAACGCCTGATCCCGGACGACGTGACGATCGCCGTGCTGACGCAAGCGCGCGACGAGCTGATCGACCGCACGTTCGCGGCCATCGCCGGCGCCCACCGCGCGGTCGTTCACGTCTACAACTCGACCTCGACCTTACAGCGCCGCGTCGTCTTCGGGCTCGACCAGCCGGGAATCGTCGCCATTGCGACCAGCGCCGTGCGCCGCATCAAAGCGCTCGCCGCGCGCACCCCGGACACGCACATCGTGCTCGAGTACTCGCCTGAGAGCTTCACCGGAACCGAACTCGAGTTTGCGGTCGAGATCTGCGATGCGGTCGTGGCCGAGTGGGACCCAACCCCGGCAAACAAGATCATCCTCAACCTGCCCGGCACGGTCGAGATGTCGATGCCGAACATCTACGCCGATCAGATCGAGTGGTTCGGGCGCAACATCGCGCGGCGCGATTCGATCGTGCTCTCGGTGCATCCGCACAACGACCGGGGCACGGGCGTCGCCGCGGCCGAGCTTGCGCTCTTGGCGGGCGCGGATCGGGTGGAGGGAACGCTCTTCGGCAACGGCGAGCGCACGGGCAACGTCGACATCGTCACGCTCGCGCTCAATCTGTTCACGCAGGGCGTCGATCCCAAGCTCGATCTGTCGGATGTTCCCGAGATCGTGCGCACGGTCGAATATTGCAACCAGCTGCCGGTGCATGCGCGCCATCCGTACGGCGGAGAACTCGTGTTCACGGCCTTTTCCGGCTCCCACCAAGATGCGATCAAGAAGGGTCTCTCGGCGCGCTCCGTCGGCGACGAGGTGGTCTGGGAAGTTCCGTACTTGCCGATCGATCCGGCCGATATCGGACGCACCTATGAAGCGGTCATTCGCATCAACAGCCAATCCGGTAAGGGCGGCGTCGCCTACGTGCTGCACCACGATTACGGTTTCGATTTGCCGCGTTCGATGCAAGTCGACTTCAGCCGCACCGTG
>Ga0302324_100026633_pt1 | contig 11041 bp, 8 predicted proteins | sample Palsa_T0_1_FD_201949 | JGI IMG/M metagenome (GOLD analysis project Ga0302324, IMG submission 201949) | Peat permafrost microbial communities from Stordalen Mire near Abisko, Sweden - Palsa_T0_1 | ecosystem: Environmental > Terrestrial > Soil > Palsa > Peat permafrost | place: Sweden: Abisko... | reverse complement strand
TTAGGCGCACCTCCGGGGTTCCAGCACCGGCAGCTGTGGTAGAAGCCTTTCCAGTCTTTGAACTGGGAAACTCGAAAACTCACCGCGCCCCGTAACTCAAGAACGAGTCTTAATTGAATTGGGATGCATCGACGGAAAAAAAAGCAGGCAAATTATGAATCGACTGTGTTTTGTCGAAACGCATGTTTTCATAACACGCATATTCTTGAAGCCGAATCGAAGGTGCCGACAAATATTTCGAAGTGACAGTCCACGTCACTCATACCGCAAAGCCTCCGCCGGCAACACCTTCGCCGCCGAAGACGAAGGATAAAGCGTCGCCAGCAAAGAAACCCCCAGCGAAACCGCCGCCACAATCACCCCGTCCAGCCAACGAGGAGCGAACGGCAAATAATCCAGCGAATAAACCTGCGCATCCAGCTGAATGAACCGGTAATGATGCCCCGCCCAGGCCACCACATAGCCAAGAATCAGCCCAAGAATCGTTCCCACCACGCTGATCAGCAAGCCTTGAAAGAGAAAGATCCGCCGAATCTGCTCCGGCCGCACCCCGAACGACATCAACACCGCAATATCGCGCGTCTTCTCCATCACCATCATCGTTAGCGCGATCAGGATATTCAGCGCCGCCACGCAAACGATCAGCCCGATGACAATAAATGTCACCACCTGCTCCAAAGCCAGAGCCCGAAAGATCTCCCGGTTCTGCTCCATCCAGTTCGTCGTTAAGAATCCTGGCCCTGCGGCCTGTTCGATCTCTTTACCGATCCGGTCGGCATGATAAAGATCGTCAACCTTGAACGAAATCACCGAAATAATGTCCGGCTCGCCAAACAATCGCTGCGCATCCGCCAGTCGAATGAAGGCATATCCATTGTCGTATTGATAGAAACCGGAGTGAAAAATCCCCGCAACCTGGAACCGCTGATACTTCGGGACGAGGCCGTATGGGGTGAGCTCGCCCTGCGGACTGATCACCATCACCGTCGAACCAACCTTGGCGTCCAAAGTGTCCGCCAGGTCATAACCGATCAGAATCGGGGGAACCGCCCCATTGGCGGCCGGAACAGTCTGTCCATTACTTGTAAGAGCAGTTTGTCTATTATCAGCCGGATCGGGATCAAGAGGGGCAGCGCTCCCCAAGGTCGGCTTGACCAGGTCGCTCACGGTCAGTTCCTGACTAGGAATGATGCCCTTAATCAGAGCCCCGCCGGAGCGGGCGCCACGAGAGATCAAAACCGGCTCATAAAGCCCCGGAGAAGCCGCTGTCACATGAGGCAAACGCGCCAACCGAGCGGTAAGCTCCCGCCAATTGCGGATGCCGTCGTCCTGAACGCGCATCAATTCCACATGAGCGGTCGAACTCAGCAGCCGATCCTGCAAGTCATGCCGCATGCCATTGGTAATTGCCAAAGCAATGATCAGCGAGGCCACCCCAACCGCGACTCCAGCGACGGAGATGGCCGTAATCACACCCACCACCGCCTGCCGCCGCTTGGCCCTCAGGTAACGCGCGGCAATGAAGAGTTCAAATCGCATGAGCGAAGCGGCTTCCTACTTCATACGTCCTCAACAAATCTGTCATCCTGAGCGAGCGCCTCAGCGCGAGTCGAATGGACCTGCGGTTTCTCTCGACCTCAACAACTCCATGACCCTGAGCGAAGCAACCGAACTCCGAAGCCGCCCGCACTCGATCAATGCACCACCGTCTTCGCCGCAGTCACATTCTCAAAACGGTCATAAACCCGCAACGTCACCAAATGCTCGCCGCCTGCGGCCTTCAAAGCGACCGAAAAGTCATAATGCTCTTCCAGCGAATCGGACAGGCGCCCCACCGGCTCGATATATTGCCACGGCCCCGCATCGATCGAATACTCGGCATGCGTGATCGGCGAAGTGCTATCTGTAGCTGTCGCTGTGACATGAATCTTTCCACCATCGAGCTTCGCGCTCAACGACGAGATAATCGGCGTTGCCGTATCGATCACAAACCGGTCGCTCACCCGATCGGCACTAAGCGCTTCACCAGGATTATGCGAAGGAGCATCGCTCGCCACCACTTTCACCCGATAGCCTCCATCGGGTAGCAACGCCGTGTCGAACGAATAGTACTTGTCCGTCACATTGTCCTTCAGCAATCGCCAATCGCTGTCGCCATCGCCACGGTAATAGACCGAATACACCAGTTCATCGCCATTATCGTCATGCGCGGCCCAGCGGGCCGTCACGGAATTCTTGTCACGAATGCCGGTCAAAGGCGAATTCCCGCTCTCGCCAAAGGTGATCACATTCGTCTGCGAGCTAGGAAAGGAGACGTTGATCGACTGCTGTTGCTGCTGCAATCCCTGGGATACGTTCACGCGCGCGCCAGTTTGAACCACAATTTCATCCACCGAAGGAGCAACATTGACCGGCAGATAATTCAACCCGACCGAGCTGAGAGCAACATCGTCGCGCAGCACCGCCTTCCACTGAACAAACCGTGCTGAAGGCACACCGACATTCCCCGAATTCGGAGTCACCTTCACCCAGTCGCTCCAGTTCCGCTCCGGATTCTCCACATTGCCCGACCGCGCAAACAGATCGTAATTGGAAGAACTCGCATGAGTCTCGGCTCGGCCCCAGGTAGAAAAGAAGTCCGCATCGAAGACGTCGCTCTCATAGTTCGCCTCCGGATCGCCCGAGTGCGACAGCGAATAAAGCTTGCCGCTATTCGCCGTCGCCACTAGATAACCCTGCGGCGAATCAGCAAAACCCACCGCTTGCGAAGCCTCAAGATGGGCGAGATCTTCAAACTCCCCGTTCTCGTGAATCCGATAGATCCGGCCTCGATTGCCGGTAGCGACAAGCAGTCCCTGCGGAGTGGGGTGCAGCGCATACACCACTGTCTCTTTGTCCGACCAAAGTTTGCGCGGCGCGCCGCTCGCGGCGATCTCATAAATGTCGGAACCATCGGGAACAATTCCGTTGGAACTGAAAGCCTGCACCGATCCCGGCTGCACAATCGTAATTGTCGCGGAGACAGCCACATTTCCCGTCACCGGCAGCGGAGGCAGCGTTACCCGGCTCCGCTCCCCCACCGCGCTCGCCCAAATCACATCTTTGCCGGCGCTGTCAGCGCCAATTGCGACAGCCGTAATCTCACGCTTCGGCGCGTTGTAGATGATGTAGCCTTTGCCATCCTTGCCGATGCGATAGATCAATCCGGACCCGTCCGAGCCGGCAATTAGATTGCCGCTGTGGTCAAAAGCCATACAGCGAATATGCTGCTCGTCGCTCTTGAAAAAAAGCTCCGGCTTCGCCGCCGAATCCCGCGGGTCAACTCTGTAGATCCCTGCCGGCCCACCGGTGGCAATATACAGTCGCCCGCTGGAGTCGAAGGCCACGGCCCAAATGTACTTCGGCTTCTCAGCCGTCGTCGCAGGATCGAAAGCCACGGTCGCGGATTTCTCGTCCACACCCGGCCCATCCGCCTTCAACTTATAGACCTTCCCTGACGGAAGAGTTGCAGCATAAACTGAGCCATCAGGCCCGACAACGACGGCTTGCACGGTGAGATCTTTCGTCTCGAAGAGCTTGGTCGATTTCCCGTCCGGAGAAACCTTCAGCACCGTCGCCGGAGAGCCGGTCGCCAGGTAAGCATTCCCCGTCGAATCGGAAGCAACCGCCCAAACATAAGTCGATGGCGTTGCCAGCACCGAGGCAATCTTCGGCCCCGGAATGAGGGATCCATCGCTGCGAATGGCCACCCCATGCGGCCGCCCCTTCTCAAATTCGTCGAACCGGGACTGGCTCCACAGACGAGTGCCCTGGGCATGGGCGATGGGCGACAAAGCAATGAAAACAAGAAGTCGGGCGACGAGCCGGGTTCGAGACATGCTGGAATTCAGTCTACTAGAGCGAGTACAGGGCCACTGTTGCCGATGGATTACCGACAGCTACGGCCCCCATCACTCCATCGGCTGGAGAGAAGTGAACAAGATGCCAGTTCGCTGTCAGCTTCGCCTCGGGCCGCGCATCCAGCAAAGCCGCCGGCTCATCAGGCAGCAGTGAGACGTCGAACGAGTCCAGAGGAGTTCGCAAACCCGCGCCCTCCGCCTTCAGAATGGCCTCCTTGCGGGTCCAGCATCGATAGAAGCCGTCAAGCCATGCACTCCAGGACTCAGGTTCCTCAAGCATCGCAAGGCTGGCAACTTCACGCGGAGAAAAGAAGCGTTTGGCTACGTCGGACTCGATAGGGCGAATGTCCTCCACGTCCACGCCAACGTCCATATCGAGCGCAACGGCGAGAACTGCCAGGGTTTTGCTATGGCTCAGGTTGAACCGCAAAAGCGAAGCTTCGTCGGCCAACGAAGGCTTGCCACCCGAACCTTCGCGAAAGGCCAACGACTCCGGCGACCGGCCAAGGTAGCTGCCGAGAATACGACGCATGTTGGCATGGCAAACCGCATAGCGAATCTGGTCGACCGGGAAACGGAAACGCGCTGTCCGCTGCCGCTCGTGCGGGTCCAGAATGCTCAAGTCTCGATCGCTGGGGGCGTCAGCGCCGCCAAACGTCCATGCCCAGAGATGGACTTCTCCCAACGGGAGAGCACGGGGCAGAGAAGCCGTCTGCCAAAGCAACGTCCGCGTTATTCCTGGGGTCGTCGATACCATCCCGCTACCGGCTTTGATCGTATCGCGAATTGCCGCCACAGTATTGCTTCCCAACCGCCGCAGAGTCCGCCATAATCTCTGTGACTCTACCGAATTGAGGTGCAAGTCCTTGAAGCTGCTGGCGAAATTCAATCTGATGCTGGTGATTTTGTTCGGCGCCGGTCTGCTGCTGGTCTCGCAATTATCCCGCGGATTTCTCGAAAATAACGCTCGCGAACAAGTCAGGCAGCAAGCCAAGCTGATGATCTCAAGCGCGCGCTCGACCCGGGACTACACCGAGGAAGAACTAGACCCGCTTCTCGAAAAGACGCCCGACCACGCCCAGCGCTTCCTGCCGCAGACAATCCCGTTTTACGCGGCAACGGTGACCTTCAACCATCTCCGCAAAGACTACCCCGACTACACCTACAAGGAGGCCGCGCTCAACCCAACCAACCCTCGCGACCGGGCCGACCAGTGGGAAGCCGACATCATCGATTACTTCCGTGATCATACCAACGGCCCCATGCTCTTTGGCGAACGCCAGACCCCCACCGGCAGCTCAATTTACCTTGCCCAACCGATTGTCGCGTCGCAAGGTTGCCTGGAATGTCATGGCTCCCCCGCGAACGCTCCGCCAACCGAAATCAGCACCTACGGCAGCGCCAACGGTTTTGGCTGGAAGGCGAATGAAGTGGTCGGCGCCCAGATCGTTTCAGTGCCCACGGAAGTACCACTCGCGATCGCGCGCCAGGCCTTTCAGACCCTGCTCTTGTACCTCTCCGTCACATTTCTGGTAACGCTGGCAGTGATCGACGTGGGTCTTTACTACATAGTGATCGTGCCGCTGAGAAAGCTTTCAGCCACCGCGGACCTGGTCAGTAAAGGCGACCTGAGCCAGCCCGAGTTCGTCGTCAAAGGCAAGGATGAAATTGCGCAAGTGGCCGGGTCGTTCAACCGAATGTACGTCAGCCTGATCAAGGCGATGCAAATGTTGGAAGAATAGGCTGCCGGCAGCATGCCAGCCGGTTCTAGTCCTGGACGGAATATTTTTGGCGAGTCGCCAGAAAGGCCTTTCGCTCGCTGTCGGAGCGCACTTCCGTCGCGATCAGGGCATAGAGTTCGTCGAGGGTTACGGCTTGTTTGGCGGCTCGATTGACGACCACTTTGGCGATCGGTCCAATATACTGCGCCAGTTCGCGAATGATCGAGCCCAGTACGCTCGCCCCGCTTAGCGTCCTGGAAGTCCGGCTTGCTGCATTAGTGGGATCGGGCCTCTTTTGGCGGGAACCGCTGTTCTCTCGTGAAAGCGCCGGTGTTGGCAGCATCGTCATTGTCTCTTCCGGATTCAGTGACGATTGAATCGATGCCAGCAAGTCGAGGAATTCCCCAGCGGTCTGGAAGCGGTCTGCTTGCTCCTTCTCAAGCGCCTTCATGACTGCCCGAGACAACACAATCGGGATGTTCGGATTGAATCGCGAAGGTTCTATCGGAGTTTCGCGCACATGGGCGCTGGCAATCGCAAATTCTCCTGACCCGTCAATCGGCGTTCTGCCCGTCAGCAGCTGATACAGCGTCACCCCCACGGAATAGATGTCGGATCGGGCGTCGATGCGCTCGCCTAACACCTGCTCCGGCGACATATAGTGCAAAGAACCCAGAATCAGACCAGTACGGGTAATTTCCGAGGCGCGGCCCCGAAACGCGAGGCCAAAGTCCAGCAGTTTCACTCGCTCGTTGCGGGTGATCATGATATTGGATGGCTTGATGTCGCGATGGATTACGCCTTTTCCATGCGCATAAGCCAGGGCCGCCAAGACCTGGCCGATATAGTCAAGACTCTGGCTCATGAGTATCTGACTGGAATTAAGTCGGGCGCGCAGTGTCATGCCCTCGACAAATTCCATGATCATGATCAGTTCGCCGTGGTGACGAAAGGCGGTATGCAAGGCGGCGATGTTCGGGTGATCGAGGCTGGCCAGCACTCGGATTTCCCGCAGGAATCGCTCGCCGACTTCCTCGCTCCCCGGCCGGTCCGGAAGCAGCACCTTCATCGCCTCGGTGCGATGCGAGATTGCGTGCCGAACTTTGTACACGCAGCCAATGCCGCCCGTACCCAGATTGCCGGTCACCTCGTAGTCGCCGATTTGATCTCCAGGGCCGATAGGCATGGATTGCAGGGGTCCCCTGAACTCGTACGTCCATCATAATGCGGAACTTGCGAAGCTGAGCGGGGTGCCTGGCTCTAAGGCTGCAACGTTGCGTCACGCAAGAAATCGTAGGTCCCGGAATTGGAGGTCTTTACATTTCCCAGACGGCGGTTGTGCACGATCACCGTATCCAGGTACCAGAGATTGATCGATGGCAACTCAGTCGACAGCATCTGCTGGACTAGCCCATATATTGCAGCCCGGTCATTCTGGCTCGCCGTCGTGGCGGCGCGGACAATCAGCGCATCCAGCGAAGCATTACTGTAGTAGCCACGATTCGCGCCGTGCGGAGGCGTACTCGCCGTCGCATAAGCGTAGCGGAAGATATCCGGGTCTTCGTTCCCGCCAAGCCAGCGCAGCGTGTATATCTGGAATGCGCCCTTGACGATGTCGGCGTAAAAGGTCGCGTACTCGAAGCTGCGCACGTCCAGCGCTATGCCCACATCGCGGAGCTGTTGTTGCAGCACGACCGCAAAAGTACGGCTGGTTTCGTCGGTCGATGTCTTGATCGTAAGGTGAAAACGCACTCCGTCTTTGCCGCGTCGATATCCTGCGGCCTCGATCAGGGCATTGGCGCGAGCGGGATCGTAGTTATGGGATTCGGTGTTCGCCGTCCAGGCCCAATGTCCAATCGGAAGCAAGCTCTCAGCGAGCCGGGCGCGGCCGCGCCAAAGCGCGTGAACGATGAGCGGGCGGTTGATAGCGCAGGCAATAGCCTGACGAACACGAGTGTCTCGCAAAATAGGATCGCGAGTGTTGAATGAAATGTAGTTCAAGATTGTGCCGGGTCCGGACTCGATCGCAAGTCGCGGATTGTCGCGCAGGGCGTAAACCTGGTCAGAGGTCAAAGCATTGACGCCGACATCGGCTGAACCCTTCTGGAGTTCAAGGGCGCGGGTGATTGAATCTGGAACGACTGTAAAGCGCACTCTCTCAATCGCGGGGAGCGGCGCCCAGGAGAGCGGGTTGCGCTCGATGACGACTTCCTTGTCTTGCTCTTCCGATACAAAGCGAAACGGTCCGCTCCCGATCGGATGGCGTCCAAAGTCGCGTCCCATGCCGAACGGCACGATACCGATTCCACCATCGCCGAGGTTGAAGAGCAAAGCATAATCGGGCGCTTTGAGATGGAACACGACCGTGAACGCGTCGGGAATATCGATACTGGCGACGTTGCGGTAGGTTTGGGACTTCACGCTCGCGATCGTTCCGTTCAGCATCGAGTCGATGGTCCACTTCACGTCCTTTGAAGTAAGTGGCCGCCCATCCTGGAAGCGGACTCCGCTCCGCAGATGGAAAATGTAAGTCAACGGATCCGGGTTGTCCCAGCTCGTCGCCAGCCAAGGCTGGATCGCGAAATGCTCATCGCGTCGAACCAAAGAGTCGAAGATCAATGAGTCGATGTGTTCCGACTGTGCGTCGATGCCGATGCGGGGATCGAGGTTGGTGGGGCTGCTTTCGATCACCATCGTCACTGTGCTGGAATTTTCCCGCGCGGAATGGCAGCCGCACAGAACGCCCAGGCTGACTGCCCAGGCGGCGAGAACCACTGTGTGACAGAGACGATTATGCATAGGTGATATTGCCGAGAATCGCAGGACGCGTGGCCCCGGTTGCCGCCGGGACATTGCCCGGACGCCGATGCCAGGTTTCATAAGCAAGCAGGGCGAAGGCCGCCGCTTCCTTGGCCTGGGGAGGCAAGCCCGCTTGTTCCGTCGTGCCAACTTTGCAGCCCAGCGGGGTAAGCTCGCGGCCGAGCATGGCCACGAGGGTGCGATTTTGCGCACCTCCGCCCGACAGCAGGTAATCGACACGAGCGTCTTTCATCAGCGGCTGAACGAAGCGCTCATAAGCCATCCCAATGCTGTGCGCGGTGAGCGCGGTCGCGGTCGCGACCGCGTCTTTGGGATGAGGGCTGGCCGTCTTACAGCGGCGCAGGAAATCGGCGGCGAACGCGGCGCCGAACTCTTCGCGACCCGCGCTCTTCGGCGGCTGGCGGCGGAAGAACGGATGGCGAATCGACTGGCGAAGCACTGTGGGCAGCACCGTTCCCTTGGCCGCGATTCTGCCTCCGCTGTCGCAGCTCATGTCAAAGAGCGTCTGCGTCATCGCGTCGATCAGCATGTTGGCGGGGCCGCTGTCGAAGGCGACAAGGTCTTCCAGCCTCGCGCCGGGCGGGATCGCCGTTAGATTGGCGATGCCACCCAGGTTTTGCAACACGCGGCCACGCGCTGAGTGACGGAACATAACATAATCCAGCAACGAAACAAGCGGCGCGCCCTGGCCACCGGCAACCATGTCTGCCGGGCGAAAATTCGACACAACAGGCACGCCGAATTCGCTGGTCAGCATCGCCATTTCCCCAATCTGCCAGGTACAGGCGAACTTGCTCCCCCCGTACTTCTCAGGAGTCCCTTGATGATAGATCGTCTGGCCGTGGCAGCCGATGAGGTCGATCTTTTGCGGATGCTTCCGCAAGGTCAGCCTGACCGCTTCAGCGTAGGCAATGCCGAGCCGCCAATGAAGCCGGGCCAATTCGGCGGTAGACGTGTTTTTTGAATCCATCGCCGCCAACACCGCTGCTCGCAAAGGCTTAGCGAAAGACACCGCCTCGTGCGCAACCAGGGTCAACCTCAACCCATGCTTGCCGGGACGAATGCGAACCACCGCGACGTCAATGCCGTCCGCTGAGGTACCGCTCATAATTCCGGCAACCGTCATTCCACCGGGCCGCGCATTCTTTAGTTGGTGACGAGCCTTCATCCAGCCCCCTCGGCAACCGGTTCGGGAAGACGCTCTCGAAAACGCGTTATCTGCAAACGAAGGTGCTCTATCTGTGACGGTTTCGGTGACAAATTCATTTTGGAAGTGAGTCGAGCCCGTTTGAATTGAAATACCTTCCGCGCTGCTTGAGCGATAGCGCGTCGAAATGCCTCCGACCTCTCTGCTTCGGCCAAGAGTGCCTCAAATGCACGGTGAAGCAGCGTCGGGTCTTTGCAAACCTCGATCAAATGGGTACCGGCCAGGACTGCCTGGACCGCAGCTTCCTCGATCGAGACCTGCATCAAGATACCGCCCATCTCCATATCGTCGGAGATAATGAGGCCGCGATATTTCATTCGTTTTACCAGGACGTCGCGAATCCATCGGGGTGATATCGAGGCCGGCTTGCCTTCGTCCACTTCAGGATAGATCGCATGCGAGACCATGATCATCGGAAGCAGTTCTTTCATGCTCCGATAAGGGAGGATGTCTTTGCTCCAGAGGGTCTCCCAGTCACGGTCGATGACTGGCGTCGCCAGGTGTGAGTCCAGGTTGCCGCCGCCCAGACCCGGGAAGTGCTTTCCACAGCCTACGATCTGCGCGGCTTCAAGGCCGTCCAGAAATGCCTCGGCATAAGCAATTACTTGCACGGCGCGCCCAAAATAAGTGCGAGATCGCATCACCGGTCTTGACGGCGGCAATGCAAGATCGAGCACCGGCGCCAGGACGACATTGAATCCCAGCACGGCGGCTTCGCGCCCAATCAGTTTGCCGTGCTTCCGATAGAGGGCCCTGTTGCCGGTGGCAGCTACCGCAGCTTGGGAAGGCATCGGCGCCACCACATCGCGGAGCCGGTCGACCAATCCTCCCTCGACATCCACGCAGCGTAGCAATGGAGCATCGAAAAACGAATTTGCCTCGGCGAGTAACCGATACGTCTGTTGGGCTTCTTCAATGTTTCGTCGAAAGAGGATCACTCCGCCTGGTTGGATCGTTTTCAGCCACGATCTTTCGGCGGCGGATAGCTCGCAGGCCTCAAGTCCAGCAATCAACAGCTGCCCGGCTTTTTTGCGAAGTGTCGTCATCGCGGACCTGCCTTGACTGCATCCGCGCCCCGAATTTCCGTCTTCAGTTCTTCTAGCAGGTTCAGGGCCTGCAGGGGAGTCAGCGTATCGATATCAGTCGACGCCAACCGGTCGACAATGGTCTGCGAAAGGGGGGTAAACATCGTCATCTGCAATGGCGCTTCCGTTTCGATCGCGACATTGTGGCGTTCTGATCGCTCATGCTGCTTGAGCACCTGCCTGGCCCGTTGCAGCACGGAATTTGGCAGCCCCGCAAGCCTTGCAACTTCAATGCCGTAGCTTTTATTCGCGGGGCCAGCCTCAATTGCATGAAGAAACACGATCCCTTGCGGCGTCTCTTTCACTCCG
>Ga0302324_100026630_pt1 | contig 11042 bp, 10 predicted proteins | sample Palsa_T0_1_FD_201949 | JGI IMG/M metagenome (GOLD analysis project Ga0302324, IMG submission 201949) | Peat permafrost microbial communities from Stordalen Mire near Abisko, Sweden - Palsa_T0_1 | ecosystem: Environmental > Terrestrial > Soil > Palsa > Peat permafrost | place: Sweden: Abisko... | reverse complement strand
GCCCTGGTCGAGGACTACGCGGCCGACTCCGGCGTTCAGGCGGTGGGACTCGACGTCCAGGCGTCGGCCGCCATGGGTCGGAGGATCCAGAAGCGGATGGCTATCCAGGGGGCCCTCGATCCGCTGCTGCTGAGGGCCGGGGGCGCGGCGCTCGACGCCAGGGTCGAGACGCTGCTGGAGCAATGGGCAGGCGGTCCCTACATCTTCAACCTTGGACATGGAGTGCTTCCCGATACGCCGCTGGCGAATATCGAGCGGGTGGTTAAAAGGGTCGTGGGCGCGTGACCGTGGCGGCCGCCAGGATCGCCGTCGTCCTCTTCAACCTCGGTGGGCCCGAGGGACCAGAGGGGATCAGGCCTTTTCTCGAGAGCCTGTTCGGCGACCCGGCGATCCTCGCCCTGCCCAATCTGGTCCGCAAACCCGCGGCCTGGGTTCTGGCCGGCTCGAGGCTGAAGGCGGCAAGGGCCAACTACGCCCTCATGGGCGGCGGCTCGCCCCTGCTTTCGCAAACCGTGGCCCAGGCCGCGTCTCTAGAGACCGAGCTGTGCCGTCTGCTGGCGCCGGCTCGCCCAAAAGTGTTCGTGGCCATGCGCCACGCCCCGCCTCTCACCGATGAGACGGCGGCCCAGGTCGCGGCCTTCGATCCTGATGAAATCGTGCTCGCCCCGCTCTATCCGCAGTATTCGACCACCACGGCGGGCTCGTCGCTGAGAGCCTGGAAGGAGGGCTACAGGGGCCGAGGCGCGAGCAGGGCGATCTGCTGCTGGTACGACAACCCTGGCCTCATCGAGGCCCACGTCGAGCTCATCACTGGAACCTGGGAAAGAGCCGGCCAGCCCCCGGTTCGCCTGCTCTTTTCGGCCCACGGCCTGCCGCTGCGCATCGTCGCCGGCGGCGATCCCTACCAATGGCAGGTGGAAGCGACCTGCGCCCAGGTGGCCGCCAGGCTCGGCCCATCGTGGGATTGGCAGATCTGCTACCAGAGCCGGGTCGGGCCGATGAAGTGGCTTGGACCATCGACCCCAGAGGCGATCGTCAAGGCCGCGGCCGACGGCCTGGGCGTCCTTGTCGACCCGATCGCCTTCGTCAGCGAGCATGTCGAGACGCTGGTGGAGCTCGACCACGATTACCGTCGAGTGGCGTCGGCCGCGGGCGCCGCGCCCTACCTGCGGGCGCCGGCGGTAGCGGCTTCGGCCGTCTTCATCGCCGGCCTGGCCGGCGCCGTCGCCCGAGCGCTGGAGCGGCGCTGGGATGGGCCCGACGGGGCGCCCTGCCCGACGGGCCTCGGCCGTTGTGGGCGGGCGGCCGTCGCGGAGGTCGCCTCGTGACCTTCGAAGTGCTGCTCGGCCTTCATGTCCTTGCCGTCATCGCCTGGATGTCGGGCCTGCTCTATTTGCCGAGGCTCTATGTTTATCATACCCGCGCCGCCGTCGGATCGGAGACGGACGAGACGTTCAAGACCATGGAGGCCAAGCTCCTTCGGATGATCATGAACCCGGCCATGATCGCCACGGCGGTGCTGGCCGTCGTCCTCGTCTGGTACGACGCCGGCGGCCGGTTCGACTGGGCCTTCCTGATGACGCCGTGGCTGGCGATCAAGATCGCCGGCGGGCTGTTGCTGATCGCCTGGCATCATTATCTGTCGGTGGCGAGGAAGGCCTTCGCGGCTGGGCGACGCGTTCGCTCGGAGCGATTTTGGCGGGCGACCAACGAGGCGCCTTTCGCCATCGCCGCGATCATGATCCTGGCGGTGACAACCAAGATCGGCGGCTGACCGGCGTCCTCTGGACCCTTGACCTGCGAGGCGCCTTATGATTTCGATGGCGTGAAACGCGCCTTTGCTTTCTAATCCGGCCGCGATTCTCCTAGCCTTCCTTTGGATCGAGCCGCCCTATCGGGCTTGTGAGGCCCGCGATCCGACCCCGCTCCATTCGCCCGGACGACCAGGAAGATCCTCCTTGGCCGCCGGCGCCAGAGAACCCAGACCAGGCGCCTTCGCCCGGAGCCCATCCTCAACAGCCCCAAGTTTTAAGAGACATGTCAGACATCACCGAGATCGACGCCCCAGCAGTCGCCGAAGAGCAGCGGTTCGAACGCGAAAACGGAGTTGAAACCCGCGAGCCGAGCGAGGCCAGCAAGGCCATCGCCGCCCTGGGACTGACGCGCATGTCGCTGCAGGAGCTAAAGGAAAAATCGCCGGCCGATCTGCTCGCCTTCGCCGAGCAGTTCGACATTGAGAATGCGAACGCCATGCGCAAGCAGGACATGATGTTCGCTATCCTCAAGACCTCGGCCGAGGAAGGCGTCGAGATCTTCGGCTCGGGCACTCTCGAAGTGCTCCAGGACGGATTCGGCTTCCTGCGCAGCCCCGAGGCCAATTATCTGCCTGGCCCGGACGACATCTACGTCAGTCCCTCGCAGATCCGCCGCTTTGGCCTGCGCACGGGCGATTCGGTGGATGGCGGCATCCGCGCGCCCCGGGAAGGGGAGCGGTACTTCTCACTGACCAACGTCGATCAGGTCAACTTCGAGAACCCCGAGAACGTCCGCCACAAGGTCCACTTCGACAACCTGACGCCCCTCTACCCCGAGGAGCGGATGACCATGGAGATCGACGATCCGACGCTCAAGGATCGCTCCGGCAGGGTCATCGATATCGTCGCCCCCCTGGGCAAGGGCCAGCGGTGCCTGATCACCTCCCCGCCTCGGGTGGGCAAGACGGTGATGTTGCAGAACATCGCCAAGTCGATCGCCGCCAACCATCCGGACTCCTACCTTATCGTCCTGCTCATCGACGAGAGGCCGGAGGAAGTCACCGACATGCACCGCACGGTGCGCGGCGAGGTGATCTCATCGACCTTCGATGAGCCCGCCAGCCGCCACGTCCAGGTCGCCGAAATGGTCATCGAGAAGGCCAAGCGCCTGGTCGAGCACAAGCGGGACGTCGTCATCCTGCTCGATTCGGTCACCCGGCTCGGCCGGGCCTACAACACCACCGTGCCGTCATCGGGCAAGGTTCTGACCGGCGGTGTTGACGCCAACGCCCTGCAACGTCCTAAGCGCTTCTTCGGCGCGGCGCGCAACGTCGAGGAAGGCGGCTCGCTGACCATCATCGCCACCGCCCTCATCGACACCGGCAGCCGGATGGACGAGGTGATCTTCGAGGAGTTCAAGGGCACCGGCAATTCGGAAATCATTCTCGACCGCAAGGTCGCCGACAAGCGCATCTTCCCGGCCATCGACGTGCTCAAGAGCGGCACCCGAAAGGAAGAGCTGATCACCCCCAAGGATCAGCTGCAGAAGACCTTCGTCCTTCGACGCATCCTCAACCCAATGGGCCCCCAGGACGCCATCGAGTTCCTCCTCGACAAGCTCAAGAGCTCAAAGAACAACGCCGATTTCTTCCAGTCGATGAACACCTGACGGAGAGTTGCGCCCCCCTATTTCTGCGGCGCGACCCCCTCTTCCTTGTAGGCTTGCAGATCCACACGTCTCTGCGGTGGGGGTACCTTCGCTCCTCCCACGCGCAGCGCGGGAGGAGGACAGCGTCGCGACCCACGACGTGGTGAGGGGGCGCAACGCCTCGTTCACCATTACTCCGACTACGGAATAAGTACGGTCGCGCCGTGTGTCTGGCGAGATTCGAGGGCCTCGTGAGCGCGCCGGGTCTCGGCTAGCGGGAAGCTCTGGCCGATCTCGATCTTCACCTTGCCGGTCTCGATCATCGAGAACAGCGCTCCGGCGCTGTCGTCGAGATCGGCGGTGGTGGCGATGTAATCGAACAGGGTTGGCCGGGTGAGGAACAGCGAACCGCCTCGGGCCAGGCGCTGGGGATCGACCGGCGCCGCCGGCCCCGAGGCGTTGCCGAAACTAACGAACATGCCGCGGCGGGCGAGGCTCGCCAGAGTCCCGTCGAAGGTGTCCTTTCCCACTCCATCGTAGGCGACCGCCACGCCGGCCCCGCCGGTGATCTCGCGAACCTTCTCGGCGACGATCTCCTCGCGGTAGAGGATCACGTGATCGCAGCCGTAGGACTTGGCCAGATTCGCCTTTTCGACCGAGCCGACAGCGCCGATGACGACCGCGCCCAGGGCGTGGGCCCACTGGGCGAGGATCGAACCGACCCCGCCGGCGGCGGCGTGGACAAGGATCGTCTCGCCCGATTTTACCGGGTAGCAGCGCCGCAGCAGGAACTCAGCCGTCATCCCTCGAAGCAAACCGGCGCCAGCCTCCTGCGTCGTCACGCCTGGCGGGATCTTGACCGCCCGGTCCTCGGGCACCGCATGGGCCTCGGCGTAGGCGCCCGGGCGTCCGGCATAGGCGGCGCGGTCGCCGACCTTGAACCGGGTCACGCCCTCGCCCACCGCCTCGACGACTCCCGCTCCTTCGAGACCGAGCACGGCCGGCAGGCGAACCGGATAGAGACCGGAGCGCTGATAGGTATCGATGAAGTTGAGCCCGATCGCTTCCTGCCGGATGAGGATCTCGCCCGTCTTGGGCGTCGGGCGCGGGATGTCGACCGCCTCCAGGACTTCGGGCCCACCCGCCTCGCGGGCCTGGATGGCCAGCATCAGAGCGCCTCCTCGAAGAAATCCAGGGTCCGGCGCCAGGCGAGATGGGCCGCGGCCGCGTCATAATGCTCCCCACCCTTGCGGGCGAAGGCGTGGTCGCATCCCAGGTAGGTGTGGAGCGTTATCCCTGGCCGTCCCCCGAGGGCGGCGATGATCGCCCGCTGGGCCTCGGGCGGCACGAACTGATCCTTCTCGGCGATGTGCAGCATCACCCTTTTGCCGGCCGTATCCTCGCCGGTGTGCTTGTCGATATTTACCCCGTAGAAGCCGACGCAGGCTTTGGCTTGGGTCCTGGCGGCGGTGAGGAAGGCGAGCAGGCCGCCAAGGCAGAAGCCGACGGCCCCGACCGCTCCTGTGGACCCCCTTTCGGCCCTGGCGTGATCGACCGTGGTGGCGATATCCTTCACCCCCCGATCGACATCGAAAGCCCCGAAAAGCTCGAAAGCCCGCTTCCACTCCGCCGGTGACTTGTCGGTGATGTCGATGCCAGGCTCGATTCGCCAGAAGAGATCGGGACAGATCGCCAGGTATCCGTGCCCGGCCAGGTCGTCGGTGATGCCGCGCATCACGGCGTTGACGCCGAAGATCTCCTGAATGACGACGATGACCGGCGCCTTTTTCGCCTCGGGCCGGGCCACATAAGCGCCGAACTCGCCGTCAGGGCAGGCGATGGTGACGGACTCTCCCATGAACCGCTCCTTGTCCCGCCAGCCGGGGATTTGGCCGGCCTACTAGCGTTTAGCGGCCCGCTTGGCTCATAACAAATTGGCGCCCTTAGGGCGCGCTGCGCGAGGCGAAGACCGATGAAGGCCAAGGTGGAAGTCGACTGCACGCCAGAAGAGGCCCGGGCGTTTCTGGGCCTGCCCGACGTTCGCGCCCTCAACGAGGGCTTGGTGGAGGAGATGAAAGCGCGGATGGACAAGAACCTCGCCGCGATCGCTCCCGAGGAGTTGATGAAGGGCTGGATGACGCTCGGCGGCCAGGCCACCGAACAGTTCCTGCGCATGATGAGCGGCGCGGCCGCCCGGCCCAAGGGGGGCGCCTCGGAAGGGGGATGAGCGACACCGTATTCGCCCTGGCAACCGCGCCGGGACGCGCCGCGGTTGCCGTGGTGCGCCTTTCCGGACCGGCGGCTGGACAGGCGCTCTCAAACTTGGCCGGCCCCCTTCCCCCGCCGCGCCGCGCCGCGCTTCGGCTGTTGCGAGACAAGGACGGGGAGATCATCGACCGGGCCCTGGCGCTCTGGTTCCCGGGGCCCTCCAGTTACACCGGCGAAGACTGCGCCGAACTGCACATCCACGGTGGGCCGGCGGTCGTCGACCGCCTCATGGAGAGCCTTTCCAGGGCCGGACTCCGCGTGGCCGCTCCGGGCGAATTCACCCGTCGGGCGTTCGAGAATAGCAAGCTCGATCTCGATCAGGCCGAGGCGGTCGCCGATCTCATCGAGGCGGAGAGCGCGGCCCAGGCGCGACAAGCCGTGGGCCAGCTCCAAGGCGCTCTTGGTCGCCGCTACGAGGCTTGGCGGGACGAGCTCCTGCTGATCCTCGCCCACCTCGAAGCGGCGGTCGACTTCGCAGACGAGGGTCTGCCCGCCGATGTCGCCTCGCTCGCAGGCAATCCCCTCCGCGCCCTTCTGGCCGAACTCGATCTCGCCCTCGCCGACCAGGATCGCGGCCAGCGCATTCGCGAGGGCTATCGCATCGCCGTCATCGGCGCGCCAAACGCCGGGAAAAGCACACTTTTCAATAGCTTGCTTGGTCGGGACGCGGCCATAGTCACGCCCATACCCGGAGCGACGCGCGATGTCATCGAGGCGCCGCTGGTTCTGGCGGGCTACCAAGCAGTGATCGCCGACATGGCCGGGATCCGGCCAGCCGCTGAGCCGGTGGAGATCGAAGGCGTGCGACGGGCCCACATCTGGGCCGAGGGCGCGGATCTGCGATTGTGGGTCGTCGACGGCTCGAGCGCGAGCGGTGAGTGGAAGCTAGCGCGAGAGCTCGTGGCGCCCGGCGACCTGTGCCTAATCAACAAGTCCGACCTGCCGGCCGGCGAGGACGCCCGGGCGGCGGGGCGGGGCGCCGAGGAATTGGGTCTCGAGGTGCGCCATGTGAGTTTCGCGGGCGGCGGCGCGGCCGCGGCCTTGGCCGATGAACTGGGGAGACGCGTCGCCGCCGACCTGGCCGGATCGGACTTTCCGGCCGTAACGCGGGTGCGGCATGCGGCCCTGCTCTCCCAGGCGCGGCGGGACCTGGCGCGGGCGTTGGAGGTCTTGAGCCAGCCCGAGCTCGCCGCCGAAGACGTGCGCCGGGCGGCAGGCGCCCTCTCCAGGGTCACGGGACGGATAGGCACCGAGGACGTCCTCGACCTGGTCTTCGCGAGTTTCTGTATCGGCAAATGATGTTTCACGTGAAACAGCTCCTCGAGCGCCGGCCCGATATGCGATACTCCCGGGGTCACGCGTTGGAGCGATGGAAGGGACCGGCGGCTGTGTCGTGGGATGTGATCGTCATCGGCGGCGGCCATGCGGGCTGTGAGGCGGCGAGCGCGTCCGCCCGCTTCGGCGCCAGGACCCTTCTTCTCACCCATCGCATCGAGACCATTGGCGAGATGTCGTGCAATCCGGCCATCGGCGGGGTCGGCAAGGGTCATCTCGTGCGCGAGATCGATGCCCTGGACGGACTCATGGGGACGGCCGCCGATCGCGCGGGAATCCAATTTCGGATGCTCAACCGCTCCAAGGGGCCGGCGGTGCGGGGCCCGCGCGCGCAGGTCGACCGGCGTCTCTACAAGATCGCCATGCACGCGGCCATCGAAGCTGAGGCCGGTCTGTCGGTACGCGAGGAAGCGGTCGAGGATCTCCTCGTCGAAGGCGGCCGTGTCGTCGGCGTGGTTGGCGCCGGAAGCGACATCTATCGGGCGGCGGCGGTCGTGCTCACCGCCGGAACGTTCCTCAAGGGCGTCATCCATCGGGGCGAAGAGCGCATCGCCGCCGGCCGTCACGGCGATGCGCCGGCCGTCGGCCTTTCCGACAGGCTCTATGGGCTTGGCTTGCCCATGGGCCGATTGAAGACCGGAACTCCGCCCCGTCTTGATGGGCGCACCATCGACTGGGCCGCCCTTGAGAAACAGGCGGGAGATCCGATACCCACGCCCTTCTCCTTTCTGAGCGGGCCGATCGCCGGACCCCAGGTCGACTGCGCCATCACCGGCACCACTGCGAAGACCCACGATGTCATCCGCGCCAGGCTCGAAGAGTCGGCGGTCTATGGAGGGCGTCTGGCTGGCCGGGGCCCGCGCTACTGCCCCTCGATCGAGGACAAGGTCGTGCGGTTTCCCGACCGCGACTCTCATCAGATCTTCCTCGAACCCGAGGGGCTCGATGATCCGACCGTCTATCCCAACGGGGTGTCGACCTCTATCTCCCCGGAAGGCCAGGATCTTTTTCTGGCGACCATTCCCGGCTTGGCGCAGGTCAAAATCGTTCGCCACGGGTATGCGATCGAATACGACTATGTCGATCCGCGCGCCCTCAGCGCTAGCCTGGAAGTGAAGTGCCTGCCGGGCCTCTTTCTCGCCGGCCAGATCAATGGAACGACCGGTTACGAAGAGGCTGCCGCGCAGGGTCTCGTCGCCGGCCTCAATGCCGCCCGGGAGGCCGGCGGAAACGCGCCGGCGGTCTTTGGCCGGGACGAAGCCTATATCGGCGTGCTCATCGACGACCTCGTCACCCAAGGGGTGACCGAACCCTATCGGATGTTCACCAGCCGCGCCGAGTTTCGCCTGCGGTTGCGGGCCGACAACGCCGATCAGAGGCTCACCGCCCGCGGCGTCGAGCTGGGCTGCGTCGGCTCTGTTCGCGCCGCCGCCTTTATCGCCAAGGCCGACACGCTGGAGCGCCTGCGCGCCCGCGCCGGTAATCTGACCCTGACCCCCAGCGAGGCCGCCGTCGCCGGCTTCAGGGTCAAGGCGGACGGGAAACGGCGCACACTCCTGCAGCTCCTGGCTTTTCCCGAGATCACCTTCGAGCGCCTCGCGCACCTCTGGCCCGAAGTCGGCGCGTGGTCGGAGGCCGCGCGCGAGCAGCTTGAGATCGACGCCGCCTATCTGGGCTACCTCGAGCGACAGGAGGCCGACGTCGCCCTGTTTCGCCGCGAGGAGGATCTCGCCCTTCCCCGGGGCCTCGACTATGGCGCCCTCTGCGGCCTTTCCAACGAGGCCCGCGAAAAGCTGCAGGCGGTGAGGCCGGCCACTCTCGGCCAAGCCTCCCGCATCGAAGGGGTAACGCCCGGCGCCCTTAGCCTCCTGCTTGGCCATGTCCGCCGTCTCGATCGCCGCGCCGCGTGAGTTTCGGCCGGCGCCCCCCGACATCGTCGCGGCCCTGGCGCTATCGGATGAGGAGGCCGCCGAACTGCAACGCTATGGCCAGCTTCTCTTGACGGCGAACACTTCGATGAATCTGGTCGGCGCGGTCACTCTCGATGACTTTTGGCGCCGGCATGTTCTCGATTGCGGACAGCTTCTGAAGCTCGCGCCACAGGCCAGGACCTGGGCGGATCTGGGCTCGGGCGCCGGTCTCCCAGGAGTGGTCCTGGCCATCCTCCTCAAGCGGCGGCCAAGCGCGAAGGTCTTGTTGGTCGAAAGCGTCGCCAAGCGCTGCCGATTCCTCTCCCAGGTGGTCGCCGAACTTGATCTTCCAGCCCAGGTCGCCCCCGTCCGGGCCGAGTCCCTGGATACGACCGTCGATGTCGTTACGGCTCGAGCCTGCGCGCCTCTGAGCCGCCTCCTGGGGTACGCCGAGGGGTTCCTGCGCCAGGGCGCGCGGGGGCTCTTTCTCAAGGGAGAAGGCGCCCCCGGCGAGGTCGCGATCGCCCGCAAGTCGTGGCGGTTCGCCTGCGAAACCTTTGGCAGCCTTAGCGATCCCCGGGGCGAAATCCTCTCCATCACCGGGCTCAGCCGTGTTCTATAGCCAGGTGACGGGGCGCGACTCCCTCGGCCTGATGCAATGACAGCGCCCGTCCGTAGTCTGCGCGTGCTGGCGGTGGCCAACCAGAAGGGGGGCGTGGGCAAGACGACGACGGCGATCAACCTTGGCACCGCCTTGGCGGCGGTCGGGGAACGGGTCCTGCTGATCGACGCCGACCCTCAGGGGAACGCCTCGACGGGACTGGGCCTGCCCCGCCATGAGCGGGCGACGAGCCTTTACGACGTGCTCATGGATGAACGGCCGATCGCCGAATGCGTCCTGCGCACCGCCGTGCCGGGACTTGATTTGCTCTGCGCCGACGCCGACCTTTCGGGAGTTGAGCTCGAGTTGGGACATCAAGCCGGACGCTCCTTCCGCCTTCGCGACGCTCTGGGCGCCCTTCGCGACGGCCGCTCATACACCTACGCCCTCATCGACTGCCCCCCGTCGCTGAACCTGCTGACGATCAACGCCCTGGCGGCGGCAGACGCCGTCCTCGTGCCGCTGCAATGCGAGTTTTTCGCCCTCGAGGGCCTCAGCCACCTGCTGCACACCGTGGACCTCGTCCGCGGCAGCCTCAATCCCCGCCTCCAGATCCAGGGGATCGTTCTGACCATGTACGACCGGCGCAACAGCCTCTCCGGCCAAGTGGCAAAGGACGTGAGGGATTATTTGGGGGACCAGGTCTACGCCACGGTGATCCCCCGCAACGTCCGCCTCTCCGAAGCGCCGTCGTTCGGCAAGCCGGCGTTGATCTATGATCTGAAGTGCGCCGGCAGCCGAGCCTATCTGGCGCTCGCCAAGGAGCTGGTTGCCCGCGAGCGAATAGCCCGGAGCAGCGACGAAATGACCGTGAATATCAACGAGGGAAGGCCTGCTCATGGTTGAGCGGAGGGGATTGGGGCGGGGGCTTGCCGCGCTCTTTGGCGAAAGCGAGACCGGCCGGGCGCCTGGCCGGCCTGGTTTCGTGATTCGCGAGACGCCGATCGAGCTCCTCTACGCCAACCCCGACCAGCCCCGTCGCGTCTTTGCCGATTCCGAGTTGGATGAACTGGCTGGTTCGATCAAGCAGAGAGGCGTTCTTCAGCCAATACTTGTCAGGCCAATTCCGGGATCGGGCAGCGAGTACCAGATTGTCGCCGGTGAACGCCGGTGGCGCGCCGCCCAGCGTGCCGGACTTCATCTCGTACCGATCGTCGTTCGGGAGCTGAACGACTTGGAGTCCCTGGAGATCGCCTTGATCGAGAACATCCAGCGCACCGATCTTGGCGCCCTGGAGGAGGCGCGAGGTTACGCCGCCCTAATCGATCGCTTTTGCCACAGTCAGGGGGCGGTGGCGACGATCGTCGGCAAGAGCCGCAGTCACATCGCCAATACCTTGCGCCTGCTTCGCCTTCCCCAAGCGGTCCGCGACCATCTGGAGGCTGGGCGGCTCAGCGCCGGCCACGCTCGCGCTCTCATAGACCATGAGGCCGCCGAGATGCTGGCCGAACGGATCGTCAGCCGGG
>Ga0302324_100026629_pt1 | contig 11042 bp, 10 predicted proteins | sample Palsa_T0_1_FD_201949 | JGI IMG/M metagenome (GOLD analysis project Ga0302324, IMG submission 201949) | Peat permafrost microbial communities from Stordalen Mire near Abisko, Sweden - Palsa_T0_1 | ecosystem: Environmental > Terrestrial > Soil > Palsa > Peat permafrost | place: Sweden: Abisko... | reverse complement strand
TTTGCTAGCGCAAGGCGGCGGCGATGTTGCCGCCGTCGACCGTGGTGACGTCGCCAGTGGTCTTGAGCGCGACCGCGTGGTGGAAGAAGGCCTGGGCGACGTCGTCGGCGGTGACCTCGCGGCCAAGCAGATTGCCGCTCATATAGGCTTTCTCGCTGAGGCCGCGCGCGGCCGAGCGCTGCGCGATCATGTCCGAAGTCAGCAGCCCGCTGCGGATCCGGTCGGCATTGACGGCGTTGGCCCGGATGCCGTCGCCGCCGTAATCGAGCGCATATTGGCGCACCAGCAGCAGCGTCGCCGCCTTGGGCAGGCCATAGGGCCCGAAATTCGGCCCGGGATTGACCGCTTGCTTGGACACGTTGAAGAGCAGCGCGCCGCCGGTGCCCTGCGCCAGCAGCACCCGCACGGCGGCCTGCGCGACCGTCTGATGGGCAAAGAAATTGAGCTCGAAGCTCTGCCGCAAGGTCGCATCCTCGACCTCGCCGATCCGGCCCTGCCAGGCTGCACCGGCGTTCGACACGACGATGTCGAGCCCGCCGAAGCGGGCGCATACCGCCTCGAACGCCGCCCGCACCGACTCGGGGCTGGTGACGTCGCAGCCGACCGCCAACGCGCTGCCGCCGAGCTTTTTCGCCGCTGCCTGCGCCGCCGCCGGGTCGAGATCGAGCAGCGCCAGCTCGGCGCCTTCGGCGGCGAACCGCCGCGCCGTCGCGGCGCCGATCGCGCCGGCCGCGCCGGTGATCACCGCGACCTGGCCGGCCAATGGCTTGTCGGGCGACTTGCCCAGCTTGGCCTGCTCGAGCGACCAGTATTCCATCTCGAACAGCTCTGATTCGGGCAGAGATTCAAAGCATCCGATCGCCTCGGCGTCCGTGATGGTCTGGATTGCGTTCTCGGCGATGTCGGCCGCGACCTTGGCGTCCTTGAGGCTGCGCCCGAGCCCGAACATGCCGAGGCCGGGCACCAGGATGACGCGCGGCATCGGATCGAGCACGCGCTTGGGCGACGTGCGCCCGGCATTGTTGCGCGCAAAGTAATCCTGATAGGCGACGACGAACCGCGTGACCGCGTCGCGCGCCTGGCGCTTGAAGTCGTCGAGATGGGCGGCGTCGGGCGGCGGCACCAGCAGCGGATAGTTCTTGGTCCGGATCGTATGATCGGGCGTCACCACGCCGTCCTGGCTGTAGCGCGCGACCTCGCTGCCGTTGACATAGTTGAGGATGCGGTCGTCGCGCCGGAACTCGAGCACGAAGCGGTGCCAGGCGCCTTCGACCGCCGGATCGGCCAGGCTGCAGGCGCCGCGCAGGATCGGCGCGATGTCGGCCAAACCGGCGATCCGGTTGGGCAGCGCGATCGCGCCGAACACCGCCTTGCGGCCGGCGTGCAGCCGCGCCTCGGCGCGCGACACCATCTCGATCATGCGCTCGTAGGCGTCGCGCGCGTCCTCGGCGAAGGTGAAGATGCCGTGCTTGCCGAGGATCACGCCGTCGACCCGCGGATCGGCCTCGTAGATCTCGGCCACCTTCTTGGCCAGCGGGAAGCCCGGCATGATGTAGGGCACCAAGCCCATGCGGTCGCCGTAAACCTCCGCGCACAGCGCCCGGCCGTTCGGCTGGTCGGCCACGCTCAGCACCGCCGTCGAGTGGGTGTGGTCGATGAATTTGTGCGGCAGGAAGGCGTGCAGCAAGGTCTCGACCGAGGGGTTGGGCGCCGCCGGATCGAGCAGGTTGGCGCGCTGGAAGGCGACCATGTCCTCGTCGGTCAGCGCGGCGCGCGTGCGCAGCCGGCGCAACGGCGCCAAGCGCACCGCCGGCAGCCCGGCCGGCTCGATCGAGGCCATGTCCCAGCCGCTGCCCTTGACGCACAGCACTTCGACATCGTCGCCGAGGAAGTCGGGCAGCACGGTCTTGACCGAGGTGTTGCCGCCGCCATGCAGCACCAGCTGGGGATCGCGGCCGAGCAGCCGCGATGTGTAGACGCGCAGCGCCAAGTCGCGGCCGACGCCCTGCGCAGCGTAGCGCTCGACCATGATCTCGGCGTCGCCGTCGACCCACCCGCTCTTCATGCCGGTCTCCCGTATGCCGGTCTCCCGCCCGTCGCGGATCGCCTTAGCACGAGATCGGCGACGCGGTAAGCCGGCGCCGCACCAGCGCCGTCATGGCGTCGAAGATGCGCGGCACGTAGGTGTGCTTGTAGGGGAAGCCGGCTTCCGAATCGTTGAGGTGCACCAGCATGTTGGCGTTGGCCTCGAACAGCACGATGCGGCCGTCTGCGGTCAGGCCGCAATCCATCCCGCCATAATCGAGATCGAGCCGGCGGGCGATCGCGCGCGCGGCGACGCCGAGCGGCCCGGCGAACATGCTTTCCCAGTCGGCCAGGAACGCCGCCTCCTCGCGCTTCATCGCCTCGGTCACGTCCTGCTCGATGCGCCAGTAGTGCAGCTTCCAGCTTGGTCCGATCGCGAGGTGATAGGGGTAGGGTTCGCGATCGACGAAGATCAGCCGATATTTGCGATAGAGCCCGTCGGCGCTGCGGAAATCATAGAAATCGGTCAGGTAGAACTGATCGGCCAAGGTTCTGAGCAGGAAGCGCTCGAGCTCGGCCGCGCTCTCGATGCGCTCCAGGGTCTCGCCGCCATGGGCGCCCGCCGGCCGCACCAGCTTGGGCCCGTCGAGAGGCTGCTCGACCAGCGCGGCGCGGCTCAGCCGGCGCGTCGCCGGCACCAGCAGGTCCGGGATGCCGGCGAGCGTCTCGGCCAGCCGGTCGCGGCGGGTCGCCCCCAGGCGCGCCGGCGGGTTGATCACCGGACGGCGGCTGCGCGCGGCGAGCGCCGCCGCCTCGGCGAAATAGGGGACGCCCAGATCGGCGTCCGCGATCGTGTTGAACACGACATCGAAGCGCGGCAGCGACTCGAACACCGAAGGCGGATGCGGGCCGCCGTCCTGCGGCCGCAGCAGAACCAGATGGAGCTTTTTGAAGCGCGCCGGATCGAGCAGGAAGCGAACCGACACGTCGCGGCGGTCGGCGCTGCACAGTACCAGCACGGTCGCCTCGGCACCGGCGGGCGGCGCGCCGATCGCCGGTTCGAGGGTGACGGGCTGCTGCCGATAGGCCTCGGTGCGGTGGCGCCGCGCATCCTCGGGCAGGCGCAGCGCCTCGAGCGCCGAGGCCAGCTCGAGATGCGCCGCGGTCGAGCTCGGCTCGAGCGCCAGGGCTTGGCGGAAGGCCGTGACCGCCTCGGCGGGACGGCCGAGCCGCGCCAGCACGATGCCGCGATTGAGGTGGGCAGCCGTCAAGCGCGGATCGGCGGCGATCGCCTGGTCGAACTCGGCCAGCGCGGCGTCGAGCCGGCCTTGCGACCAGCGCAAATCGCCCAGGATGTTGCGCGTCACCGCCGCGCCGTCGGTGCCGAGCGCCAGCGCGCGCTCGAAGGCGGCAGCGGCCTCGTCGAGTCGGCCCAGCCCCTGCAGCGCGTGGCCGCGCCCCTGCCACGCCGCCGTCAGGTCGGGCTGGCCGGCCAAGGCGCGCTCGAACAGCGCCAGCGCCGCCGCGTCATCGCCCGCGCGCTGGCGCAGCAGGCCGAGATTGCAGGTCGCCGCCGGATCGTCCGGGAAGTGCTCGAGATAGCGCGCGACCAGGGCGGCGCCGGCGGCCGGATCGGCCTGCCCGACGATCAGCCCGAGCAGCAGCGAGGCCTGGGGATGGGCCGCCTCGCGCGCCAACACTTGCCGGCACAGCACCGCGGCATCGGCCGAACGGCCGGCCTGCTGGGCGCGCAGCGCTGCGGTCAGCAGCTCGGCGTCGGACGCCGGCGCGGTCGTCATGGCGCGATAATCCTAAAAAATGCAGGTGGGATGCAGGCGCCCCGCCCGGCCACGTCGCCGACGCGCGGCGCCGACCGGTGGCGCCGCCCGATCGAGCCCGCGCGTGTAGGATCCTCGCCGCGATGCCTGCCCATGGTCTGGCGTGTAACGCCGCCAGCGGAAAAAGCAAGCGCCGCGTCGCCCCGCGTACCGCTGGGACCTAGAACTCTTCTTCGGGCTTGCGCGTGGGCGCGGTCTCGACCGGCTGGGCCTCTTCCTGGGCCCCAAGCAATACCGAGAACACGCCGCCCGATCCGCTCAGCGGGCTCGGATTGTGGGTCGGTGGCGGCGCGGCGGGCGGCTTCGTCGGGGTCACCGGCTCGGCCTGGATGTCCTCAGTCTCGTCGGACTTCTCGGTCAAGATGCCCGGCTTGCGCCGCGTCTTCTCCTTCTTCTCGAGCGGCTTCGGCCCGATATAGGGCAGCAGCGGCGGCAGATGGACATGGCGCGACATGGCGGCGACCTCCGGGATCGGCCCATGCAAGAAACATACGCGTCGGCACGGGCCGTCATCCCTAGACGGCACCATCATACCACCAATCGAGGCGCCGCAGCGCCGCCGTCCGAGGCTCTTCTTCTCTTCGCTCAGCTGCTCAGCCGCGGCAGCAGCCGCAGCGCGTTGCCGCGGTCGATCGCCTGGCGGTCGGCGGCGCTCAGGCCGAGCTTGTCCATGCCCTCGACATTGGCCGCGATGCCGAAATACGGATAGTCGGTGCCGAACAGGATCTGCCCGACCGGCACGAAGCTCGTCAGCGCCGCCATGGTCGGCGCATAGGCCGAGTTGGCGGTGTCGTAATGCAGCCGCTGAAGCTCCTGCTCGACGCCGTCGGGCGCGATCTGGGCGACGTCCTTGCGCGCCCGGACGACATTGCCGATGCGGCCGGCAAGCGCCGGAATCGCGCCGCCTGCATGCGAGAACAGCCATTTGATGCCGCGGTAGCGCGCGAAGCTGCCATTGATCAGCAGGCTGACCGCGGCGCGCCCGGTGTCGTAGGGATATTCGAGCGCCGAGCCGGTCAGGCCGGGCACCAGGGCGCCACAGCACGCGGGCGCCAACGGGTGGAAATAGACCACCGCCTGGCGTCGGTTGAGCTCCTCGAAGACCGGCGCGAAGGCCGGGTCGCCGGGCCACTTGTCGGCGTAGCTGGTCATCAGCCCGATGCCGTCGGCCTTGAGCGTGTCGAGCGCGTATTCGATCTCGTGCAAAGTGCCCTCGACGTCGGGCATCGGCATCGCGGCGAACAAGCCGAAGCGGCCCGGATGGTCGCGCATCATCTGGGCGCCGAAATCGTTGCACAGCCGCGCGACCTTGCGCGCCTCATGCAGCTCGCCGAACCACACGCCCGGGGTCGAGATCGACAGCACGCCGGTCGCGACCGCGCTGTGGTCCATCACGTCGAGGGCCTTGGCGATCGACCAGTCGCGCTGCGGTGCCTGCAGCCCGCCGAAGCCGCTGCGCCGCCCCCACTCGGCCAGCGGCTCGAGATAGGCAGGCGGAAAGAAATGGCAATGCGTGTCGATGCGGTAGGGTTTTTGCGGTGCCTGCGCGGCGGCACCGTACGGCAGCAGCGCGCTCGCGCCGGCCGCCGCGGCCGCCGCCAGGAATTGCCGGCGCGTCGCGCCGCGCGCGAATTCGTGATGCGGGGCCATTGCGGTGTTCCTCCTCGAATTACCGGTCGTGCGCCGGCCGTTCCGTCGTAAGCTTATCGCGTCGCGTGTCGCGAGGCCATTCCCGAAGCCGCCTCACTAGACGGCAATGCCGTCCATATGCTATGGATTTCGAGTGGGACGAGGCGAAGAGCCGCCGTACTTTTGAGACGCGTGGCTTCGACTTCGCCCATGCGGCGCGTGTCTTTAACGACGGCGGGCGGTTGGAGCGCCTGGATGCGCGACGCACCTATGGCGAATCGCGCTACCAGACGATCGGGAACATCGACGGCAGAACGTATTTCGTCGTTTTCACCCGGCGGCGCGCGATCGTACGCATCATCTCGGCACGGAGAGCCCATGATCATGAAGACCGCGCGTATCACGAAGGCACGGCTTGGCGCTGACGGGCGATTGCGGCGCGTAACCGTTGCCGGCAAAGTCGGTCGCGCAATCCAGCCGCGCATCGATCCGGCCCGCATCGACAGTGCTGCGGCATTCGAGCCCGACGCCGATACGCCGATCCTGACTCGGCGCGAGCTGCGCGACCTGGGGACTGTCAGTGCAGCGCCGATCGATGTCGCAGCGTTGCGGCGCCGATTGCGCCTGTCCCAGGGGGCATTCGCCACTTTGTTCGCGATCCCGCTCGCAACCGTGAAGGACTGGGAACAGGGCCGTCGTCGTCCCGATGCCCCGGCGCGCGCCTACCTATGCGTGATCGCGTGCGCGCCTAAGACCGTACGGCGCGCGCTCGCATCGGCGGCCGAATAGGATCGAGGTTCCGGAAGCAATCGCGGGAGGGCGTAATGAAGCTCGGCGTCATGCTGCCTCTGCTCGATGTCGGTGGCGAGCCCGAAATCGTGCGCCAGCTCGGCGAAACCGCCGAAGCGCTCGGCTACGACCACCTCGTCGCGGCCGACCACGTGCTCGGGGTCAATCAAGAGAACCGCCCCGAATATGCCCAGCGCAACAACTCGAAGGACCTGTTCCACGACCCGTTCGTGCTGTTCGCCTTTCTGGCCGCCTGCACCAGCCGGGTCGAGTTCTCGACCCAAGTCCTGATCCTGCCGCAGCGCCAGACCGTGCTGGTCGCGAAGCAGGCGGCCTGCCTCGACGTGCTGAGCCGGGGCCGCTTCCGGCTCGGCATCGGCATCGGCTGGAATGCACCCGAGTTCGCCGCCCTCAACGAGAATTTCGCCAATCGGGGCCGGCGCTCGGTCGAGCAGGTGCGCCTCATGAAGGCGCTGTGGGCCGAGCCGCACGTCACGTTCGACGGCCACTGGCACAAGGTCGACGATGCCGGCATCAACCCGCTGCCGCCGCGTCGTGCGATTCCGCTGTGGTTCGGCGGCCATGAGGACGTGACCTTGCAGCGCATCGCGTTCTGGGGCGACGGCTGGATCATGCTCGCGCACCCGCCGGGCGAAGCGGCGCGCGCCGCGTTCGCCAAGCTGCGCGGCTACGCCAAAGAGGCCGGCCGCGACCCGGCGAGCCTCGGCATCGAGGTCTGGACCTCGACCGCGGAGGGCGGCCCGGCCGGCTGGCGCGACGAGCTCAAGTTCTGGAAGGACGCCGGGGTCACCCACGTGACCCTGAACAACACGTTCGGCCGCTATCACCACAAACGCATCGCGGAGACTTCGCTGGCCGCCCATCTCGACGCCATGACGCGCTATCGCGAGGCGGTCGCCGATCTGCTCGGCTGAGAAGTGTCCGATCGCATAGATCCGTGATCCGAGAGGATCACGAATCTATGCGTGAATCGGCCACTAATATTAAGTGCCCAGTACCGACTTTCTACGAAAGTCGGTACTGGGCGCGGCGCGGTCGCCGAACAGCAGCGTGATGTTGATCCGCCGGGTCGCGTAGCCGGGCCGGAAACGGAACCGGTCGGTCTCGTGGAACAGGCTCGAGTTGAACAGCACGGCGCGATTGGCGCGATAGAAGATCTTGATCGGCGCGGCACCCTCGGCGGCCAGGAACGCCTCGATGCGCGCCGTGTCGGCGTTGAAATCCTCGAACCGCCAATCGGCCGGCGCGACCGCCGGATGGACGATCATGCCGCCCGACTCCGGGTCCAGGTTGGCGTCGTCCGGCGTGATCCAGAAATTGACGTTCACCGCGGCGTCGTCGCCATGCAGGCCGACACCCGCGAGCGTGCTGTCATATTTGTAGGCCCAGAGATGGCGCAAGCTATGCGGCCCGACGATGCGCGGCAGGACGCGCCGCAGCCCGTCGGCGATCTGCAGCAGCAGCGGGCAATCGAAATGATCGTCGATGAACGCGGCGAGATAGCCGTCGCGGTGGCTGAAATCGAACCACATTGTCGATTCCAGGCAGTAGCGCCGCAGCGCCGCCAACGCCGTCGGCGACAGGAAGTCGTCGATCACGGCAAGCTCCGGTCGCGCCGCCAGATAGGCCTCCTCGATCGCTTCGGGCTGCCAGGCGCCGAACGGCCCGTCGGGTTGCGCGGGCGCCTCGGCGACCTGGAGCAGCCGGTTGTAGTGCGGGCCGAGCCGCCGGCGCTCGTCGTCGGTCAGCCGCACCGTCGCGCTTTGTGCCGCGCGCCGCGCGACCGTGTCGAGCACCGCGCGATAGTTCTCGAGCGGCGCCGACGAAGCGACCGCGCCGCCGCGCGCCGCCAGGTATGAGAGCTGCTCGATGTCGTGGGCGAGCTTGACCCGGCTGGTCGTCGCGTAGGTCGCGAGCGCCGCCGTCGTGTCGTCGGGCGCGTCGTCCGTCAGGCGATGGGCCGCAGCCCCGCGATAGCACGCGACCGCCTCCGCGGTGCGGCCGAGCCGCTTCAGCGCATGGCCGAGATTGCGCAGCGCGACCGCGGGCTCGCCCTTGCAGTCGAGCGCCACGCGATAGCGCGCCACGGCGTCATCCCAGCGCCCGGTCTCGTGCAGCGCGATGCCGAGCTCGTTGTGGGCCGCGAACAGGCCGGGCTCGAGCGCCACCGCCTGCTCGAGCGCGGCGATCGCATCCCCGAAGCGCCGCTGCCGGCGCCGCACGCGGCCGAGCTCGCACCAGCCCTGGGCGAGACGCGGCTGAAGCGCCACCACCGCGTCGAGCCGGCGCGCCGCATCGTCGAGGTCGCCGGCGTCCGCGCTCAACCCGGCCAGACCGATCTCGGCGGCCACCAGCTCGGGCCGGAGATCGAGCGCCTGCCGGTAATGCGCCGCCGCCTCGGCGCGCCGGCCGAGACCGCGCAGGATGTTGGCGAGATTGTTGAGCGCGACCGGAAATGCCGCACGCTGCTGCAGGGCGCGGCGGATCAGCCCGACGGCGGCCACGTCGTCGCCGCGCTGGTGCGCGATCAGGCCGAGCAGATGCAGCGCGTCGGGCTGCTCGGGCTGCTCGCGCAGCACGGTCTCGTACAACGCCGTCGCCGCCTCGAGGCGCCCCGCCTGATGCAGCGCGACCGCCTCGGCGAGCCGCGCCGCCGCGTCGTCCCGGCTCAGCGCCGCCACGCACGCCTCCCACCGCCCGATGCGATGATCGGCGCGTGCGACGTCTCGCTCGGGTCCGGCGCCGGCGCATGCATGGCCGCAGCTTATAAGCGGATTCGCGCCGGGCGGGAATGCCATGCGGCGGCACGCGCATGGTCCGGGTCAGCGCGACGGGTGGAAGCCGCTGACCACCTCGCCGTCATGCGGCTTGAGGCGCAGGAAGCCGCCCACCGAGACCAGCGTGATCAGCGCAGTGCACAGGAACACGGGCTGGAAATCCGCCGCCGCGATCGGCCGGTCGTGGCCGACCACCAAGGCGAGCAGGCTTGCCGCGATCGCGACGCCGAAGCTGAGCGACAGCTGCTGGCACAGCGAGGCGATGCCGGTCGCGCGGCTGGTCAGGCCGGGCGGCACTTCGGCATAGCTCAATGTGTTGATGGCGATGAACTGGGTCGAGCGCAGGAAGCCGAACACGAGCACGGCGAGCAGCACGATCCAGTGCGGCGTATCGGCATGCACCAACGCGAAGCCGGCGACCGAGAGCGCGGCCAGCACCGCATTGCCGACCAGCAGGCGCCGGAAGCCGAACGTGCGCAGCAGCCAACGCGCGGCCGGGCGCATCAGGATGGCGCCGACCGTCATGACGAAGGTGAGCAGCCCCGATTGCAGCGGGTTGAGCCCGAAGCCGAGCTGGAACAGCAGCGGCAGCAGGAACGGCGCGGCGTTCATGCCGATGCGGCAGACGCTGCCGCTCACCACGCCGATCCGGAAGCTGCGGATGCGCAGCACCGCCAGGTCGACCGCCGGATTCTCGCGCCGGTGGGCGTGGCGGACATAGAGCGCCAGCACCCCGGCGGCGAGCACGAACAGCGCGATCTCGGTGCCGGGCGGACCGAGCGGCCGCGCCAAATTCTCGATCGCGAGCTGCAGCGACGCCAGGCCGACGCCGCAGAGCACGAAGCCGAGCACGTCGAAGCGCGCCGGCGGCGGCGCATGGTGCTCGATGATGAAGCGCCGCGCCAGCAGGATGCCGATCAGCCCGATCGGGATGTTGACGTAGAAGATCCAGCGCCAAGACGCGTAGGTGGTCAGGAAGCCGCCGACGACCGGCCCGATGGTCGGGCCGATCATGGCGGGGATCGACATGTACATCATGGCGGTGACCAGCCGGTCGCGCGGGAAGGTGCGCAGCAGGATCAGCCGCCCGACCGGCGTCATCATGGCGCCGCCGAGCCCCTGCAGCCCGCGCGTCGCCACCATCATGCCGAGGCTGGTCGCCAGGCCGCTGAGCGCCGAGCCGACCGTGAAGATCGCGATCGCGGCGCAGAACACGCTGCGCGCGCCGTAGCGGTCGGCGATCCAGCCGCTGATCGGCATGAAGACCGCGAGGCTCAGCAGATAGCTCGTGATCGCCAGATTGAGCTGCAGGGGTGGCTGGCCCAGGCTCTCCGCCATCGCGGGAATCGCGGTGGTGATGACGGTCTGGTCGAGATTCTCCATGAAGAACGCGAAGGCGACGATCGAGGCGATCAGCATGCCGGGCTTCTGCCCGGCGGCTGCGTCGGTGTCGATGGTCGCCTCCCGCGCCGGCCGCGGCCTGCCGTGCTACTTCGCCGCCAGCAGCTCGCGCACGCCGCGCAAGGCGAGGCTGTAGCCGGCGACGCCGAAACCGGCGACCACCGATTGGCTGACCCGCGCGGTATCCGAGGCCGGGCCGCGCCGGATCGGGTTCGAGATGTGGATCTCGATCACCGGGAAGCGCACCTGCGCGATCGCGGCGACCAGCGCCGGATAGCCCATCGAGAAGCCGGCCGGATTGAACAAGGCGGCGTCGACGCCCTTGTCGTTGGCCTCGTAGAGCTTGTTGATGATGTCGCCCTCGAGGTTGGAATGGAAGATCTCGAGCTCGACCCCGAGCTCGGCGGCGTAGCCGCGGATGCGCTCGTCATATTCGGGCAAAGTCATCTTGCCGAAGATCTCGGTCTGGACCTTGCCGCGCATGTTCATGCCCGCCCCGTGAATGACCAGAACCTTCGGCATCTTCGTCTCCTTCTCGAAAAGACTAGAGGGTGTGTCGGCC
>Ga0302324_100026628_pt1 | contig 11042 bp, 10 predicted proteins | sample Palsa_T0_1_FD_201949 | JGI IMG/M metagenome (GOLD analysis project Ga0302324, IMG submission 201949) | Peat permafrost microbial communities from Stordalen Mire near Abisko, Sweden - Palsa_T0_1 | ecosystem: Environmental > Terrestrial > Soil > Palsa > Peat permafrost | place: Sweden: Abisko... | reverse complement strand
TGCGGCGTGCCCGACCGGGCCACAGTTCTCCGTCTGCCCGACCGGGCCACGGGGTCTGTGTGCCCGACCGGGTCACAGCTTCCGGCACGGGTACGTCGCCGCGATGGGCGGCAGATCACCTGCCAGAAGGTAAAAGTGAAGCAAAAAGAGAAGTAAAAGTGAAGTAAAGCAGAGTGATCTAGTCGAGTGCCAGCGCCGATGCTGCGGCCAGCACGGAGGCGGCCAGCACGCCGGGGGCGTGGGATTGATCACCGGTGACGTGCAGCTCGAGATCGGCGGGGGCGATCCGGTTGGCCGCCAGCTGGCAGAACCCGATCGTGTCGGTGATGATGCAGATACCGGGAGGCTCGGGCGAGCTCTGGCCAATGGCGATGTCCCAGGTGCCGCCGCCGGGGCCGGTGAGGACCAGGTGCACGCTGACGGATGTCTGCGGGCAGGTGCGGGCCGCGACGTGCGGGAGGAGCCGGGCCGCGAGCCCGGTCATCAGGGTGAGTGTCGATGCGTCCGGCACCGATGCGGGCAGCCCGGCCGCCGTGCGGATGTCATTGTCGTGTGTCCACAGCTCGAACGCCCGGGCGATGAGCAGCGCGCCCAGCGGCAGCCGCATGCCGTGCACGGCCACCTCGGCGTCCATGTCGCCGCAGGCCTGGACCAGCTCGATGGTGCGCTCGGCTGCCCGGCGCCACTCGGCCCGGGTTTGCGCAGCAGGGCGCCCGGCCTGGCGAGCCGCCGCAGGCTGGGTCGACTCGATGTGGTCGGCGCGGGCGACCTGCGGATCGCCGGACAGGCAGCGGTGCACGTCGTCCTCGACGCCGATCAGGTGACCGATCAGAGCCTGTACGTCCAGGCCGCGCAGGGCCGGCCTGCGCCAGTCGTCCTCGCTCAGCGCGCACAGCAGCCCGTCAAGCGCATCGGCGGCGCGGCGGAACGCCTCGACCGGGGAGATCTCAGCGGCCGGGGGCGCGGGGCGGCCGGCTGCTCTGGCCTGCCGGGCAGCCTCCAGGACATGCTCGCGCAGCCCGTCGGGCAGCAGCACGACCGGTTCGCGTCGGGCGGCTGTCATGGCGTCTCCAGCAATTGCCGGTCCAGCACGGTCTCCAGTCTGGCTAACGCGAGCCGGAGCCGCGACTTGGCGGTGCCCTCCGGGATGCCGGCCGCGACCGCTACCTCACGGCAGGTCAGCCCCTCGAAGTAGGCAAGCTCGACGACCCGGCGCTGACTGTCAGGCAGCAGCCGGACCGCGTCCCGGACCACGCGAGCGGCCGCCGCCGCCGTCACCTGCTCGCACGGGGACAGGTGCGGCTGGCCGGGGGTCAGTCGGAAGGCCCGCTCCTGCCGGGCGACGCGGCGAAGCTCGCTGCGCACCACATCCACTGCCCGGTGCCGACCCAGCACCATCAGGTAGGTACGCAGGCTCCCGGCAGCCGGGTCGTACCGACCGGGATGACTCCAGAACTCCACGAACACGTCCTGCACAACGTCCTGCGCGGCCGTGCCCTCGCCCAGAATACGCAGCGCCGCACCGTACACGGCCGGCCCGAGACGGTCGAAAACCTCCGCCAGAGCGTGATCGTCGCCGGCCGCCAGGCGCGCCGCTAGTAGCGCGTCCGTCGCCTCCACGCCTGAAACGCTAGCGCGGCCCCGGCTCGTGGGGCAATGCTCGGGAATCGTAAGGTACTCCGGCGCCGGAAAATCCGTAACCGGATCATCTAGACACGTCTGGGGCAGCGTCACCGACACGATGCGGATACGTCACCGAACCCGCGTCCGGATCACCAAGGCCGTCCTGCGCGGCCAAATAGGCTAACTGATAACGGAGCAAAGGGTGGGACAAGAGCGGATTATGGGCAAAGATGGGGCTGTCCCGCAAGACGCTCAGACAGCCGGAGGTCAGCCGATGATACGCAGCCACTTTCCGATCCGTCTCTCCCGCCGGGTGCTGGCGGTGACAGCAGCGACGGGCCTCGTCGTCGCGGCCGTCGGCCTCACCGCCGCGGCCGCAGCGACCAGAGCACCGGCCGCGCCAGCCAGGTACGGGCACAAGTTCTCGTTCTTGCTCAAGCCGTCCGCGGGCATCACCAACTGCCTGCCGCATGCTGGCGGGCGAGTGACCATCACTCCCGGTTCGCTGAACGACACCATGAAGGTCTCGATCTACGGCATGCCGCACGGAGCCGGCTTCGACCTGTTCGTGATCCAGGAGCCGACCAAGCCGTTCGGAGTCGCGTGGTACCAGACCGACGTCAATGCCGGCAGCAGGGGCACCGGGAGCGCCACGGTCCGGGGCGTCTTCGATATCGAGACGTTCTCGGTGTCAGTCGGCGGGACGACCACGTTCAGCCCGACGCACATGTACCACCTGGGTCTGTGGTTCAGCAACCCCAGGACCCCGTTCAAGCTGGGCTGCGAGCCCACGGCTACCTCGCCGGTGGTGACGCCCTTCAACGGTGAGCAGCACGCCGGGATTCAGGTGCTCAACACCGCTCAGTTCCCGGTCAACAAGGGACCGCTGTCGCACGTGCATCTCTGACCAAGGCCGTCGGCCGCCGGGGTGCGCCAGGCATCCCGGCGGCCGGTCACCGGCGTGGCCCGGCGGCCGGGTCGCGCCGCGGCGCATTCCGGCGGCTGGAGCGCTAGGACCGGAAGCTGGCCAGGAGCTGGCTGAGCATCTGCTGCTGCCGGTCCGCGGTTACCCGGTCGGGGTACAAGACGCGCTCGGCGCTGAGCCCGTCGATCAGGACGACCAGCTGGTGGGCAGCCAGGTCGATGTCGACACTGTCACTGAGCTGGCCGAGCTTGGCTGCCTCCTGCAGGTGGCGGCGCAGCCGGGTGCTGAGGTGGTCGAACTCCGAATGCTGCAGCTCCCGCAGGGCCGGGTTGCCCAGCGCCCGTCCCCAGAAGCTGATCTCGATCTGCGCCTCGAGGTCCCGCTGCTCGTCCAGCGGGAGCGCCTCCAGCATGACGACGCGGAGCGCGTCGAGCCCGCTGCGGCCAGCCGTCGCGGCGTCCATCCGGGCGGCCACCCGGCGGTGCGACATCACCAGGGCTGAGCCGAGGATGTCGGCCTTGTCGTCGAAGTAGTGCGCGAGGATGCCGCGCGAGCAGTTCGCCTCGCGGGCGATGGCCCTGATGGTGGCCCTGGCGATGCCGTCGCGCGCGATCACCCGCCAGGTCGCTGACAGGATCTCGTCACGGCGGGCATCCCAGTCGACGATTTTCGGCATGCTTCCTGATCTTCGCCGGGGACGGGACGGGGCGGAACCGGGTCGGACGGGGGAGGACTCCGGGGCGGATTTCGGGCCGCGGCCGGGGGAGGATTTGGGCCTATTCTTTTGTCGGACGTCCGTCTAACATCCTGGTTAGTGTACGCCGGGGATTCTGCCGAGCTTCGCGCAGCCCGCGAGCAGCTCGTCAGCTACAGCGCCCGCATGCTGGCCGACGGGCTGGCCGTCGGCATGGCAGGCAATATCAGCGTGCGGGTCGGCGAGGTGGTCGCGATCACGCCGTCGGGAATCGGCTACCACGAGATGCGGCCAGCCGACATCTGCCTGGTGACGCTGGACGGCGCTCAGCTGGACGGTACTCATCTGGACGGTACTCATCTGGACGGTACTCAGCTGGACGGTGCCGAGACTGACCCGCCCGAGGTCCCGTCCTCAGAGACGCCGATGCACCTGGCCGTCTACGCGACGACTCAAGCGGGCGCCGTGGTGCATACCCACTCGCCGGAAGTGATCGCCCTGTCGGCGACCCGCGACGAGCTGCCGGCCATTCATTACGCGATTACCGGGCTCGGCGGGGCGGTCCGGGTGGCGCCGTATACCCGTTTCGGCTCGGCGGGGCTGGCCAGTTCGGCGACCGTGGCGCTGGCCGGCCGGCACGCCGCGATCCTGCAGAACCACGGAGCGATCACCTACGGCCAAACCCTCGCCGAGGCCTACGATCGCGCTCTGCTGCTGGAGTGGCTGGCCCGCGTTTACCGGCTGGCGCTGTCCTACGGCACCCCGCGCACCCTGTCGGGCATCGAGCTGGACGAGGTCACCGCGGAGGCGCGGCGGCGGCATTACGGGCAGTCGCGGCGCCGGCCGCGGGACGCCAGCCCGAACGGCGGCGCCGGGCAGTGAGCCAGGACGCGGCGGTCACCCGCTGGCCGATCGGCCAGGTGATGGTGCTCGGCGCGCACATCCTGGACGTGCTGGGCAGGCCGGTCGAGTCGATCCCCGCTGGCCAGGGCAGCGCCCGGCTGCAGCAGATCAGGGCGACAGCCGCGGGGACCGCCGCGGGCACCGGCGTTGACCTGGCCAAGCTGGGCGCGCGGGTCTTCTGCGCCGGCGCGCTCGGGGACGATCTGCTCGCCGACATTGTCCTGGCCGCGATGCGGCGGCACGGCGTCGACACTTCCGGACTGGTCCGCAAGAGCGGCGTCCAGACCGCGGCTACGATCCTTCCAATTAGGCCAAACGGGCAGCGCCCGGCACTCCACGTCCCAGGCGCGACGGCCCGGCTGGAACTGACCGACGTCGACCTGGACCAGGTTCGCCGCAGCCGGGCGCTGCTCGTGGGCGCTCCGGACGCGCTCGGGCCGATTGTCGGTGACGGCCTCGCGCAGGTCGTCGCCGCGGCGCGAGCGGGCGGCGCGCTGGTCGCCGTCGACGTGCTGCATCCGGGCAGCCCGCGGGACTTCGAGCGTCTGGGCGGCCTGCTGGCCGCAGCGGACTGGTTCCTGCCGAACTCCGATCAGCTGGTGGCGCTGACTGGGCAGCGGGATCTCGTTTTGGCTATTGATGCAGTGCTGCGGCTGGGCACTGGCGGTGTCGCGGTCACGCTGGGGGCGCAAGGGTGCCTGATCGCCACCCAGGGCAGTGAGCCGGTGCACCTGCCCGGCATCGCCGTGGACGTGGTCGACACCACCGGGTGCGGCGATGCCTTCAACGCGGGCATGATCGTCGGTCTGCTGCTGAGCTGCGGCCCGGTCGAGGCGGGCTGGCTCGGTGTCGCCTGCGGGTCGCTGGTGGCGACCGGCCTGGGTTCGGATGCGGGAATCGAGAACCTGGAGCAGGTCATCGGCTTCCTGCGCGGCACCAGCCCGGTAATGGCTGACCGGATCGCCGGGCGGCTGGCCGCCGCACCGGAGCGGCAGCAGCGTCCGCGCGACGCTGACCGGCGGCTGCGGGAGCGGGCCCGGTCGGTGATCCCCGGCGGGATGTACGGGCATCAGGCGGTCGGCACGCTGCCGCCGGAGTACCCGCAGTTCATGCGCGGCGGGCGCGGCGCGCGGGTCTGGGACGTGGACGGTAACACCTACGTCGACCTGATGTGCAGCTACGGGCCGGTCGTGCTCGGTCACCAGCACCCGGCCGTCGAGGCGGCTGTCGCGGCGCAGGCGGCGCTCGGCGACTGCCAGAACGGGCCGGGGGAGGTCCTGGTGGATCTCGCCGAGCTGCTGGTCGGGACCGTCCAGCACGCGGACTGGGCGATGTTCGCCAAGAACGGCACCGACGCCACGACGATGTGCTGCACGATCGCCAGGGCGCAGACCGGGCGGCGGCGGATCCTGGTGGCGACGGGCGCCTACCACGGCGCCGCCCCGTGGTGCACGCCCCGGCCGGCCGGCGTCACCCCGCAAGACCGCGCCAACCTGGGCTACTACACCTTCAACGACCTGGCCAGCGCGCAGCGCGCCGCCGCCGAGGCTGGCGGTGACCTCGCGGCCATCCTGGTCAGCCCGTTCCGGCACGATGCCGGGTACGACCAGGAACTGGCCGACCCCGCGTTCGCCCGGGGCCTGCGCGAGCTGTGCGACGTGACCGGGGCGGCGCTGATCCTGGACGACGTGCGCTGCGGTCTGCGGCTGCATCTGGGCTCCAGCTGGGAGCCCATCGGGGTGGCGCCCGACTTGTCGGCCTGGAGCAAGGCGATCGCCAACGGTCATCCGCTCGCCGCGGTGCTGGGCAACGACGCGTTCCGGGACGGGGCCGCGAGCATTTACGTGACAGGTTCCTTCTGGTTCGCCGCCGCGCCGATGGCGGCGGCGATCGCGACGATCGGGGCGCTGCGAGCGCAGGGAGCCATCGAGGCGATGCAGCGCACTGGCGCCGCCCTGCGGGATGGGATTGTGGCGCAGGCTGAGTCCTGGGGCCTGGACATCCGCTACACCGGACCGCCGGCGATGCCCTACCTCACCTTCGCTGGCGACACCGACCACATGCTGGCCGGAGAATTCGCGGCCGAGGCGCTGCGCCGCGGCGCCTACCTGCACCCGCGCCACAACTGGTTCGTGTCCGCCGCGATGACCGGCGACGACCTCGCCCTGGCGCTGAGCGCGACCGACGGTGCGTTCGCCGCCGTCCGCAAGCTGCTGGGCCATAGTCGCCAGCAAGGAACGCCCTAAGCAAGGAACGCCGCAAGCAAGAACGCCACAGCCAAGGAGGGTCAGATGTCCACTGCAGCAGGGGAGCCTGCCGGGCCAGGCCGCGGCACGATCACGGTGGGGACGGCCGGTGAGGCACCGGAGGCGATCCTGGCCCGGGCCGGCTACCGGCCGGAGCTCAGGCGCTCGCTGAAGTTCTTCTCGATGTTCGCGATCGCGTTCTCGATCATCTCGATCACCACCGGGATCTTCCTCAACTACGCCTTCGGCCTGTCGTACTGGGGACCCGCGTCGATCTGGACCTGGCCGATCGTGGGCGTCGGCAACCTGATGATTGCCTTTGTCGTCGCCGAGCTCGGGACCCGCATCCCGCTGGCCGGGTACGCCTACCAGTGGAGCGCGCGGCTGGTGAACCCCACCTACGGGTGGTTCGTCGGCTTCGCCGGGCTGCTCTACATGGCTGTCGGCGGCGGCGCGATCATGCTGGGCGTCGCCGCGCCGCTGCTGCTCAGCGAGTTCAACGACACCACGCCGAGCCCGCACCTGGTGCTGTCGGTCGCGATCATCCTGATGCTGCTGCCGGTAGTGGTCAACATCATCAGCATGCAGGTGGCGGCCAGGGTCAACAACATCGCGGTCTTCACCGAGATCATCGGCACCGTCGTCTTCGGCGTGCTGCTGTTCGTGCTGTGGGGCGTGCAGTCCAAGCCGACCCCCTACGGTGCCAGCATCCTGACCAACACGACCTCTACGCTGCACAACCCGACGTGGTATGCCTTCGCGCTGGCCGGGCTGCTCGGCGCGTTCACCCTGGTCGGATTCGAGCTGGCCGCTGACATGTCGGAAGACGCCGTCGACCCCCGGCGCAGCGTGCCGCGGGGGGTGATCTGGGCGGTGGCCGGCTCGGCGGTCCTGGGCATGATCGCCCTGATCGGGTTCACTGTGGCCATCCCGAACCTCAAGACAGTCGAGTCGTCCCCGCTGCCGCTGCTGGCGATCGCGAGCTACTGGCTGCCGTCCTGGCTGGTGAAGGTGTTCGTGGCGTTCGTGGTCTTCTCGATGTTCGCGATCCTGGTCGTCGGCGCCGGCGCGCAGGCGCGATTGTGCTACTCGCTGGCCCGCGACAACATGCTCCCGTTCTCACGGGTCCTGCGGAAGATCAACGCCCGCAGCCAGACCCCGATCGTCGCCCTGCTGGTCTTCGCCGTCGTCGACGTCGGCGTGATGATCTACGGATACCTGCAGTCCAGCGCGTTCGGCACGCTGGTCGGCGCGACCGCGATCATCCCGTACATCATCTACTTCCTGATCACCCTGGCGTACGCGTTCAAGCGGCGCGCGACCGACAGCATCCCCGGAGCGTTCACGCTCGGGCGATGGGCGTGGCCGGTCATTGGTTTCGTGCTCGCGTACAGCGTGCTCATCATGGTGGTGCTGTCCTTGCCGGCGCCCTTCCACGGCGCGGACAAGGTCCTGCTCTACGGCTTCATCCTGGCCGCGCTCTGGTATGGCGGCGCGTTGTTCTGGCGGCTGCGGAAGGGGACAGCGGGCGTGAAGTCGATCGACGAGCTGGTCGACTAGCCCGCGAGCCGCTGGTCGACTAGCCCGCGAGCAGGCTGGTTGACTAGCCCGCGAGCCGGAAGGCGCCGCCCGCCATCTCCAGCAGTGAGATGGTGGCCAATGCGGGCAGTGCTGCTGTCGGATTCGACGCCATCGCCACCACGACGAAGCTCTGGCCGCCTGAGTTGGTCGCCAGATAGCCGAGAGTCAGCACTCCTGGCTCGGACCCGCCTTTGAACCAGACGGTGGGCCACTGCGCCGGGCTGAGTCCCAGATCGCCATTGTTGACCGAGAGAACCGATCCGATCGGCGCCAGCCCGGGCTGGGTCGCGAGCTGCTGCAGTCCCGCAAAGGCGCGGCAGATGTCATCGGGCGACGCGAAGTACTCGATGGTGTCGATATCGCGCGGCTCTGGCCAGCCGCCCTGCAGCCGGCTGAGCGGCAGCGGGTCCACCGACGAGGCAAGGAACGCCGCGCGCTTGCTCGGGTCAAGACTCAGATACTTGTTCGCCAGCACCGGATAGTCGGCATCTTTGAGGAGGAAGAGCTCCCGGGTAGTGAGAAACGGGTTGTCCAGCGCCGCGTGGTCCGACCACTGCCGGACCTGTGCCTCCACCGCGGACCGGCCCACCAGGTGGATCAGCATGTCAGCTGCGGTGTTGTCGCTGATCGAGATCATCTTGGTTGCCGTCTCCTGCACCGACACCCGCGTTCCGGCCGGACTGTACTGCAGGGATCCGCTGCCTGTGCTCTTAAGCGCGTTGGTGACCGTCAGCTCCTGGTTCCAGGCGACCCGTCCCGCGGCGATCTGATGAGCCAGTGCGCCGAGCACGAACAGCTTGAACATCGACCCCAGTGGCCGTGCGGTCGAGGAAGCCACCTGGTGGATCGGGGTGCAGATCCCGTGCGATGACACCCGGGCGGCTAGGAAACTGGTGTCGGGAGCGAGCGCGGCAAGGTCCCGGTCGATCTTGGCCCAGCTCGTCGGCGAAGCAGGCAGATACGGCCTCAGCAGGAGTCCGCTGATGAGTCCGCTACCGTCGACCTCAATGGTGACGGTCAGCTTTGTTTTGCCGAAGGTGGCCACGGCAACCAGCGATGCCGGATCCTGCGAGAGCAGACCGACCAGGGATGCGCCTCGGGGAGCCGGGACCTGTGCCAGTGCCGAATTGACTCCTGCCACAGTGACCTGGCCCAGGAAGTGGGAGTCGAAATGAGCATCGATCACCTGTCGGGACAAGGGCGTGCTGGCCATGGCGCACAGGAACCAGCTCAGCTGCTTTCCCACCGCAGTGTCGGGAACTGTCGTCGAAATGAACGATGGCGATGCGGTAGCCGACGGTGCCTGCCCCCCACCGCCCGACGAGCTACTGCAGCCCGCCGAGCCACCGCCCGCCGAGCCACCGCCTGCCGAGCCAGCGCCCGACGATCCACTGCAGCCCGCCGCTGCAATCAAGAAAACCGCGCCGAGCGATGCAGATAAGACCCGCTTCGCCACGTTCTGTCCTTACGCCGTGGTAAGCCGCACTGTCATGCGAAGCCTGGATGCACTGTATAGCGGGAGGGCCGGCAGATGAGCGGCGGCGAGGAGCGCGGCGGCGAGGAGCGGGACGGGGTGCCGCTGACCAATCTCGACCAGCCGCTGTTCGACGGGGCGCAGGCCACCAAGCGGGATCTGGTGGACTACCTGGACGCGGCTCGTGGCTGCCTCATCGCGGTGCTGCGGGACCGGCCGCTGTCGGTGGTCCGGGTCCTGCGCGGCCAGGCGCCGTTCATGCAGAAGAACGTCCCCAAGTACACCCCGCCCTGGGTGCAGACGGTGTCGCTGTGGGCGGAGGCATCCAGACGCGAGGTGTCCTACGCGCTGTGCAACGACCGCCGCACGCTGCTGTGGTTCGCCAACCAGCGGGCGGTGGAGTACCACCCGACGCTGGTCCGTGCCGGGTACTGGGACCACCCCAGCTACCTGGTGCTCGACCTCGATCCGCCGTCCGCCGACGCGTTCGGCCAGGCCGTCCGCGCCGCTCAGCTGGTCCGCCAGACCCTGGCTGAGGCGGGCCTGGCAGGCGCGGTCAAGACCAGCGGCGCGAAGGGCGTGCACGTGTTCGTGCCGCTCGGGGCGCAGGTGACCAGCGAGGAGGCAGCCGCGGCCAGCCGCGGGATCGCCGCGCGGGCCGAGCGGCTGGACCCGGCGCTGGCGACCACGGCGTTCATCAGGGACGACCGGGCCGGCAAGGTGTTCCTGGATTCGACCCGGGCCGGCGGCGCGACGGTGGTGGCGGCGTACAGCCCGCGCGTCCGGCCGGGCGTGCCGGTCTCGTTCCCGGTGGCCTGGGATGACCTCGACCGCGTCGCGCCAGCCGACTTCACCGTGCACTCGGCGGCGCGACTGCTCGCCGCCGGTGATCCGTGGGCCGAGCAGATGCCCGCGCCGCAGCAGCTGAGTTCCGAGCTGATCGAGGAGGGGCGGGCGATTCCGGTGGCCCGGGTGCAGGCCATGCACGAGGGCAAGCGGCGTGCTCGCGCTCGCCGGGCCGACCCTGGGTGAGGGCCGCCGGATCCGCGTCCGCTCAGCTGGCCGCGTCCGCTCAGCTGGCCGAGCCCGCGTCCGCTCAGCTGGCCGAGCCCGCGTCCGCTCCGCTGATGGCGCCGGGCCGGGCCAGCGGCCAGCCGCCCGCTGCCAGCCGGGCCCTGACCCTGGCGATGTCGGATTCGAGCGGCCGGTCGTGCGTGACCTTGCCGATCGCCGCGCGGATCGTCTGCGCTGTCGCCGGGTCGCTGGTACTGGCCAGCTCCTCGGCGATCGCGCTGACGTCGGCATCGGTCAGCTGGCTGCCCAGGAGCGCGAGCAACGGGATGTAATCGACCTCGGGGACGCCTTCGGGGTAACCGGCACGCAACCACGCGATGATCGCGCTCAGGACTGGTGGCAAGGCCATGCGCTTAGACCCTCTCGGTGCGGGTGCCGGGTGCCGGGATGGGGCCGGGTCCGGCGGTGGTCGTCATCAGGCATGGCCTGCCTGGTAGATGGCGTAGATGCCCCAGCCGATCGCCGCCAGCACGACCGCGAAGCAGATGGCGGCGATGGCGATGCCCGCCGTGCTGCCGCCGA
>Ga0302324_100026625_pt1 | contig 11043 bp, 12 predicted proteins | sample Palsa_T0_1_FD_201949 | JGI IMG/M metagenome (GOLD analysis project Ga0302324, IMG submission 201949) | Peat permafrost microbial communities from Stordalen Mire near Abisko, Sweden - Palsa_T0_1 | ecosystem: Environmental > Terrestrial > Soil > Palsa > Peat permafrost | place: Sweden: Abisko... | reverse complement strand
CTCCGCGTTCTTCCACGCGATGCTCGACGGCGGCGTGTACCTGCCTCCGTCGGCGTTCGAGGCATGGTTCGTCTCGGCCGCCCATGACTCGGAGACCCTGGAGCGGGTCGCCGACGCGGTTCCGGCCGCCGCCCGGGCCGCCGCCCAGGCCCTTCGCAGCTGACCTTCCCACGCGTAGTCACCTTCCGTTTCTCCATCCGCTCGCGGACTGCGGCATGTTGCGTCTTCTTCTCGCGAGCTAGGTACCCCAATGTGGGAGACCCGGGCACTGTGCCGCTACAGGCATGGCAAGGAAGTACCAAGCCAGGCAAGGCAACGAAAGTAACCGCAAGTAACCAATTGCTAACATTGGGTTGTCATTGCTTAAGAAATAGGTTCACCGTGGACAGATGGTAGCTACGCCAAGGGCGCTCACTTACGGTGCGGCAGTGCACTTCGGGCGGCAGGTGAAGAAAGAGCGGCTAGCTAAGCACTGGTCGCTAGAGGAACTGTCCAGGCAGACGGGCATCGATATCAGTCACCTGTCGCGCATCGAGAACGGGCGTCGGCCGCCGACGGAGAAGATAGCCGTCGAGATGGACAAGGCGTTCCCGGGCCGAAAGGGCTGGTTCACCGAGTATTACAACGACTCTCTGGTTGGCATCCCTCCGGGACTGAGGAATTGGGCAGAGCACGAGGACAAGGCCGCACGGATCGATGTGTGGTGCCCCGGCGTCGTCCACGGGCCTTTCCAGACCGCGAGGTACGCCGAAGCGCTGCTGCGGACATCGGCCGGGACAACCGAGGAACAGGTGCAGGCCAGGCTGGCCGCGCGTATGGCGCGGCGAGATCGGGTACTGAACCGGGACGGGGGACCTCCGGTGATTACCTACATCGTGGACCAAGTGGCGCTGCTGAGGCAGGTGGGGTCGCCTGAGATCATGGCTGAGCAGATGACCCACCTGCTTGAGCTCGCCGACATGCCGAACATCACGCTCGTGGTAATGCCTCTCGTCGGGCACGGGGCGACGGCGAGCGAACTGATCATCGCGGACCACCGCGCCGCCTACGTCGAGTACATCCAGGGCGGCATGGTCTACATCGAACCGGACCGCGTGGACAGCTATGACCGCACGCTGGCGGCGGTACGAGCGGAGTGCTACCGTGCGTCCGACAGCGCGGCAATCGTACGGAAAGCGAGAGAGCTATGGACTGGCGTAAGTCCACGTACAGCGACGCGAACGGGGGGTCGTGCGTCGAGACGGCCACGGGCCACGGAGTAGTCCTGGTGCGGGACACCACCGACCGGCAGGGCTTCACGATGCAGGTGTCGGCGGGCGCCTGGGCGAGGTTCACGACGTCGCTCCGGGGCGTCTGAGGCGGGTCAGGCCAATCAGCGCCTGGCCGGTCACGTGGCCGCGTTCTCATTTGCCCGGTTATCAAATGAGTGAGGGTCCTCCGGGCAGATGAGCGCGTGGCGGCTGGTCTTTGCCTTGCGCACCTGCTAGCGTCCGGAACAGCTCGGGGTTCACGGTACAGGAAATTTGCGAAGTCTTGGCAGGGCGGCTTATCCACAGGAGCTCATGCGCTCCTGTTTGCGAGCCTTACGCCGGACCAGGGAATGCGCGCTCGGCGTTCCACAGGCGGATGAAGCGGGATGGGGCCGATTTCCACAGTCGGCGCTGGTTTACTCACATAGCGCTCCACAGGCCTGTACCGGTAGGTTCCCCGGGTATCACTTGGCGGAAGCAGTCACTCGCTCGTCGCGACTCGTGCGCGGTCATGTGCCTGCCTGGCCGTCCCCTGAGCGGTGCGCGTCATGGAGGGATTGTGGACATTCGATCTGGTCAGAGGCTTGCCTGGGGCAATAAGCTCGCGAAGGGGTTTAATACATCGGACATACCCTTGGAGTTCTGCCTCTTGCAGGGCGAGATGGCAGAGGCGTTCGACGCCTGGCGCAAGGGCCGGGACAGCCTGGGAGAAGAACTCGCTGATGTAGCCCTGTTTCTCTTCGGGTTGGCCGAGATGACAGGCGTGGACTTGCAGGGTGAGGTAGAGGCGAAGATCGCGCGGAACGCCGCGCGGAGTTACAGCAGACTGCCGAACGGGACTCTCGTCAAGGACCCGGGCAAGTCCGGAGCGGGCCTCGTCGGCAGCGGACCGCCCGCGAGTAACGCTCACTAGGATGTGTCCGCTATGTCGGCGACGAGAACTGGCACGATGCCTTCGAATAGGGTGAACTCTCTCCGGTAGCCAGCCACGATGGCGCCGATGGTGCCTGCATCGGGGACATCGCTGCCATCGCGGGACCTGAGCCTGGTGATGATGCCATCCGGGGGGCCAGTAAGGTGCACTAGGACGCCGCCCCTGCCGACGACAGTCATCGCCAGGCTCACGGCCTCTGCGTGAGTGAGGCGAGACCGGCCATGGAAGAGCGGCCCGTAGACCAGTTCGCTGATGAAGCTGCGGTCGAGGACGATGGGGCCTGGCAGGGCGAGAATGCGCCGGTAGCGTTCGGCGAGGTCGGTGCCGTCAGGGGTGCGGCCGGAATGGATCACCCGGAAGCCGTGCCGCATCCGCAGGATCTCGGCGATGGTCGTCTTGCCAGTCCCGTCGCAGCCGTCAAGCACGACGACCTCATGCGCGGCAAGCTCCGGGATCAGGTTGGAGAACATGGCAAGTCGTCTAGGGCCGCCGTGAACTCGTCCGCCCCTGCAAAGCGGCCAGTCACCGCGTACTGGATCATCAGGTTGCGCCAGTTGGGCTCGCGGCCGTCCGCGAGGGTCTGCCAGGTTCCGGGGTGAGCCGCTAGTACAGGACGCCTCGAAGCCTTGCCAGCGCCTATGATTAGCGCAGCGCCGGGCGGAGCTTCTGGTCCGCGGGCATCGACCACGGCAAGGTGGGCTGTTCTCGCCGCTACCCAGTCGGAGCGTGCGTCGTCGGCTTGGCTGGGGCCTGGCCGGAATCTGCGCGCTGTGTGTACGCGCCACCCTCTGGATTTGAGTTCGTTGGCTATCACAGTCCACATCGGGTCGTTAACGTAAGGCGACGGCTCGATGTAAGCGACATCGTTACCGTGCGAACTCTGATGATCGGGTTCGAGCGGTAGGCGGGCAGGGGATTGGACAGCGCATACCGCTCGGCGGGCGGCTTCAAGGATGGGGTCCATGTTCTGACTGAGAAAGTCGTCGAATCGGTTCCCGCCACCGGAGCTTCGTGGCGGTCCTAGGCGGTGCACTCTGATGACATGAGCGGCGACATGGTCTAGAAGGGGGTCCGGAAAGGTAAAGGCGGGGGCACCCGGTGCTGCGGAGTAAAGCTGAAAGTCGGTGGATATGATCACGACCGGAATGCCCGACGCGGCAGCAAACCCGATCTCCATGCACACCCCGTCGTCCAGGCTAGGACCATGGAGCACAGCGATCATCCCAGTTAGGCCGCGGAGCCGAATGCAGTCGAGTTCGAACAATAGCTGCCCCTTGCAATCAGATACGAGGTTTTCCTCATCGGTGTCGCAGAAGGGGAGGAACACGGCGCCCGCCCCAACCTCACGTGCGAGTTGAGAGGCGATGTTCGCGCCCAGGGCACGGTCATGCGCTGCGAACAGCCGGTGGGCAACGTAATACACGATTTAACTCCCCTTGTCCGTCACTCGGCAGGGTCAATCCGTGATGAGTTATCGCCTCGGCAGCTGCGCTCACCGCCAACTGCAGGGAGTCTTGGTCGTCAAGTCCACGGGCCATGGCAGCGAGGAAGGTTCCGGCGAGAACATCACCTGCGCCGGTGACCTCCGCGACGGGGACCTGCGGAGGCATCACGCGCGCGCACACCTGCCCACGCCTGAGCACCAGAGCGGGCCGAGGTCCGTTAGATACGACGACCTGGCAGAGGTCGCGCAGGTGGACCGCTTGGCGCAAGATGCCGAGTTCTGCGGCGTTCACGAACACGACAGACGCGCGTCCGAGAACTGCCCGCATGGCAGGCATTAGCGCGCGTGCGCTCGCGAGGTTGAAGTCAGCGGTGAACGGCTTCCTGAACGACGCTAGGCGATCAAAGATCAATGGCGCGTCGAGCGGTCGCCTGCAGCACACGTGCCAGGCCGGGCGCGTTGTCAGCACACTGAGGGCGTGGTCAGTGAGTTCTTCGGCAACGCCGAACGAGGCTACGGTGCTAACAAGCTGGCCCTCTGCGTCATAAGTCAGGCGGAAGGCGCAGGACTCACCGGACGACACCTTCACGTCGGACAGGTCCAGAGCAGCAAAACGGGGATCACGGGTGATCCATTGCAGGTCTGTCCCGATGACTGCCGTTGGCGCAGCGCATAGTCCGGCCCGATTGGCTGCCAGGGCGACATGGAGAGCTGCTCCGCCGAGCAGTTCTTTGATGCGGCGATTAGGGTGAGAAACTAGGTCGCGGGAGATGTTGCCGATGACGCCGATGGGCGCCCCCGGCCAGGCGACAGCTAACCCCTCGTACATCGGCAGTCCAGGAAAACGTTGCAAGCGGGGCTGCGCGGGCAGAGCCTAGATCCTGGGCGGTTCAGGTAGAGGCGCTTGAAGTAGATCAAGACTAGGTGCACGAACCATGTCGGGGCGGCGTCCTCGGGGATATGCACCCGGTAGTCGAGCTGATGGACCAGGTTCTTGTACCGATCGGCCATCCCTGTGGCACTGGCCTGGAACAATTCCCGGAGCTGCTCATGTGCCACGGGTCCCGAACTGAGCCGCAGGCCGAGGTACGGGGCGAGCTTGCTGACCATGCCCGAGTCGACTGGGATGATGCCGCAGTGGTATCCCCGCGCGTACAGTGCTGCGCACTGGGCGACCTTGTAGCCAGCGCCGCTGATGCTCGCCGCGAGCAGTTGGATCAAGTCCCGCTCGTCTATCGTGAGCAGGTTCGTGCCCGACTTCTCGGCGCGCGTGAGGAACTCCGCTAGCGAGCGGAGGTAGCCAACGCGGGACACGGACAGCCCCAGGGGGCGGACCAGCCTGGTGACGCCTCTATCGTCCAGCGCCGCCAGCCCGTCCCAGCCCAGCCCGTCCGCCCGCGCGACCACGTCGGCGTAGGTATCGATCATCGCGTACGAGACGCGAGTGCTCCATCCGGCCACGGCCATTCGCACTCGCCAATCGCCCACCGACCTTGGCCACCAGCGGTTATCGTCGTGATTCGCTTCCACGGCAGCGCGAACGTCAGGCTGGCTCGCGGCGCGTGATACGAGCGTGTACACCCGCTCAGCTTGCTCGGTGATGAGGCTGGTCGGCATCTGACCCCTTTCTCAGCGCATGCAGCCCGATTGCCGAGTTCGAGGAAATCACTGGCTTGCCTAGGCGCCGCTGCAACTCGGGAATCAGGCCAAACGTTGGCCACCCGGTGCACGACAGCACGATGGCATTGGCTTCCGCCACGGAAGCACGATTAATGTTACGCAGCAAAGCCATAATCTGTCGGTACGTGATCGACCCGTAACCGTCTTCAAGCCCCAGGCACGCCTGAGCAGTGACAGTGATCCCTTCTGCGGCAAACATCGACGCCTCCGCGTTGGTAACGTCGGCAGGGTAGGGCGTAAGGAGAACTACGGCGGTAGCCGACAGATCGGACAGCACGGTTATGAGGGCACCGAAAGCGCTGACGAGTTGTGGGCCACCAGGCGACACAGGGTGGCTGGCCTGTCCGGCCGCCTCCGGGTACATGAAGGCAGCGGATGTGCATGCCAGGTACGTTCGCGAGAGCGGCAGCGCCGCCAACTGCCCGAGTGCCTCGGGTACGGCACTGAGCAGGCCAGTCAGAAACCGGCCATCTAGCGCAGTGGTGTGCGACGGCGGAACGAGACGTGCATAGTGCCAGATGACGTGGTCGCCGGTCACGCGATGCAGTTCTGCCTCCACGGCCATATTCGCCCACGGAACCAGGAGACCCACATGCTCTGAACCATTACTCCGGCCTTGGTGAGTCATCATGCCGCCAGCGTGTCGGCCCGGCGAATGCCGTAGATGAAGCGGGGCTCATGCCCCGTGATCATGAGTTCGGCGCGCTCGCCTAGCGGCCGGGCCGTGCCGTGCTCGACCACCTGAATGGAGTAGGCGCCCAGTCGCCGGTGCCAGGTTCCGCGCGAGGTAACGAAGAATGAGTGCAGCCCGGGAATCCTCATTCCAGTTGGGTAGACCCGTTGCTTCATCGGCTGGTCGAACACGTACGAGATGTCGGCCTTCCAGGATGGAAAGTGCTCAGCGGACGGAACAGGTCCGCTGAGCAGTCCGTCTGATAGCGGGGTGCCAGGGTAAGCGTGGGCCATCCGGACGTTGATACGGTGACACAGGTAGCCCATGTCAAGGATGCGCACCAGCCAGGAGAGGTTGTCATAGTGCGTGCGATGCGTCTCGCCTGGTAGCCCGTAGACCACATTCAGGCCGGGCAACAGGACGGGCAGCCCCTGCGGCCCGGCGTGCGAGCCCGCCTCGTTGACGTTCGCGACAGCTCGCAAGAGGATTTCCGGTGTGCAGCTCAGCGCGTTCGCTTGGATCACGGCCGGATCGAAGCTCTCGATCCCCATGGGAGCGCAGTTCCCCTCAGTGCAGTATTCGGCGACCAGTCGCGCGATCCTTGCTCCGGCCGGGGACGCGACCGCCAACGGGTCCGCGTTGTCGATATGCAGCACCTCCAAGTCCGGGCACTTTTCCCGTATCTTCTCCAACAGGCCGCCGATTGCATCGCTGTCGCGGTTCAAGTACGAAAAGAAGCATGTCTGCTGGCCCAGCCGGAAGTTCCGCACTCCTCCCGCGTAGAGCAGGGAGATCTCTGAAAGCACGTCAGCCGGGGATCGGAACCGGACATGCGGGCTCTTCACCGGCTCGTTGCAGAACGAGCAAAACCGCCGCCGTGTGCATCCCCGGTACAACTCGATTTCGGCGACAGGCTGCCACCGAAGTTGAGGGATAAGGTCCATATACGAGTCTCGGTCGGCCGCCAACGCGCTATAACTTGCCGCGCTCCTGCTGCCGGAAAGTAGGTTTTCTGACGCGATCGTGTGAGTGTGCACGGCGTCGAACCGCCCAGCCTGCGTCGGCAATCGTGAGGCCAGTGGACCGAGCAGTACGCGCTTGCCCTGGATTAACCCGAGGAGTACGCCGATTTCATCAGGTGATCCGTTGCGCGCCTGGAGGTGCACTGACGGCACGGCGTCGCCCGCGATCACCACAACGACTTCCGCGTCTGCCAGGACCTTGATGGCGTCGTTCCGGTTGACGGTTGCCGAATAAGTGAGCTGGTCGGACAGCGGTGCCCTTGTGAAAGGCTGTCCCTTGTTCCAGCACCAGCGAAGGTCATCGATCGTCACGTAACGCACGTTTACACCGGGGCATGCGCGCCTGAGTGCGTCGAACGCCTGGCGCGCGTAAACCGACAGGTACGGTGGAACGCCGAGGCCGCTGGGCTCGACGGTGTAACAGTCGACGATTGCGGCAAGCCGTGTCAAATGGAAAACCTCCTCAGCCATAGCTGGAGACTTTCTGCACACTGACTGCGGCACTGAACGCAATTAGTCAGCGTGGTTCCCGTATAAAGCATCGGCCAGAATGGCTGATTTGTCACTACCGAAGTCGGTTGCCGGTGTGGCCAGTGACGCCGCACCCCCCTGTTCGCCGGTCATGGGGCTGCCTGCCGGGTAAGTGCGGCTGAGAACGGGATGTCCAGGGCGGTAGGCTGGCGTCGCCATGGCTGAGATCACTGTCGTTCACCTGCTGCGGCACGGTGAAGTGCATAACCCGAATCACGTGCTGTACGGGCGACTGCCCGATTACCACCTGTCGGCGAACGGGCGGATGATGGCCGCCGCGGCGGCCGACTTCTTCGACGGCCGCCCGGTGACAGCCGTCTTCGCGTCCCCGCTTGAGCGGGCACAGGAGACCGCGCAGCCGGTCGCCGACCGGCTCGGCCTGCAGATCACCACCGACGAGCGGCTCATCGAGTCGGGGAACGTGCTCGAGGGCACGTCGGTGACCCTGGCCGGCCTCGCGGTCAACCCGCTGAAGTGGAAGTACCTGTGGAACCCGTTCACGCCGTCCTGGGGCGAGCCCTATAAGCAGGTCGCCGCGCGGGTCTGGCAGGTGGTAGGCCGGGCGCGGGAGACCGTGCGCGGCCAGGAGGCGGTCTGCGTCAGCCATCAGCTGCCGATCTGGGTCACCCGCCTCGCCGCCGAGCAGAAGCGGCTGTGGCACAACCCGAGCACCCGCCAGTGCGAGCTCGGCTCGGTGACCAGCTTCACCTTCGACGGGGACGATCTCACCGGCGTTTCCTACGCCGTGCCGCCCCGCCAACCGGTCGTTGACCCGGATAGGGCACAATAGACCGAGTACTACCCTCTGTAGGAATTCGAGGGGCACGGTCACCTCACACCTCCGGGGGGTAGGAGGTGTCGCTCCCCAGGAGAAAACTGACACCGTAAGGGATAACGCTGGTGTTCAAAGCCAAGCGCCGGACGGTCGTCACCGTGACGGCCGTGGTCGCCGTGCTGCTCGCTGGTGCGCTCGCGGCCACCCTGCTGACCCAAGGTAAGGGCAATGCGAGCGACGACTTCGTCACCAATCAGGCCGGCCAGCGGCCGCTTGCCCCGGACATCACCGCCAAGTCATTGACCGGGGCCGCGATCAGCCTGTCGAGCTACCGGGGGAAGACCCTGGTGCTCAACTTCTGGGGTTCTTGGTGCGCGCCCTGCCGCGCCGAGGCGCCGACGCTCGCCTACCTCTCGAAGGAGCACGGCTCGAAGGGGGTCGCGTTCCTCGGTGACGACGTGGAGGACACCCCGCAGAACGGGCTGGCCTTCGAGCGCAGCTTCGGCATCACGTATCCGAGCTTCAACGACCCCGGGTACTTGGTCGCCCAGGAGTTTTACAAGGTGGCGCCGGTGAATGACACCCCGACCACCATCGTGATCGACAAGACAGGACATATCGTCGGCGAGGTCCTCGGTGAGGTCAGCTTCGGCGAGATGACAACGCTCCTGCAGGACGCGGCGGTGATTCAGTGACGGACGTCCAGACCCCTGACACTCAGGCGGCGGCCCAGGGTGAGCCAGCCCAGGGTGAGCCAGCCCAGGGTGAGCCAGCCCAGGGTGAGCCAGCAGAGCGCGACGCCGCGCGGCAGCAGCTGGCGCCGGACGCCGGCTGGGGGCGCTGGGCGTGGCGCCAGCTCACCTCAATGCGAACGGCGCTCATCCTGCTGTTCCTGCTCGCCCTCGGCGCGATACCCGGGTCGATCCTGCCGCAGCAGGGTGCCGATCCCGCCTCGGTGACGCAGTACTTCGCCTCGCATCCCGCGCTCGCTCCCTGGCTGAACCGCCTCGGCCTGTTCAACGTCTTCGCCTCGCCCTGGTTCGCCGCGATCTACCTGCTGCTGTTCATCTCGCTGGTCGGCTGCGTGGTGCCGCGGACGTTCCGGCTGGTGGGCTCGGCCCGCACGCCCCCGCCGCGGGCGCCGCGGAACCTGGCAAGGCTGCCGCAGTCCTCGTCCTATGCCTCCGCGCTGGAGCCCGCGGCGGCGGTCGAGCACGCGGCGGGCATCCTCGGCAAGCAGCGGTTCCGGCTCCGGCGCCCGGACGCGGGTGGCACCGACTACTGGGTGTCGGCCGAGAAGGGGTACCTCCGCGAGGCGGGCAACCTGCTGTTCCACCTGTCGCTGCTCGGCGTGCTGCTCTCGATCGCGGCCGGCGGCCTCTTCGGCTACAAGGCGGACAAGCTGCTCGTCGAGGGGGGCTCGTTCTCCGACACCGTCAGCGCGCTCGATGAGATCCACCCGGGGCGGCTCGTCTCCGATTCCGACTTCGCGCCGTTCTCGCTCACGCTGAACAAGTTCACCGCCAACTACATCGAGTCCGGAGAATCGATCGGGCAGCCGTCGAACTTCGACGCCAGCGTCACCTACACGGCCTCGCCCGGCGGCCAGGCGAAGACCTACAACATCAGGATCAACGACCCGCTGTCCGTCGACGGGGCGAAGGTCTACCTCATCGGCCACGGGTACGCGCCGGAGTTCAAGGTGACCGGGGCCAACGGCCAGGTGACCTACTCCGAGTCGACGCCGTTCATCCCGGAGAACACCAGCACCTTCGAGTCCGACGGAGTGGTGAAGGCACCGGACTCCTCGCTCGGCTTCGAGGGCGTGTTCGTGCCGACCGCGATCACGGTGGCCGGGACGCTTGAGTCGATCTTCCCCTCCGCCGACAACCCCGAGGTGTCGCTGAACGGCTACTACGGGAACCTCGGCATGAACTCCGGGCAGCCGCAGTCGGTCTACCAGCTTGACACCTCTGACATGACGGAGATCTCCGGCTCGCCGCACCTGCTGCAGCCCGGCCAGACGTGGACCCTGCCCAACGGCAAGGGGTCGGTCACGTTCGTCGGCGTCAAGCAGTGGGCGTCGCTGGCGGTCACCTATGACCCGGGCCAGGTACCCGCCCTCGTCTGCGGCATGCTCGCGCTCGCCGGGCTGCTGGTGTCGTTCTTCGTGCGGCGGCGCCGGGTATTCGTGCGAGCGGTCCCGGCGGCCTCCGGCACCGGCTCGATCGTCACGGTGGGCGGGCTGACCAGGTCCGACGCCAGTGGCGGTTTCGAGGAAGAGTTCGCCGAGCTTGCCGCCGAGATCTCCGAAGCGGAGACATCGCCAGCCCAGTCGAGCACACAGTCGAGCACGCGGCCGTCCGACCCGGACGCCCAGCCATGACGTCTACTCCATCCATGCCAGCCCTCTTCCACACCGGAGCGTGAGGCTCGTGTCCGTCAACCTTGGGTTCGCGTCAGCGAGCAACGACTTCCTGATCGCGGCGCTGTTGATCTACTCGGTCGCGGTGCTCGCCTTCGCCGGTGACTTTGCCTTCGGGCGGCCGCGCCGCGCGGCGGCGGCCAAGGCCGCCGCGCCCGCCGTTGCCCAGCTCGCCACGGTGGGCGGCGGTGCCGGGCCGGATGCCGGCCCCGCCGAGCCGCCCGCGCCGGCCACCCCGGCGGCCCCGGCGGTCGGCGGGATAACGCCGGCCCGCCGGGTCGGGCTGTTCCAGTCGATCAATGAGGCAGG
>Ga0302324_100026624_pt1 | contig 11043 bp, 10 predicted proteins | sample Palsa_T0_1_FD_201949 | JGI IMG/M metagenome (GOLD analysis project Ga0302324, IMG submission 201949) | Peat permafrost microbial communities from Stordalen Mire near Abisko, Sweden - Palsa_T0_1 | ecosystem: Environmental > Terrestrial > Soil > Palsa > Peat permafrost | place: Sweden: Abisko... | reverse complement strand
TGTTCTCATCAATGCGTGAGAACGACTTGCCCACGTGGGTGAAGGCCGCCTGGTGGATGATGAGCTCAGGGCGGGCATTGGCTACGACATGACCCAGGGATGAGGCATCAGTGAGATTGGCCTCCACCACCTCAATGCGGTCGACCACATCGGCCAGACCCTCGGATGCCTTGCTGGAAACCGACGTGGTCATGGCAAAGACGGCGGCATCTTCAGCCACCAGTCGGCGCACCACATGGGAGCCGATGAAGCCTGAGGCCCCGGTCACCAGGACCCGCTTGCCGGCCAGCTTTCCAGCCAGTTCGCTCATCGGCGGTGCCACTGCGATGGGGAGTACCGCATATGCCCTAGCAGCATACGGGCGGGCGGGGCTGTCCTCCGATGATGAAGGCGGGCAGATGGATCAGGTCGGGTCGACTCAGCTCGGGCGTGTCGTACGCTTTTGGCGTGGATCACCTTGGCCGAGAGGGACGACGAGCTGAGCAGGTGCTCGCCGCCCTGGGCAGCCTCTCGACGGTGTGCGACGGCGGCGAGATTAGCGAGCTCGACCACTCCCTTCAGGTGGCGACACGGGCCGAGCGGAGCGGAGCGGACGAAGAAGTGGTCCTGGCGGCCCTGCTTCATGACGTCGGGAAGGTCTTCGGGGATGTCGGCCACGCCGCGATCTCTGCCGAGGTCCTGATGCCACATGTGCGACGTGAATTGGTCGAGGTCGTGCGCCATCATCAAGCATTTACCGCAAGGCACTGGGATCCGTCCCTGGCGGGTGAGAGTGACCCCCGGCGCAGGTTTGAGAGCGAGTCCTGGTACGGGCTGGCCGTCACCTTCGTCGACGACTGGGACATGGAGTCCTTCGACCCCGACTACCCGCACGAGGGGCTCGAACACTTCGCCCCCCTGGTCGAGAGGCTTGTCACCGGGATCTGAAGCGTGGGGTTGGGCGCCGGTGATCAAAACGAGGGGGAAGTTCAGATGACGAAGATGCGGTTCTCAATTGAACCCTGCCAGTGTCCGAGGGCTCGGGCGGCGTCGAGCGCCGGGATCTGGTAGCAGAGCCGGAAGAAGCTGGCCTTGCGAATGGAAGGGCGCTGCCACCAGATGTACGGCAGGGCGAGGAGGAGGGCCGGACGAAAGCGCAAGGCACCCAGCACGCCAACAATGCCGATCAGAAAGGCCAGGTCCTCCCGCCGCACGGCCCACGGTCGCCAGAATCCTTCGTTTCGAAAGCCCGGGTGCTCGGCCGCCAGCCTGATGTTGTTGCGTTCCAAGAGACCGTTCTTCATGTACCAGCGCCACCCACGGGGCTCGACGGGGTGGACAACGATGACATCTTCTGCGAAGGCCCTCTCCCAGCCGGCTTCAAGCACCCGCCAACCGGCCGCCGTGTCCTCGCCCCACCACCCGAGGTTCTCATCGAACCCGCCGGTCTCTTCAAACACCTCACGGCGGTAGAAGATATTGCAGGCCTCGAACTGCGCCGTGGGCTTGTCGATGATCCGGAAGACGTACCAATTGGGCGGCCCGTACCGGCAGTTCGGACCGAGATACTCCTCGGGCGGTGCTTTGGTCTGACCCTGCAGGACCCCCACCTTCGGCATGGCGAGCATGGCTGCCAGACCTGTCTCGAGCCAGGTGGGTTCGGGGGTGCAGTCATCATCGAGGAAGGCCAGAAGCGGTGCGGTGGCACTGCGCCACCCGAGATTGCGCGCCGCGGCGGGTCCTCTATTCACGGGTGTGCGGACGACGCGTAGGCGGAACGGCAGTGTGGTGGCCAACTTCTCGACGACCTCAGAGGTGTTATCGGTCGAGCAATTGTCGACCACCACCACCTCGAAGCGTTTCTGGTCCAACGTCTGGTTGGCCACATCGTCGAGCAGCGCCGGCAGTCGGTCCGCCCGCTGGTAGGTGGGGATGATGATGGAGATCTCCGGGACCGGCACCTTGGGAGTGCGCTTCCTCGTCGGCGCGGCCTTGGCCGTGTCCGCACCCACGGCCTTGGTCGGGGTCATGGCCGGTCATCGTAGCGTTGGTCCCCAATGCCATAGCGTAAGGAGCCATGAAACTGGCCGTGACCCACCCGTACTCCTGGCCCGAAGTGCGACGCGGGGCTGAGCGGATCATTGTCGAGACGGCCCGGTGCATCGCCAAGCGGGGCCACAAGGTCACCATCTTCACGGCGGGCGATACCGGCGGGAGGACCCACGAAGATGGGGTGACCACCGTCAAGTTCCGCCGCCGCTACGAGGACGCCCCCCAACACGAGCGGTGGTTCGGCAAGCGGATTGTGCCCCACCTCATTCTCGGCCGCTTCGATGCCGTCCACTCGATGATGGCCTACGACGCCCTGGCGTCGGTCCGCACCCGCCGGATTGCCGGTCACCGGGTGATCTACGAAGAGTTGGGCAACCCCTACAAGGATTTCTGGGACACCATCGGTGACGGACAGGTGCGTTCCCAGCTGGTGCACGACGTCGACGTCTACGGCTGCATGTCCAACTACACCCTCAGCGTGTTGCAGAGCGAGTGGGGCAGGACGGGCGATCTCATTCCGGGCGGGGTCCGGCTGGACGAGTTCGAGCCGGCCGCCGTCCGCGAGACCAAACCCACCATCCTGTTCTCCGGCGCCCTGGCCGAGCCTCGCAAGGGATTGCCCGATCTTCTGGCTGCGGCCGAGCTCCTCATGGATGAGCGACCCGATCTGCAGCTGTGGCTCAGCGGTCCGGGGAACGTCGATGCCATGCTGGCCGATGCCACCCCCCGAGTGCGGGCCGCGGTGACGATCCTCCCGTTGGGCGACCCCACTGGTCTCTCCGCCCGCTACGCCACCACGTGGGTCTCGGCCCTGCCGTCAATCGGCGACTCCTTCGGCATGGTGCTCATTGAATCGCTGGCCTCTGGCACCCCGATTGTGGTGGCCGACGACGGGGCGCCGCCCCAACTGGTCACCGACGCCACTGGAGCCATCGCCCATGCGGGTGACCCGGCCTCGTTGGCCCGGGCCCTTGAGGTGGGGTTCGGCCTGTCGCAGAAGCCGGCCACATCGGTGGCCTGCCGGGAGTTCGCCCGCCAGTTCGACTGGGACGAGTCGATGGGGCCGCTCCTTGAAAAGTTGTACTGGGGACCGCGGTGACGGAGCCCAAAGCGACAAAGGCAGTAGCGAAGTCGACGAAAGCAGTGACGAAGGCAGCAGCCAAGGCGACGAAGGCAGCAGCCAAGGCGACGAAGAAGTCGGCGCCGGTGGTGGTGTCCCCTCCGGCCCCGCCGGCCCCGTCGGCACCGTCGGCACCGTCGGCACCGGAGATCGCACTGGTCATCCCGACCTATCAGAACGCCGGGTTAATCCGGACAATTGTCGAAGGACTCTCCGAGCAGACATTGGGCAGCGAGCGGTACGAGGTCATTGTGGTGGACGACTGCTCCACAGACAGCACTGTGGCGGAGCTCCAAGAGTTGAGCCGCACACTCCCCTACCGCCTCAGTGTGCTGCAGACGCCGGTCAACCGGGGGCCGGCGGCCGCCCGCAATATCGGTTGGCAGAACACGGAGGCTCCATTTGTCGCCTTCATAGATGACGACTGCACCCCGTCGCCGCACTATCTCGAAGAGGGACTGCTCGCATTCCACGAGCAGACCGGGGCGGGTGTGATTCAGGGGCGGACCCATACGCCGGGTGAGGTGAGCGTGCGGGGGCTGACCGATTGGTGGCTCTGGCGGGTGGTTGAGGGCCCGACCGCGTTCTTCGAGGGATGCAACCTCTTTTTCCGTCGCCATCTTCTCGAACTCACCGGAGGCTTCGACGAGGAGATCCGCTACTACGGCGAGGACACCGCGGCCGGCTGGAAGGTGCTCGAAGCCGGGTTCGGCCAGGGGTTCGCCCCCAAGGCATCGGTGAGCCATCCCGTGGAGCAGCGGGGTTTCCGCTGGTTCGTCCGCAACGGGTATCTCGAAAGCCGGGTGGTGGCCTGCGCAGCCAAACATCCGGGATTCCGCCAGGCTGCCTTCTGGCGACCTTGGGCCTTCCGCAAGGAAGAGCCGGCACTCGTGGTCGCTGTATTTGGCCTGCTGGTGGCCCGGCGCTTCCGGCCTGCTCTGTTGCTTGCGCTCCCCTATCTGTGGTGGCGACGACCGTCGGTGCGCCACCTCAATTTCTTCCGCCTGTGCCTGCAGGTTCCGGCCGTCGATGCCGCCCGGCTGGCGGGGCACCTGCGTGGCTCGATGGAAAACCGCGTGTTCGTGCTGTAGTGGTCCGACACTGAGAAAACCAACATGACGCCGTCGATTCTCCGGCACAATCCCGACAAAGACGAGCGCATTGCCTGGGTCACGCTGTTCACCCTGCAACACCCCAGGGAAACCGAGTGAATTTTGTTCACGTCGCGCCGTGAGCGACGCTCAGTAGTCGCTAGGTGTTGGGCGGGGGCACGTAGGAGGTCGCCGGCTGGCGGACCATCGTCTTGTGCACCGGGAGGATGGTCTGGAGCTCGTTGATCTCGGCCAGGGTCCCTTGCCGGGCCCGCCCGCGCAAAATTTTGCGGCGTAGCTTGGCCCGGTCCAGCATGGTGGTGACCCCGACCGTGTTGACCATGGCCCAGCGGCGCACGGCGGCGTTGCCGTGGCGGAGGCGGTACCAGTCGTAGGTGGCTTCCCACCAGCGCTGGTTGCGGCCCTGGCCCCAGGCCTGCTTGCCGGCGGCGTTGCCCACGTGCAGCACTTTGGAGTCGGGCTCCAGGCGGATGCGCCAGCCGGCCTGGTGGAGGCGCCAACACGTATCCATGTCCTCGACATACATGAACCAGCGCTCCGAGTACGGCGTCTGGCCGTCCAGCGCACTGACCCGCAGGGCGTGCACCGCGCCGATGGCCCAGTCAATGTCCGTGGCCTCGTTGTGCGCGACGCGGCCTTCCAGCCACCACCGGCGGGCCAGCCGGCCGCGCTGGAGCGATACCGGCACGGTGCAGATGATGGCGGTGATGACCGACGATGGGAAGCGGTAGACCGAATGCTGCAACGTCCCATCCGGGTTGGTCAGCTGCGGTACGACCAGGCCCACCGTCGGGTCGGCCATCAGGTGCTCCACCAGCCGGGTGAGCGAACGCGGCGGTGGCACCGTGTCGGGATTCAGCGCGATGAGCACCTCGGGCGTCCACCCCTCGCGGACGTACAGCAGCGCTTGATTCATGCCGCGGGCGTACCCGGTGTTGACCGCACTGTCGATCACCGTGACACCCGGGTGTCGGCGGGCCACGGCGACACTGTCGTCGGCCGAGCTGTTGTCCATCACCACCACGTCGAAGTCCAGGCCGGCCGCCGCCTCGGGCAGGGCCGCCAGGCACGCGTCGAGCAATTCGGCGGTGTTCCACGAAACGATGCCGATGCGGACCGGGGTCATTTCGGGAGTCACTTCGGGTTCGCTTCGACCACAGTCGATCGGCTCAGGGAGCGAAGTGGTCCCACCAACAGACGCGTGCCCACGCCGCGCAAGCCTTTGTCGCCCCAGCCGATGGGCCGGCGGGCCCGGATGGTGAAGGCCGGGACCACCAGGTCTTCGAAGCGGGGCCAGTCGTACTGGCGTACCTCACCTTCCAGCGTGACGTACTCGGCGGGCGGACGGTGCCAGCCGCGCCACCAATTCCACACCTTGGGCACGGCTTGGGAGGCTTTGGTGCTGAACCGCACCACGAAGATGGCTCGGCCCTGGCGCCGGCACACCCGGGCCAGCTCCTGCGTCACGGCAGTGTCGTCGGCCACCCGGGTCAAGGTGCCGAGGCAGGTGACGGCGGCGAAGGCGTCTGAACGGAACGGCAGGTGATCCGGCTCGGCCACCACGCTGTGCACCGCCACGCCCACCTTGTGGGCGCCGTGCTGCATGACCTCGACGTCACGCAGGCTGGCGCCGATCGACACCACCTCGGTGCCCGGCAGGCCGGCCAGGGCGGAGGCCGACTCACCGTTGGCGGCGAACACGGTGCCGTGCACCCCGGCCAGTGCGGCGCGCACCTTGCGCCGGGCCCGCGGTGGCATGCCGAAGCGAACGGGTTGGGGCACCGGTTCATGCTCTCCCGACGGGTGGGGGGTGACCACCAGACTGTCCAGTCGGCCCTCGGCTGCCGCCACATGGCATTCGTCGTAAGCATTGGTCGTCCAGGCCAGGTCGAACTGATCGGCCGTCGTCCACCCGTTCTGGCGCACGCGGTGGCGCAGGCCGGCATTGGTGGCCAGGCGGTTCACGGCCAGGGCCAGCTCCTCCTCGTCGCCCGGAGCGAAGAGGAGGCAATTCGAACGGTCGATGAGGAACTCCCCTGACCCGCCGACGCCGGTGGCCACCACCGGTGTGCCGCAGGCCATGGCCTCAATTGGGACCATGCCGAACGGTTCGGACCACTCGCTCGGGAAGATGAAGCAGTCGTGCGCACTGTAGGCCTCGGCCAGCGCCGCTCTGGGAATCTCCTCAATGTGCACGCGATCGGCAATGCCGAGTTCGGCCGCCAGCACTTCGAGTCGGGCCCGCTCGGCATCTTCGCCGCGTCCGAGGAGTGACAGGGAGGCTTGCGGAGGGAGCAGGGCCAGGGCGCGCAGGAGGGTGTCGGTGCCCTTCCGCGTATCGAGCCGGCCCGTGTACAGCAGCTTCCAGTTCCAGGGCACCTCGGCGCTGGGTTGGGCGGGCGGGAAGCCGGACCGGTTGATGCCGGGGTAGATCACCGGGGCGATCGGGTATTCCCAGGCCGAAGCCGCCCGTGATGTCCGCTTGGTGAACTCGGAGAGGAAGCAGAAGCAGCCGCTGTGCCCGAGGTCGCCGACGACCGACGGAATCCCGGTGACCGTCTGGAAGACCCGGCCGGCCGCCCGGTGGAAGGGGCTGCGGTACCAACGCCTGCTCCACGGCTCAAGGGCCATGCCGTAGACGAGCCAGTCGTCACAGACGGCATAAACCATGGGAAACCCGCGTTGCGCCACCTTGGTGAGGAGGTTGAGCGAGAGCGCGCCCATGTGCCAGACCGACACCACGTCGGGCTTGAACCGGTCCAAGGCCTCGTCGAGCAGCCGCTGATTGGCCCGCTCGGTGCGGAGCTGCCCGCGGAAGCCGGGGTCGTGCGGCAGCCCGTCGCGCCAGTACATTTGCAGCCGGCGATGCACAGGATACGGGGCGTCCTCCGTCACGGCGACGCCGGGTCGCAGTTCGTTGCAACACAGGACTTCGACCTCATGGCCCCGGGCCGCCAGCGCCGTCATCACGTCATCGCACAGGGCCTCATACCCTCCGAAGTGGTGCGGTGGATACCAACTCGTCAGTGTCAGGATCCGGGCCATGAGTGGTTCATTGCCAAGTCGCGGCACGGCTACGCTACACGACCGTGCGCATGCCACCGCCGTGTACAGCGCTGATGACGCGTGCCGCGTCCGGGTGATCTGAGCCTTGGCCAAGCACTACAAACAGTCACTGGCTGATCGGCTGACCACCAGGGAACGGTTCTTGTGGTTCATCCCGCCGGGCATCTTCCTCCTGGCCGGCATTCTGGGTGAGAAGACCTCGCTCGAGGTGGCCGGAGGCTGCGTGGCGCTCCTTCTCCTCGGCTACTTCGTGAACCGGCCGGGCATCGCGCTGATCACACTGATCATCTTCCTCCCCCTCGAAACGGTGGGTTTCTCCCTCCTCTACCGGATCGGCGTGCCCGGGCCGTTGCTCCGCGGCTTGAGTGAGATGAAGGAACTCATTGTGGTGGCCATTGTGCTGGCCGGGCTCCGGGTCATCCGTGACACGGGCCGCAAGCTGGACCGGATCGACGTGGCCCTGCTGACCTACGTCGGGGTGGTCGTCTTGTACCTCATCATCCCCCACTTGTTCTCCGCCAATGCCCCGACATTGTTGAACCAGCGCCTGGTGGGTTTCCGCAGTGACGCCTTCTACCCGCTCATCTTCTTCGGGTGCCGGCACGCTCCGCTGGGGACCCATTACAAAGAACGGTTCATGCAGGTGATCCTGTACCTGGGCGGCGGCATCGCCCTCCTCGGGCTCTACCAGAAGGTGGCGGCGCGCTCGTGGCAGAACTTCATCTTCCACACGGCCCGGGTCCAGATCTACGAGGTCCGCGTGCTGAACAGCCTGCCGAGCGCCGTGGAGAAGAACCTGGGCTACGTCACCAGCCTCAGCCCGCTGCGGATCGGCTCGGTCTTTCTCGGGCCATTCGCCCTGGGGGACTACACCATCATTGTGGCCACCCTGGCCGCCCTGCGCATCAGGCAGAACCACCGTGAGTGGCTGCCGTACGCCGTCCTCGCCGTCTCACTGGCCGCCAACTTCTTCACCGGGTCGCGCTCGGACGGCCTGGCGCTCATTGTGGTCCTCGTCCTGGTCGCCGTGCCCAACGCCAAGACGCCAGTGGAAGGCCGCCTGCGGCTCATCGCCGGGATCGTGCTGGCCGCCGTGCTGATTGTGCCCGCCCTGGCCGGAACCAGGGACGTCGGCGCTCACGGTGGAGGCAAGTCGGCCAGCGGGCACCTCAGCGAGATTCAAGACGGGTTGCACCTGATCGAGACCGTGCCGTTCGGGCTCGGTCTGGGGGATCAACCGGGCGACTCCATCCGCTTCGCCAACGAGCAGAAGGTGATCTACGGCGGTGACATTTCGGACAACTCCATCACCCAGGTGGGCGATGAGCTCGGAGTGCAGGCTCTCCTGCCGTGGTTGCTGATGGTGGCGTTCATCTTCCTGGCCCTCAAACGCCGGGCCAGCAGCGGAGACTTCTTCGCCACCGTCATGGGACTCTCACTGCTCGGTGTGATGATCGCGGCGCAATACCATCAGGCCTTCTTGGACTATCCACTGCCCTGGACGCTGTGGGGCGGGGCCGGATTGGCGCTCTCCGCCACTCAGAGGCCAGATTATGAGGATTCGGAATATCCAATGACATCGGCAATGGCAGCGCCCAGTGTACGGTGACCGGCTGAGAGATCATGGAACTTCGACGATATTTACGCCTTCTACGCCAACGTCTCACCCTGATCATTGTCGCTGTAATTGTGGGCGGATCGGTGGGCTTCCTCACCACTTCGCGGGTACCGGTCTTCACGGCATCGGCCACTATTTACGTGGGGAACATCAATGTGACACAGAGCCCGCAGGATCTGAATCTGCAGGCCGGACTGAACTACATCACCAACACCTACGCCCAGATGATCCCCAGTCCGGTCATCGCGCAGAAGGCGATTGACGAGACCAAGGTGCACCGCTTCGCCGGTGAGGTGTCGAAGTCGACCACCGCGGGGGGCGACCCCGGGTCCAACCGGATCACCGTCTCGGTCATCGACTCGAGTGCTGATAACGCCATCAACCTGGCCAACGGCATCAGCAAGGCCTTCGTCGCCCAGATCAAGAAGTATCAGCCCACAACCCAGGGGGGGCAGGGTGTCACCCCCAACGAGCCGGCCTACGTGTTCCAGGACGCCACCATGGCCACTGCGGCCTCATCGGGCCTCATCCGCAAGGTGCTGCTCTTCTCACTCTTCGGACTGGTTATCTCCATCTTCGTGATCCTGGTCCTGGACTATCTCGACATCACCATCAAGAGTCCCGAGGAACTCGAACGGCGGGTGGGCCTGCCCGTGCTCGGCATCATCCCCCTCTTCATGACCCTCCCGCTCTCCGCCAGCCCGCAACAGACCAACGTGGGAGACAGGTAATGGCCCGAGGTTTCCCTCGGCGACGCCGTGGCGCGGTGGCGTCGCTCAAGGACGAGCGGAACTCCTTCGAGGAGTCCCTGCGCATCCTGCGCTCCAATTTGGAAGTGGCCCTCTTCGATCTCGAAAGGCCGACGGTCATCTTCACCAGCCCGAGCCCCAACGAGGGCAAGACGGTCACCTGTTCCAACCTGGCCATGTCCTTCGCCGCCGCCGGCAAGCGGGTGGTGCTGGTCGACCTGGACCTGCGCCATCCCAACGCCCACAAGTTGATCGGCGCCCACAACGAGTACGGGGTGTCCGAAGTCCTGCTGGGCAAGCGCAGTTTGGAAGATTCCATTCAGTACATCGGGCTGCCGACGCCACGGGGCCAGAGCGAGTGGGGCCTGTACTTCCTCGGTACCGGGAACCCGGTGGCCAACCCGACCGAGCTGCTGGGCAGTGGACGGACCAACCAGTTGCTGGAGGGTCTGGCCCGCCAGGCCGACCTCGTGCTGCTGGACACCCCGCCCATCCTGCCGGTGGCCGACACGTTGGTCATCGGCCGCATGGCAGCCGGGGCGGTCATCGTCACCGAATCACGCAACACGGCCATCGACGCCGTGAACAAGTCCAAGGACCTCCTGACCCGCAACCAGACCCGGCTGCTGGGCGTGGTCCTCAACAAGTTCCAACGCCGCGACGCCGTCGGCTCCTTCGGCTACGGGTACGGCTACGGGTACGGCACCGTCCCCGACGACTACGTCATGCCCGAACCAAGCGTCCCGGCGGACTGAGCTCCGTCGCCCCATGGTCACGACCCCGGGCCACCACGAAGTTGACTGAGCGGGATCGCCTCTCGACCTCCGTTGTGCTCGACGCCCAGTCGCTTTCCTCCGCGGCATCGGCCAGCGGCATCGGCAGCTACACCCGCCACCTGGTCGGCGAGCTGGCGGCGCGTGACGATGTCGACCTGCTGGCCCTGTGCGACCGCCAGGTTCCCCTCCCCCAAGGCGTCGACCGCATCGGCATGCGTCGCCTGGCCCACCGGGCCCGGGCCGAGGTCATTGAACATGCCATTCGCCTGCCGCTGGAACTCAGGCGGGCGCGGCCTGCTGGCGCGGTGTTCCACAACCCTGCCTTCCACGCGCCGGCAGGAGTGCCGGGACCTTGGGTACAGACCCTGCACGACGTGGTCCCTCTGGTCTTCGAAGCTCCCGACCAGAAGGTGTTGCGGGCCCGTTGGAAGCGCTTCGGGCCGCGCTATCGACGAGCGGATGCGGTCATCGCCATATCGCAGCACGCGGCCGACGAAGGCGTGCGCTTGCTCGGCCTGGACCCGTCTCGGGTCCATGTGGCGTGGCACGGCATCGACCCCAGTTTTCGGCC
>Ga0302324_100026623_pt1 | contig 11043 bp, 11 predicted proteins | sample Palsa_T0_1_FD_201949 | JGI IMG/M metagenome (GOLD analysis project Ga0302324, IMG submission 201949) | Peat permafrost microbial communities from Stordalen Mire near Abisko, Sweden - Palsa_T0_1 | ecosystem: Environmental > Terrestrial > Soil > Palsa > Peat permafrost | place: Sweden: Abisko... | reverse complement strand
TGCCGGCGCAGCGATCTTGTCGGCCCAAACGCGATGGCCTCGATTTCGAGGACCAACTAACATGAGGCGGCAGCGCCGCCATACCGTTGGCTGTCCGATTGCGGACAGCTGTGACAGTATAATCCCCAGAGCGCTGTAGAAACAATATGTTACGGTGAGATTGCGATGACGCGAGCCCTGGGTGAGGCGGAGCGGCAGGGCGTACGCCACATCGAGATTGGCGAAGACGAGGCCGGGCGGCGTCTGGACCAGTTCCTGATGAGGCTCTTCGGCACTGTCCCGCGCAGCCGCGTGTACCGTCTGGTGCGCAAGGGCGAGGTGCGCGTCAACGGTCGCCGCGCCGACCCGGCGTTGCGTCTGGCGTTGCACGACAAAGTGCGCGTGCCGCCAGTGCGCCTTCAGGCGAAAGGGGCGCCCGCGACAGTTCCGCACGCACTCCTTGAGCAGCTGCGCCGCGCGATCATTGTCGAAGACAAACGACTGCTCGTAATCGACAAACCCTCCGGCATTGCCGTGCACGGCGGTAGCGGTTTGAGTTTCGGAGTGATCGAGGCGCTGCGCGCGCTGCGGCCGCAGGAGTCGCTCGAGCTCGTGCACCGCCTCGACCGCGACACGAGCGGTTGCCTGCTCATCGCGCGGCAGAGAAGTGCGCTGCGCACGCTGCATGCGCTATTGCGCGAGGGGTTATTTGAGAAGCGTTATCTTGCGCTCCTCAAGGGGCACTGGCCGCACGGGCGCACGCGCATCGAGGTGCCCTTGAGGACGGACATCCGCGTCAGCGGCGAGCGCACCGTGCGGGCGCATCCGAGCGGTAAAGCCGCGCTCTCGGAGTTTCGTCCCGTGGAGTTCTTCGGCAAACGCGCAACGCTCATGGAAGTGCTGCTGCATACCGGCCGCACCCACCAGATTCGCGTACACGCCGCGCACGCCGGCCATGTCGTCGCGGGCGATGAAAAGTATGGCGATGCGGATTTTAATCGCGAGCTCGCCGCCATCGGTCTCAAACGCATGTTCCTGCACGCGCACAGCGTGAGCTTCGAATGGCCCGAGGGCGGAGCGTTCAGCGCCAGCGCGCCGCTGCCGGCGGATCTTGCGGGGGTGCTCGAGAAGCTGGCCTCCAAAGGAGCGGCGCGCCATCAGGGCACGGCGTAGCCGCAGCGACGCAGCGCGAGCGCGATCCAGATGAGCGGCAGGCCGATGAGCGCTGACGGGTCGCTCATGTCGATGCGCTCGATGAGCGCGATGCCCAAGGATTCGACCTTGAAGCTGCCGGCGCAGTCAAAGGGCTGCTCGCGCTCGACGTAGCGAGCGATCTCCTCGCTCGACAACACCCGAAACACAACGTGCGTCGTGTCGAGATGCACCTCATGCACGCCCGCGCTCGTGCCAATAATCGCGCAGGCGGTAAAGAAGTTGGCCGCCTTGCCGCTCAAGGCCGTCAACTGATCACGTGCGCCTGCCGCGTGGCCGCTCTTGTGCAGCACCCGCGCACCTGATGAGGCCACCTGATCGGAACCGATGACGATCGCTTCGGGGTACTGCTGCGCGATGCTCTGTGCCTTGGCGAGGGCGAGGCGCAGCGCGCGCTCGGCCGGGCCCTCATTCGCAAGGTCGGCTTCGCTCACCGCGGGCGCGACGACATCAAAGCGCACGCCCAGGCGCGTCAGGAGCGCGCGCCGATAGACGGATGTCGAGGCCAGGACCAAAGGGCGCATAGGCGGGAATCAATGACCAGAAACAAGGGCTTAGCTGCGCCCCGCTTTGACTTGGGCAGGGTCGCTACCTATTATACGCGGCCCATGTCGGAGCCTTGGTCGCAGCCGATGGATGTCGGCGCACTGGCCGACGCACAAGCCGACTTTGAGCTTGCGATTCCGCTTGCCGAGCTCTCCCGGGTGCGACCGCTAGTGGGTACGCTCTCGGGCGCGCTTCACGGGCATGTGCATTTTGAGCGCGAGGGAGAGATTGCGGTGGCGGCACTGGAGCTTGCGGGCACAGTGCAGTTGACATGTCAGCGCTGCCTGCGCCTCATGCCTTGGAAGATTGACGGTCGTGCGCGCGTTGCACTGATTGCGCACGATTCGCAAGCGAGTAGCGTGCCGGAGCAGCTCGAGCCGATGCTGGCTCCCGGTGGCAAGACGAGTTTGCGCGACTTGTTTGAAGAGGAGCTTTTGCTGGCGCTGCCCATCGTGGCGCTGCACACCGATGAGCGCGCGTGCGCGCCGGCGGCATCGCAGGAGGAGGACAGCGCCGTTCACAGACCGTTTGAACGGCTGGCTGAGCTGTTGAAACGCACTACAGAAGCGAGCGTTGCTCGCGAGGACACAAGCCATGGCCGTACAAAAAAGTCGTAAGACCCCATCCAAGCGAGGCATGCATCGCTCGCACGATGCGCTCGTCAAACCGACGCTGTCGGTGGACCCGCAAACCGGCGAGACGCACCGCCGCCACTGCATCACGCCCGACGGTTTCTATCGCGGCAAGCGCATCATCGAGACGCGCAACGCGGACGAAGAAAAGAAGTAACTTAAAGTCTTGGGTTGCCGGTCGGTGCGGGAGCTGGCGGTGCAGATTTGCGCGATTCGCGCTGCAGGTTGGGCCGCCTTGATTGCGCCGTTGTCAGAGAGGTGAGGGCCTGATGTATTCGCGCATTGCGGGAACCGGCTCGTACCTGCCCGAGAAAATTCTCACCAACTTTGATTTCGAGCGGATGATGGACACCACCGATGCGTGGATTCGCGACCGCACCGGAATCGAGCGGCGACACATCGCCGCCGAGGGGCAAACGACCGTTGACCTGGGCGAGCAGGCGGCGCGGCGTGCCATCGAAGCTGCCGGTGTGCGTCCCACGGACATCGACTTCATCGCCTTCGGCACGACGACGCCGGATCTGGTGTTTCCCAATTGCGGCGTGCTGCTGCAGGAGCGGCTCGGTTGCCGCGGCGGCGCGGCGTTCAGCGTCGAGACCGCATGCGCGGGCTTTGTATATGCGCTGGCGATCGCCGACAAATTCGTGAAGGCGGGCGAGGCGCGCTGTGCGCTCGTGGTAGGCGCGGAGACGCTCTCGCGCATCACCAACTGGAGCGATCGCTCCACCGCCGTCATTTTTGCAGATGGCGCGGGTGCGGTGGTGCTGCAGCCAGACTCCAAGCCCGGGATTCTTTCCACACATTTGCACGCCGATGGGGCTTTTAAAGACATGCTCTATTGCGCCACTGGCGTATCCAAGGGATTTGGCGATGCGAAGCCCTACATGGTGATCACCATGGTAGGGAGCGAAGTGTTTAAGATCGCCGTCGTGAATCTCGGCAAGGCCGTCGAAGAGGCACTACAGGCGCAGGGGCTCGACAAATCGCAGCTCGACTGGCTCGTGCCGCACCAGGCCAATATCCGCATCATTCAGGCGACCGCGCGGCGGCTGGGCATCCCGATCGAGCGGATCATCGTCACCGTGCAGGATCACGGCAACACCTCCGCCGCCTCGGTGCCGCTGGCACTGGATGTCGGGGTTCGCGACGGACGCATCAAACGCGGCGAGCTGCTGCTCCTTGAGGCGTTTGGCGGGGGATTTACCTGGGGCTCGGCGCTGGTGCGCTATTGATGGTGCGCGCGCGGCGCGGGCGCGCCAGAACAAAAATAGAGAACGCCGCGCGCGTGCGCGCGGCGTTCTCAGCATAGCTTCGAGTCGCTCTCTACTTCGAAACCGATCGCTTGAACATGCGATCGATCTTCTCGTTCGTAGCATCGCAGCAGGACTGGCTCGCTTGCGCGGCAGCCAACGCCTGATTCGCCGTGCTCTGCGCACCGCTGGCGGCCTGGCTCGCCGACTGCGCGGCGCTGTTGGCCTGATCTGCTGATTGCTTCGCGGCAGACACGTCAGACTGCAGCTTGCCGACCTGCGACTTGAGGTCCGCGACTTCCGCTTGGAGGGGCTTAAGATCCGTACAGCCTACAAGCCCAACCACGACTGCTGCGGCAGCCACCTTCAAAACGATCGCGCTCTTCATACACGTCCCCTTATGGGTGATTGATTGGTGAGATCCCTAAAACTAGGAAAATAAATGCGACTTGGGCTCGCCGGTTCCCCTGCAGCCTTTTCGCAGCGGCGCAACTGAACCAAATCCACAACAGGATTGCAACTGCAAAGATTGTGTTGTCGTCGCCGCACGACAGCAAATCCCGCATGAGGTCTGCCACCGCGATTCTTACTCAGGGTGTTTGCGCACTGCGAAACCGGGGCTCTGATGCGCATGAGCAACGCCCCGGGGAACCCTTCCCGGGGAGCTTGCCGCAGAACATAATCTGGATATAATCACAGTAGCTGTACACACGAACAGGAGCGGTCCATGTCCGATCTGACGCCTCGGCAGACGCAGATTCTGCGGCTCGTCCAAAGATCCATCGCTGCCAACGGCATGCCCCCGACGCGCGCCGAGATCGCGCGGGAGCTCGGATTTCGCTCCGCCAACGCCGCAGAGGAGCATCTGCGCGCCCTCGCGCGTAAGGGCGTGATATCACTCGTACCGGGCACATCGCGCGGCATCCAGCTCAAGGACACCATGCGCGAGCAGCTCGGCCTGCCGCTCGTGGGGCGCGTCGCCGCCGGCGCTCCGATCCTTGCCGAGGAGCACATCGAAGCGCGCTACCAGATCGATCCGTCGCTATTCCAGCCCCAGGCGGACTACCTCCTGAAGGTGGTCGGCATGAGTATGAAGAACGTGGGCATCTTCGATGGCGATCTGGTTGCCGTGCATCGCACCAGCGAGGTGCGCAGCCGCCAGATCGTCGTGGCGCGCCTCGAGAACGAGGTCACGGTTAAGCGTTATCGGCAAGATGGGTCGGTGGTGTGGCTGATGCCCGAGAACGCCGAGTTCGAGCCGATCCGGGTGGACTTGAAGCACGAGCCGCTTTTGATTGAGGGCGTGGTGGTCGGCGTGGTACGCCGCAGCTCGTCACTCGGGTAAGCGCGGGCGTTTTTTCTTCCGCGACCCGGTGTCATCGCCGATGTCGAAATCCTCGACGTCGAGGGTGAGCTCGGCGGTCTGCTTGGCTTCACGCAGCCTTTCAAGCCGCCGCCACGCCGGATCGCCGAGCTTCTGTCCACGGCGCTTTGCAAGGTCCAGGTCCTTCGTGACCTGGTCCAGATCAACATCCTCGGCGCCCAACACCGGCTCGGTGGGCTCTTCGTCCTCAAATTCGTCGGACTCGGGCTTCTCGCTCATAACTGCGAAAGTTTCTTTCTAGCCTGGAGGATGCGATGGCGCGAAAGTAATTCGATTCGCCGCAACGTGCAACGTCAGATCTAATGAATTAGCTGATTCATCTCGAAGATCGGCAGGAGCATTGCAAAAACAATGCCCATGACGAAGAGTCCCATCACAACAATGAGTAGCGGCCCCAAGAGACCCACGAGCGCGGTCAGCAGGCCGTCGAGCTCGCGGTCCTGGCTCTGCGCGGCGCGGTCAAGCATGTCCTCGAGCTTGCCGCTCGACTCGCCGCTCGAGATGAGATGAATCGTCATCGGCGGAAAGAGGCGGCTCGCGGCGAGCGAGCGGCCGATCGGCGCACCCTCGCGCACGCGTTGCGCAGCCTCAATCACCGCATCGCGCATGGGCAGGTTCGTCACGACCTCTCCGGCGATGCGCAGCGCATCGAGCACCGGCACGGAACTGGCGGAGAGAATGCTCAGCGTGCGCGTGAAGCGCGCGGTGTTAAAGCCGCGCACCAGCCTGCCGATCAGGGGCAGTCGCAACTGCAGGTGCTGAAAGCGGCGCCGCACAGCCGGATCGCGCAGGCTGCGCGCGAACAGAAAACCCGCGATGACGGCGGCGATCAGGATCCAGATGCCGTAGACGCGGAAGAACGCGCTGGTGGCAATTAGCGCACGCGTCATGATCGGCAATTTGGCGCGGCTGGCCTCAAATACCGCGACAACCTTTGGCACCACGAACACGAGCAGACCCGATACGATCGCAAAGCACATGACCGAGAGCACGATCGGGTAGAGCATGGCCCCGAGCACCCTCTGGCGCAGCGCCTCGCGGTTCTCGGTGTAATCAGCGAGGCGCTCGAGAATCGCATCGAGGTAGCCGGATTGCTCGCCGGCTGAGATTGTGGCGCGGTAAATCTCGGGAAATACGCGCGGAAACTCCGCAAGGCCACCCGCCAGCGTGTGACCCTCCATCACGCGTGAGCGCACCCCCAGGATGATGCTCTGCACGCGCGGCTTCTCCGTTTGCTGCGATACTGCGAGCAGCGCCTCCTCGAGCGGCAGCCCGGCGCGCACGAGCGTTGCGAGCTGGCGCGTGAAGAGCGCAAGGTCTGACGCGGAGATGCGCCGCCGCCTGCCGAAGGCGCTTTGCTGTTTGGCCTCATTCTGCGAGACCTCGGATACGCTGACCGGCAGGAGCTGCCGCTCGCGCAGCAGCTGACGAATGTGACGGGGCGTGTCGCCCTCGAGAACGCCCCTGCGCTCGCGGCCGCTCGGCTCCAGGGCGGTGTACTCAAACGCGCCCATTGCGGGGAGGCTCTAGTCCTCGCGCGTGACGCGCAGGACTTCCTCCATGGTGGTCTCGCCACGCAGAATCTTCGCGCGCCCATCGTCGCGAATCGACGGCGTCATCGTGCGCGCATAACGCTCAAGCTCATGTTCGGCGGAACCGTCATGGATCATCGTGCGCATCTGGTCATCGACCACGACGAGCTCGTAGATGCCGGTGCGTCCGCGGTAACCATTGCCCGCATCGCGGCCCGGCCGATAGATCGTCGGCGCAGGCCCGTCGGCCGGCAGGTTCAAGATGCGCCGCTCGTATTCTCCGGCGGTGAAGGACTGGCGCGTTTCGGGGTTCAATACGCGCACCAGGCGCTGTGCGAGCACGCCGATCAGGCTCGAGGAGAGCAGGAACGGCTCGATGCCCATGTCGCGCAAACGCGTGACGGCGCCCACTGCGGTGTTGGTGTGCAGCGTTGAGAGCACGAGGTGTCCCGTCAAGCTCGCTTGCACGGCAATTTGTGCGGTTTCCAGGTCGCGAATTTCACCGACCATGACGACATCGGGATCCTGGCGCAGGATGGCGCGCAGCCCGCGCGCGAAGGTCATCTCGACCTTGGTATTGACCTGCGTTTGACCCACCCCGTCGATGAAGTACTCGATTGGATCTTCGACCGTGATGATATTGCGGGTGTTGTCGTTGAGGCGCTCGAGCCCCGCGTACAGCGTGGTCGTCTTGCCCGAGCCTGTCGGTCCCGTGACGAGTAAAATGCCGTGCGGCTTGTGGATGAGCTCATCCATCAGCCGCTCGGTGTCGGCGGCCATGCCGAGCGCATGCAGATCGATGCGGCCGGCCTGTTTGTCGAGCAGTCGCAGCACTACGCGCTCGCCATGCCCGGAAGGAATCGTCGACACACGCACGTCGACCGCGCGGCCGGCGATGCGCAGGCTGATGCGGCCGTCCTGCGGCAGGCGCTTCTCGGCGATGTCGAGCTTTGACATGACCTTGAGGCGCGATACGACCAGCGGGGCGACGATGCGCTTGGTCTGCAGGACCTCGCGCAGGATGCCATCGACACGGAAGCGGATCACGAGACGGTTCTCGAACGGCTCGACGTGAATGTCCGAGGCGTTCTCCTTCACTGCCTGCGTAAAGATCGCGTTGATGAGGCGGATGATGGGTGCGTCATCCTCGCTCTCGAGCAGGTCCGCCTGCTCGGGCAGTCCCTGCGCAAGATGCGCAAGGTCAGAAGTTTCATCGAGCCCCTCGACCGCATCCATGGTCTCCGAGCCGCCCTCGTAGGCCTCGCGCAGGAGTTCATCAAAGACCGGCTCCTCGACGCGCTCGAGCTTCATCGAGCAGCGCAGATAGCGTCTTGCCTCGGCGAGCGCGGTGGGCGAGGTGTTCGCGCGGTAGGCGCACTGCGCGACCCCGTCCTGCATGCTCTTTACGAGTACGCCGTGACGTTTGGCGAAGGCGAAGGACAACCGCCGCTCGGCAGGCCTGAGGATCGCACCCTCGATGACATCGTTCATGGCTTCGGCGAATCCGTGCTCGGCGGATTAGGCGTCGGCGAGAAGGGTTGCGATTCCTGCGGCGGCGTCGGTGGAGTGGGCGGCGGGGTCGGCGCCGTCGACGGTGTCAGGCGCGAACGGCGTTCCTGCTCGCTCGCCTGTTCCTTCTCCTGGGTGGAGGTCGGCGCCGGCGTCCTCGAGAAGTCCTGCGGCGCAATCGGCGCAAGCTCCGGCTGCTTCACGTAGGGCAGGATCGGCAGATATTCGCGCTCGCTCGTGACCTTCTTCTGTTCCTCGCGGATGTACTGGTACTTGGTATTGGTCTCGATGGCCGACTGCTCATCGGTGCGCAGAATCTTCGGCCGGATGAAGACCATGAGATCGGTACGATCGGCGCTGCCCGAACGGGTTTTGAAGAGCTGCCCGATAAAGGGAATGGCTCCGAGGCCTGGCACGCGCGTCTCCTGGCGTGAGTAGTCGGCGCTCGTTAGGCCGCCGAGCACCACGATGCCGCCATCCTCGATGAGCACACGCGTGCTGACGGTGCGCTTGTTGGTGGTGAGGTCGACCGCGCCTTCGGGGCCGGCGTCCTTGGGTACGACGGAGGAGCTCTCCAGATCAATCTTCAGCATGACGGCGGCGCCGCCCTCGTTGATCTGCGGTGTGATCTTCAAGATCGTGCCGACTTCCTCGCGCTGAATAGTCTGGAAGGGTGTGACGGAGCTGTTGGATGCGCCGGTGCTCGTGAACTGGCCGGTGAGGAACGGCACTTCGGTGGCGACCTTCAGGGTCGCCTCCTGATTGTCGGTCGTGACCGCCGAGGGCGTCGCGACGATGTTGGAGTTCGTGTCGCTGCGGATGGCACTCAAGAGCGCACCGAAATTAAGCCCGTTCGGCGCGACGCGGCCCACGCCGAAGAGGCCGCCCGTGGGCACGCTCGTGCCATTGGCAAGCGCTGTCGTGGGGCTTGCGATGAGCTCGACGATGTCGGCGATGTCGGTGCCGTTCACCGGAGAGTTGAAGGCTGCGGCCGGCACATTGCTGCTGCCCTGGCCGAAGAGCGCCCAGTTCACGCCGAGCGAGGCGGACTTGCTTAAGTCGACGTCGACGATGATCGCCTCCACCAGCACCTGCGCGCGGCGGATGTCGAGCTTGTCGATGACCGACATGAGATTGCGCATGACCTTTGGGGTCGCCGTGATCACGAGCGCATTCGTGGCCGGATCCGCCCAGATGATGGTGCCGCGCTCGGCTTGCGCCTGCGGGGTTTGCGCACCGGGCGGGCCGCCGCTCGAAGTGCTCGCGGCGCCGGTAATCTGTTCTTTCAATTTCGCGGCGATTTTTTCGGCATCGCCATTTTGAAGGTAACGCACCTGCGTCTCCCCGCCCGCCTGCATCGGGGTGTCGAGGTGCGCGATCAGGACCCCGATGCGCAGGCGCGTGTCCTTTTCGGCCGAGAGCAGCACGCTGTTTGAGTGCTCATCCGCGACGAGTTTGAAGGCGCTGGAGGCGCCTTCGGTCGCTGCCTGCTGCTGATACAGGGAGTTGATGACGCGCACGACCTCGGTCGCCGAGGCGTTCTGCAGCGGGATGATCTCGACGTTCGAATCTCCGACCTGATCGATGCGCTGGATGATGCGCATCAGGCGGTTCACGTTGTTGGCGCGATCCGAGATGATGAGAATGTTGGAAGCCGGATAGGCGGCGAGATGGCCGTACTGCGGAATGAGCGGGCGCAGGATGGGCACGAGCTGCGCCGCGTTCACGTTCTTGACCGAGATCACCTGCGTTACGATCTCATCGGAGCTGGCGCTGACCTTGTCGGGCAGATCGTTCGAGGGGTACTGCCGCGCATTCGCATCCGGAACGATCTTGATGACCTTGCCGGCGGGGAGCGCGACAAAGCCGTGCACCTGCAAAATTGACAGGAACGCCTGATAGAAGGCATCCGGAGACATCGGTGTCGAGGAGAGCATCGTCACCTGAGCGCGCACGCGCGGGTCGAGGATGAAGTTCTTGCCGGTAGCAGCGCTCACCGCCTCGGCAATCTGCGTGATATCGGCATCCTTGAAGTTGGGTGTGATGCGCTGAGTTGAGTTTGCATTCGCCGCCGCCGGCACCGGAGGTGGTGGCGGATCATCCGCCGCGATGGCCGCGCCGACGATGAGCGTGAGCGCGCAGGAGCACGCGCTGCTCGCCATCATCGCGCCGATGCGGCGGCCCCCCTGTGCGTGGTTCATGGGTTGCCCTCGGGATCGGGTGAGGGCAACGGCGGGGGCGGCTCCGGCATGGGCGGGGCAGGTGCAGGCTGGGACTGGGGCATCATGTTCTGCTGCATAGGCGTCAGTCTTGGCATCTCGGCGGGGGCGGGCGGCGTTCCCGGGGGCACGGTAGTGGGCTCGTTGTTGACTGCCTCCTCCGCCTCCTGCGCCACTTGCGACATGTTTAGAGACAGATCCTGCTGCTGCCCGTTCCGCATGACTGTGACGTGGGCCTCACTCGCAGCACCGATTGTTCGGAAGATCTCATCCCCGCGAGCCGGATCGTCGAGCGGTGTGCCGTTGATGGCGATCACGAGATCTCCCGATCGCAGCCCCAGGCGGTTGAAGGCGTCACGGTTGCGTCCCGGGTACACCCGAAAGCCGCGCAGCTTACCCTGCATTAGCACGGGCTGATTGCGCATAATGTCGCTGAGCGCGGACGGATCCTCGTTGATGAGGCGACGCACGCGATCGAAGGTCGGGTTCATCGCCGTCGGGATCGCCGCTGGTACGTGATTGGCGTTGAGTACTGCGCCGCTCTCACGCGGTAGCAGCAGGTATTCGAGATGTCCGTTGCGATCGAGCAGCACCCGATCGGCGTAGACGGAGTGCAACTTCGCGCCGCCCGGCACGTTATCCCCGACCGCGTGCACCTTGGCGGCCGTGGCGTTCTCGCCAACGATCGCGAAGCCCACGCGGGGATTGGAGCCGGCGATGATCCCTGTGAGCACGAGCTGCATGCTCGTCTGTGTGGCATCGGCTGCATTGGCCCCCTTG
>Ga0302324_100026622_pt1 | contig 11043 bp, 8 predicted proteins | sample Palsa_T0_1_FD_201949 | JGI IMG/M metagenome (GOLD analysis project Ga0302324, IMG submission 201949) | Peat permafrost microbial communities from Stordalen Mire near Abisko, Sweden - Palsa_T0_1 | ecosystem: Environmental > Terrestrial > Soil > Palsa > Peat permafrost | place: Sweden: Abisko... | reverse complement strand
TGTCGAGTCTGGCGGCAACGGGCAGCGACCCTGCCGTCTGCGCCTGGGTGACTTCTTGCTTCAGGCCGAGACGGGCCAGCTCGACGCCGCCGGCGCGGTCAAGCTCGCGATCCGCCCGGAGCGCGTCCACCTGCACCCGTACGAGACGAGCGGAGACAACCTCGTTCCGGGGATGGTCGAGCGCCTCGTGTTTCTCGGCTCGACCACGCACGTCTACGTTCGCCTCGCCAGCGGCTCGGCGCTGCAGACGCTCGTGCGCAACGACGGCGCGGCGCTCCCCTACAGCCAGGGAACGCCCGTCAGCGTCGGTCTGCCGGCCGACTCGCTGCGCGTGCTGCCCGATCCCGGCGTCAGCGTGGCGGAGATTCACGACGAGATGACCGGCGACCAGGTGCTCGACGTGACTACCCCGACCGCGAGCTGAGGGCGGACGAGCGCGTAGCCGCGCGCCGGGCGCCGCCGCCGGCTGACCCGCCTCGCACCTAGACTCGCGGCGTGAGCATCCCCGAGCTTCTGCAGGGCAAGCGGGTGTGCGTCTGCGGGGGCGCCGGGGGGGTCGGCAAGACGACGACGTCGGCCGCGGTCGCGCTCGGGATGGCCGCGCGCGGCGCCCGCGTCGCCGTCGTGACGATCGACCCGGCCCGCCGGCTGGCCAACGCGCTCGGCCTGCAGGAGCTCGAGAACGAGCCGCGCCGGGTCGACCCCTCGCGCTTGCGCACCGGCGACGAGCCGTTCTCCGGCGAGCTATGGGCGATGATGCTCGACCCCAAGCGGACCTTCGACGAGCTGATCGACCGGGTCGCCGCCGACCCCGCCCAGGCCGACGAGATCAAGCGCAACCGCGTCTACCGGGAGCTGTCGACCGCGGTCTCGGGCTCGCAGGAGTTCACCGCGGTCTCCAAGCTCTACGAGCTCGAGCGTGAGGGTGGCTTCGACCTGCTCGTGCTCGACACGCCACCCTCGCGCAACGCGCTGGACTTCCTCGAGGCGCCGGGACGGCTGACCTCGTTTTTGGAGGGCCGCACGCTGCGCACGCTCGCGCGGCCGACCGGACTCGGGATGCGGGTGCTCGGCCGTGGCGCCTCGCCGCTGCTGGGCGCGCTGCGACGGGTCACCGGGGTCGACCTGCTGTCGGACCTGTCGACCTTCTTCGGCCTGCTCGGCGACATGAACGAGGACTTCAGCGCCCGCGCCGGGCAGGTGGAGCGGATGCTGCGCGCCCCGACCACCACGTTCCTGCTGGTGACCGCCGCGCAGGCCCCGGCGATCGACGAGGCGATCTGGTTCCGGCGCACCCTGCAGGCCGGCGGGATGCCGTTCGGGGGGGTGATCGTCAACCGCTTTCACCACGACATGCTCGGCGACGCCGATCCCGGTGACGTCGCCGGACGCCTCGCCGGCCGGCTCTCGGCGGGCCTGGCCCGGCGGGTCGCGGCCAACTTCGACGACTACCACCTGCTCGCCCGACGCGACCGCCGCAACTTGGCGCGGCTGATCGCGGAGCTCGGCGGACCGGCCGTCTGTGACCCGATCCTCGTCCCCCATCTCGACGGCGACGTGCACGACATCGCGGGCCTGGAGCGGATCCGCCGGTTCCTGTTCGCCTCAGACGACCAGCGGCAGCCGCTGATCGACCGCGTCGTCGCCTAGCTGAGTAGGCGAGTGCGTCGGCGGTCCGGCGAGGCCGCCAGGCGGTGTCCGCACCCGCTGCGGTCGTGATGACCGTGGGCGTATCCCCCGCTCCGGCCCTGACCGAGGCCGGTCGCCGCTGAACGACGCCGTCGAACCGGCTGCCGGCCACGATTGGAGTCGTTTTTGCCGATGGGACGATGAAAAACGACCAACCCTGTGATCCGGACCCGGCGATCTGACGGTCGACGAGCAACTGGTCAAGGCCGGCGTCCATCCAGGCCCCCCGGGTCGGCGATGCTGATGAGCACCGCCGGCTTGGACCCATCCTCAAAACGGCCCCCACACACGGCCCGCGCCGTGGAAACCACCATCGCGAGAAGCCACCGGCCGCGGCGACTCAGAGCGCGATCAGCCGCAGCGACGCGCCGGTGGCGCCTGACCACGTGGACCAGCGCAGCACGATCGGCTGCCACCGCTCGCGCGGGACCGCGCGCTCCCCGTCGACCATCTGCAGCCGCGCTTGGTGCAGCAGCTCCCAGACCGCCTGCTCGGCCAGCGACAGCTGCTCGGACGCGCGCCACAGTGGCTGCCGGGCGGCGGCCAGCGCGACCGCGTCGCCGAACGTGATCGGGGTCTGGGCCACCTCGGCGATCGCGTCCTTGAGAAATTCGACCTCGGGCCGGGCGTCGGCCCCGCGCTCGATCTCGGACAGCACCTGCTTGGTGACGTCCTCGCCCTGCTTGGTCGCCAGCGCCCACCCGCGTCCGAGCCCGCGGTCGGCCTGATCGATCGCCGGCCCCTGCAGGACGCTCACCCGGGTCTTCTCGGGCGGCCAGCGGCGATCGTCGTAGTCGATCGGCTCGCCCGTGACGAACAGCTTCAAAAAGCGCGTATCAAGCGCCTCACGGTCGAGATTGAACGCCCGCGACACGTGCGGGAACTGGCGCAGCTCAAGGTGGTACACGGTTCGCGCGCAGGCTACCGGCACAGCGGCCGCGGCGACCGGCGGCGGCCGGCGACGACCGGCGGCGGTCACGGCGGACGGACGACAGAAACGAGCGGGCCGTAGCCCGCTCGCTGCCGTCAGATCGCGCTCCCCCTGACTACTTACGAGCCCCAGGACTTAATGTGTTGTGCCTGGTGGACAGAACACTCCCGGCACGCCCTTGCGGGTGGACCGAGTAGGGAGCGGCCTGCCTCCAGGATACTCGCCGCGCAGCTGCCCGGCGTCGTCTGCCGCGGCGTCCGTCGTCGTCTCCCGCGACGCGGCGGCGTCCGCCGTCGTCTACGGCGAGGTCCGCCGTCGTCTACCGCGACGCGGCGGCGTCCGCCGCGTCCGCGGCCTCGGCCAGCAGCTCGTCTGCCAGCCCGCACAGGTCAGCCTGAAGGTGGCCGCAGAGGGCATCGCGCAGCACCGCGCGCAGGTGCTCGGACAGCTCCTCGACGACCGCCAACGCGTGGTTCTGATTGCGCGGCGCGATCCCCCCGATCAGCGCCTGCTCAAGCGTTACCGCGTCGGCGGTCCGCTCGGCCAGCCGCGCGCGATCGTGCGGGGCGGCGCAGATCACCGCCAGGCGCTGCGACAGGCGGCCGCTGGACGGCCCCTCGGGCTCCAGCAGGGCACGCAGGGCCAGCAGGTAGTCGGTGAGCGCCTCCAGCGGCGTCAGGCGCTCACAGCCCATCTCGAACCGTGCCAGCGCCCAGGCCAGCTCGCCGCCGCCCTTCGGACGGCGTGATACCAGCCGGCAGAACGCGCGCAGCTCGTCCTCCTGGGCTGCGGGGACGAGCGTCAGCCGCCGCGAGCGGCCGGTGATCGAGATCGTCGCGGTTCGCCAGGCGCCCGTCTCAGAGCGCGTCCAGGCGATCGGCCCCAGCGAGTAGCCCCCGGACTCGAACAGGCGCAGCGCGCTCAGCACACGCCGGAAGCGGCTGCGCGCCACCGACACGGGTGCATGGTCGGTCCGCCGCGGGTCGAGCGCCAGCAGCGCCAGCACGTTGGGTTCGCCGGAGTTCGCCCAGACCGCCTCCGGCGGGGCGTCGGCGAGCGCTTCGCCGCGGATCAGCGAGACGCCGTCGCCCAGCGCCAGCTCGGTCGTGCCGGGATCGAGCGTGACGCCCTGGATCGGCGCGATCACCGTCGCGGTGCCGTCGACGTCGTAGACCGCCCGCTCCAGCTCCGCGTAGGCGGTCTCGAAGTGCGCGGGCTCGAAGCCGAACTCGGTGCGCTCGGCGAACACGGCCCGCAGGAACGCGGCCAGCGCGGCCTCGGCCAGGCCACGGCGGCCGTCGGGCATCCGCACCGCGCCGCGCTTGGCCAAGTAGACGTCGAGCGCTTCGCATTCCGCCAGCGCACGGACCGCGGGCTCGTGGCTGGGCAGCTGACCCAGCAGCTGTCGGTGGTCGGCGATGAACCTCCCGGTCAGCGGCTTGTAGCTGTAGAAGACCGGCCCGCCGGCACCGCCGCCGATCGCGTGCTCGGAGCCGAGCTCGTAGGGCATCTCGGCCCCGGCCGCCATCGCGGCCACGAGCCGCGAGCTCGTGTCGACGGTGTAGGTCTCAAGCAGGCGGTGGAGAACGACATTGCGCACGCAGGTCGTTTCTCCGCGGGCACCGCGGATTCCTTTATCGGGCTCGCCGCTGGGCGGTTCAGGCCGCGACGGGCTGGGCGGCGCCCAGCAGCGCCTCGCCCTCGGACGGCTCGTCGCCGTCAGACGGCTCGTCACCGTCGTCGCGCTCAGCGGCGCAGTCGGCGCCCAGCCACTGCGTTCCGTACGTGCGCATGTCCTCGATCAGCGGAACCAGCGCCCGCCCCTTGGTGGTCAGCACGTACTCGACCCGCGGCGGCACCTCGGGGAAGGTCTGGCGCTCGACGATCGCCTCCTCTTCCAGCGCCCGCAGCCGCAACGACAGCGTCCGCGGACTGATGCCCTGTAGCGAACGCTCCAGCTCGCAGAACCGCGAGCGGCCCTCGGCCAGGTCACGGATCACCAGCAGCGTCCACTTGCCGCACACGATCTCGGCGGTTCGGCAGACCGGGCATGTCTCGTCGTACGCCATCCGAAACCCCATTCTAGCGCAATGCTTCACGAACTGAAGCGGGTCGACCGCGCTGGGCGGGGCGGTTCGGCGCAAGCGGTCCGGAACCGTGCTCCATTCCGGACCGCGGTCCACTCCACGGCCCGGTCCACTCCGCGGCCCGGTCGACTCCGCGGCCGCGACTCAGGAGCGCGCGGCCGCGCCCTCGAGCTCGCGCGACGCGGCCTCCCGGTACTCCAGGATCTTCTGCAGCGCCGGCGCGATCATCCATTCGGTGAAATGGCCGGAATCGTTGATCTGCGGAAACGGCTGGTCGGGCACCGGCACCTTGAGAAACTCGCACAGTGGCTCCCAGCCGTCCTGGGCCGACCAGATGAGCAGCCGCTCGGCCGGCAGCGCCGCCTTGAGCTCGTCGTTGCGACGCACGAACGCCTTGGCCATGTACTCCGGCGTGGTGTTCGGACCGTCGTCGAACAACTCGGCGCGGTGCCACATCTCCTTCATCATCTCGATGTAGGCGCGCCAGCCCGGGTCGATCGAGCCACGGGCGTCGGACAGGTGGCGCATCAGGTTGTCGGCGTAGAACAGGCTCCAGATCGTCTTGACCATGCTGCTGGCCCACGCTTCGGGCGGGCGCTCGGACAGCACCACCTTGGCCTCCGGGAACGCCTCGACCAGATCCTTGACGTAGTACGAGCCGGGCCAATCGACCGTCGCCTCGTAGCCCTCCAGCAGCCCGGGCGCGGAGCGCTTGCCGTCGAGCGCCGCCCGCCACTCCGCGCCCTGGTTGAGCTCGAACAGGGTCGCCATGTGGTAGACGGGCTTGAAGCCGAGGATCTCCATCGCCGCGTGCTGCGAGAGCGTGGCTGTTCGAGGAAGTCCGGCGCCGATGACTTTCATACATGCTCCTTTGCATTCATTTGTGAGGCGACGCGCGCCCGGCGCTCCGGCGTCAGACGACGTCGGAACTGCCCAGCTCGTTCCCGTTTGAGTCGAGCGCGACGGCCTGGAAACTCGGCCCGGCCGAGTCGACGATGATCGTCGTCTCAAAGCCGGTCCACGGTGATGTTCCCACAGTGGTGAGCGCGCTCGCTTTGGCGCCGGCGTCGATCCGCCAGCCGGCGATCTCGGTCGCCCCGTTCCAGCTGACGTAGATCAGATAGCCGCCCGCCGGGTAGGCCTTGGCGACGATCGCCGGCTTGTCGGCCGGCGCGCCGACGAGGTCGACCAGGAACGCCCGATAGGAGCGCACTCCGGCCGGCAGCTGGCCGAGCAGCAGCATCGTTCCGTCTGAGGCGAACTCCGAGAAGTACGGTTGGGTCCCCCACCCGATGAACACATTGCCGTCGGGCATCAGCTGCACGCTGCCGAGCGTGCCGGAGTAGAACCCGGTGGGGGCCTTGAACTCCTGAGTCAGCGACACGGTCATCGCGCTTTCGTCGACCGACAGCAGCAGCCCGCGAGACGGTGCCTGGGCCGTGCCCGAGTTGTCGAACACGGTCAGCTCCGTCCCGGTCCACATCGTCGCGTGGTGCTGCCAGGCCCACTGCGCCGTCGACTCGATCTGGAAGTCGGACTTCTTGCCGCCCATCCTCCAGATGATCTCGCCGGTCGAGCCGTTGACCCGGTACAAGGTCCAGGTGTTGCGGGCGGACACCAGCAGGCTGCCGTCGGAGAGCACCTGCAGCGAGTTCATGTGGAAGAAGTCGTAGAGGTCCTTGCCGGTCGGAGGCACGGGCTGGTAGCTCTCCTGCACCGCCACGTGCTCCAGCGCGTTCCAGTCGAACGTCGCCTTGCCGGTGGTCAGATCGAGCACCTGGGCGTGGCAGTTCAAAAGCCGGCCCGGGTTGGCGCCCTTGATCGGGGTCAGGTCGCCCGAGGTCTGCTGGTAGGCGGTCGCGAGCCCGGCCCCCGTCGGCGTGATCGCGAACTCGTGCAGGTCCATCCCGAGCCCGTTGGCCCCGCTCACCGTCTTGATCGTGTTGAACGCCGAGTCGGTGATCTGCGCCTTGCCGTCGCCATAATCGGCGATCAGAGCGCCCTCCCACCAGGTCATCGCCGGCTTGCCGTCGTAGGTCTGGAGCTTGAGATCGAACGGCTTGGCCGTCGTCGGCGAGGGCTTGAACCACACCAACCGGCCCTGGCGGTCGACGAGCATCGTCCCCTGCTGCCAAGGGGTGGACCCCTGGATCACGTTGTCGGGCGCCAACGCGATGAACCGCGGCGTCGTCTCCGACGTCGTCGGGGTCGCGACCTGTGTGATCCTGATCGTCGGCGGGCTCAGGTCCGGGCGCGAGAGGAACGGCTTCTCGAGCGTCGGCTGCGTCGTCGGCGTCGTCGTCGACGCTGGGGTCGACGTCGTCTTCTCAGCCGGCGTTGCCTTGGCGCCGGGGTGCAGCTCGTAGCCGACGGCGCCGGCCGCAGCCAGCGCCACCAAGCCGCCGCCCGCGCGGGGCAGCAGCTGACGGCGGGTCAGTCCCGGGCCCTGCCCGGGTTTGCCGCCGTCTCCGTCACGGGGTGCGGTGCGGCGCTCCGATCGGCCGCTGGGCTTGCGCGTCGCCGCCATCTAGCGGTCGTCTCCGTAGCTGCGGCCGCACCGAGCGCGCCGATGTCCGAAGAGGACCACTATCCGGCTCGCCCTGGACGTCGTGACAACCCCATGCTCAGCTCGTGACGGTGAATGGCTTCGACGTGCCGAGCACGTGCCCGGCACCGTCGAGCGCCAGCACCTCGAAGCGCTTGGCGGCCGAGCCGACATGGATCGTGGTCTCGAATCCCTGGCGTTTGCCGGTGGCGACGACCGACCCGGCGTGCGCCGCGCCGGAGCCGATCGCCAGCACCTTCCAGGACTTGACCTGGGTGGCGCCGTTCCAACTCGCGTACACGGTCGTGCGGCCGTTGCTCGTGCTGGCGGCGCCGCTGGGCGGGTACAGCGGCTTGCCGACCCAGGTCTGGACGTAGGCCCGGTAGGACATGTCCGGGGACGGCAGCGCGGCGTCGAACAGCAGCTTGCCGGTCTTGGAGTACAGCGAGAAGAACGGCGCCTGGCCCCAGCCGACGAACCGGTCGCCGCCGGGCAGGATCTGCAGGTTGCCCATGTACTCCGACTCGACCGTGTTGCCGAACAGCGAGTACTGCGAGACCTGGCTGACCGTGTGGCTGTGGAAGTTCAGCCGCAGCTCCAGCCCTCGCGACGGCCCCGTCGCCGACAGGTAGACGCCGGCGCCGGTGATGTAGCAGCAATGGTCGTCGAACATCGACACGGTGTCGCCGTTGACCATCTGCGGGTCGTGCTGCCACGCGAACTCGGCGTCCTTCGGGATCTGGAAGCTCGAGTCCTTGCCGCCGAGCGTCCACAGGATCTTGCCGGACTTGATGTCGACCATGTAGATCGCGGAGGTGTTGCGCATCGAGACCAGCATCCTGCCACCCGACAGGAGCTGCACCGCGTTGACGTGGTAGGCGTCATAGCCGAAGCCGTTGGTCGGAGGCTGGGTCTTCGACTGGCTGAGCGGGATGTGATCCGAAGCGTTCCACGTGTACAGGAGCTTGCCGGTCCGCAGGTCGTATTCCTGGATCGCGGACTCGACCAGCACGCCGTTGCTGACGCCGCCCTCTTTCGACAGGTTTGCCGGCACGTTCTTGTTGACGGTCACCCACGCGTCGTGACCGCGGATGTCCATCGCGTGCAGGGTCAGCACCCAGCCGTTCTTGCCATGCAACCTGGCGATCGTCTGATAGTGCTGGTTGACGACCACGTCCTCGCCGGAGTTGATCTCGCCGGTCCCGGTCACATTGCCCTGCCACCAGCTCAGCACCGGCTTGCCCTCGTAGGTCTGCTTCTCCAGGTCGGCGGCGACGTCCTGTTCGGAGACCGGCTTGAACCAGACCGGCTGCATGTTCCCGTCGAGCATCAGCGGCCCGCCCTGACCGACGATCGGGGGCTTGGTGACGTCGTAGAAGTTGGCCATCATCACGTACCCCGGGATCGGATGTCCGGCCGTGGCGTCTTCGATCTGCAGCTTCGGCGGGTGCAGCGTCGGCGCCGACCGAAACGACCAGGTGTCGGAGTTGACGACGTAGCGGCCGATCGGCGCTGCATGCGTGCGCGGGACCCCGAACTCGATCGCCGCGACCACGATGATCAGGCCGAGCGCACCAGCCACCACCTGCCGACTGTGCACGCGCTTGGAGGCGGGGGCGCGCGCGACGAACCGGAACGTCAGCAGCGCGGCGACCGCGCACAGCCCGGCGCCGATCAGATAACCGACCCGGAAGCCGTCGGTCAGGGCCTGCGGGACGCCGGTGCCGTCGCCGACCTGGTCGGATGTGATCTGGGTCGCGATCGAGATGATCACCGCCAGCCCCAGCCCGAACCCGATCTGCCGTGAGCTGTTGGCCAGACCGGCCGCGAGCCCGGCCCGCTCGCGATCGGCGGCCTGGGTCGCGGCGATCGTCGACGGGACGATCGAGAACCCGATTCCGGCCGCGGTCAGCGCGCCCGGCAGCATGATGTATTGGATCGCCGAGCCGCCGGATCCGATCCGCGAGTAGAAGTACATCCCGGCGGTCATCAGCAGCAGGCCGCAACCGAGTACTGGCCGCACGCCCGCGCGTGAGACGAGCCTGCCCGCCTGCGAGGCGCAGACGCCGATCACGACCGCGATCGGCAGGAACACCAGTCCGGTGTCGATCGGCGACAGGTTCAGCACCTGCTGCAGATACAGCGAGCCGATGTACCACATCGGCAGGATCGCGGCGCTGAACAGGAGGATGATCCCGTTGACGATCCGCAGCGGTTTCGTGAACGCCTTCAGCGGCACGAGTGGCGCCGCGGCGCGCTTCTCGACCAGCGGGAAGCAGTTCAGCATGATGAAACCCACGATCAGCGGCACCAGCGCGGTCGCCGACCCCCAGCCGTAGTTGCCGGCCTGGACGGCGCCGTATGCCTCCACCAGCAGCCCGACCGTCAGCACCAGCGCGCCGGCGACGTCGAACCGCAGCCGCTTGGCCGCTCGGCGATCGACCACCACCGCCCACGCGACCGAGATCGACACGATCCCGATCGGGACGTTGATCAGCAGCACCCACCGCCACGACGCGTACTGGGTGATCACGCCGGACAGCAGCACGCCGATCGCTCCGCCGAGTCCGTTCATCGCCGACCACAGCGCGATCGCGCGGTGGCGTTCGTGGCCCTCAGCGAAGTTGGCGGTGATGATCCCGAGCGAGGTCGCCGCCATGAGCGCACCGCCCAGACCCTGGATCCCGCGGGCGATGATCAGGACCAGGCTCGTCGGGGCCAGTCCACCGAGCAGCGAGGCCAGCGAGAACACCGACAACGCGACGACGAACATCCGCCGGTGGCCGTACACGTCGCCGAAGCGTCCGGCCAGCATCAAAAAACCGCCGAACACGATCGCGTACGCGTTGACGACCCAGTTGAGGTCGGCGGAGGAGAAATTCAGCCCGACCTGGATCGACGGCAACGCGACGTTGACGATCCCCAGATCGAGGATGACCATGAACTGGGCGATGCAGCAGACGCCCAGCAGGATCGCCTTGGACTGGATCCTGGCCGGCTTGGGCGGCGGCGGCGGCGCCGTCGGACGCTGATCGCGCGTGATGCTGATGCTCATGCTCGGGCGGCGGTCCGCCCGCTCGCCGTCGGGATCTGGTTCATGGTCGGAGAATCGGGGATCGGGGACTTCGGGACGCGAGGATTACCGCCGCGGCGCCGCCGCCCCCGACCGGAGCGACGCGCAGCGGTTCGGTGTCAATATCCGCCTGCGGAGCTGTGCTTGATCGGCTTGCCGCTGGGTGCGACCAGATACCAGGTACCGCCAAAGGACGCCACGCCCTCCCCCGACGTGGCGCCGGGGCTGGAATAGGTGTAGAGCGCCTGCTTGTCGTAGAGCACCTGCGTCGTCCCGTCCGCGCGCTTGAACGTAGACAGCATCGACGAGCTGGCGCCCGATCCGGCCGATGGGCTACCGCTGACGGTCAGCGGCGGCCAGATCTTGGCGCAGGATCCGGTGCACTTGCTGCCGCCTGAGGGGTCGCTTGAGAGCACGTACAGGCTCTTGCCCGAGCCGGTCACGAGCGCGGAGCCATAACCGCTGATCTTGGCCACCATGACGGTCGAGGAGCCACCGCCGGACGAACCGCCGCCGCCGCTGGTCGAGGACTTCGAGGAGGAGGAGCCGCAGCCGGCGATCAGCGCGACCGCAGCGATCAGCGCGACGACGATCGCCAGGCGAACGATCGGACCGCGGCGCGGGGTCGTCAGGAGAGCAGGTCTAGTGGCGTGTCGGGCTGGCATCGGCGGCTAACGTAGCGACAACAATCTAAATTCGGTGTCAAGTCCGGGCGCGC
>Ga0302324_100026621_pt1 | contig 11043 bp, 8 predicted proteins | sample Palsa_T0_1_FD_201949 | JGI IMG/M metagenome (GOLD analysis project Ga0302324, IMG submission 201949) | Peat permafrost microbial communities from Stordalen Mire near Abisko, Sweden - Palsa_T0_1 | ecosystem: Environmental > Terrestrial > Soil > Palsa > Peat permafrost | place: Sweden: Abisko... | reverse complement strand
CAGCCGTTTTCTCATGAACACGCGATCGAAACCATCTTCCTGGACGCGGGCAAACTCCTGGTATCGGAGTTTTGTGTGGATGTTTTGTGTGGATGTTTTGTGTGGATGTTTTGTGTGGATGTTTTGTGTGGATGTTTTGTGTGGATGTTTTGTGTGGATGTTTTGTGTGGGTTGACAAGTTTCGTGCATGGCAGCATTCGTATCGAGGCGGACCTCGGGGAACCGAACTTCAAAGCTTCGGCTTCAGCAAAAGCAATCATGCGACGTCCGAGGCCCGACCCCGGTCGCTCCGGGCTACGGCCACGTTATCGAGGAGCAGAGAATCAGCTTTTGGCAAAAGCACCGCCAAGCCTGTAATTTCGTCTTGGATTGTCAACACTCGCACAACACCTTCCGCGATCCGCAACTGCCAGTCATCGCATAGGAGCGCGCTCTACCAAGGCGCGAAACGTGGCGTATGTACGCGTCGCGCACGATGCGCTCAATGACAGCTCGGCCGGCAAGCTCCGCTTGACGAATGACTGGTTCCATCCAGAAACTCCGGGCACAGGATTTTCATAGCGGCTAGTCAGAGGTACAGTTATTGTATGCGGAACGAAGCGCAGAGATCGGGTGACCGGCTACCGTTCGCGACTGCCCAGATCAACAAGGAGAAATCGAATGGCGCTGCTAAAGACCTCGAACCCAGCCTTAAGCGTAAATAGTTTTCGGGTAGAGCAGGCGGTCTCTGCTGAACCCATGACTTTGACAGGGACCGTCAACAAGACCGGCATTCTGCTGATTTGCGTGGTCGCAACCGCGGCCTGGAGCTGGAATCAATTTTTCCACGCTCCTGCTTCAGATACGGTATGGCCCCTCGTGGCCATTGGGGGGATCGGTGGATTTATCGTCGCAATGGTTACGGTCTTCAAGAAAGAATGGTCTCCCATCACGGCCCCGATTTATGCCCTGCTGGAAGGGCTGGCCTTGGGCGGCATTTCCGCAGTGTTCGAGCTCCGCTATCCGGGAATCGCAATGAAGGCGGTCGTCCTGACCTTTGGGACGTTGTTTGTTCTGCTGATGGCCTACCACTCGGGCCTGATTCCAGTAACCGAAAAGTTTAGGCTCGGCGTTGTGGCGGCTACCGGCGGTATCGCTGTTTTCTATCTGGTTCAATTTGTGCTTGGGTTCTTTGGTATCCGCTTCGCTGCGATCAATGGTTCTGGGCTGCTCGGGATCGGGTTCAGTGCGGTGGTGGTAATTGTCGCTGCCTTGAATCTCGTCCTCGATTTTGACTTCATCGAAAGCGGCGTTAACGCCGGCGCTCCGAAGTACATGGAGTGGTACGGGGCATTTGGCCTGATCGTAACTTTGGTCTGGCTTTATCTGGAAATTTTGCGCCTGTTGGCCAAACTGAACGACCGCAAATAGCGCGGTGACATGGCGTTGGAGGCGACCCATGGCGAGCGGATTCAAACAGTTTGTTCTTCGTGGCAACGTGGTTGACATGGCGGTTGGTGTGGTAGTCGGGGGCGCGTTCGCGGCGGTAGTTGCTGCGCTCACGAAAGATCTACTGACGCCACTGATCGCAGCACTCGTGGGTAAACCAGACTTTTCGGCAATCAGATTCACGGTGAACGGAAGCGTCTTTGCTCTTGGCGATTTTATCAATGCTCTGGTCTCGTTCCTATTGATTGCTGCGGTTATTTACTTCTTCGTAATCCTTCCGATCAATGCGCTGACGACGGAAGGATCAAAGCTGATCGGCGAGGTGTTTGCCGATCACGCGCGCGGCATGGAGGAGGCGTTATCCAGTCTCGACGAGTCCGAGAAAGAGACCCTAAAGAACCTCCTGCGAAAGGTGAGTCATGCGGCGGAGAAGCGCGCCAGCGTCAATGGCAGGATTGGTTGAGATCATGGGCACACCCAAGGAACTGAATGAGATCGTTCTTCCGCAAACTGTGGTTGGCCCGCTCACCCGAGCGGCCATTTTCCTGGTCGTCTGCATTCGCCCGGAGCCGGGCCACTGCGCGACGCTGCGGTCATTCTGCGCGGACCTCTCCGGGCTCGTGCGCGCGGTTGAGTTTCGAGACGCGGAAGCCGGTCTCACCTGCGTCGTTGGATTCGGTTCAGACGCCTGGGACAGACTCTTTGGGTCACCCCGCCCCGCCGAGCTCCATCCGTTTCGAGAGCTTCGCTCAGGCGGGCGCCATGCCGTCTCCACTCCGGGCGACATCCTCTTTCACATCCGCGCCAAGCGGCCCGACCTTTGTTTTGAATTGGCCGCACAGATCATGGACAGCATCGGCGACGTAGTTTCGGTCGCCGACGAGGTTCACGGCTTCCGCTATTTCGATGATCGCGATGTCATCGGGTTTGTCGACGGCACAGAAAATCCGCGCGGCGGGGCAGCGCACGAGGCCGCAATTGTCGGTGACGAAGACGCAACCTTTGCGGGTGGCAGCTATGTCATCGTCCAGAAGTATCTTCACGACATGAAGCGATGGAATGCGCTCACGGTTGAGGCGCAGGAGCGCATTATTGGCCGCAGGAAACTCTCGGACATCGAACTGAAAGACGCCGAGAAGCCGCCATTCGCTCACAATGCGCTCACTACCATCGAAGAAAACGGAAAAGAAGTCAAGATTCTGAGAGACAATATGCCTTTCGGGCGGCCGGGCCACGGCGAGTTTGGGACGTACTTCATCGGTTATAGCCGCACTCCGCGCGTCACGGAAGCGATGCTGCAGAACATGTTCGTGGGCCGTCCCCCCGGCAATTACGACCGCCTGCTCGATTTCAGCAACCCAGTCACCGGCAGTTTATTTTTTGCGCCGTCATCCGTGTTTCTCGACAACATCAGCGGAGACGTGCCTGACTCTACCGCAGACGCTATCAAGGTTTAGACTTCCCGCCAGTGGACTCCGCACGAGCCGCGCTCACCACATTGGCCGCAAGTCTCGTTGGGCCAGGTACCAAATTCGCCTGGATCGTCGACACTTACTGACAACTTAGACTGCTCGGCAGCTCAACTCTTTTACCTTGGTATTCGATTTTGCAAACAAATAGTTTGGCGCCATGCCAAAATGGCTAGGCCTCGCTTGCCAATGAGTATCGAATTCAAGAGGACCCAAATGCTGTTGCGCAGCCCCTGGAGAATCCTGCAGCGGTTTGCCGAAGCGCGCCGAAAGCATTTCTCTTTCTCTAGGAAGTTGGCTTTGGTTCTTCTCTGCTTCTTGGGGCCAACATGTCTGCGTGGAGAGACGATCTCCGGAACCATTCAGGACACGTCGGGCGCCGTCATTACCGGAGCCCGCATAGAGATCACAGGCGGAAACCTGGCGCAACCGGTTGTGCTTTTGTCGGACGGGCTGGGGAAGTTTGTGTCTCCTGAGCTGAAACTTGGGACTTACTCGGTTCGGGTAACGCTGGAGGGTTTCGAGACTCTGGCAAGAACCGTGGAGTTAGAGGGAGCTGTCAATCTGCAACTTACACTTGCCATTGCGCAGCAGCAGGTGACCATCTCCGTCCCCGGAAAAACTATGGCATTTGCCAATTCCGACCCTATCTACCGGCAGCTCCGCGGGATTGGCCTGGGTGAGACCTTTCGTTTCGATAACTACAGATTAGATTGGGACGTCGGGACCTTTCAGTTTCGTAAAGGGACGTTAACCATGTTGGCTCCGGTAGATGGAGTTGTCACCGGCGCGGTCTTCATTGGGGAAGGACATTTCAACCTGAAGCCTGTGCTTCCCCAGGATGTGCATGAACTCAGCCGGCGTACCGGCGCAGCGGAGGCTGACGAAGACTTCGCCGAAGCGGTTTTCCGATTTACCAGGGAGGCTGGGGCAAAATTCCTTCCGGGAATCGGGCAAAAGCTGGGAACGCCCGCGGAGGCGGGGGCTGTTCTCAACCATTGGCGGGATCGGATGCGACAGCGGCGCGAGCAGGCTTTGGGTTTTACCCAGTTTCTATTACAGGGCGAAACCATGGACAACGTGGATGCCGACCTTCTGGCCGCCATCTACAATCCCTTGCATCCGGAATTCTTTAATGCCTATCTGCGCGGCACCAAGCACAAGGATCTCCGTTTTTTTGTCAGGAATCGAGTGGGGGCGCTGCCTCAGATCGATTCCCCGGAGGAGGTCGCACTCATCAACTACGATCCCGCAGGTATGGAGGATGGCGTCTGGTATCTGGCGCACCTGAAGTCTGAATATTTGAATCGCACTGCGAATTCCCGTGAGGACCGGCGCCTGTTTGCCACGAGCCATTACAAAATCGAGACGGTAATTTCCAAAAACGAGCATTTGTTCAGCACCGCTACCATCAACTTCGAGCCACTGGTTGCCGGGGAGAGAGTCCTGAAGTTTGGATTGTTGCCAAATCTGCGAGTCACTCGAGTTGTTGACGAACAAGGCCAGGATCTCTATTTTATCCAGGAGAGCCGGAAGGAAGACGGCTCATTTTACGCCATCCTGCCCAACGCGCCGGAAGCCGGCAAAGAATATTCAATCACCGTCGACTACACGGGTGACAAGGTCCTTCAGCAGGCGGGCAATGGAAGTTTCTATGTCAGCGCCCGAACTTCCTGGTATCCGAACCTCAATGGATTCGGGGAAAAGGCTCTTTATGATCTTACTTATAAAGTTCCGCGTAAATACAAGGTGGTCAGCGTTGGTAAGTTGCAAGCGGAGTCGATGGAACAGGATTTCGCGGTCACCCACTGGATAACTCCCAGCCCGGTTGCGGTCGCCGGCTTCAACTATGGCGCTTATACGAAGATCGACCTGGCCGATGAAAAGACGGGTTACAAGATTTCAGGCTATTACTTGACCGAGTTACCCGACTCGCTAAAACCCTATCGGGAGAGTGCCTTCCTGCAGTCCATGGCCCCAGGCAGCATGACGAAATACGTCCTCGATCAGACGCGGGCGCAGTTGGAGGTGTGCACTTTTTTCTTTAGCACGAGCTCTTATCGCGACATTTACATCACGGAACAGCCTGATTTCAACTTCGGACAATCCTGGCCGAATCTCGTCTACCTTCCGATTTCCGCGTACATAGACTCGACGCAAAGGTGGATGATGTTCGGGCGCATCGACAATAAATTCACTGGCTTCGTGCAGGAGGTAACTCCTCACGAAGTGGCTCACCAATGGTGGGGCCATGCCGTGGGCTGGGCCTCCTACCACGATCAATGGCTCTCGGAGGGATTTGCCGAATTCTCGGCGGGGCTGTTCCTCCAGCAGGCTATGGGGAAAGACTGGCGCAAAGACTACATCGAATTTTGGGAGCGTCTGCGCCAGCGTATTCTGGAGAAGAACAACTATGGCATAGCTCCGAATGACGCCGGCCCGGTGTGGATGGGAATGCGCCTTATTTCTCCTCGTACCGAAAACGCCTACCAGAATGTGATTTATCCCAAGGGCGCGTACGTGCTGCAAATGCTGCGGTCGATCATGTACAGCCCCGAGGATACGGACAAGCCGTTCATTGCGATGATGCATGACTTTGTAGACAGCCACCGCGAACGTCCCGCGACCACGGAGTCCTTCAAGGCCGTTGCCGAAAAACATATGAGCAAGGTGATGGATCTTGCTCGAAACGGCCGCCTGGACTGGTTCTTTAATGAGTGGGTGTATGGCACCCAGGTACCGCGATACCATTTTGAGTACCAACTCGCTCCAGCGGACGGCGGCAAAACGAAACTGCACATGGCGATTACGCAGAGCGAAGTGGACGAGCACTTTGCCATGCTGGTTCCGATATTCGCTGATTTCGGCAATGGCATGGTCCGTATCGGCCAAGTCGAAATCATCGGCAATTCCACCCGCAGTGCCGATGTTCTTCTGCCTGGCCAACCGAAGAAGGTCGCCTTGAATGCATACAAAGAAATTTTGGAACGGTGAGCGCTCGCGGAGTGTCCTGCTCCTTTCGGTCGGCCGTGAATCGACCGTAGTTGATGTGTCTCCTCCTGGGGAGGCATTCTGCGCGGTAAGTTCCAGACATCAATTAAGCGATCCTTTGAGTTGTCCGAGCGCGGCTAGACAGGCCGGCTCGCCGGGATGGATCTTGAGCGCCGCCTCGAACTCCTGGATCGCCCGCCCCACCATCCATTTCTGCGCGTAGATGCGCCCCAGATTCATATAGGGAAAGTGGCGCGGCTCATAGCGCGGAGCCGTCTTGGCTTTCTCCAGCCACTCAATCGCCTCGTCTAGCTTTCCCATTTTGACGAGGTAGGAGCCGATGTCGTTGTACGGATTGCCAAAGGTCGGGTCGACAGCAATCGCCTTCTTACACTCCTCGATTGCCTCGCCGACGCGACCCTGAAAGCTGTAGGCCCAACCTCGGAACGTGTAAGCCTCGGCGGTCGGGTAGAGCCCGAGCGATTTTGTGTAGAGCTCGATTGCGCGCTCGAGGTCACCGCGGAGGTGGTGCTTCTGTGCCTGCAGCCACAACGCCAGCGCCTGGCCCTTGAGAACGTCATCCTCCATGCTCTCTCCGTCACCCTGCAGCAACTTGTCTATCGCAGGATTCGTATCTGGAATAGCGACACGAATCTTGGTGAAGTCCTAGCCAGCCGTCGTGTCATCCTCTTTGCCGCATTCAGGACAGGCTTCAACGTGCATCCTCACTTTGAAGCTGGCATTGGCGACGTATCCCCCGAGTCTAGACAGGTCCTCTGCTCGCTCAGCAAGTAGGTCGCTGGACGTCCTATCTCTGAGATTCTTCAATGCTGCCTCTGCCTCTCTTTCATCATTTAGCAACTTTTGATGCTCGGCACAGGGCATAAAAACCTCCAAGGATAAGTCTAACCCTCCATCGAAAACGGTGTAGGGGCTTCTTTCCAGCTGCTCTCTGCGACGTCGATCTTCGGCCGCAAGCAGCGCTCAAAATCACTTTTCTTGCACCAGCTTCGGTTCAGGTTACGATCCTTAAGGAATCATGCGGCTGGGTAAATGCCGGTGACTGGGTTTCTTGTGCAAGTCTTACTTAGCCCGGTCGTTGGTGTAATCGCGACTAGGATACGACATCAGCATCGAGCACGCGGTCCTGTTCCAGATAATGCGAAAGGGCATACTGGGCTAGAAGCGGCGTCTGGAGGCGTATTTCAGCTCCGATCCATTCGCCCTTAGCGTGGGGTGCCTGGAGCGCGTGGTTGCAAAGTCCGCCACTGCCGAATCGGGGGCCGAACTCGGCGCTTTGGATCTGATCGAACTGTTTGATCCCGCGCCAGGCTTCGTCGCCGACGGTTCCGGCTAAGTCGATTTTCAGTCTTACGATCGGCATGGAATGGATCGCCTCACCTGTGGAATGAAAATAAGCACATCGAGATCCAGGAGCTACGTGGGGTCATCGGATTCTAGCGCACAGTCCCTGGCAGTAATTAACGTCCCGGGTCGGTCTCCGGAACTGGTGTGGCAGCACGAGCCTCGCTTGCCCGATGTTCTCCGCGTTGTGGGCAATTGTCAACGAGGAAGCAGGAGTGCCTCTGTGGACAGGCGGCGCAATGCCTGCGTGCTTTGCCAGCAGGAGCGGTAATCGAGATCGTTCCGGTTAGCAGCGTCAGCAACAATTTCCTTGTGGCACTACTTCAGCCTTGCATACTCCGCCTTGGCTTCTTTCAGGATGGGGATGTCGGCATCGGCGTCTTTCCAGAGTGTCAAGAACTCCTGATAGGCGGCACGAGATCTCGCCCCTAACTCCTCCTTGGATGGACTCGTGGAGATGGTTTGCCGATCGTCTGTCCTCTGCCCACTGTCGAAGCGCGACCCGGATTGCAGCGCGTATGCTCGAGCCATCTCGAGGTGAGCGAGTGCGCCCGTGGGACAGTTAACGACGACTCCGGGATGGTCGAGGATCTTCTTAAATTCGGCGGCGGCTGCGTCGCCCCGTCCTGCGGCCAGATACGCTTCGCCACGCGTATAAGTCGGGTATAGGCAGGTCGCGAGCACCGTAATCAAAGGCTCTCCGATTTCCAGGGTAGAACTAAGCGGTTGGAGCTTTTCCAAGGCCTCCGCCGGATTGTTCTGCGTCAACTTCAAACGCGCGTCGATGGTTGGCAGCCAGTAACTATTGACGAGGGTGTCGATGGGAAATCTCCTCGCCATTGCGCTGCGCAGTTTTTCGGCTCCCGTCCGATTGCCGGTCCAGGCCATGGCCAATGTCGCCTCCGCCTCGACATCCCTGTTGTCAGGCGCGAGTTTCATCGCCGCCTCCGCGTCTCGAAGCGCGGCGGCCGAATCGCCGAAGGCAGCCTCGCGAAGCGCAGCATTCACACGCCAAGTCGCCGCCCCTTCCGGGTTTTCGGCCCGCACTGCTGAGTCCACTGCGCGGCGCGTAAGCTCAGTAGCCTCGGCAAACCGTCCCTGAAAGGCCTTTGTGTCTGACTCAAAGGAGAGCACTTCATTCTGCATGTCAAGCTGGTTGCCAAACCACGCGGCATCCTCGACCATTCCCTCCGCATTGGACGTCAGGAAATCAGCTCCATAAAGAACAGTGTGCAAACCATCGGAGTCCATCTTGCCCGCCAACACCGCTTCGACTGTCTTCCGAGCCTCGTCGACGCGCCCAAGAGAGAGCAAGCATCCACCCAGATTGGCATAGGCGACGACATCGTCAGGGTGGAGGCGTACAGCTTGCTGCATGAGTTCTTCGGCTTCAGAGTATTCACCCTCTTGCAAGCGATCCACCGCAAGGTCGCCGTAGGCAGCGAAATCACGGGGATAATCCTGAATCCATTCCTCATAAGTCTGGTCAGCTTTGTTCAATTCCCCGGTCACCGAATTGTAGTAGAACGCGGTGATGCGCAGCCGCTCCCTCTCGCTTGCGCGCTCCCGCATAGCAAAGGCTTTGGACATGGCCTCGCTGGCACGCGCCGTTTGGCCGAGATTTCCGTACATCAAACCCACTCCCGCATAGGCAGTAGCGAAACCGGGGTCCAGTGCGATGGCGCGCTGAAACAGGGGCAGGGCTGCCGCCGAACCCTGATTCAGTTGCACCGTTCCCGCTTGGCTCAAGGATTTCAGCGCGTCCAAAGAAGATGTGGTTGCCTGTTGTAGCGGCGTATCAAATTTCTGCACCGACGCCAGCGATTCCCCCAGTTCACGACGCACTTTGGCAGCTTCCTGGCCCAATGCGGTGAGCACTTTCTCCTTGGATGTAGCTGTCATCTGCTGCTCTGCCAACAGGTCTCCATTCTGGCAATTAACCGCCTTTAATCCCAGCACATATTCGCTACCCAGGCTGCCAATCGCCCCTGCAATATAGGCCGTGCTCCCCGCGCGCTGGCATAGTTCGCGGGCTAGCTCGGGCGTCAGTTTCGTGTTGGACGGGCGCGTCATCTGTCGCAAAATATTCCTTACTTGACCGTCTGAAAGCACATTCAGAAAAGGCGATTGTCGCAGCGAGACATCGAGCGCAGTCTTCAGTGTGTCATCGAAGATTGCATCGCCGGTGCTGTTCGAAAAATCGGCCAGAACGATGGTGTCTTTCTCGGTCAGGCGCTTGCTTTGCTGGCGAGAACGATAGTAGAGGCCGCCCCCGATCAAGCAAACAACGAGCAAGAATGTCGTGCCGAGCGCGGGCAATGCAACCCTTCTAGCCGCCGTCCGGGTTGTCCCACGCACAGCAACTTCTCCCTCCGTTGCGCCTGACTTTGCCACCGAACTCGCCGGCGAAATCTGTCCACTCTCCATGTCCCGCTTCAACCGTTGCAGATCGGCTCGCATTTCCGAAGCATGCTGGTAACGGAGAGAACGATCTTTCTCCAGAGCCTTGCTGATGATCGTATCGAGCTGCTGAGGTAGCTGAGGAGTCCACTGACTGGGCATTTCCGCCTGTTCGTGGAGGATTGCCCCAAAGGTTGCTCCGGTGGTATTTCGGTCAAAAGGGAGGCGGCCACTCGCCATCTCATAGAGCGTCACGCCGAAAGAAAAGAGGTCCGTACGTTCGTCGAGAGAGTTGCCGGCGACCTGTTCGGGCGACATGTAACTCACGGTGCCCAACGCCATGTTCTTGGAGGTGAGATCCTTCTCGCCGCTCGTCAGATCGGCTAAGGTGGGATCGTCCGAGCCCGATGCCGAAGCTCGCCGATTGTATGAATCTGTCTTTTTCGCCAATCCGAAATCGAGAATTTTGGCATGTCCACGCTTGGTAATAAAGATGTTCGTTGGTTTTATATCGCGATGAATGATCCCCGCGGCATGCGCTGCATCCAGCGCATCGGCCATTTCAATGGCAAGCGACAGCAGCAGTCCTGTTTCCACGGGGCGTCCCGCGATGTGATATTTCAGCATGACGCCGTCCAGAAACTCCATGGCGATGAATGCTCGCCCGTCCTGCTCGCCAATGTCGTAGATCGTGCAGATGTTGGGATGGTTGAGAGCCGATGCAGCCTGGGCTTCTCGGCGAAAACGGGCTAAAACTATGGGGTCGCGAGCCACATCTTCCGGCAGGAATTTAAGGGCGACAAACCGCTGCAACCGCGTGTCTTCCGCTTTGTAGACCACACCCATCCCACCGCCGCCCAATCTTTCGACGATGCGGTAATGCGAAATTGTTTGGCCCAGCATGGAATTGCAGTATGGCCCCGAGAATCTTGGTTAGCAAACGGTAGCCTCACCCGAGAACGAATGTCAATGATTGAAACACCCGAACACCCGTGTGCTTTGTCGGAGAGACGCTAGGCATATCCCTCCCCGACCCTTGCCGCAAAACTGAACGCTGCCGCCTAATTCTTAGAACGACGTCCAGTTCGTTTTCCCTTCACGCTATTTTGGCAGGGAGGCCTCGGAGGTGGAGATTCATGAGCGGAGTCAGAAAAAAATTTCGTTCTTTCGCGACCAATTCTCCGAAAATTTTCGCTTTATCTAGTTAACGAAGCTGTAACCCGTCAGTCCAACACTACGGGCAAGGGTAACGGGCAAATAAGAATCTCGGGAAAGGAGCAATTCAATGAAATCCATCTCTAGAGATAGGATTGCGGACTTGGGAAAAGAGCTGGACGCTATCCATGCCAAGAATGTCCTGTTTTGGAAACGCGGGGCAAATAACGGCCGC
>Ga0302324_100026620_pt1 | contig 11043 bp, 9 predicted proteins | sample Palsa_T0_1_FD_201949 | JGI IMG/M metagenome (GOLD analysis project Ga0302324, IMG submission 201949) | Peat permafrost microbial communities from Stordalen Mire near Abisko, Sweden - Palsa_T0_1 | ecosystem: Environmental > Terrestrial > Soil > Palsa > Peat permafrost | place: Sweden: Abisko... | reverse complement strand
CGGTTGTCCAGGCTTCGTCGAAAGCGCACCCTTCGCATCCAGTGGACGGAACTCCCACTCGTTGAACCAGAGCTCCTCCGTCGTCCCATACGCACTCTGCGGGTTGTACATCCCGTCATGGGTCACGATGCATGCAAACCGGTTCGTATGCGTCAGCACCCAGTCCGCCATAAACCCGCCATAGCTCGCCCCCAGCGCACACTCCCTTGTCTTGTCGATGAACGGATACTTCGCCTCCGCATAGTCCAACCCCTTCATCAGGTCGACATAGGCCTTCCCACCCCAATCTCCACTCACCTCATCGACAAACTTTTGCCCATACCCCGTCGACCCACGCCGATTGATCATCACCACCACATAACCATTCGCCGCAAGCAACTCCGCATTCCACCTGTAGCTCCACGCATCGCCCCACGCCGTCTGCGGCCCACCATGCATCAAAAACTTCACCGGATACTTCTTCCCCGCATCAAACCCCGGCGGCCGAAGTATGAACCCCTCCACCTTCGCACTCTCAGCCCCCGTAAACCAGAACGATTCCATCTTCGGAAGGAAGAGAGAATCCACCAAAGCATCGTTCACATGAGTGAGCGGCCTGACAGTGGCTGGAACCTCAACCGCCTTCTCCCCGTCCTGATTACTCGACACGAAATCGACCGTCACAATCTCAGCGGGCGTATTTACCCTCATCCACGAAGCCACCATTGGCTGGTGCTCCGCCGGAGTTGAGATCTCGCCAAACTCTCCGTCGGAAGTAGCATGTTGTAGATATCTTCCGTGTAGGCCGACCTTGTACACATCCTCACGTCCCTCATGACCGCTCAGGAAGATAAGACCGTTTGACGATCTCCACCACGCAATCTCATCGATCCAGCCATCGAACCGGGGAATGACATCGGTAATTGTCTTCTTCTCCCGGTCAAACAGCATCAGCCGAAACCGATCACTCTCGAATCCCGCCCGCGCCTGTGACCGAAACGCAATGTACTTCCCATCCGGCGAATAAGCCGGCCCATCATCACTTCCCGGCGAAGTCGAGATCTTGCGCGGCTTCTCCACCGCATCATCCAGCAGCAGCGTAAACACATCGTTATTCGTACTCGCCGCCGGAACAAGATCGAGATTGGCAACGTAGGCGATCTCCTCCGAACCCGGAGCCCACGCATACCCCAGCGGGCCGCCGAGAGAAAACGTCGGAGCCTCTGCATCTCCGATATTTCGCCGCGGCGTCAGGTCGCGCACCGCATTTCCATCCGTCGCCGAGACCACCAGCACATGGCTCCGCTTCGGCCCAACATAGTGGTCCCAGTGCCGATACAGCAGATGGTCGAAGATCTGCGCCTTCACCGGACTCGCCGCGGCAGCATCGTCCCTCTTCTTGTCGCAGGCGTCTTCATCCAACCAGGCCGACTCGTTGCTGCACTCCGGATACACCCGCGACGTAAACAGAATCCGCTTCGAGTTAGGCGACCAGATCGCACCATCCGCCTCCGTGCTCACATTGGTCAGCCGCGTCGGCGTCCCCACCGCTCCCGCAGCCTCGTCCCAGGGCGCGAGAAAGATCTGCGACAGCCCATCGGTACTGTCCGCTGCGACAAACAAGACCTGCTTGCCATCCGGCGAGAACCGCCCACCCGACTCGCCCTCCTTCCAGAACGTCACCTGCCGCTCCAGACCTGCAGTACCCAGAGAACCTGTAGAACTCGTTGCACCCGCCGCACCTGCTGAAGATCCACTTCCCCCAGACAGCGGCACCACCCAAAGATGACTCACCTTCGAGTTCTTCTCCAGATCCACATCCACCACCGAAAACATCACCCACCTGCCACCGGGCGAGGTCTGCGGATCGCCCACCCGCTTCATTCGCTGCAGATCGGCAAACGTCATTGGGCGCTTACCCGCCGCAACCCCCAGGTCCCCTGCCGAGCCTACACCCCCACCCTGCGCCCAGCCCACGCCACACGCCCCGGCCAACATCGCCGCCAGCACACCTGCTCGAATCGCTCTAACCATCATCGCGACAGTCTACCTCCCCCAGCAGACAATCGGGAATAACGCCTTTCAAGCGTCGCGCCCCACTCGATCCAAAAATATTTATTGGAAATGTGGCGCACTTTCAGACCGCAAAATCAGCCATACAAAAACCACATATCGCACCACGTTTACCACGCAATTCACCACGGTCTGCACCACAAATGCCACAAGCAAATCATCTTATCCTCAATCACTTACGACATAGGACCAGTCCCGCACCACCTCCTGATTTTTTTCTGTCACACGCTCCGCCGCCGGCAACTCCACCACCACCGCAGCCCCATGCGGATGAAGATTGAACGCGCTGATCTCTCCTCCATGCTCCCGTACAACCCCATAGCAAATAGTCAAGCCCAACCCCGCTCCCTCGCCCGGCTGCCTCGTCGTGTAGAACGGATCGAACACTCTCCCTGGCTCGCGAAACCCCGGCCCAGTATCACTCACAATTAAATTCACCATCCGGCTATCCTGACTGACCGTCAACCGTATTGCATGCTCCTCACCGCTTGCGAAATCGACCGCCGAAGCCACCGCCTGGGACGCGTTATTCAGCAAATGCTCCAATACCTGCCGCAGTCGGTCCCTGCTGCCCCGCACGATCGGCATCTCCTCGCTGGCCTGCACCACCAGCCGAATCCCTCTGTTACCAAGCTTTTCGCGGCACTCCCCCGCGACCTCCTGAAGCAGCTCGGTCACGTCCACCTGCTCGTCGCTTCGCTTCGACGGTCGCCAGAATTCCAACAAAACATCCACCGTCTGCCGCATCCGGAGCGCCTCGCCGACAATCATCTTTGCGTCGCTCTTCACCCGAGCCTCGTCGGTGGTGTCCGCGATCAGCTCCGCGAATCCCAGCACCGCGGTCAGCGGGTTATTCAACGCGTGAGCCATTCCGCCTGCCAGTAACCCAAGTCCCGCCAGCTTTTCCGCACGCAGCAGCCGCTCGGCCAGCGCGGCGTTCTCAATCACGCGTCCCAGCTTCAGCGCCAGCGCCTCCAGGGGCAACAACGCTTCGTTCACCACCCTGCGCCGCACATTCATCATTCCATCGGCGCATACCGCAAGAACCCCCACTACTCTTCCAGCAGAGGTCCGTAGCGGAATAACGATCGCTCTCCCAAGACCGATCTCCTCCGGCGTGCGTCTCAGAACCACCGCAAAGCACTTGCTTCCAACGCGGATTCCCAGACCGCCATCGCCTCGTCGAGCCTCCGCCGCGCCGCCACGCTCTGCCTCCAACACGCATTCGCCCCAGCTATTCAGCGCCTCCACGGTTGCGTCCTCCATCCCCAAACTTCCGGCCACATACAGACGACCTTCAGCATCGCGAACCAGCATTCCCACCCTCTTGAAGGAGCTCCTCTCCGATACAATCTGAGCGACTCGCCGACTCAGCTTCCACAAGTCTCCATCCTGCGGCAATCGCGCATCCAGCTGCGCATATGCTTCCAACTCCTCCCGAATCAGCCGTTCCTGCCGCTGGTTCTTCTCGCTCCATTGCATCTTGCACCACGCCAATGCAGCGACTACCACAAGTCCACCGATCTCCGCCAACCCGTGCCAGCGCAGCGATATCAGCCCCCCTATTTCACCCAGTGCAATCCGCATGACCAAACCTCCGCTCTTCGCGTCTATTCTTGAGTAGCGTGCAGGGACGCAGAAACGCCCCGCGCTGTTACCCTTGGAGTCCTCATCTATGAAGCCGCTCTCTCCGCTACGCTACGCAGTCTCCGCCAGCCTTCTCGCGCTCTCGCTCTTACCGCTATCGGCTATGACTGCCGTTGCCCGCGCCACTGTCGCAGTTTCGGACTCTTCACCAGCCTTAGCTGCAGTCTCGAATGGGCAGGAGCCCGGCGGCTTTGGGCCGCTCGATCCCACCCCACCGTCCGGCATTACACCTCAGCAGATCATCGACAAGTTCGCCGCGCGCGAAACCGTCTTCAGCATTGCCCGGCAGAACTACACCTTCCGTCAGACCGTCAAAGTGGACACGCTCGTCGAGGACACCAATCGCATCGACGGCGAGTACCAACAGGTCACCGACATCACCTTCGACCGTGACGGTAAGCGCGACGAGCACGTCGTCTTCGCGCCGCAAAACACGCTCCAGCGCGTACTGATGACACCTGCCGACTTCGATGAGATCGAGCACCGCCTGCCCTTTATCCTCACCACCGAAGACCTGCCCCACTACGATGTCACCTACCTTGGCCGTCAGCATGTCGACGAGCTGGACACCTACGTCTTCAGTGCAGGACCCAAGGTGCTTGAAAAAGGGAAGCGCTACTTCCAGGGAAAGGTCTGGGTCGATCAGCAGGACTTCCAGATCGTCCTCGTCAACGGCATCACCGTCCCGCAGGACAAGCGCAAAGGCCACGAAGACCTCTCACCACCCTTCACTACCTACTACGAGCAGGTCGACGGCAAATTCTGGTTCCCCACCTACACCAAGGCCGAAGGCAACTTGCACTTCGTTGCACAGAACGGTGCACTGAGCCAGGACGTGCACATGCGGAATGTCGTCAAATACACCGACTACAAGCAGTACCATGCCACTGCGCGCATCATCTATAACGGCCAGGACATTACCGATAGCAAGACGCCAGATGATAAACAGACCCAACCAAAAACTCCACCCAAATAAGCGAATGGGGCTGGGTGCAATTGAATGCAGTCAGTTGGATTCGCAATGCGCATCCGGATCGGCATGCTGTGCTGTCATCCAGCGATCCATCAGAGTTCCTGCACACCGGGCTCCGCAGAGGTGCTTCACCCCAGATGAATGCGCATGATGAGCCTGCCACCGTGTCATTTTAATCAGCGGCTGATCCTCTTCCGGCTTCTCCCCCTGAAAGCAGTCCACCCAGGCTAGCCACCAATCCCCACCCTCACCCTTTTGGTCGCCGCACACGTCACATTGATAACTTTCGCTATAAGACATTCATTCGCTCCTGCCGCTGAAGGCTATCATATTTTCTGACCGTTCCGCTTCAAAGCGAACCCATCCCATCGGCCTCTTAAGCGGCCGGTTCTGCTTCAAAGTAAAGATACTTTCTCCATGCTGCATCGGCACTGCCGATCATCCGCATGATATGCCGGGAGGTATGGAGCGAGAACGGTCGCGGCTCCCGCAGCAATTTCATCTCGGCCAGTTCATGCAGCATCTGGTTACCTTTCCTCCGATTGCAGTTGTGGCAGCAGGCGACGAGGTTCTCCCACGTTGACAGCCCTCCACGCGACCGCGGAATCACATGGTCCAGCGTCAACTCGCTCGCAGTTAGAACTATGTTGCAGTATTGGCAGCTATTCCGGTCGCGCAGCAGAATGTTCTTGCGGCTCAGAGCGCGCGTCTGGTGCGGAATTCGGCGGTATTCCAGGAGACGAATCACGCTGGGCATGGCAATTCGCATCCGTGCCGCATGCAGCACAGCACCTTGCTCCTCCTCGGTCCGCGCCACACCTTTCAGCACCAGTACCAACGCTCGCCGTGCCCCACAGATGTTGATCGGCTCATACGACGCATTCAGCACAAGCACCGGAGTCTGCATCGCCGGCTGCCGAAACACGCCGACCCGCACATCCAGCTCCGTCGCTATACGTCCCGCACTATGTCCACTCGCGTGTCCGGCGTGTCGTTTCCCACTTAGCCCTTGCTTCCGCATCTTCCCCGATTGCATTTAACGCCCTCCGGTTCCAAATACTGTTCGCGCCCTGCCAAGCTTTCGTCACACAACTTCTTTGAATTCTTACCCCGCATCCCAAACTGTCGTCGTTGAGGAGGAGCTCCACATAGCGACCATCTCCGGCTGCGCCCGCGACACGGTTACGACCCAGACCTTTGCAGCTCCAGCTCGACGCAGCACCTGAGCACAGGCTCGCGCCGTAGCACCTGTGGTGTAGATGTCGTCCACCAGAAGCACCTCCCTGCCTGCTAACGCCACGCTGTCACCCGCGGCGAATGCGCCCTGCAAGTTGCGTCTTCTGCCCTTTGGTGTCAACTCAAACTGACTTCGCGTGTCCTTCACCCGACGGATTGCGCCATGAGCTGCCTGCAGCTTCCAGGTTGGTCTGCTCTTTTTGAGTTCAGCCAGAGCAGCCTCGGCCAGCAGCACGGCCTGGTTGTATCCGCGCTCCCGCTCCTTCAAAGGAAACAACGGCACCGCCACTACCATCAACTCGCGCCCCGCTTCATGCTCCAGTGTCTCAATAGCCCGCGCAAGCAGTTTGCCCAACGGCTTGGCTACCGCCGCCTTCCCTTCGTACTTCAGCAGATGAACCATCTCGCGCAGCTCGTCCTGATAGACGGCGTACGCGACGGCCCGTTCAAACTCCGGCGGCACCATTCGGCACCGGGAACACAGCAGCCCTTCTACAGGAAACTGTCCCGCATATCTGACGCCCTCCATGTCGAGCGCCTCACCACATCGAAGGCACAAGGTCATCGACTGCGCAGACACCCGTGCCACACAAGCGTCGCAAACAGGAATCAGTCCGGCTCGCAGCATGGGCCCTGCGCAAACTTGGCAATCCGTTGGATAGAAGGTTGTTACAAGATCGTCCAGCACAGTCCGAACCACCCGTCCCGGAGCCTGCCAGAAACGAGAGATCGCGTGTTCTTCAACCACCCCACCAGGCGGTGCACCGGGCGGAACCCCGGCAGCTGACCCGAGCGCATTGTCATTCAAGCATTCGCTGAAGACTCACCTCACTCGCCGGCGCTCCAGGTCACTCGGACCGCGCCTTACCCGCAGTATAAGCCTTTGGGCGCGTTGGGCGTCAACAATTCTGCACCACAGATGATGCTCCTGTGCTACACCTAGGCAATGCTGAGAGCCATCACATGGTGCGCAAAGTGCCTCTTTCTCTACCTTCTTGTTGCGATTGCCGCAGTCCGATTCTCCTGGATCGTCACAGCTCCCGTCTGGCAAGTAGCCACTAAAATGCACTGGACGCAACTGAACCGAGTCGCCTTTGTCCTGAGTTATTTCCTCCCCATCTTCGCTGTCACCGGGTTCCTGCTTGGACTTATTCCCTTTGGCAACCTGGGCAAAGCAATCCGTGAACTCTTCGCGTCACTCCTTCCTAAGGCATCATCTCAACTCGCACTTGAGGCAGATCCGGTGCCTCCCGTACTTTGGGCATGGCTACCGGTCACGCTCGCCTTTCTCATTCGGTTCGCGACCTGGCAATCGCAGAACTCGAGCATCTTCGACCCACACCGGTCGCAAGGCCGCGTCGAACGCTTCTTCGGTCCGCTCAACTCGCAGGCTCCTGCGTTGCTCGACACGAGATGGATCAGCGACCGCTTCCTCTTTACCGCACCGATGCTCTTTCTCATGGCTTGTGCCGTCGCCGCTCTGCTTCGCTACAAACTGACCGCTCCACGCAAAACGACCTTGAAATCAATCGAGCCATAGGCGCAGGCTCTACCCCCACTGATACACTCCCATCCAAGCTGAAATCACGCCGTCGCAAGCGGGAGACATCACAGACATGGCAGCACCGACTCACTTCAAGCCCTTCGTTCCCGCCACCGAATCGCGCCCCGAACTGACTGCCCGCGCGCTTATCTTAGGATCGCTCTTCGGCATCCTCTTCGGTGCAGTCACGGTCTACGTCGGCCTCCGCGCAGGCCTCACCGTTGCTGCGTCAATTCCCATCTCCGTCCTGTCCATCTCTATTCTCAGGGCCTTCGGCAGATCCAGCATCCTCGAGAACAACATCGTCCAAAGCACCGGAAATGCGGGCCAGTCTATCGCCTCCGGGGTCATCTTCACGTTGCCTGCGCTCATCTTCCTCGGCTTCGATCTTGAGGCGTCCCGCATCTTTGCTCTAGCGCTCTTCGGAGGATGGCTTGGCGTTCTCTTCATGATCCCTTTGCGACGGCAGCTCATCGTCGAAGAGCACGACACACTCATCTACCCGGAGGGTACCGCCTGCGCCGATGTTCTGATGGCCGGGGAGCGTGGGGGGTCTTTCGCATCGCGCGTGTTTCTCGGCCTCGGACTCGGCGGTATTTACACACTCTTTCAGAACGACAATCTCTTCGCGCTGTGGCCCAGCCAGCCGGACTACCAGCCAGACTTCGGCGTCCAGCGCCTGTTGAAAGGCTCTGCCATCCGAGCCGATTGCACACCGGAGTACCTCGGCGTCGGCTACATCATCGGACTGCGCGTGTCTGCGATCATGCTGGCAGGCGGAGTCTTCTCTTGGCTCGTACTGATGCCGGCCATCTACTTCTTTGGCTCGCATCTGTCCACGCCGCTCTATCCGGGCACTGTCCTCATCACGCAGATGTCGCCGTCTGACCTGTGGCGTACCTACGTTCGTCCCATGGGTGCTGGCGCTGTGGCGGCGGCGGGTCTCATCACACTGCTTCGCACTGCGCCCACCATCATTGGAGCGCTGATGCAGGGCCTTCGCAGCATCGGCAACAAGAGCGCCGCCGCGAAGACACGGCCTTCACGTGTCGAGCACGATCTCCCGCCCAGCGTGGTCTTCGGTGGCTCGTTGCTGCTCATCCTGCTGATGTTTCTTTTCCTTCAGTTCAAACCGATTCCAGGAGCACAGGTGGGTGCGCTTGCCAATCTTGCGGCGGCGTTGCTGGTGGTGGTGTTTGGATTTCTCTTCGTGACGGTGAGCGCGAGAATCGTGGGCATCGTCGGCAGCTCGGCGTCACCGGTCTCGGGGATGACCATTGCTACGTTGATGGCCACCGCTGCGATCTTCCTCGTCAAAGGCTGGACTGCACCCGCGTTTGGCGCGCTTGCCATCACCATCGGAGGAGTCGTCTGCATCGCGGCTTCGAACGCTGGCGATACCTCGCAGGACCTCAAGACGGGCTACCTGATTGGGGCTACGCCGTGGAAGCAGCAACTCGCCATCATGATTGGCGTGATTGTTTCGATCTTCTCGATCGGAGCGACGCTCAACGCCATGAACAACGGGCTTGAACAGTTTCAGCGGCTGCAGAAGCCGGTTGTGTTTTCGCTCAATCAACTGCCGGACGGAGTGCAGGACAAAGGCCAATTCACACGAGACCACATAACGTTGACAGCACATAGCGCGGACAACCATAGCAAGGAAGAGCTGTCCGATGCGAAGCAGTATGTGTTGCTGAATGCTATCGGTTCGACGACGCTTGACGATGGGAAATACCTGTATAACCCGGCGACGCATGAGATCGAAATCCAGTGGATTCAGGGTATCGGCAGTGAAAAGGCCGCAGCTCCTCAGGGTCGATTAATGGCTACGGTCATCAATGGAATTCTCAGCCGCAAGCTGCCCTGGGCACTCGTTTTACTTGGGGTTGCGCTGGTGATTGTGGTGGAGCTGCTGGGGGTTCGGTCTCTTACATTTGCGGTTGGAGCTTACCTGAGCATCGCTACGACACTGGCTATCTTTGTGGGCGGCGTGATGCGATGGATGGTGGATCGCGCGATGGCGAAGCACCGGAGCGCGGAGGAGATTACGACGGAGTCGGAGATTAGTCCGGGGAGTTTGTATGCTTCGGGGCTGATTGCGGCAGGCGGAATCGTCGGCCTGCTGGGGGTTGCGGTGAAGCTGTATGAGGCGGCTACGGATCGGAGCATTCCGCGGTTCAGCGATCACAATCCTCTGCATCATGACTGGGTCAGCGTCATCATGTTCGCGCTGCTGGCGTTTTCGCTCTATTACTTCGCCCGAAAACCATTGAAGGGTGAGAGTTGATTTTGGGGTTTTCGTCAGAAAAAAGTTTTGCTTGGTGGAGTATGGTTTTTGCTGGGGGTTTTTGATCTTTGGACGTGTTTGTGGATGGTAAATCGTGGTGCAGTTGTGGTGGATTGCGTGGTAAACGTGGACCGCTGCATGTCACGTTTTATGGACAAAAAAATGCGCCACTTTTTTCAACTTTATTTTCTGGCGCAGGAGAGTTTCCCTTGCCAAGCTCTAGTTGGCTAATTCGACCAGTCGAGTGGGCGGCCCTACTCTTCGCTGCTGGTCGTTGGGATTGTTGATTGCTTCTGTGAAGCTATGGGGTTTGCGGGCGAGGCGACCCAGTCGTACTGGCCTAGGTGGTGGTAGCGCGAGAGGACTACCCCCATCGGCTCGTTCGGCAGGCATAGCCGCAGCTTAAGGGGAGAGTCGGCGCAGACGCGGTCGAGGTAGATGGCGGCGTGGCCGACGGGCAACAATGTTCCGAAGCTGCCGTATGGTTCGCCCACGAGAACCGTCATGGAAGCACGAGCCTTCTGTGCTCCCATCAAAACCATCAGAGCCAGTGCGGCTGCAAGTGCACGGCTGCGGCCGTGCGCCAAGACAAGTCGGCCGACAAGATCCACGACTGCATCTCCCTCCTGAAGCCTCGATTTCAGATGCAGTATTCTTGGTCTGGGTTGATTAGGAGAATATCGGTGAGCAGCATTCTTGTGATATTCCAAAGCGATAGCGAACAGACTGAGCAGAGGGCACTTGCGGTGGCTGTGGGTGCGGTTGAGGCAGAAGGAAGTATTCGGCTGCGACGGCTGGCGGCCGCTGGTGCGGTCGAGGTAGGACACAAGGGTTATGGAAGGCTGCAGCGGGCGGATTTACTCTGGGCCGATACCGTTGTAGCCGGTCTGGAATCGGACAGACCCCGGGCCGAGTTGGATGAGCTGCTCCAGCTTCTCAGCGAACTCGATCCCGGGCAGGTCGAAGGGAAACAGGCCTGGACGTTTGGGCCGGATGGTCTGACAACGGGTGAGACCGAGGCACAGATCTTCGTCGAATCGGCTTTGCGAGTCGCCGGAATCACGGTGCTCCCCACAGCGACGCTGGATGTTGGCCACGCGGACAATATGACTGAGAGGTTGAAGGAGGCCGGACGTTTGTCTGGTCGGCGGCAGAGGCTTCCCGATGCTGAGCCGGTCTGAATTGACTTCAGGAAGATATTTCCGAATTTATCCTTTATTTCCAGTAATTTGCGCGGTTAGCGGGTTTCTTCGGAGTCATCCAGTGAGATCATTTTGAATCTTATCTCGATGTCGAGATATC
>Ga0302324_100026616_pt1 | contig 11044 bp, 14 predicted proteins | sample Palsa_T0_1_FD_201949 | JGI IMG/M metagenome (GOLD analysis project Ga0302324, IMG submission 201949) | Peat permafrost microbial communities from Stordalen Mire near Abisko, Sweden - Palsa_T0_1 | ecosystem: Environmental > Terrestrial > Soil > Palsa > Peat permafrost | place: Sweden: Abisko... | reverse complement strand
TCCTGAACCGACATGGTCTGTATCTGCGCCCCGATCCAGCACGAGTCCTCGTGCGTGCGTTGAAGCCGGCGACCGAACCACGGGACCTCAACGCCACGGACAAGACAAGGGCAAACCACATCGTCGATCGAGTCCTGGCGCTCGATCCTTCTGTGCAAAAAGATACGAGTGAAGATAGATATTTGTGCCCACCAAATCATATCTTCACCGCCCCCAAGGCGTGAGGTTGCTGTCAGAATTGCTCCCGGCAACGCAACGTCGAGGTTGATTATAGGCGTAACACCCGCAGGTGAACGGTAAACTCGCTTCCCTGTCCCAATCCGCCACTGGCAGCGGTCAGCTCGCACCCACACCGGCGCGTCGGGCAGTTCGGTAGCGAGCCGATGATTGCGCTGATTGAGATCGGCCAGGATGCTGCCTCGGAGCTGCGCCACTCAGGGCGGGTGATTCGAAAACCCCGGAATCGCCTGCGAGAGTGTCGTGTAGGCCGAAACAAAGGACAACGCCGACTGGGCACCGATATGCCTGGACACTTCGCGGGCGAGCGGGAAAACTCCGTACGGTGACCGCCCCCTGTAACGCGTCATCAGTGCACGGAGCTTGCTTTCCCTGCACGGGCGATTTGGCGAACAGTAGCGCGCACATGCGCAAACTCCGCGCCGAAAAAGAAGATCATCGCGGAATAATAAACCCACACGATCACCACGATTAGCGACCCTGCAGCACCGTAGGCCGAACCGACGGCAGCCTTACCCAGATAAAGCCCGATCAGTGACTTTCCAATGGTGAAGAGCAGAGCGGTCGCGATCGCCCCCTCCCACACGTCTCTCCATTTGATCCTCGCTTCCGGCACGTACTTAAGGATCAGCGCAAACAATGCAGAGATGCCGACGAATGAAACCACAAAGTTGATCGTGTGCATGAGAAGTTCTGGCATTGGCCGGATTTCGCCGAAGAATTTCCCGAGAACCGCCAATCCGGCGGTAATCACGAGAGAAACAATCAGCAGAAAGCCGACGGCCAGGACCATTCCAAATGAAAAAAGCCGTGCCGTGATGAGACTTGCGATACCGCTTCCCTCCTTCGGTTTAACATCCCAGATCTTATTCAGCGCAAACTGGAGTTCACTGAAGGCCCCCGATGCCCCGACTAACAACGTGATCGCGCCGATCACCGATGCGAACACGCCGGTGGGTCTTTGGCCGTGTTCAATAACCGTCTCAACCGCCTTTGCCCCCTCTGCGCCCATAATGCCCTGGACTTGGCCGATGATTTCGCTCTGCGCCGTGGAACGACCGAAAATCAGAGAGGCGATTGCAATGACCAAGATGACTAGAGGCGCAAGTGACAGCACCGTGTAAAAGGACAGGGCTGCGCCGAGCCTGGGAGCTTCATGGTCATTCCAGGCCCGGAATGTTTGCTTCAGTGTGACCCAGAGGCTTCTCAGCATCCTACGCGCTCGCTCTTTTGCTGGATTCAGTTTCTTACGGAAGTGACTAATCTCAAATCGCTAGGAAACTCGCCAACTTTCGCTCGCGATCCAGGCCGTAGACCTCACGTCTTGGAACCCCTGGTAAAGTGGCCGAGCTAAAGTAAATCCCCCGCGATTGCCACATCTCGTCAACGCTTCGATGCCTATAGAAAATTCCTGAATCGCCAGACCTCACGTCACGGACAGCCTGCTGCCGTAAACGCTCAGGATTCGCAGGCAGATCGTACTCCGGCCCATGAATGACGCGTAGGTATTCGCGACCGCGGAACCTTAGCGCTGGTTGGACCAGCCCTGCTGGCTTTGCGGGTGGTAAAACAAAAGCGCCTAGCCCTCCAACGCCTGAGCTCAGTCGCGGACACGCTTTTGGTGCTCGCCGGCTGGAGCGACTGCTCGGACGGAGCGCGGGCGTGCAGCGCAAAGGAAGCGATTCACCTGTGTGCCTTCACAAATCGAAGAGCCGTTGCCACCGTGAATCGCGCGCTGAACTCCCTATCGTGCGGCTCGCAATCCGGTTCACCATCGTTAGTTGGCCCGAGCGAGCGGACTACTCAGTGCGCCGCTTACGGAGATTCTGCTTCGCTGCAGGCCGCTTCGCACGTTTACGACCCCCGGGCGCTTCCGCAGTAGCCATCTCCGTCACCTCCCGCTCGCCCCAGGTGCGCCATCCCGTGCCGCGCGCTCGGTGTCTGCCGTCCTCACGGAGTTCTCGAGGGCGTCGAGCCGCCTCGTAATCGCCTTCGCTTTGGACACGACTGCTGGACCTGCCAGCGATCCAATCATCCGGCGTAGAGATTTTGCGCGTATTTGGCTTCGCTATTGTTGCCTTGACGGCAAACAAGACGGCATAAGCCTTCCGCAAACAGTTACAGAAGCTCGCGCAGCGGGGCGCCGATAGGTGCATACTCTCTCTACCCGGATGCTTCTAACCGGCCTGAACCTTGCTTTCGGCCAGCCAGGTTAGTCGACAACCTGATCGAGATGATCAAAGAAAACCTCATCGCCGAACGAATCGCTATCGATCATTATCGCGAGTTGATTCGCTACTTTGGCAACCGCGACCCGGGGACGCGCACAATGCTTGAGGGTATATTGGTGGTTGAAGAAGAGCATGCGAACGACATGCACGATCTACTGGTAGCTCATGAAGGCAAGCCCATGTTGCCCCAATAGCTGAGCCTATCCGCTAAAGAGCGGGGACTCGCCGACATGGATGGAGCCGATCCAAGCAACGCAAACGTGTCAAGCGATAAATCCGAGCACATGACGTCCGGAGGCCCAGTTCCGCAGCGGCCCCGCAGTTCTGTAGCGCTGATATTGCTTGCCTCCGGACTAACGGGTGCACTCCTTTACTTTGCACGCGCTGCGTTTATCCCCGTTGCCTTGGCGATGCTGTTCGCACTGCTGCTCTCGAGTCCTGTTGAGGCTCTCCACCGAAAAGGACTTCCGCGCGGTCTCAGCGCGCTTCTGATACTGACAATTTTCCTCGGGGTCGTGGGTGGCACGGTCAATCTGTTGTGGGAGCCGGCACAAGAATGGTTGGCGGCTGCCCCTCGTACCTCGCTGATTATTCAAAGAAAGCTCGGACCTGTGGCTCGAGTCATGCGTCGCATCGACGTCATCACCAATCGCGCCGGGCACCTTACCGACATAGGTGCCGGCGCGGCGACTGCCCCACAGGCGGCGGCTCCCAGCGATTCTATTGGGCTGCTCGCCGAAACCCGCATTGCCCTGGTCGCTGTGATAACCGTGGTAATTCTAACGTTGTTTCTGCTTGCCGCAGGCGCTCCGGTTCTGGCGGGAATGTCCGCGGCATTCGCAAGCCGTATGCATGCGACACACGCCCTGCAAGTCTTTGAAGCCGTCCGCCGTGAAGTTGGCCGTTACTACGCCACGATCGCATTGATCAATCTCGGGCTTGGCGCGACCACTTTCGGCGCCATGACGGCGCTCGGAATGCCCGATCCACTCCTCTGGGGCGTCCTGGCGGGTGTCCTGAATTTCATCCCGTACGTCGGATCAGCGACGACGTTGACTGTTCTGGCCGTCGTCGCCTTAGTCTCCTTCGACGGCTTCGGACGTGTTCTAGCCGTCGCGGGCACTTACATCGCTCTTGCGACTATCGAGGGCCAGATCGTCCAACCTCTCTTCGTGGGACAGCGCCTCAAACTGAGCCCGACCATTGTCTTTTTGTCTCTCTGGTTTGGCGGCTGGTTCTGGGGCATCGCAGGTATCGTGCTCGCAATTCCCACTCTAGTCGCGCTGAAGGTCGCCTCGGAGCACAGTGAGCACGGCGCAACGCTGGTCGAATTCCTAAGCCCGAGCACGGGTAAGCGCCTCAGGGCGCGTGGCGCCGCACTGAAACGCCGGCCCGCAGAGCAGGCAGCGCCGTCCGGGACCGGTGTCCCGTGACACTTACGAATTCGCTCCACTGCGAGATACCGGACGACGCAATCAACAGCTACGGTGAGTGAGACGACGCTGATGTACGCCGGGGTACACGCAGCCTTGAAGTGGTATGGGCAGCGCACCATCAATCAGATATCAACAATTTCACCGGGTTCCCGACGCCGAAGCGATCTGCGAGGCAGTGGGCCGACCAAATATGCGCTTTGCGGCGACAAAGTGCCGAGCGGCCGGCAGCCCTCGCTGCCCCATGGTCGTCGTTCAGGCGATGAGTGCCCGAATTGGACCCACCATTGGCCCGCGGCAGCGCGGCAAATGTGCGCGAGTAGTGTCCAAAATGACTATTGCACGGTTTAGGCGGGCCACCGTTCGTGGCCAACACACTCAATATGGGGCGGACTTGGGTGCGATGGTTGCGCGGTTAAATTGACACGCGAGTTGCGAACGCATGAATTCGGTTGGTTGGATTAGTTGGCTTGCGTCTGCCATCTTGCTCACGACCATGGGCGGATAAGTCAAAACAAGGGTCCACGACTGTTGAAACCCAAATTGAGTGCCGGCGTGCTAATACGTCGCAATTCCGCTGGGGTTATTGTCGGAAGCCCTCGTGACCAGTCCAAGCCCGAGGACATGTCCAGAGGCACAGCTTACCAGGTCCGACAACTACACGGTCGCGAGAATTGGTGTTGTACTCGGGCGACGGCCATCACCCAACGGCGGGAATCTGGCCCTGCACGCGGGTGAACGCCGTTTGAACAAGCTGATAGCACGAGCAAGATGCCGCCTTGAGTCCTTTTAAGTTCAGGATCTGGATTTCGCCCCGTTGATATGTGATTAACTTCCGACGCTTGAACGCGCTAGCAGCTTCCGTGACGCCCTCGCGTCGCATGCCCAGCATATGCGCCAGAAACTCGTGTGTGAGAGGAAATTCATCCGACATGACTCGGTCGCGGGTCATCAGCAGCCAGCGCGCCAAGCGCGGTTCCGCTTCGTGAAAGCGGTTGCACGCTGCGGTCTGCGAGATTTGTGCCATCAGTGCGTACATGTAGCGATATAGCGCTTCCTGCAACGCTGGATTGCGGCCGAATTCGATGCGAAACGGTCCGGCGGCCATGCGCAGCGCATCACCACCACCCTGCACGAGCGCCCGGACACCGGAAACACCCATCCCGAGGATGAAAGGCATCCCGGCCATTCCCTCATTGCCCACCATTCCAACCTCCAGCGAACGGCGTTTGTCGACGGCAGTGAGCAAGGAAATAAGGCAATCGATCGGGAAGTAGACATGCCGAATCGCCTTTCCCGGTTCGTACAGCACCTTTCCGAACTTCAACCTCACCGGCTCGAGCGCCGCTTGCAGCCGCGCGAACTCGCTCCGGGGGAGGCTGGCGAGTACCGTATTCTTCAGGCCGTTCGAATTTGTCATCACTTCGGCGTTCCTCGTAACCTCTTGTAACAGTCTATGCAGCTTCAAGTTGAATACGGGCGCGACGTCCGCAGGCGAACGGTAAACTCGCTCCCCTGCCCCAATCCGGCGCTGGCAGCGCTGACGCTCCCGTCATGCAATTCGACGAGCTTACGCACCACCGCGAGTCCGACGCCCAACCCGGCTTTGGAGCGCGGATCGGCTTCATTCGCCTGCTTGAAAAGCTCGAATATATGAGCTAACGCGTGCGGCGCGATGCCGATCCCGGAGTCCCGGATACGAACCACGGCCTGACCGTCTCCGGCATGCATCGACACTGTGAGTTCACCGCCCGCGTCGGTATATCTCGAGGCATTTGCGACGAGGTTCACGAACACTTGCTCCAGACGGCACGGATCGGCTTGCAACCACACCGGTGCGTCGGGAAGGCCGATAACGAGCCTGTGATTGCGCTCATTAAGATCCGATGCAAGCGTTTCGATGGCGTTATTCACAACGACGCGAAGGTCCACTCGTTCGCGTTGCAGGTGCAACCGTCCATTTGTGATTCGCGATACGTCCAGAAGCTCATCGACGAGTCGTGTCACCCGGCCAAGCTGCCGTTCGATCAGCGCCTGCATACGCTGCTGCGTGCCGGCGTCGTCGATCGGTCCTTGCAGAACGTGTACAGCGCAGCGGATCGCCGAAAGTGGGCTACGCAGCTCATGCGAGAGCGTCGCCAGAAACTCGTCTTTGCGTCGATTGGCACAGGCAAGCTCCTGCACTTGTAACTGCGCTTCGCTCAGCGCCCCACTTTGCCGCGTGAAATCGCGAGTAACGCTGCCGATGAATCTGAAGCCCGGGGTCGGAGCGCCGTTGCGACCCTCCTCCGGCTTGACTGCCAGTTCGGGCTTTGGTTTAGCGCAGGGATAGGCGTCGAAGGGCTCGCCCGTCTCGAAACCGGCCAGGAGTGTGCCGTTCCTGGGGAAGGGCAGACGGGCCGCGCTTCGTTCGAAATTGAGCGGCGGCGCGCCATCGCCCCCAGTGGACGGAGCGGCGCCGCTGCCGGTGTCGAGCCGGCCACCCTTCGCAAGTCTTGTGACAATGGCATATGGCAGCGTCCCGACGATCTCATTCGCGGGCGGCTGAAGGTTTGCGCAGCGTCTGCTTCCCCGTCTCACGGGTATCCGCTCTGGTGGATCGCGCATAAATCTCCCCCCGAGGAGGGTGTAGTCATCAGGAAGGCAAGGCACGCGTCATCAGCACTGACTCTTTCAAACCGCAAGCTGCGCTCAAGCTGGGAAGCATTCTGTACGCTACCCCACATAGCGGCCGGCAAGCTGACGGAAGGAGAATTCTCGAGTCGAGAAGGTATGCCCAATTCTCGGTAGCCTACCTCAACTGGGTTGGAAATTGGTCTGCCCTGGTCCTCGAGATTCGCTGCTCCTCAACCAGTCTGTGCGTCAAGTATTCCGTCTCTGTGCGTGGTTCGGGAATTCGAACCACAAAGCGCTCCACCTCTGCGGCCAAGTCTCCACGCCCTTGAGCTACGAGAGCGTCACAGCGTTACATAAAGGTAACGTACATTGGTCGCCACCATCCTCACGGACGGCAACGCATGACTCGGGGTCAGCGCAGGTCGCTCCTCCTTCACTACGGTGGACTTCCGCTACTTACTCCTTGCCGGTTTTGCCGGCGCACCACTCACGTTATGGCCTGCCAGCTCGCCAGTCGCCCATGGCGACTCTCTCCACCGAAGGCTTCAGCCGCTTCGTTACCTCCACGACTGCTCCGATTACTACCAGCTGGAGCGACAGTTGCCGGGCAGGTCTGACCGCCGCTGGAAGACCGTGCCTTTTGCACGGTGCACGAAATCAATGAGTTACTGGCGCTTCGTCCGTCGCGTAGCCCTCCAGCATAACGGGCGCTATGCCTGCACCTCATTCCCCGCCCTCCTTATGTGCCCTGTCGTACAGAAAGCACTGGATGCGAGCGGGATCATTTCATCATGTTTGTTTGTGAGGGAAGAATCATGAAGACAAGATTCATAACGACCTGTTTGGTCTTCGGTGCTTTGCTCGGGCCCATTGTAGCCCTGGGCCAGGATTCGGATGCTGACCGTTCACACCCGAAGGCCCTCGTGAAGGATTCGGTCATCACCACGAAAATCAAGACGCAACTCGCTGCGGAACATTTAACCAGCCTCGGGCGTATTCATGTCGGTACGGATACTGATGGCGTGGTGTGGCTAAGCGGCACCGCCAGGAACCAGGAAGCGATAGACAAGGCCGTTTCCATTGCGCGCCAGACCGAAGGCGTGAAGGACGTTCATAACCACATCAAGATCAAGAGCGATGACTGAGGATTTCGGATTTAATCTGGAATACGTCCGTCAGTCATTGCTTTGAATCTTTCATCACGGCTGCCGGCTGCGCCAGTATGCGTTATTAGGAGCACACTATGAGCATAAACAAAGACCGAGTTGAAGGCCGACTCAGAGAGACGGAAGGCAAGATCAAGGAGATGGCTGGGAAAGTTACGGGCGACGAGAAGCTAGAGGTAAAGGGCAAAGTCCAGGGAATCGTCGGCGAGGCTCAATCAAAGTTTGGTGACATCAAGCAAGACGTGAAAGACTCCTCGAGGGGTATCTGACTTCCGTCCGTCAGTCTTCGCAGCACGAAGATTAGCAAGTGTCATGAGCATTGGCACTATTTTGCTAATCGTGTTGGTTGTGATACTTCTCGGCGTCCTACCCGTCATAGCCGCACGCTCGCAGCTGGGGTTATGGTCCGAGCGGAATCGTCGCCGTGATCGTTGTGATCTTGATCGTCTTAGTCTTGATGGGCCGCCTGCAGTGCCGCGGCTGGCTGGCCGGGTGGCAGGATTGGGCCTTCTTGCGCAGGAGCATCCGTAGGGAGTTCCCGGGGCGCAAGCCGGCGCTCTCGAACGCAGCAAGCCTTTGACCGATAATCCAGGCAGCGGGCATGAGTGTTTCGAGGAATTCACCGCATGTCCAAGTCATCGAAAATCATCCTGATCGGTGCGGGCGGCCTCGCAGGGATTGCGGTCCTAATCGCGATCGTAGCGGCTCTTGTTTTGCGTGTGAATGCCAAGCCGCGGCTGGAAGCTATGGCCTCGGAGGCACTGGGGATGGAAGTCCACGTTAGCGGTCGGCTGGCCATCGGCTTCCTTCCAGGCTTGCACGTTGCGCTGACGGACGTGCATCTGCGCAAGCGCGGCGCAGAGGTTGCCTCAGCAGGAGAGGTTGACCTTGGGATCGAATTCATACCTTTGCTTCGTAAAGAGCTCCGGGCCGACCACATTGAGCTGAAGCGGCTGGTGATAGCCATTGAACGCGACTACGACGGAAAGCTGAACGTCGACGCAGTGTCCGAGGCCAACGGAACACTCCCCACGCTGGCCGTGGACAAAGTGTCTGTCTCGGACGCGAGTCTCACATACGCAGATAAACAGTCGGGGAAAGGGTTCGAGGCCGCGGGCTGCAATCTGAATGTGAGTCGGCTACGGCTCTCGCCGGGCGAACGCGCGGACTTGCTGAAGAACCTTTCACTCGCCGCGAAGCTCGCCTGCGCGCAGTTCCGCACAAAGGACTTTACAGCTTCGGATTTGAGGCTCTCCGTTGATGGACAGGACGGGATTTTAAGTTTTGACGCGATCACGATGCAACTGTTCGACGGACGCGGATCAGGCAATGTCCGCGCAGACTTTACCGGCTCCGTACCCATGTACCACGTCCGCTACCACCTGGCGCAGTTCCGCCTAGAGGAGTTCTTCAAGAATTTATCGCAGAAGAGTATTGGGGAAGGATCGATGGATTTCTCCGCAACCCTGTCGCTGCGCGGAAGGACCATGACCACGGCTGCGCTCATGCCAACCGTCGGAGGTGTCGCCTCCCTTCGTGGCGATAATCTCAGGCTCGCAATCGGGAACCTCGATGAGAAGCTCTCGCGGTACGATTCCAGTCAGAGCTTCAACCTCGTCGACGTCGCCGCATTTTTTTTCGCCGGCCCACTAGGTCTGGCAATTACGCGGGGCTACGACTTCGCGCGGGTCTTCCAAGGAGCAGAGGGCACAACCACCATCCGTACACTCGTTTCTGAGTGGCAGGTCGAGCACGGCGTGGCCCAGGCGAGGGACGTAGCTATGGCGACGACGGAGAACCGGATCGCTCTGAAAGGCAATCTCGATTTCGTCAGCGGACGATATGATGAGGTCACCGTGGCAGACATCGACGCCAAGGGGTGCGCCAAAGTTCTGCAGAAGGTCCACGGCCCATTCATGAATCCGGTCGTGGAAAAGCCGAACGTGCTCGGAACGTTCACTGGACCGACGCGCAAGCTCTTCAGGCAGGTCAAAAGCCTATTCGGCGGGAAGTGCGACGTTTTCTACTCGGGGTCGGTCGCGCCGCCGAAATGATCCTCATCGCCGACCTTGCAGACTGGGCGGCGATTAAAAGGACTCAGCTCCGCGGTCTAGACGGCATTGCCTCCTAAGTTCCGGGATAGAGAGGGGACGCGTACCGAGCGCGGCTGAGGCGGTCGGGTATCTGCGGGACTACACGGGTGGGATACGCGCCCGTGCCGAGGAGTATGTACGACGGGCTCCGCGGACAATCCGTACGCCCGATCGGCGGCGGATCGCGCCCCCGAGCTTCCGGTTTATGAACAGCCGCCGACTCCCGCTGTCGGCTACGTATGGGCGCCGGGCTTCTGGGCGTGGGGGACAACTAGGCAGGGGATGTGAAACCGGAACGAACGCGCGGCACTGTTGAGGGGCTACAGTTCGTATTCGACTTCATCCTGACCAATCGGCTTATCGCACACTCCACATGGCTGTCCCGTGCCGTGCGCGCCCCACATGCGGTGGCTGACTTCTCACGGCAGCTGCCCCTTCGCAATGCGCTCATGCGCAAGAGCCGCGAGCCCTTGTTGCTGGTGCGACATACCACTACCGCTGAGCCGTAGGCCAAGTCGGACCGGACAAAATTTTAGGACGGCGAATTTTGCCAGGCAAGCAGTCGAGGCCTGGGAATGCGGGCCAGACGACCGCGAAGGTGCAAGGCCACCCTTGAACCAATTCGAAGCGAGAGTATGGTCTTTGTAAGCAATCTATTACCTAAAAGTCCAGCGTGCCTATTGATCAGCTTGATCAATCAGAGCTGCGGCGTATCGCCGGCGAGCGCATCGCCAACGGGAAGCTGCCGCCCACTACACACCCGCGTATATGGGGTGGCAAGGGAGCAGGTGAGGCTTGCGCCCTGTGCGACCGACCCATTGCTGCCAGCGAAATGCAGCTCGAACTCCACTTAACGGCAGCGCGGAACCGGGGGACGGGGTGCTTTGCTTCCACGCGGACTGTCATTCTGTATGGGAACGCGAGTGCCGCGCGAGACTATGAGACCGAGGGTTATGCGGCTCGAAGGTGCTCGCCCACGGGCAAGGACCGCAAAAGCGTCGAGAACTATCTGGCTTTGCGGCCGATCCCTAAGCGCGCGGCCACACAGACCAATGACCGGTTGCACGGATAGCATGAACGGCTCACAGGAGTTAGATCACATTGACAGAGGGGAAACCTATGGAACCACCATCTCGGAAAAACCCTCCGGCTTTGCAGTCTGCCGCGGCCACCCAGCTGCCCGCCGGCAACCGCATTACCAGCGGTAGCCTCGTCAGAGGCTCGCCGAGTTGGATCGAGCGCCATGAGCTGATTTCGCAGCTCGCTTA
>Ga0302324_100026615_pt1 | contig 11044 bp, 5 predicted proteins | sample Palsa_T0_1_FD_201949 | JGI IMG/M metagenome (GOLD analysis project Ga0302324, IMG submission 201949) | Peat permafrost microbial communities from Stordalen Mire near Abisko, Sweden - Palsa_T0_1 | ecosystem: Environmental > Terrestrial > Soil > Palsa > Peat permafrost | place: Sweden: Abisko... | reverse complement strand
CTCGCGCTCGTAGAAGGCGAGGATCGCCTTGCCCGAATTCTGGCTGCGCTCATAATGCGCCACAAATTCCACGGGTTCGGATAGATCGGTCCGGAACGGGCGCGAAATCCAGCCGTTGTATATCCACCCCCCAGCGGCACTCGAATAGCCGAAGCTGTCGATATAGCCAGGAAAGGCCGCACCCGTGACGGCAGTTTCGGCCTCGGCGATAACTTCCTTGCGCGCATCGGGGTCGGTTTTGACGTCAGCGATAACCTCCGTAGGCGCGACATTGAGCTGCGTTATCGCCGACTCGTAAGACGGTGACGGTATAGTCGCCGCTTTGGCTGAAGAGGAGGAGGCGTCCTGCTTCTCGCTGCCGGCAGGGTTTGTGGAGGGGCTCAACGGCTCGTGGGTTTGTGGCGCTGCCCGCAGCACTTTTCCGTTGGCGCGACCCTTGGGTTTCGGTGTGAAGCCTCGTTTCAGACCGATCGTCAGGTAGTGGAACAGGGGATTGGTGGGCGTCTCACCCAGTGGTTCGCACTGGCTCAGATAGTGGGACGTATCGAATCGCGCACTCGGGTTGCGGCGTTCGCGACAGCCGGTCTCGATGTAGTGCGTCAGTGGATCGATATTCAGTGAACCAATTTCCGGATTGGCCCGACGATAATACTCCGGATCGAAAAGCTCCGATTTTGCCAGCAGCTCATACTCTCGGAACAGAATTGCCACGACGGCTGCGAGTTCGACTCTCGTAAGAACATTGACCTAAAAACATATCACAGCAATGGACGCTTGCTGCTTAAAACATAGTTGCGATCGGCACCCACTGTCGTGAAGCGCACTTGGAGAGTAGCTGCTCCAACGCATTCGCGTCGTAATCTAGCTCCCGTGATGACTGATCATTGACGGTGCACATGATTTGGCTTTCGACCGATTTGGGTGCGGGTAGCGTGTCTCCAGAAAGCGACACGAGGAATAGCTCAATCAACGTGTTACAGGGATATCCCCCTTTCACTGGGCTATTCGCTTAAGTGTCATATCGCCATGAAATTAGTGGTACGCTTCCTGCAGTCCTCTACTTATGTAACACATGATCTTGCCTAGCGGCTCTGTGGCCGCAACGTTGAATTGGCCTCGGTTCATGGCTAGATCTGGAGACATCTTATGGGTATGGGTGGCACTTGGACAATTGGGGGTGGACACACGACGAACCTCGGCAACGGGAATGACACCATAACGGTTTACGGTGACTGGACAGTAAAGGCCGGAAGTGGGCAAGACGCTATCAACGTCCATGGTGACGGGAGTGTCAAAGTCGGCACCGGTAACGACTTTATCGGCATCTGGGGCGAACACGGCACGATTTCGGTTGGCAGCGGGTCGGACACGTTGGACTTGTGGCGCAGCGGCACGATTACCGAGCACGGCGCCTCGGGCCACGACACGATCACGCTCTATTCGGGCAATGCCACTGTCACTGAGCAGGGCCAGGCCACTGTACAGGGGTCCTCCTATGGCACATTCGGCAACGCCACTGTTGTCGGCGGTGAGCTCGAGGTTCATCAGCTCCACGGGGTAAGCAAGGACGTCGCGGTCGACGGCAACATCACGATCGTCGGCAGCTCGGCTCCCACGGAGTTCGTCGGCGGCTCCGGTTCGGCGTGGCTGCAAGGCGGTTCCGGTCAAGACACCTTCGTCGGTGGCTCGGGCCACGACACGCTGGTTGGCACCGGCTCGAGCAACGTCTTCGAGTTCCTGTCCAGCGAGCAAGGTGGCCAGCACGTCATTCAGAATTTCGTTGCGGGCGATACGTTGTACGTCGAAGGCCATACTCTGTCTTATCTGAACTCACATGGCGACATCAGCACGAGTGGCGGCAACACCATCATTACCATCGACGGTGGCAAGACGACGATCGAATTGACGGGCGTGACGTCTCTGAGCAAGTCGGATTTCACGACCCACAAGCCTTGATTTCGCCTGGAGTCCTGATTATTTCTGGTACTTAGAGGCCGCAGTCGGGCGCGGTCATGGATCGAGTGCCCAAGTGAAGACGCTGAAGGCCGAGAAGCTGTCAAAGGCCGATAGCTTGGCGTCGCTCGGGAAAGCGTCCCTGCTCCAGGCTTTGCACCGGAGTGTGCGCTATGCCACCACTCCCGCGGCGGCTCGAAGCCTCCGACGGGTGGGAGACACGCTCAAGGGGGGTCAACTCGAGCGCGCGCTCAGAGAGCTCGATCGAGCCTGGCGTTGCCTGCCCGCCGATGCTGCGACAATAGCGCCGCTTTACGGTCGCCTGCTCATGATCAGCGAGCGCGACGACGCGGCGGCATTGCGCTTGTTGCAGCGCTCCATCGAATTCAATCCCGACCCAGATGTGGCGGGTCTGATCGCACTCGCGAGCTACCGATTGCAGCGACCTGAAGAAGCCCGCGCGCAGCTGCAGGCGGCCCTAAGCGATTATTGCGTCACTGCTGATGGCTTGCTCGCTAGTGTCGCGAGCGAGCTCGTGAGCAATGCAGGCTTCGGCAAACCGGGTTGGCTGGGACGTGGTCCACAGCTAGAGGTCGTAGGCGAGCTTGCGGCAACCGAATCGTCGAATGTCTTGGAAATTAGGGTCGACCAGAAGCCAACGTTCTCGCAATTGGTTCCCAAGACGGGACATGACGGCGCGCGCTATTTCAGTATCCAATCCGAGCAGCTGGCTCCCCCCGCGACGCTGGAAGTCAGTTGTCGCGGTACGCTCTTGCTGGGCGGTGCAGCGCCATGGCCTGGAGAGTTTGCGCTGGATGGCCGAGCGCAGGGCCATGGCCGCCAAGTGAGCGGCTGGGCATGCATCGGGTGGCTGCCGACGCGGCCGGTGCGCCTGCGGCTCACGGATGAGCAAGCAGGGCTTGCGCTCACGCAAACCCGGGATACGGCGCAGTCGGGCTGGCGCTGGCCCTTTGAAATCGATCTACGCGAGTTGGGATTGCGCGGGGAGCGCATTGAGATCTGCGCGCTGCTGCCCGACGGAATTTGGCATCGATTACCCGACACCCCATTGTTGCTCGAGCCGGCGCTGAGTCTCGCTGACACGCCGCCGCATAGGTTATCGAAGTGGCGCGCCAAAGCGACGCCCGCGCGCATCGGACCTGTGATGGTCCAGAACGCTTGCAGGACCGACGTGATTATCCCGGTATGTAACGGCCGGGACGCAAGCGTGGCTTGCATCAATGCCGTGCTGGGAACGATCGATCGGCAGGCCGGCGTCATTGTTGTGGATGATGCGAGCGATGATCCTGCGCTCTCGAGCGCACTCGACAAACTGGCCGCCGACGCACGCATCACGCTCTTGCGCAACGCCAGCAATCAGGGCTTCGTGGCTTCGGTGAACCGCGCCTTGAATGTGCACCCGGAGCACGATGCGGTATTGCTGAATTCCGACACCCTGGTATTCGATGACTGGCTCATGCGATTGCGCGCTGCGGCCTATAGCGGGGGCAAAGTAGGCACAGTCACGCCGTTGACCAATAGCGGCACGATCGCGAGCTACCCGCGCCCGCTTGGCGGGGATATGGATCCCGAAGATGCGGCTGGCCTGCACGCGCTGGCCGCAGCGAGCCATTCGGGTACGCGTTTCGAGATTCCGGTCGGCGTCGGCTTCTGTCTTTATCTGCGTCGCGACTGCCTGCGAGAGATCGGCGCTCTGGATGCGGCCGTGTTTGGTCAAGGTTATGGCGAGGAGACCGACTTTTGCCTGCGCGCGCGACGGCGCGGCTGGTCGCATCGATTGGCAGCCGACGTGTTTGTCTATCACGCCGGCGCCGTCTCCTTCGGTACCCGGCGCGCAGCGCTGCTGGATCGCAGCCAGCGATTGCTCAATCTGCGCCATCCGGGCTACGAGCACTTCATCACGAGTTTTCTGACACAGGACCCCTTGCACTCGATGCGCCGGCGGCTCGATGAGCGCCGTTTGCTGGCCTTCGATGGCCGCTTCGTGTTGCTCGTCACATTGGCTTTATCCGGAGGCGTGGACCGCTTTGTGACGGAGCGCTGTCGCAGTATGCGAGCGCAAGGCTTGTATCCGCTCGTGCTCAGGCCTACTGCGGGCGGCAATGCGGGGCGTTGCGAGCTATGGACCGATGCGCTCGAGCTGCCCAATCTGCGTTACGACGTCGCGGAGGAGCTGCTCGGGCTAAAGGACCTACTGGGCCAGCTGCCGCTGGAGGCCATTGAGCTGCAGCATTTTCTGCACCTCGATGCGCGCGTGATCGAGGCGGTGCGTGCGTTGCCCATGCCCTACGACGTGTTCATCCACGACTACGCCTGGTACTGCCCGCGCATAACGTTGATCGACGGCAGCGGCCGCTATTGCGGCGAGCCGGCCGTCGAGGTTTGCCAGACCTGCGTGCAGCGCCATGGGTCGCATCTGGGTGAGTCAATCTCAGTGACTGCCTTGCGGGAGCGCAGTGCCACGTGGTTGCGAGCCGCGCGCCGCGTGATTGCGCCCTCGGCCGATGCGGCCAAGCGCGTGCAGCGGCATTTCGGCGTTGAGTGCGAGATTCGACCCCTCGCACCAGCGCTCGTGCCTGAAGCGCCGCCGTTACGGGCGCCAGCACCGGCGAGCACTGTGCGCGTGGCCCTGATCGGCGCGCTCGGCGAGCACAAGGGCTATCAGGTACTGCTTGCCTGCGCGCGCGATGCACGGGCTCGACGCCTGCCGCTCGAATTCATAGTCATCGGCTATACCGAGGATGACGCGCCCTTGCTCGCAACCGGCAAAGTATTCATTACCGGTCGCTACAGCGAAGGCGAGGCTGCGCATCTGCTGCGACGTGAGCAACCCCATATTGCCTGGCTGCCATCGGTGTGGCCGGAGACCTGGTGCTACACACTCGATTACGCACTGAGCGCCGGCTTGCCCGTGGTGGCGTTCGACTTGGGCGCTATTGCCGAGCGCTTGCGCGTTGCCGGCGCAGGTGAGCTGCTGCCCCTTGAAATGCAGCCGCCCCGCATCAACGATCGCTTGCTCGAATTGGTCAGCGGTGCTCCTCAGCCCGTTGCGCGAGCGGTGCGTTCTGACACTAAGAGGATCAAAGGAAGGATCGGTGAGGGCAAGAGCGCATCGGAGGTGGCGAAGCAACCGCAACAACAGGAAGGGCTGAGCGCCTCGGTTCAGATGTTGCCATTGCCGTCCGGGCTATATCTGTTTTCCGTCAAAGCCGCGAGCCCACCGTCCGTCAGAAACAATGGCCAACTCTCGCTGCCGGCCATCCATGTTGGGCTCGGCCCTGGGGTGAGCGCGGAGCAGGTCGAATTTATCGCCGGCCCTTCGACGCACGGGGCGTGGCTATTCGCGCCGGGTGACTTGCTCGTGGCCAGGATCAATGGCACTGGCGTCACATTGGTTCTGAGCTCCTTGCGCGCGCCGGGCGGGGAGGTGCTCTCGATCAGAGTCGAACGCCTGGATAATCGTAGCGATGTGCTTGCGCCAGCGCCAGCCACGACGGCACCGAAAGCACAGCAAGCGCCGAGCTTGATCCCGCAGGCCGCGGACCGGCCTTTGCAGGTTCAGATCGCAACCCACATTCGCACGCGCGGGGACATGAACTTCGTCGATGTGCCCTGGGCGGCACGCGTCGCGCCGGGACTGTGGATCGAATCCTTCTCGGTACGCCCGCTCGAGCGATTCACAGGCCAGGATGTCGAATACAAGGGACTCACGGGCAGCGGCTTTGAGACTCCGTGGCTCAGCGATGACAACATGTGCGGCACCAAGGGCATGGCCGTGCCGTTGGTCGGCTTCGCGGTGCGCTTCAAGCCCAGTGCGGCAGCTGCCGCTTACGACTGTGTCTATAGCGGCTATTTTCAATCGGGCCTGACGGTGGGTCCATTGCGCAACGGCGCGCCCTGCCGCTCGAGCGTCGCTAACGATCCGCTTGAAGGCATCCAGGTGCAATTACTCAAGCGAGCAAGCGTGTCCAAGAGTGCTGTAGCGCGCCATCGCCCAGGCAATGGCACAACTCGTGCCGCGGCGAAGAACTCGGCGCTCGAATCGGTGAAACCCGCGGCCGTGAAACCCAGCAGGAGTGTTCGGATCGATCGCGTCCGGGGCGCCAGCGCCCGCTCGGGCGGCCGACCCGTCACGCGCCGGCCGTGACCGAACCGCCGCGCGAGCGCTTGCTCGTGAATGTCGGTTGCGGTTCGCGTGCTCGCAGCACGTTACCCGCTTATTTTGATTCCTGGCGGCAATGCCGCGTGGATGTCGATGCCACGGTGCAGCCGGACATCGTGGCCGATCTGACGGACTTGTCGCCAATCACGAGCGGCAGCGCCGATGCGGTCTGGGCTTCGCACTGCGTCGAGCATCTTTATGAGCACCAGGTCAAGCGTGCGCTGACGGAGTTTCGCCGTGTATTGCGCGAGGACGGTTTCCTCTGTGTCATCGTGCCGGATTTGCAGATCGTGGCGCAGTACGTCGCCGCGGACCGACTGCACGAGCCACTCTACGAGTCCGATGCGGGCCCAATTACCCCACACGATATTCTGTTCGGTTTCGGTGCTGCCATTGCCAGTGGCCGCACCTCGATGGCACATCGCTGCGGCTTCACGCCCGGGATGCTGCTGCGCTGTTTCCAGGGACTGCCATTCGGCGAGGTCTTGCTGCGCCGGCGCAGCAGCGCGCTCGAGCTTGTTGCCATAGGCCGCACCATTCCCGCGAAAGATGATGCCGACCGCACTGCTTTGATGACGGCGCTCGGACTATGAACTACCTCTTCATTCATCAGAACTTCCCGGCGCAGTATCGTCACATCGTGCGTCACCTCGCGGATCAGCGCGGCAATCGGGTCTATTTCATCACTCAGCCCAATGAGAACGCGATGCTCGGGGTGCACAAGCTCACTTACCCGAAGGATCAGCGCCGGGGCATCAACTGCCATGCCTATGCGCAGGAGATCGAGCGCGCGATTCATATCGGCGCCAACGTCGCCGAGGTCTGTCGCACACTGCGCGAGCAGGGTTTTCGCCCCGATCTGATCATCGGCCACAGCGGCTGGGGCGAGACGCTGTTCGTCAAGGATGTGTTTCCAGACGTGCCCGTGCTCGCGTATTTCGAGTTTTACTTTCACACGCGCGGCGTGGACGTGGACTTCGATCCCGAATTCGTCTCGCTGTTTCACGAGCCTTCGCGCCTGCGAACGCGCAACGCCATCAGCTTGATGGCCTTCCACAGTGCCAATTGGGGCCACACCCCGACGCACTGGCAGCGCAGCCTTCATCCGCGCGAGCTGCAGCCTCGCATCAGTGTGCTGCACGAAGGGGTGGACACCGCACTGGCCTGTCCAAAACCCAAGGCGAGCTTTCGCCTGCCCGCATCGGGCCGCGTATTCACGCGAGAGGATGAAGTGGTCACCTATGTGGCGCGCAATCTGGAGCCCTATCGCGGCTTTCATATCTTCATGCGAGCGTTGCCGCAGCTGCTGCGCCGACGCCCGCGCGCGCAGGTGCTGATCGCTGGCGGCGATGGCGTAAGCTATGGCGCGCCCGCACCACCAAGCTCCACTTTCCGCCAGATGATGCTGCACGAGCTCGGCGCCAGGCTCGATCTCAAGCGCGTGCACTTCCTGGGGATGCTCGAATACAAGGAGTATCTGAAGCTGCTGCAGGTTTCCTCCGTGCACGTCTATTTGACCTACCCGTTCGTGTTGTCGTGGTCCTTCCTCGAGGCCATGGCCAGCGGCTGCCTGATCATCGGATCGAACACGCCGCCAGTGCTCGAGGTACTGCGCGATGGCCACAACGGCCTGACGGTCGATTTCTTCTCGTACCGTCAGATCGCCAATCGCATCGAGGCCGCACTCGCGCAGCGTGAGTCGATGCAACCCTTGCGTCAGGCCGCTCGTGCGACCGCGCTCAAGCAGTTCGACCTGCAGCGCTTGATTTTGCCGCGCTGGCTTAAGCTCTTTGATGATTTGCGCAGTGGCCGGCAACCGGCGCTGGCTGAGGCCAGTACAGTGCCGATGCCCCGCCCGACGTCCAGACGCGCGGGCTAGCGCCTATATGGCCTGTTTCAGCTCTGACTCGATGCGCTCTACGGCAACTCTCGCCTCGGTGTGGCCCGCCGCGAGCGCTCGCCGGTAAAGCGCCAGCGCCGTGTCAGGATCGCGCGTGACGCCGCGCCCGATCTCGTAGAGTTGCGCCATTGCCGCCACCGCTGCCGGATGGCCCGCATCGGCGGCGAGCCCGATCCAGTGCGCTGCCTCGCCCCAGTCGGCATCGCTGACAGCGGTCTCGGCTTTGAGCGCGCCTAGCGCGAGCTGCGCCGAGCGGTTGCCCTGCTGGGCGGCGGCACTGTAGAGACGTTCGGCCTCGCGATCGTCCCGCGCTACGCCGATGCCGCGGCGCAGACACACGCCCAGGTTATATTGCGCCTCGACGTTGCCCTGGGCCGCCGCGCGCCGGAACAATCGCACGGCTTCCTCAGTGTCGGACGGCCCAGTTGAATGCTGCAATAGCACGCCGGCCAGCATGACCATCGCGACGACATCCCCCTGTAGTGCGGCGGCTTTGAGCCAGCGGCGCGCCTCATCCACCGAGGCGCTCGTGCCGGCGCCGCGCAGATACAGATCCGCGACCATGCGCTGCGCCTCGGCGTGACCCTGCTGCGCGGCGCGCAACCAGAGCTCGAATACCTGCGCCAGTTCATCCGCGCTGGCACCCGACTGCATTCGCATCGAGGTCAGGGCCCTGACCGCCCCTGCATAGCCCTGCAGCGCGGCGCGCTCGTACCAGATCAGCGCCGCGTCGCGATCCACCGCTACACCGCGGCCCTGGATCAATACGTCCCCGAGCCAGGCTTGCGCGAATGCATTGCCGGCCTGCGCTGCGCGCGTGAACCAACGCAGCGCCTGCTGCTGATCCTGTCCGAGATGCTTGCCCTCAAAATAGAGCAGTCCGAGCGCTGCCTGGGCCGCGGCATCGCCCTGCAATGCACAGCCCTGGAGCAGTTCGGCGACGCGCTGCGCGCTCGGCATGGCTGAATCTGGCCGCTCGAGTCGCTGCGCCAGCAGACAAGCCGCGCTCGCACTGCCGAGCTCTGCGGCAGCCACGAGCCAGCGCATAGCTTGCGCCGCATCCAAGGCGAGGTACTCGCCATCGGTGTATTGGTGATGCAGCGCCCAAGCCGCCGGCGCGTACCCCGCGGCCGTGGCCTCTTCCAACAGCTCGCGGCCGCGCGTGCTGTTCTGCGCGACGCCGAGGCCGCGAAAATGCAGGAAGGCCAGATTGAAACGGCCCGCAGCGACACCGTAAACCGCCGCCTGCGCATACCAGCGCGCCGCAGCGACGTAATTCTGTCGCGCGTTCTCGCCTTTGGCATAGAGGATGCCCAATTGCAGACACGCCGCGCCGCTACCTTTCTCTGCCGCCTGTCGGTACCACTTGCGCGCCGCTCGCGGGTCGCGCGGCGCGCCAAGCCCGCCGAGCTGCAATGTGCCGAGGTGATAGAGCGCGTTGGCATCACCCTGCACTGCCGCCCGATGAAACCAGTCCGCCGCAGCCTGAAAGTCCTGCGGCAGCCCTAAGCCTTCGGCGTAGAGCGCGCCGAGCCGCTCATAGGCAGCGGTGAAGTTCTGATCGGCCGCCTTGCCGAGCCAGCGCGCCGCCTCCGGCGCATCACGCGGTACGCCCTCACCGTGCAGATACATCTGCCCGAGTTGATACTGCGCCTCCGCGTCGCCGAGATCGGCTGCCTGGCGGCACAGTACCGCCGCGGTGTTCGCATCCGCGTCCGGACCCGAGCGAAACAGGTACACCAGAGATAACCAGGCCCTCAGGTACCCGCGCGCAGCAGCGCGGCGCAGCCACGTCTCGGCCGCCGACGCGCTTGGCGCGACACCGCGACCGCGCCGAAAGAGCTCGCCCAGATGAAACATCGCTGCCGGCTGCCCAGCGGTAGCTGCTGATTCAAGCAGCTCGGCCGCCCGCGTCTCATCACGGGGCACGCCCTCGCCAAACAGCAACAGCAGCGCCAGGCACAATTGCGCCGTGGCGTTGCCACGTGCCGCGCAGGGCTCGAGCCATTCGAGCGCGCGAGCATGCTCGCGGCTCTCGCCATAGCCGCCCGCATAAAGCATCCCGAGGCCGAGCTCGCCCGCGGCATGCGCCTGCGCGGCGGCGGCCGCAAACCAATGCTCAGCCTGCTTGAAGTCCCGAGCGACACCCAGCCCGCAGGCGCACTGGTGACCCAAGCGCGCCTGCGCGGCGGCATCTCCGGCCTGCGCCGCACTCGAATTCCACTGGGCCGCGAGCGCCAGGTCCTGTGCTACCGCCAGACCTTCGGGGTAAAGTCGCTTGAATAAGGAGTGCTGCTCTGAGCTTTGCTCCAGGCGCGAGAGCGCAGCGGGCGTCGCAGTGTCTGGTGCGGCGAGTCCCGTGAGGTAGATTTCACCCAGACGCGCCATCGCCGGCAGGCAGCCCTGCTCGGCCGCGCTGCGAAGCCAGCGCACCGCCTCGACAAAGTTTTGCAACACGCCTTCGCCGCGCTCATAGAGCTGCGCGAGGCGCCATTGCGCTTCGCGGTTGCCCTGCTGGGCGAGCGTGCGAAAGGCTGCCGCCGCATCCGAAAGACTTCCCTTCCCGTAGGCCTGCTCGGCGCGCTCGAGCGTCGGGGCTCGCTGGCCCTGCAGCCACTGCGGCAGTACGGATCGGATGCTCAAGAGACGACAGGCCTGTGCGCTAGTGCGCAACTCAATTGCGAAATCAATCCGCTGCGATTCAATCGCGATGATTTTGCAGTACTACCGTACAACATAATCCAACTCCTGCAGATTTCACTCCCATTAAATTTTTTGTTGATGACATAACGCCATGGTACGGGACTTGCCGCTGCGTTATGGTGATTTTCGCAGGGAAATAGGGGACGTCTCGGTGCAAGAAGCCGGCGCAACGGTGGACGGCGCTCTGGCCAGTACGCTGGCCGCGTCTCGCGAACGTGTGCACTCCCGCGCCAACCTGTCGGCCTTTCCCAGCGCTTCGGCCCAGCAAAAAATCGTTCGGCTCGGCACGCTCGAGGCGCCCGCGC
>Ga0302324_100026614_pt1 | contig 11045 bp, 6 predicted proteins | sample Palsa_T0_1_FD_201949 | JGI IMG/M metagenome (GOLD analysis project Ga0302324, IMG submission 201949) | Peat permafrost microbial communities from Stordalen Mire near Abisko, Sweden - Palsa_T0_1 | ecosystem: Environmental > Terrestrial > Soil > Palsa > Peat permafrost | place: Sweden: Abisko... | reverse complement strand
ACGTTGGGGACGGTCAGCAGGTTGAGGCTCGGCCCCTCGAAGCCCTGGGTGCGGTTGCTCACCAGCAGCCCGCGCGTATCGCCATTGGGGTCGGGAATCGGCGCCGCGCTGTTGGTCAAGGTCGCCGACCCGAAAGGCGCCCAGCCATCGAGGGCGCCATCGGCAAAGGTGTACGACGCCACTGGGGTTCCACCCGGCGGCGGTGCGGTCTGGGTAATCACCACATTGTCCAGGTAGAAGGATTGCGCCGTGGTCGCGCCAACCAACTGCGCGTACAGCGTCAGTCCCGTCTCCGTCGTGCTGACGGTGTAGCTGCCGCCGATCTGCGCCCATCCGGAGCTGGAGACCGCAACTTCGAATGCGCCTACCGTATCGAAGCAGGTGCCCCCTGAGCAGGTCGGGTCGGTGCGCTTCACGGTAAAGTTTGCATTGGACGGGCTCTCGCCGGGGGTCAGTTGCACAAAGCCGGTAATGGTATATTGCGCACCGGCCTGCAGAATGCTGCTCGCCAAAATCGAAGGGCCGCCCTGGCCGGTCGCGCTGGTTGCAGTCAACAAGCTGAACGAACCGGCCTCCGCGGCTGCGTTCGACGCCACGGGCGTGCTCGCGCCGTTAAAAGATGTCCAGCCATCTGCCGTACCATCTTCAAAGCTGTAAGTTGCGACCGTCTGAGCTTCCGCCCATCTGCCGCTTAGGAACAATGCGGCTAAGGCGCACAATGCGAAAGCCATCCGGGTCGAAAAGGATGCCCTAGCGAAGTTACGAGGGGAACGAAACATAGTGGTCTCTCCTTGGAAGTCAAACCGCTTTCCGAGAATTTGGAAGTATGCCGTCGAATCGCAGCGCGTGCCTTGTAATTCGATTTACTAAGCCGCCAAACTATAACCCATCCACATAAACGAATGTCAAGATGATTTATTCGAGATCTAAATAAACTTTCAGCCAATAAAAATTCTGGGCCTGTTTTCCGAGGACGCCGCGTCATACCCGACATAGATTTCCGGAGTTATCGGAGTTTGTTACAACTCCGGCTTAACTCACGGAACCTTGGAAGCTAGCCGCGAAGAAACGTTTACAAAATGAGGAGCGCGGGGACGAGCGTCTCAGCGCATCAGATAGCGCGCAAAGAAATCCGTCTCCGCCGCGTAGGCCTTCAGCCAGTCGCGATGGAGGAGGAAGTCGTGAATCTCATCGGGAAAGATGAGCTCTTCGATGTGCACATTCTGCTTGCGCAGCATTCCCGCGAGCTTGGGAGTCTGCGAGAACTGCACATTGCGGTCGTCGTCGCCATGGATCAGCAGCACCGGCGAGCGCCATGTGGCAACCGAGGAGATCGGCGAAGACACGTAAGCCACGCGGGCGCGGTTGGGATCGGCATTGGGATCGTAAGCGGTATTCCAGTTGCCCAGCTCGATGTTCCAATCGTGTACGCCATGAAAATCGACGCCGGCGGCGAAGAGGTCCGACGCTCGCGCCAGGGCCAGCGCCGTCAGATAGCCGCCGTAGCTGCCGCCCCAGGAGCCGATACGGGCAGGATCGACGTCGGCGCGATTGCGCAGGTAGAGTCCCGCGCCCAGCACGTCGTTGAACTCGCTGGCGCCTGCCGCTCCGTAGTTGAGCGCCTCGCGAAAGTTGAGGCCGTAGCCGATGCCGCTGCGGTAGTTCACCGAGAGCACGACGTAGCCCTGGCTGGCGAGGTACTGATTCATCGCATAGGCGTTGTTGTAGTACTGCATGTAGTGCCAGCCGAGCAGCATCTCGCGCCGCGAGCCGCCATGAAAGAAGACGAGCGCAGGATGACGGCCTGCGCTTTCATTCGGCGGCAGGAAGAGCTGACCATGGATCATCATTCCGTCCACGGCGGAGAAGATGACCTGCCGCGGCTCGACCAGCTTGAATGCTGGAAAGTCCTTCGGCATGGACCCTGGGTCAATGTCGGTTAGCTGGCCGTGCTCTTCGAGATAAGCCACGCGCAAAGGCAGCCGCGCATCTGAGCGAAGCGTGAAGACGGTCTTGCTGTCGCTGGCGACCACGGGTTCGACTTCGATGCCCTCGCCACCGGTGACCGCAACCGGCTGGGCCACGGCGGAGTCTGAGATGGCGAGCTTCCAGATGTGCCGCCGGTCGATGTCGCCTTGATTCGAGGAATAAACGAGCGCGGTACGGTCCGCGCTAAGCGCAACATGCTCCACTTCGAACTCGCCCGGCGTCAACAAAGACGCAGTCCCGCCAGCAGCGGACACAGCATGGAGATGCAGCCAGCCGTCGAGCTCGCTGGGAAAGACGATGCGGTCGCCCGCGGTCCAGTAGAGTTGATTGGCCGAGGCCAGCCTGCGAAAGAGGCTGCCTTGCCCGGCGGCAGCTTTCCATACTTCGCGGCTCTGGCCGGTCTTCGCGTCCGCGATGCGGATCGACCACGGCAGCGCAGCCTCGCGGTGGGGCGCAAACTCATAGTCGTCGTTGCCGGTCGAGCTGCGCAGGAACGCGACTTTGTCGCTCTGCGGCGACCATGCCGGCTCCTGATCGTTGTCGGTGCTGGGGTCGAGATAGGCGAGCGTCCTGGCGGCGAAATCGTAGACGCCGATAAAGCTGTGATCGCCGCGCTCGCTCACAAAGGCCAGGCGCGCGCCATCCGGAGAGAGCCGCAGCGATTCGATGTTGCCGCGTGTATGCAACAGTTGTTCGGGCTTGGCTGTTTCAGATTTAATCTTTGCATTCTTAGCTGGTGCTTCGAGCTTGATGCTCCATATCTGTCCGCCGGAAAGATAAACGAGCGCTGCGCCATCGTGCGTGAAGAGCGGCGACCGTCCGGCCGCAATCTTGACCGGCTCCGATGCCGCGCCCGAGCGCAGCGAGACCAGCCAGATGTTCTGGTCGTTGCCCTCCGGCAGCAGCGCGGGATTCGCTCCTGGTTTCGAGGTAGCTTCGAAATCTCCGCCGCGCACGAACGCGATCTGCTGCCCATCCTGAGACCACGCTACATCGCCCAGCTCAATGCCGTCGTCTTCGGTGTAGTGCGTAAGCTGACGCGCTGTGTACTTGCCGGCGACCAGCTCTCCGACCCAGAGATTGCGCCGTCCTTCGGCATCGGAAATCCAGCTCACGCGGCCCAGCGCCGGCGCTGCCTGTAGCTCGGAGGGGAACGGAGCGCTCAACACCTGGGACAGAGTAAATCCGCCCGCAGCCTGACCTTGAGCAAAAGCCCACGGAGCCGATGCGGCAAGTCCAACGAGAAGAAAGACACAGCGATGCACGAGGCGCGGCAGAATAGGCAACTCCGGATCTCCTTAGTTCGTCAGTCCGGATGCTTTCATTCGAGCCTGGAATTGTCCAGATGCTTTTGCTTACGATTCGTCACCGCATGGCAGGAAGAGTGTGAAGACAGTCCCGGAACCCTCTGCCGACTGACTCGATTTCACGCGTAAAACTCCCCGATGCCGATCCACAATCTCGCGGCTGATCCAAAGCCCCAGGCCGGTGCCTTTCTCGCCTTTGGTGGTGAAAAAAGGTTCGTAAATCTTCGCCCTGGTTTGCGGAGACATGCCAGCGCCTGTATCCGCAACGGTCAAGACCACGCCTCTTCGTCCAGTTGGCCAGTGCCAGCCTTTGCGGCTCCGGACAAGCAGACGGCCATTCGCGTTAGCCATGGCGTCGATAGCATTGCCGACGAGGTTGCTTAGGACCTGCCGTATTTCGCCATCGAAGCATGTTACGGCTCGCTGTGTCCGTTCCCGCCTTTCCAGCTTGACCCGCGAGTTGGTAAGCCGGCCCTGGTAGAGCAGCAGCGTGGCGTCGATGAGTTCCCCTGACGTCACCGGCTTCTGGCTCGTCGATTGCCGGTGGAAGCGCAGCGTTTGGTTGGCGATGGCTGTGACGCGCCGCAGCTCCACTTCCGCCTTCTCCATATACTGCTTGGCTTCCGGACTTACCGCGGCTTGCTGCGCCAGATAGAGAAGGTTGGTCACCGCCTCCAAAGGGTTGTTGATTTCATGCGCAATGGAGCTGGCCAGGCGGCCCACCGCATTCAACTTTTCCGACTGCATCAGGAGCATCTCGGAGCGCTTGCTCTCGGTCACATCCACGCCCAACACGATAACCCCCGAGATGCTTCCATCCGGATCGCGCCTGGGCTGATAGACAAAGTCCAGGTAGCGCATCTCGGGAGGGCGCGTGGCGCTGCGGGTCAATTGTATCGGCGTGCCGCGCCCTACGAAGGGCTTGCCGCTCTGGTAGACCCCGTCCAGCAGCGCGATAAATCCCTGCGTTTCCGCTTCCGGCACCGCTTCGCGAAGCGTCTTGCCCAGCACACTTCGCTGGCCGACCAATTCCTGATACAGCGGATTGATCATCTCGAAGACATATTCAGGCCCGCTAAGGACGGCGAAAAACGCCGGCGCCTGCTGAAACAGGTCCGCCAACCGCTGCATCTCCCGCTGCAACAGGTGCTTGGCCAGCACGTTTTCGGTGGTTTCGGTGCAGACCACAAGGGTGCCGCAAATCTCTCCGGCCGGGTTGCGCACCGGGCTATAGCCATAGGTCCAATACACGTCCTCCGGCTTGCCGTGGCGATGGATCGGCACCAGCTGGTTCTCATGCCAGCTCGCCTCGCCCTGCGCCATCACCGCCTCGATCTGCGGTCCGATGATCGGCCAGATCTCCGGCCAGCACTCTCGTCCCGGTTGTCCCAGGGCGCGCGGATGCTTGTCCTCGCGAATACTGGGCCGATACGCGTCGTTATAGAACTGGATCAGATTCTCGCCCCACCACAGGAACATCGGGTGCCGCGAGCTGAGTAAGGTGTTCACCGTGCTCAACAGCGTCTCCGGCCACTGCTCGACCGGGCCCACCGGTGTGAGCCTCCAATCGAAGGCGCGCGTCCGGTCGGCCATCTCCCCGGCCCCGAAGATCGATTGGGGCAATGGACGCGACTGTGCCGGAAAAGCGGACTCGCTCTCCTTGGACAAGCGGACAGTCATACTCGTTCCTCTGGCATGGAGCCCTCGGTTCCTGCGTCATTCTATGACAGGCCTGGTCGATCAGTTGCCCGAAATTGAACGCCCAGAGGAATATCGGCGCGTTCCATCTCCAAAAAAGAGAACAACGAGTGGGGCACGCCGCAGCGGGGAAACAACCGCGAAGCCGCCCTTTTTCGAATTGCCTGAACATCGAACGCTGTTCTTCCGTAATTCTTTCCAACCGGATTAAGAATTCTCCGGGCAAAGCGTCCTCTCTATGAACAGACCAAAAGGTGAGCCAGTGGCCAGCGCAATGATGCCGTTACCAGCGACCAGCGAGAGCCTCTCGCAGCTATTTCGAGGGCACTACCGGCGCGTTCTCACCGCGGCCTACCGCATCACCGGCAGCATGGCGGATGCGGAAGACGTGGCTCAGGCAGTCTTCCTGCGCATGGCGGGCGGCGACAACCCGCCGGTTGCCAATGCCGGAAGCTATCTCTACCGCGCGGCCATCAACGGTGCGCTCGACCTGCTGCGCCGGCGCAAAGCTGCTCCGGCGTCGCCGCTCGAAGAGGCTGCATGGAAAGCCGCGACCGGACGGGGCAGCTCGCCCGAGGCCGAGGCCTCAGGCCGGGAGCTGGGCAGCCTGCTCCGGGTCGCTATCGGCGAATTGCCGCCGCGCGCGGCTGAAATGTTCACCTTGCGGTACCTGGAAGAGCTGGGCAATCGTGAGATCGCGGTGTTGATGGAGACTTCGCAGGCGGTGGTCGCCGTGACGCTCTACAACGCGCGCTCCAGGTTGAAGAAACGGCTCAGGGAAATGGATTCAAGGACATGGATAGGGAGAGACGATGAAACCACACGATGAAATGCTGCTGAGAACGGCCGTCGAGGCCATCAAGGCCGACGAGCCCAATGCCGCGCAGGTAACCGCTTCCGCCCGGCGCGTGGCCGGCCGCCTGGGTTTGGACGCCATGGCTGATTCCGCCGACAACCTTGGATCCATCGGGAACTGCGAAGACGTGCGGAGGCTCCTGAAATCCTACTGGGCGGGAACGCTCTCCAACTCACGCTCGCTCATGATCGAGGCACATCTGCGCGACTGCGGCGAGTGCTTCCGCCAGGCTAAATCAGGAACCGCGGTAGTGGATTGGTCCGCTCCCAAGGCGGCGCGTGTCTCCGTATGGCGTCCGCGGGCCTTTGGCTGGGCGCTGGCCCCTGCGTGCGCGCTCCTGGTCTGCGGGCTCTTTGTATACCGTGTGTATTGGCAGGTTCCGCCGGGTGTGCGGGCCGAGGTGCAATCCATTGATGGCTCGGCCTACCTCGACTCCGATGCGGGCAGCCGTCGGCTCGCGCCGGGAGACAAGCTCGCGGAAGGGGATCACCTGCGCACGAGTGGCGGAGCGCACGCCGTCCTGCGCCTCTCCGATGGCACTACGCTTGAAGTCAACGAGCGTAGCGTTCTGGGCGTAGGCGCGCGCGGCCATAACATGACCGTCGCTCTCGACAATGGCGCCGTCATTGTGCAAGCCGCCAAACGCGACTCTGGCCATCTGTATGTGAAGACTCCCGATTGCCGCCTCGCGGTCACCGGCACGGTCTTCTCTGTCGACTCCGGAATCAAAGGCTCGCGCGTTGCGGTGCTGCAAGGCTCGGTAGCAATGGCGCATGGCGGCGTGGATACGCTGATGCACGCGGGCGATCAACTGGCCACCTACGACACTCTGAACTCCGCTCCGGCTCAGGATCAACGGGATCAGATTGCACAGCAGATTTCCTGGAGCCAGGATCGCGAGAAGTATCTGACCCTGCTGGCGCAGCTTTCCATTCTTCAGCATCGCCTCGAAGGCATTCCGTCTCCCGCGCTCCGCTACACCAGCGATCTGCTGGAGCGCGTTCCAGCGGACACGTTGTTGTACGTCAGCATCCCCAACCTGGGGAACTATCTGAGCGAAGCCAACAAGGTCTTCCAGGATCAGCTAAAGCAAAGCCCGGCGCTGCAGCAATGGTGGGATCGCGGACACACCACGAATGCTGCGGACCCAACGGTTGATTTGAATACGATGATCGAAAAGCTCCACCAGATGAGCCAGTACCTCGGAGACGAGGTGGTGGTCGTCGGAGTGAAGCAAGGCGATAAGCCTGCATTCGCGGTGGTGGCCGATGTGCAGAAGGGCGGTCTCGACGACTTCCTGAGAACGCAGATGCCGGTCTCTGCCTCGACCGCAGGGCTTACTGTGCTCGATGAAACTTCGCTCAATACCCTCCCCGTTGCCTCGGAGGCCCAGCGTGGCGGATACGCCTTCGTTGGGCAGCACCAGGCGATCTTCTCCAACAACGTTGCAACGTTGAAGCAGATTCACGCGCAGTTGAATGCCGGCGCCAGCGGCTTCGCTACCGGAGCGTTTGGGCAGCAGATCGCGGCAGCCTACACTCGCGGCGCAGGCGTGATCCTGGCGGCGGATGTACATCAGATGATGGCCAACCGGCCCAATCTGGTTCATTCCGGCCATTCCGAAGCCGTCCTCGACAACAGCGGGATGCAGGATGTGCAGTATCTGATTGCCGAGCATCGTGAATCGAATGGAGCGCCTGAGAACCACCTTAATCTGCAATTCTCCGGCACCCGCCAGCGCGTGGCCTCGTGGCTCGCCGCGCCTGCTCCGATGGGCTCGCTCGACTATGTGACGCCCAATGCGGCTCTTGCCGTAGCTGTGCTTTCGAAGGACCCCAAGGCCATTGCCGACGACATCCTCGCCATGGCCGTCTCCGATGACTCGCAGAAGAATAATCTGGCCGAGACCGAGGCCAAGCTGGGAATCAACTTCCGCGACGATCTGGCTGCCAATCTTGGCGGCGAGTTTCTGGTCACGCTCGATGGCCCGGTGCTGCCCACACCTTCGTGGAAGGCAGTCATCGAAGTTCGCAATTCTGAACAGCTCGAAAGCACCCTGGAGCGGTTGACGCAATCGATCAACAACCTGCATGAGAAAGGCGAGCATTCGGTGGCTATCGATTCGAGTGAGATCGGCGCGCAGCGCTACTATGCCGTGCACGATCAGACCCTCGGCAAGATCGTTGCGCAATACACCTTTGCCGATGGCTACATGATCCTGGCTCCGGAGCGTGCTCAACTGATCGAGGCTTTGCAGACCCATGCCAACGGCGTGTCGCTGGCCCGGTCGGCGGCGTTCAAAGCGTCGCTGCCCAAGGACGACAACGAAAACTACTCGGCCGTTGCCTATCAGAACCTGGGTCCAGTCCTGACGCCGCTGCTCTCGCAGCTCAGTGGAGAGACCGCCGAGACCATCCGGCAGTTGGCCTCCGATGCCAGGCCCACCACCATCTGCGCCTGGGGCAAGGACAGCAGGATTGAAGCGGCGAGCGACAGCCATCTCTTCGGCTTCGACTTTCTAACATTGGGAACTTTAATGCACTCCGGGAACAAGCTGCCCGGCGCGAACGTAAGAGAGTGACATGGGCGTAATCGATCTTGATCGGCTTGAAGTCCGGCTCGGAGCTCGCACCGTGCTCGATGGGCTTACGGGAGAGTTGCAGGGAAACGCCATTGGCCTGCTCGGACCCAATGGCGCCGGAAAATCCACGCTGATCAATACGCTGCTGGGTTTCCATCCCCCGTCGAAGGGAACGGCCCGCGTCTTTGGGCTCGATGCGCATCGCGATCGAGCCCGGATTCGCGGCGCCATCGGCTACATGCCGGAGAACGATTCCTTCATTGGAAACATGACCGGCGTGCACTTCGTCCGCTACATGGCGGAGCTGGCAGGCCTGCCGCCGGGCCCGGCATTGGAGCGCGCGCATGAGGCTCTCTTTTACGTCGGCCTGGGCGAAGTGCGATACCGAAAAGTTAACTCCTATTCGCTGGGCATGAAGCAGCTCATCAAGCTGGCTCAGGCGCTGGCGCATGGACCCAAGCTGCTCATTCTGGACGAGCCTACCAACGGCCTCGATCCAATGGCCCGCCAACGCATGATTCAACTAGTCAAGGAGATTCGCAAGGAAGGCAGCGTGAAGCTGCTCATCTCTTCGCATCTGCTGCGGGATATCGATGAAACCTGCGACGAAGTGCTGATTCTCAAGAATGGGCGCATCGCAGCTCTTTGCAACATCGAAGCCGAGCGCCGCTCCAACCGCAGCTTCATGGAATTGGAAACCGTAGGCGCGACGGAGAAGTTTTCCGTGAGCATCCGCGGCCTGGGCTGCGAATGCGCCTGCTTCCCCGGCGGCCGCATCAAGCTGGTTATTCCCGACAACATTGAAGTGCGCGATCTCTACGTCATTGCCTCGGAACAAGGAGTCCAGATTCGCCGCATGAATCAGCGCCGCGACTCTCTCGAAGACATCTTCCTTCGAGCTATGGATAACGAACCAGGAAGGCCGGCCCATGTCAGTCTATAAAAACACCTACCGCGCCTATACCGGCCCAGTGACTCCGCTGTGGATGCGCATCTACGTGCTCGCGCGCTACGGCTTCGCGGAAGCCTGGTCCTCCAAGATAACCGTCGCTCTCTTCACGCTGTCGCTCTTGCCCTTCGCCGTCTTTCTGATTGGCATCTATCTGGCGAACAATCCCCTTGCCCAGATGGTCATCCTCAAGAACGCATCCCGCGGCCTCAACGTGGACGCTGCCTACTTTCTCAACATGCTGGAGATCCAATCCTGGATCGCGCTGGCCATCACCGCGTGGGTTGCGCCCCGGCTGATCGGCTTTGACCTTGCCGACAATGCGCTGCCCATCCTGCTCAGCCATCCAATTTCGCGCGTCGGTTATGTCTTCGGCAAATTCATGGCGATGTTCGTCTCGCTCTCCATGGTCACCTGGGTTCCCTGCCTGCTGCTCTTTGTCTACCAGTGCTATTCCTCGGCGCAGCCGTGGGCAGCGGCCCATCTTTCCATCGCTGTAGGCGTCTTCATCGGCGCGGTGATCTGGATCGCATTCCTCTCCATCCTCGGCCTGGCTCTTTCGTCGTGGGTCAAGTGGCGGGTCGTGGCCACTGGAGCCATCTTCGCGGCGATCTTTGTGCCCGCGGGCGTGGGCGCCATCGTGAGCGCGGTGTTGCGGACGCAATGGGGATTCCTGCTCAATCTGCCGGTGACCATGTCCATCCTCTGGCAGCGGCTGCTGGGCGCGCCTGAGTTCATGCGCAGCGTTGCTTCCCTGCCGACACCGGCGATCGTGACCGTACTGGTGCTGGCCTGCCTGCTCTGCGTGGCCATGCTGAACGCACGCATCCGTGCGCGAGAGGTGGTGCGAGGATGAGCGCGATACAGGATCAAATCGTCTTCGAGGATGTGTCCAAGTTTTACGGCGAAGTTCTCGGCGTAAACCGGATCACGCTGGCCATTCCGCCTGGGATCACCACGCTGGTTGGCCCTAACGGCGCAGGCAAGACTACGCTCATGAACCTCATGACCGGCCTGGTGCAGCCATCGAGCGGTCATCTCTCCGTCATGGGTCTCACGCCCGCCGACGCGACCGAGTTCTTTCGCAACGTCGGCTATTGCACGCAGTTCGACTTCTTCCCGCGCGGCCTCACCGGCTGGCAATTCCTTCTGGATAGCCTCATGCTTCACGGCATGAGCAAGACCGACGCCTATCGCCTGACCTTCGAGGCCATCGAGCGCGTACACCTTGGCGACGCGGCCTTTCGCAAGATCGCTGGCTACAGCAAGGGCATGCGCCAGAAGATCCGGCTGGCACAGGCTATCGCGCATCATCCCCGCGTGCTGGTGCTTGACGAGCCGCTCAACGGGCTCGACCCCATGGCCCGCGCAGAATCCATCGCACTCTTCGAAGAGCTCGGGCGGCAAGGGATGCACCTGATCATCTCCAGCCATATTCTCGATGAGGTCGATCGCATCTCCGACCGCGTTGTCCTCATCACCGGCGGATACCTGATCGCGCAAGGCAATATCCACCAGGTTCGCCAGGAAGTGCGCGACAAGCCCATGCAGGTGCTTATTCGCTGCGATAAGCCTGAAGTGCTGGCGTCGCGCATGTTCGCCGTCAACCATTGCGTCGAAGCCCGCGTGCATACCGATGGCAAAGGTGTCTTCCTGCGCACCGGA
>Ga0302324_100026611_pt1 | contig 11045 bp, 11 predicted proteins | sample Palsa_T0_1_FD_201949 | JGI IMG/M metagenome (GOLD analysis project Ga0302324, IMG submission 201949) | Peat permafrost microbial communities from Stordalen Mire near Abisko, Sweden - Palsa_T0_1 | ecosystem: Environmental > Terrestrial > Soil > Palsa > Peat permafrost | place: Sweden: Abisko... | reverse complement strand
GCACGGTTACTCCGATGAAGCTTGCGGCCGTCCGGCGTCATGTCGCACTCGGCGCCGTCGGAGCTACGTGGAAGCCGGCGCTCGATAAGGTGTGGGAATTCCTGCGGAGAAAACAGCCCGATTCGCAGTCGGGCTGTTTAGCGCGCAGTTGGAGCGAGCATGACGGACGCGGAACGGTACCAACGAGATTACGACCGGATGATTCAAGAGGTCGAGGAAAAAGCAGCACTCGCGCAGGGGACCAAAAATGCAGAGACTTTCCAGTTGCTCGTCTCCGCTGCCAATGGTGTGGGCATATCGACCGCCGAGGCTATCCTCGCCATTGAGACGCATCCAGAAGGCTACACCGCAGGAGCAATGGGTCTAATCGAAGAGATTCGTCGGCGACGTGCAATGCGAGAGTTGACGGCCGAACAGAATCAGCATAATACCGCGACTAACAGGATGATTGCCCGCCGTTAAGACTTCGGGGCGGTTGCGGCTCCCCATTGGTTTTTCTCGGCCTTCCTCCGAGTTTGCCCCACTCGGAGAGTTTCTTCTTGCCATACTTCTGTGCGCGCACCCGGCCACCATTATCTCCAAGGAACTCGCGGATTTCTCAGGAATCGCAATCGCCATGACCTGATTGTGAAATTGGGGGCTAGGTTTTGAGCAAGACTGGAGAATCATTGCGGCTCAAGGTGGGTACTGGCTTTTTCTCGCGGATGCCCACTTCCCCTTTGGCAAGCGCGGTGCGGTGTGCGGCCTCCATCTGTTCGGCGACGCGCTTGTTCGTTTGCTTGGTGCTCTCGCGGATCGCTTCCCCGTTCCAGGTAAACTTGTACCACCATTTCTTACTCTTCGGTTGCTTATAGACCGCCATCACTTGCCGCCTTTCTTCGTTGCTGTCGCCTTCTTCTTCCGGCTCCCCTTCGGCCGCCCGCCCTTCTTGCCCATCTCGCTTAACTTGGCGAAATTCGCGGAAGACAAGTTCCTACCCTTTGTCCGATCGACCAAAGCGGAGAAACCCAGAACGATCACTTTCTACGAAACGACGGTGAGCAATCTGAAATCGTTTGGGAAGTGGGCGCGCCTTCCACTAGATCGCATCAACTCCGAGGTGTTGGGTGAATTCGTCGCGTTTCGACAGACCGCCGGAATGAAAGTTTCCACCATCAATCGGGAGTTGGCGACCGTACGCCGAATCTTCCATCTGGCGCAGGAGTGGGGCGATGTCACCACGTGGCTGCCACGCGTCAAGCTGAATCCCGGAGAGAACTACCGTCTGCGTGTTCTTACCGTGCAGGAGGAAGACGCATATCTGAAAGCCGCAACGGAACTCGGGTGCGCACAAGAGAGTGCTTATGAACGGGCGCTTAAGGGATTGCGGGCCACTGTCCGTGGAGAGCAGCCGATCAAGCCGGATGCCTACCTGCTGCTCAATATTGCAACTGTACTGCTCGAATGCGGGCTCAGGCCTGACGAATGCTATCGGCTGAAGTGGGACCAGATCCTGGACGGGGCCATCCTCATTCACGATGGCAAGGGCAAGGGCTCCAGACGGCGCGTGCCTTGTTCCCAGCGCGTGACTGGCATGTTGGAAATGCGCCAGGCCGAATCTAAATCACAATGGGTCTTTCCTCGGACGACTGCTAGCGGCCACGTGGAGGCGTCGACTTTGAAAAAGCAGCACGCAGCCGCGATCAAAACGTCAGAGGTATCGGCGTTCGTTATCTACGATTTCAGGCATACCCGGATCACCCGGTGGGCAAAGGCGCTTCCACTCCCCGTCGTGCAGCGCCTCGCTGGACACACCGAGATCAGTACGACCATGCGGTATGTCCATCTAAACGATGATGACGTTCGTGCGGCCATGGCGAAGGAGCTGGAGGAAAAAGGTGGGCATACTTCTGGGCATACCAAGCAAGAGGCGACTTCTGCGGTTCCCAATTGATCGCCGTAAACTCTTGGAAATAAGATAGATTCTGGAGCTGGCGGAGGGGCTTGAACCCCCGACCCTCTGATTACAAATCAGATGCTCTACCAACTGAGCTACGCCAGCTTTGAGGCATTTCGGAAAAGCGGGGTACGGGAATCGAACCCGTGTAAATCAGCTTGGAAGGCTGACGCCCAACCGCTAGGCCAACCCCGCATACGCACGCATCGACAACGGCTATGGAACCATTGTACGGAACGGCGGCGAACGCGGTCAATTTGTCTGCCGGCGCGTGCTTTCGAGGAATGGTGGGCGCGCAGGGACTCGAACCCCGGACCCCCTCGGTGTAAACGAGGTGCTCTAACCAACTGAGCTACGCGCCCGCGTGCGGCCCTTCCATTCTAGCGAACTCCTTGCGCTCGCTCGGTTGCGGGAAGTATCGGACTCAGTGGCGCTGCTCGAAGCCTTGGAGTACCCGAGTGGTATGACGAGATATGACTAGCAGCCTGTGGTAATAGTCCGCAGCGCACCGCTCACTAACGTGCGCGGTTCAGTAGATTCATCGCGCTACAGAACGGCGACCGTAAAGGGAGCCGGTTTTGCCACAGGCTGCTAGGCACGATCTTGGGGCTTGCGGCCACCCTACTTGTCTGAGCGGGTTGAAATTGCTCGGGAAAGCGCGCGAAAGTTCAAAGTAGCCCCTTGCGCCGCGTTCCTCAAATTCTGGTACGATCAGTACAATGCTAAGTACTCGTTTCCACTTCGGCGGAATGGCTTCTCCCACCGCCCCCGCCTATCAATGATTCCATCCAGAAACTACCCGCCCCGTCGTCCCAGGGTTCGGGAAAATGTGAATGAGGCTATCCGCGTGCGCGAAGTGCGAGCCGTATTCCCGGACGGATCCGTCGAGATCATGCCGACGCTGGCCGCCGTGCGCAAAGCGCAGGAGATGGGCCTGGACTTGATCCTGATCGCTCCCACCGCCGAGCCGCCGGTGGCCAAGGCCATGGACTACGGCCAGTGGCAATACGAGAACAAGAAGAAGCAGCACGAGGCTAAGAAAAAGCAGCACGTGATCCAGGTGAAGGAGCTGAAGTTCCGCCCCAACACCGACGATCACGACTACGAGTTCAAGAAAAACCACGCCATACGATTCTTGGGCGAAGGCAACCGCGTCAAAGCGGTAGTGCAATTCCGCGGCCGCGAGATCGCGCACGTCGATCTAGGCAAGAAGCTGCTGCTGCGATTTGCGCAGGATCTTTCGGGGCACGGGATGGTGGAAGGCCAGCCGCGCCTGGAAGGCCGCAACGCGCATGTGATCATCAGCCCGGTGAAAGCCGCAGCGCCCGCCAAGGACAAGCCGAAAGAGCCGGGCCAAGCGCCGACGGCGCACTAATTCCTGGTATTCCTTGGTCTCCCCGGTATTCCTTAATAGAACAGATACTTCCGCCACTGGTCGTCGCTCTTGGCGAGCAGGCGCATCAGGTGCCGGCTGGTGTGCAGACTGAACGGACGCGGCGCGCGCGCCAGTTTCATTCCGGATTCCTCGGGCGTGCGGCTCCCCTTGCGGTTGTTGCATGGATGGCAGCAGGCTACCAGGTTCTCCCAGGTAGTCTCTCCGGCGCGCGAGCGCGGAATCACGTGATCCAGCGTCAGTTCGCCCGAGGGCATGGTGCGATGGCAATATTGGCAGGTATAACGGTCGCGCATCAAAATGTTCTTGCGCGAAAGAGCCCGAGTCTGATGCGGAATGCGCCGGTATTCGAGCAGCCGGATCACGGACGGAACGCGAATGGCATGCCGGGGCGAATGGACGTGCGCCTGCGACTCCTCCTCGGCCGACGCCACGCCCTTAAGCACCAGCACCAAGGCCCGCCGCGCGGCGCAGATGTTGATGGGCTCGTAGCTGGCGTTCAGCACTAAGACAGGTCTATGTAAGCGATCAAGACTGGGCATCTTCGGATCTCCCGGAGAAATTCGAGTCGTTAGGCAGAGTGTCGGACAGCGGGTCGAACATCAGGCGCCGGTCGACGCGCGCCAGCGTGAGCAAGGTCACCTGGCGGGCGCCGCCGCGTTTCAAAGCGCGGGCGCAGGACGCAGCGGTGGCGCCGGTGGTCATCACATCGTCGATGAGCAGCACGCTCAGCCCATCCAGCGCCTTGCGATGCTTCGCCCGGCGCGTGGTTTGAAACGCGCCTGAAACATTCTTGCGGCGCTTGGCGCTGGTCAGCCCGGCTTGCGATGCGGTGCTCCGCACGCGGCGCAGACAGTTCCGGACCGGCGTTTGGGTCCGCCGTCCGATCTCACGCGCCAGCAGTTCCGATTGGTTGAACCCGCGCTGCCAGCGCTTGCGCCAATGCAACGGCATGGGCACGATGACATCGAAAGTTTGCTCCCGAGGCAGCGCGCGCGCCAGCAGCCGTCCCAGCGGGGCCGACAACGTTTGGATGCGGCTGTACTTGAACAGGTGAATCAACTTGCGCAGTTCGTTTTCGTAGAATCCGAACGAGTAAGCCGCGTCGAACCCTCGCACGCCCCGGCGGCACAGCGCGCAGCGGCCCTGATCGTCCAGCGGAAAGCGGCTCAGGAACGGCGCGCGGCATTGCGCACAGCAGTAATCCGCGGCAAGGGGTTCCGGTTTGGACAGGCAAGCGCGGCAAACCGGGATGCGCGACAACTCCCGCAAAGGCTGATCGCAGATTCGGCACTCGTCGGGGAACAGAAAGGAGAAAAGGACAGCGGGGATCGTTTGAACACGGAAGGACGCCAGCTCACGAGAGGTACTTCGTGGGAGCCAACTACTGCTGAAGACGCACCCCCTTAAAACATCTAGTTTACACGATGTAGCGCCACAGGGTTTTTCACCAGCCGGACAGCATGCTCAGGCTCCGGCGATCGAAAAAAGCTCCGCTGGCCGACTGGAAATAATTCCGGATGTCCGCGGCCCCAATGTTTACGGCGGTGTGGTCCCATTCGCAGCGTGTGCAATGCGGTGCATCGGCGGAAGCGGGAACATCGCCTGAGAACCAGGCACGTGCCTGGCGATATTTCTCCGAATCGAACGGATCGCCGCCGTCGCCGTCGAATGCGCCAAATACCAGATTGATGTCCGGCCGCGGTGCTCCGCAGCAGGGCGTGATTCTGCCCGTCGCGTCCATCACGATGTTCTTGTAGAGCCAGTGGCAAGTGTGGCCCGGACTCGGCGGTGAGTCGTCTTCAGCCTGCTCCTTCCAAGGGTTTTCGTAGGCCTCCAAGATCGCGTGGCCGTCCACACTGTCCGGGAACGGGTTCCAGTTCGTGGATTGGTTCGCGATCGAAAGCCAATCCATCTTGCGGACGCCGAATTCTCCCGGTTCGAGCGCCGCGGGGTGAATCTCCGGGTCGTCCCAACTCACGTCGAAAGGCTGAACAACCCGGAATAGATTGACGCCGAGTTTGCGCGCCATGCGGGCGGCCAGCGGAATCTCGTGCGCGTTGTGTTCGAATGCCAGGAAGTTCCAAGCGAGCACCGGATAGCGCTTGCCCAGTTTTCGCTTCGCCTCCACCAGCTTTCGTAGATTGTCAAAAACCAGCCGCAGGTCGCCATTGCGGCGGAAGCGCTGGTAAACGGGCTGCGTGGCGCCATCGATCGAAAGGCCCATGAAATCCAGCCCGGATTCGACGTAAGCTTCGGCGTCGAATTTGCGAACCGAGAGCGTGGTCGAAATCGCCGTGCCCATCAGCCACGCTTTAGCCATGCGAATCAGCTTGGGCGTGTTGAGGTTGAGCAGCGGCTCTCCATAGTTATAGAAGAGGGTTCCGATCGCATAAGGACCGTAGCGTTTCAGCAGCGCGGAGAGGCGATTTTCCGATAGCGTGCCGTTCGGCCAATCGAACAACTGCGAAGCCTGGTTACTGGAGGAGTGGACGCAGCCTGGGCACGCAAGCTGGCAAACGTTGGTGGGATCGACGACCAGCCCAAAAGGGCGCGACAGCAGCGACGCGCTCCGCGCCTGGAAGTGATAGCGAGCGATGAAGAGGTTCAAAACCTTGAGCGTCAACGCCTCGGCCAGCGGACTCGGAAACCGCGTTCGTAAACGGGCGCACAGATCCGGTTTCGCCCGGCTAAGAATCTCGATCGCGGCGGAGGTGCTGTTGCAGTGCCGCAGTTCCTGGTCGACGCGCGACAAAACCGGAAACGCGGTTCGGCTACGGTACAAAGACGCGGGAATCAAGGAGTGAAACAGCTTCTTAACCATGGCCGGTTTTCGTCACTCGCATTATAGGCCACACCTAGAACCCGGTGTGTCTATGTTTGTCTTAGCCCGCGCCCGTTTCAGTAATCCGTGGCGTGCGCACTCCTGCGCGCAGCGTTCACACTCGTGTGAACGGCTTCATTCATGCGTTCACACGAGTCACCCCAGCCACCGTTGTTGATGCTGCTCCATCCACAGCACAGATATTGATACCCAAGATCGGTGGACTGATAGAAGATTTCGATGAAGTACACTGCGTCGCCGGTCGTAACACCGCATGGAGCAGCCATTGAAGTAAGATTTCGCCGGAAATCTGCCCGAATACTAAGTCGAGCTGGTGTTCACACGAGTGTGAACACGGCAAGCACGAGTGCTTGCGCCACTTGGGCAGACCAACATGAGTACAATGGAATCGAACGCCAGGAATGCAGACTTTCTACATCGAGACCTTCGGGTGCCAGATGAACGCGCACGATTCCGAAAAGGTGATCGGCACGTTATTGTCACAAGGCTACAAACAGGTCGCCAAGCCGGACCAGGCCGACTTGGTGCTCTATAACACCTGCAGCATTCGCGACAAGGCCGAGCAGAAGGTGTTTCATCGCTTGGATGAGTTCAAGCGACATGGCAAGGGGAAAGTGTTTGGCGTTCTCGGCTGCGTCGCCCAGCAGGAAGGCGAGCGCATCTTCGAGCGCGCCCCGCATGTCAGCCTGGTGGCCGGATCGGCCAGCTACGCGAAGCTGCCCGAGATGCTGGTCCAGCTGGAAAACGGAGACCGCCGCGTCACCGGCCTGAGCCTGGACAACGACCAGGCGTTCGAGACGCCGTTCACCAAGCGCGATAATCCGCACCGCGCTTACATCACTATTATCGAAGGCTGCGACAAGTCGTGCGCCTATTGCGTGGTCCCGTTCACGCGCGGGCCGGAGCGCAGCCGCACCAGCGAAAGCGTCTTGAACGAAGCTCGCGAGCTGGCTCGCATGGGCTACGTCGAAGTTCAGCTGCTGGGCCAAAACGTCAACAGCTATCGCGATCCGTCGCCCACCGGTTGGGATTTCGCGCGCTTGCTGCGTGCCATGGGCGAAGTGGATGGTATCCGGCGCGTGCGCTTCACCACCTCGCACCCGCGCGATTTCGTGAAGGACATCGTCGACGCCATCGACGACAATCCGGTGCTGTGCAATCATGTCCATCTTCCGGTGCAGTCCGGGTCTTCGGAAGTGCTGGCCCGCATGCAGCGCCTCTACACCCGCGACGAATACATGCGCCGCATCGATTGGATGAAGAAAGCGCGCCGCAACATCTCCATTACCACCGACATCATCGTTGGTTTTCCCGGCGAAACCGAAGCGGAATTCGACCAAACCCTCGCGCTGCTGGATGAAGTGGAATACGATTCGCTGTTCGGCTTCAAGTATTCGCGCCGCCCCAACACCGCCGCGCTCGATCTCTTGGACCACATCGGCGAGGAAGAAAAGAGCCGCCGCTTAGCCATCGTCCAGGAAAAGCAGCGAGCCATCCAGATCCGGCGCAACTCAGACCTGGTGGGTAAAATCGAAGAGGCCTTCGCAGAGGGTTATAATCATGCAACAGGTCAATGGATTGGACGCACCACGCAAAACCGCACGCTCAACTTCGTTCATCCCCAATTTGCGTCGCCGCGCGAAGGCGCCACTCTGGCCGGCACTTCCTGGAACGTTCGCATCACACGCGCGAGTCCGAATTCTTTAGCCGGTGAGGTGGTGATTTAAGTATGGAAGGAAAGGGGGGCCGTATGGAAGTCGAAATGAAAATCCGCGGACTGATGATGGATCCGGTCACCAACATGCCCATTGTGGTGCTGAAGGATCTCAATGGGAACACCATCTTGCCGATCTGGGTTGGGATCTACGAGGCCAATGCAATTGCGCTCGAGATCGAAAAAGTTTCGACGCCGCGGCCCATGACGCACGATCTCATCAAGACCTTGCTGCTGGGCCTGGGGACCGGCATTCGCAAAGTAGTGGTCAGCGAACTGAAGGACGACACCTTCTATGCCGTGATCTGGCTCGACAAGGATGGCGAGTTGATCAGCGTGGACTCGCGGCCGAGCGATGCACTGGCGCTGGCGCTGCGCCTGGATTGCCCCATCTACGTGGATGAATCGGTGCTGAAAAACTCCAAGCGATCCAGTGCGGCCGCCGACAAGGTGAGCGATGAGGAACAGCGGCGCTGGCTCGAAAGCCTGGACGACGAGGATCTCGGCCGATACAAAATGTGAATGGAGCAGTGATTGAAATCTTCGAGAAGCTGGTGGCCGCCGGAATTCAAATCGTCCCGGCGGAGATCGCTTCTCATTTCATCCTGGAGCGCGACGGCTTTGTCTCATTTGTAGAGCGGCGTGAAGACGCGTTCGGCAATATCGGCACCCCAGGTCTGATGACGGAACGCGGCTTTGCCGCGCTGATCTGGCGCGGCGATCAAGCCTTCTTCGTCGGCAAAGGCTTCGAGCAGCCAGCTACGCAAGAGCAGGTGCAAAAAATCCGCGCGTTCGCCTCAGACCTGTCCAGTGCCTTACGCCCGTAACTGTCCAGCGCCCGCAACTGAACCGCGCGCGTAACTGAACCGCGCGCGTAAGCAAGCGGCTTGTTTTAATTACTCGCCGAAGTCTTCTTGTGAACCGGCGCGTGATGCACGGGCGCAGCATTCTTCCCCGTCCATCCATGCAGTTTGTCGGCCTCCACGTTGAAGACCACCATATAGGGGCTGGCGGTATAACTCGCCGGCACTCCTTCAAAGGACAACTCGGTGCCCGGGTCCACTTTGCCCGCCAGCGCGGTTTCGAACTTCAGCGTGGCGTCAGGTGTTGTGCCGTCTTCGAGAGCCAGCACGACGGTCTTGGGCTTCACCTCGGGTTCGAGCTTCACCACTTTTCCCTTGAGCGTCGGCAACAGCGCGTCTTTCATGCTCGAACTGAAATAGCCGGCGCCTTCAGCTCCCGTGAGTTGCTCCTTGATATTCTTCCATAGCTTTAGCTGAGGATCCTTAGCATCCTCCGCCTCTTGCTTCTTTTGCTGCTCGTCCGCGATTTCCTTCGCCGTGCGGATGTGATAGTCCGCTGGCGGCGCGGGCTGGGCTTTCGCGGCGGCCAGCAGATCGTTGAAGCCTTCGTCGCTGCCGTGATAGGACTTGTAGGCGCGCGTCACGAAAGCGAGAACCTGCTGGCGTCCGGCGGGCGCCAGCGAACCAGTCCCGTCAAAGGTGGCGGCGCGCGCGAAATAGAACAGCTCCGTCGCCATTTTCTGGGGATTCTTCTCGCCCGCAATCACGGTGCCCATGAAGTAGTCCACTTCAGCGTTGTTGGGATCCATTTGCAGGGTCTTCTGAAATTCACCCTCGGCCGCATCCCAGGTTTTGCGCTGCATCGCGATCCAGCCGAGCGTCGAGTGGCCCAGCGTCTCCACCGGTGTTCTCGCGGCCTTCCATTGATCCGCTGTCACGTTCGGCGGAGGCGTATCGATGTTCGCCAAAAGCGCCGTAGTAGCCTTCTCGCCTTGATCCAGGACTTCGGGCGTGGGCTTGTCGCCCGCCAATGCGCGCGTAAAGTACATCGTGTAGTACAGCGAGGTGAAGTCCTTCGGATCGTCGGCCAGGATCAGCTTCGCCTCAGCCACCGCTTCCTTCGGCTGGTTCAACTTGACGTAGGTATCCAAAAACAGCTGCTTCCGCTGTTTCTCGAAATCCGTGGTGGCGTACTTGGTCTGCCACTCCTGCAGCTTCTCGAGTCTGGTTTTGGGGGTGGTATCTTTGAGGATCGAATCGTAGAGGGTGAATTCCTCGGGATTCTTATATTGCGGTCCCGCCGGGGCCGCGGGCTTATCCTGCGCGGTGGTCCAGAGCGGCGCGGCGAGCCCCAGAACAACAGCAGCCAGTAACAAACGCTTTGAGGGTTGATTCCACATTCGGGCCTCCAGTTCTCTATCTCTGTAGAGCCTATTCCGGACCTCCCACTTTAATCAGCGGAAATGTCGTTAGTTGGAATAGTACCAGAGTCCGAAAACACGCGCAGCCTAGTACATCGTCCAGAAAGTTCATTACAGAAAATATGCTGGCACAACCTATCTGAACCGCCATGCGTAAGCATGCGGGTTTGCTTGGTCCACCAGAGAATCCGCATGCTTACGCATGGCGGCTCAGAATAAGTCTGTCCAGGTGGTTCTAGAATGAACTTTCTGTGCGATGTACTAGGCCGGTGTGCCGCGCGCAGGCGACGGATTACTGGGCCGGCTTGGGCCGCGGATGATGCACCGGAGCGGCAGGCTCATTCTTGCCTGTCCAGCCGCGCAGTTTGTCTTTCTCGACGGTCATCACCAGCATAAATGGGCTTTGCGTGAAGCTTTCCCCGACGCCTTCAAATGTCAGCTCGGTGCCAACATCCACCTTGCCGGCGAGCGGCATCTCGAACTTCAAGGTCACGTCCGCAGTGGTTCCGTCGGATTTGCCGTCTTCCAGCGCGACCAAGATGGTCTTCGGTTTGACCGCCGGCTCAAGTTTCACCACTTTGCCCTTCGCCGCCGGTAACCCCGCACCCTTCATCCCCATCTCGAAGTACATCACACCGTCCGGTGCTGACAATGCGTCTTTCAGACCCTTCCAGATCGCTTCTTCAGGATGCGTCTTTTTGTACTCTTCTTCACTTGCAGCGGACGCCTGTGCGAGCTCGTTCGCATTCTTGATACTGAAGCCCGCTGGGGGCGTTGGATTGGCCTTAGCCGCCGCCACCAGATCGTTGAATCCTTCGTCGCTGCCGTGGAAATTCTTGTACTGCTTCTGGACGTAAGTCATCGCGGCCTTCTGGCCTTCTGGGGTCAGCGCGCCGGTGCCTTGGAAGGTCGCCGCACGTGCGAAATAGAACA
>Ga0302324_100026610_pt1 | contig 11045 bp, 13 predicted proteins | sample Palsa_T0_1_FD_201949 | JGI IMG/M metagenome (GOLD analysis project Ga0302324, IMG submission 201949) | Peat permafrost microbial communities from Stordalen Mire near Abisko, Sweden - Palsa_T0_1 | ecosystem: Environmental > Terrestrial > Soil > Palsa > Peat permafrost | place: Sweden: Abisko... | reverse complement strand
CGAGGCATCGACAGCCTCCCCAGCATCCGCACCACCACCCCCGAACCCCAGACCTAAACTACAAACCGCAACCGTTCACTATTCGAACACCCAAACCGTTCAAAGTTCGAGCGTTGCCGACACCTCTCCAGGTATTCCGAGGCGGAAAGAGCGGCCGGACACCAGATATGGGCCCTGAGCAGCCCAAGCGTTGTAGAAATGACATCGGCATCGGCGCTGGAGTGGGCGCTAGTGAGAGTGGGCGCTAGAGGACTCGAACCTCCGACCTCAGCCGTGTGAAGGCTGAGGTCGCCATTCTGAAATGTGCCTTTGACCAGCACTTATATCTTCAACGGAAGGCCCAAATTCGCCTGTCGTGCCCCCCACGTGCCCCATCGGAATTGCGGACGACTCCATTTGGCGCCCGGAATGACGGTTCCTCGGGCGGTAGCGTGGCAGCGATGAGCGCGGTCGAAAACGTCCCTGTCACCACCTCCGAACAGGAAGATGCAGACCCATTCGCCGACGTCGCCGGACACGCCCTTCAAGCGCTGCGGGAAGCCGTGGCCGACCGGCGCCGGAAGGGGCTGACGATCACCGTGGATCGCGGGCACGGGATCGAGCGAATCTCCTAAGGGCCGTGGGTCAGGACTGCCCACCCAGTTCCAGCAACCTGGTCCACCGTCGCTCATCGAGGATCTCGGTCTGGCCAGAAACGCTTCCCCGAGCAACCAGCTCCGGCTCATCGTCGCTGTTGTCAAGCAGCGTCCAGTCGTCAACCAGCTCCAGGTAAACCTCAAAGAACGCCCGCAGGCCTTGCCGCCAGCGCCGACGCACGACCGCAGCGGCCACGTCGTGGCCGCTGGCAGCCACTCGGTCGGCGACACGAGCGATCGCTGCTTCGGAGCTTTGTAGTGCGATGAAGAGGATGCTGACGCGATACCCACCGGCATGCCAGCGGGCAATCGAACGAACGAAACCCCGTCCGGCCAGATTGGTCTCGACACAGAAGGACGACCTCTCATCCTCGAGACGGCGTATCTCCGCGAGCACGACCCGGCCGGCAGCCACGTCTCGCCCGGCCGCTGGGTGACCCTCATCCGCCAATCGCTGCGACACGATGTCGGCGTTCACGAAGACGATCTCGGGCGGTATCACGAGCCGACTCGATGTGGTCTTGCCGGCCCCGTTCGGACCGGCGAGCAGCAGCACGGTAGGCCTAGGGCGAGTCGAGCCTTGTTGCGCCATTCGGGAGCCGCTTGCCCTACCGGCGCCGCTTGGCGCGCTTGGCGGGCTTGCCCACCGCTTCAGCGGGGCGATAAAAACGATCGAGCGCCTCCGCCGTTTGCCGGTCGGCCTGCTCTGGGACGTGAGCGTACAGCTCCATGGTCAACTTCGCAGTGGCGTGGCCAGCTCGTCCCTGCATCACACGAGGGTGCACTCCGAGCTCGACCATGCTTGTGATCGCGGCGTGGCGCAAACCGTGGAACGTGAGCGACGGGTCGAGCCCGGCACGGCTCACCGCGGGGGCGAAGATGCGTTCGCCAAAGCGGCGCCTGAGCACTCCGCCGCGAGGGCCGACGAAGATCAGAGCTTGATCGTCTCCGGAGACGTCCCGACGATGTCGAGTCAGGTGTTCGGCGATCTCGTCGATGAGGAAGACGGGAGCTGTCAGTGTCCGGAGCCCGGCGGCAGACTTGGCCTCGTTGACAAACCGGAGATCGCCAGCGGTCTCCTCAACTACCTGCGAGACCGTCACCGTGCGCCTCAGGAAGTCGACGTCGCACACCCGAAGACCCACTGCCTCGCCCCACCTGAGGCCGAGCACGCCGGCGACCAGCACCAAGGCTCGGTACCGGGCCGGTACTTCCGACGCCAAACGCTCGAGTTCCACCGGGCTGACTGCCACCCGGGATGGCGGCCTCACTCTCGGGAGGGCAATCTTCCGGCAGGGTGAGCGGCCGATCACATCGGCGTCGACTGCGGCGTTGAACACGGCTCGAAGAGCTGAAAAGTCCCGAGCGACCGTGGAGGGGGCGACGAGGCGGGCCCGGACGTCCACCGCGCCCTGGATGTGCATCGGCGTAATCGTGGCCAGCGGACGCGGGCCGAGGCCTTCCATGAAAACGTTGAGTGCTTGCCGATCCCGAGCGACGCTGTTGCGCCGCTTGCCTGTTCTCTGCAACCACTGTTCAGCCCAATCGGTGAAGGAGATCTTCCCCGCCCGGGGATCGATGTACTGGCCCCGCGCCAGGTCTGTCTCGATCGCGGACAGGTACGTCGAGGCATCGGTCTTCGTCGGGAAGGTCTGCGGCGCGGTCCTCAGCTGACCGTCGCCTACCGGATACCGCGCCTGCCAGCGCCCGGATGGCAGCTTTCGGACTCGGCCGAACTCTCGTCGGGTCACAACCACCTCCTACCGGCGCCAGGCCCCCTCGCGGACTTCAACGTAGTCAGCGGCTGTGACGGCGCGGGACCCCATCCCACACGTCCCCAGGCTCCCGCCTGGCGCCGTCCAGCCACGACATGACAGACGACGGGTCGAAGCGCACAAAGCGCCCGACCTTCACGTACGGGATTCGCCGTTCGGCAACCAGACGGCGGATATGGCGGGGTGTTATCCCGAGATGGTCGGCCACCTCGTCGATACTTAGGAGGCGTGGGAGGGCGGACTCGCTTGTCAGGTGCGTTGTGCCTGCTCGCTTGGCGGTGCTGCCATGGTCACGGCTGCGCCCCGGCTTTGAGTTGTCGAGCGCAGTCACCTTGGTGGGCATCATCGAGTCTCCTGTGGGGTCGAAGGTTGGAAGGGTCCTCTCACTTCCATCCAGGGGAGTGTCATTTCCTACGATCGAGGCCGAATTCCCCGGGCCGTTACTGCCTTTTGCACTCACCGACCGTCTTTCGCCCACTCGCCCACTCCTCACCCTCCCCCCACCAATCCAACACGGTCCTCAACCACCACCATCCCTACCCCTCCCCCCCCACCACGCCACTTCCACCGCCCTATTCGACGGCTACCTCCTGTTGTTCTACACGTCTGGCATTCACCCCTGGGTGTGGCTCTGACTAGGGGTTTTACGGGAAATGACACTCCCTTGGATGTAGGTGAGAGGAGATGTTTGCGAGTGAGGGAGCGATGCCGGGATGATGTCTATCCGTCGGATGAGCCTGGGTAGCGGCTATCGGTATTTGATGGAGTCGGTCGCGGTCGGTGATGGCGGTCTTCGAACGTCGTCTTTGGTCGACTACTACGCCGATAGCGGCACCCCGCCGGGCCGGTTCCTTGGCGCCGGCCTGGCCGGGTTGGACGATGGAAATGGCGTTGCGGTCGGGTCGCTGGTGTCGGAGGAGCATCTGTTCCAGATGCTGGGCATGTGCGCCGACCCGGTCACCGGCAGGCCTTTGGGCCGGGCCCCGAACCGGGCCGTTCAGTCTTTGGCGAGACGGATCGCCGGCCGGGTGGCGGCCATCCCAGCTTCGGTGACCGGCGCCGAACGGGCCGCGTTGATCGCTCGGATCGAGACCGAAGAGCAGGCCCGCTCGGGCCGGCTGCGCCCGCCGGTGGCCGGTTTCGACCTGACTTTCAGCCCCAGTAAGAGTGTTTCTGCGGCGTGGGCGCTGGCCGACACGGAGACCAAGGCGGTGATCTATGACTGTCACCGTCGGGCCATCGACATCGTGTTGGCTTACGCGGAGGAGGAGGTGTTTCGCTCCCGGTCGGGCGGCGACGGGGTGGTAGAGGAGGACATCGTGGGGGTGGTGGCGGCCGCGTTCACTCATTGGGACAGCCGATCCGGAGACCCTCAGCTGCACGATCATGTGGTGGTGTTGAACCGGGCCCAGTCGGTCTCGGACAGCAAGTGGCGCACGTTGGATTCGCGGGGTTTGTTCAAGGCGGTGGTCATGCTCAGCGAGATGCATCAGGGGGTGCTGTCGGACCTGCTGTCAGAGACGCTGGGCTGGGGCTGGGACGGCCGGACCCGCCCCCATTCCGAACGGATGGCCTGCGAGGTGGTCGGGGTGGCGGAGGCGTTGATGGCCGAGTTCAGCCAACGCTCGGCGGCCATCGAGACCCGCAAGGACGTTCTGGTGGCCGAGTTCGTGGCGGCCCGGGGCCGCCAGCCGACAGCCACCGAGGTGATCCGGCTGCGCCAGCAGGCCACGCTCGAGACCCGACCCGACAAGGTCCATCGCAGCCTGAGGGAGATGACCGTCGACTGGCGCCAGCGGGCCACCTCCTACGTGGGGGACGACCCGCAGTCGTGGGTGGCCTCGCTGGCCGGCCGCAACGACCTGCCACTACTGCACGCGGTCGATCTCAGCGACAAGATCCTGGCCGACGTCGCCAGGGTGACCCTGGAGCGGGTGGGCGGTCAGCGAGCCACGTTCTCGCGGTTCAACGTCGCCGCCGAAGTACACCGCCAACTCCACGGCGTCCGCTTCGCCACCCCACAGGAACGCATAACGGCCGCGGACCGGACCACCCACTTGGCCCTCGGCGTGGCGCTGTTGATCGACCCTCCGGCGTTGCATCACACTCCCCAGAGGTTCTTGCGCCCGGACGGGACATCGAAGTTCCGGGCCAGGGGCCGACAGACCTACACCACCGCGGCGATCCTCGATGCCGAAGCACGTCTGCTTGACGCCGCCCGGCGTCTCGACGGGCCGGCCGTGACCCCGGCCGCGGTGGTTAACGGGATCGAAGCTCCCACTTCGAGGCGACCCCGGTTGTCGTTGGACCAGGCCGTGGCGGTCGAGCAGATCGCCACCTCGGGCCGGTCCGTCGATGTTCTCATCGGCCCGGCCGGTACAGGGAAGAGCGCAACCCTGGCCTCCCTGCGTGGGGTGTGGGAAGCCGAACACGGGTCGGGATCGGTCATCGGCCTAGCCCCCTCCGCGGCGGCCGGCGAAGTGTTGGCCGACGAGTTGGGGATCGACACCGAGAACACCGCCAAATGGCTCTTCGAGCACCACCGCCAACCCGCCCGCCAGGCCAAAGCGGACGAACTCCGCCAGCTGCTGGCCGCCGAGACCTTCACCGCCGCCGGTCAGACGACGATCCGTAGGCACCTCGAGTCCGTCCAAGCCGACCTCGACCGCTGGACCCTCTCCCCAGGCCAGTTAGTGATCATTGACGAAGCCTCGCTGGCCGGAACGTTCGCCCTCGACCAACTAGTCATAGCCGCCGGCGATGCCGGCGCCAAAATCCTGCTGGTGGGCGACCCAGCCCAGCTTGGCGCCGTAGAAGCCGGGGGAATGTTCGCCACACTGGTCGCCGACCGCGACGGCCCCGCCCCAGAGCTGAGCGGAGTGCACCGCTTCGCGGCCGAGTGGGAAAAGACGGCCAGCGTGGCCCTAAGGGCCGGCGACCCGGCCGCCATCGACGCCTACCAAACGCATGGGAGGATCACCGCCGGCAGCCGCGACGACCTCCTCGGCGCCCTCTACAGCGCCTGGCTCAAGGACATAGAAGCGGGCCGGTCGAGCGTGATGATCGCCCCCGACACCCTCACCGTCGCAGAACTCAACCTTCGGGCTCGAGCGGACCGCGTCGCCGCCGGACAAGTCGACGCCATCGGGGTCGAAGTGGCCGGCGGCGCCACCGTGGGGGTGGGCGATCTGGTCGTGACCCGCCAGAACGACCGCACCCTTGGCGCCGGTGGCAGGTGGGTCCGAAACGGGGACCGCTGGACCGTCACCAATATCGCAGCGGACGGATCCCTCGCCGTCAAACCGGTCAAGGCTGGCGCGACGGTCGTCCTGCCGGGCGCGTATGTGGCCGAGCACATCGAGTTGGGGTACGCCGCCACCGCCTATCGAAGCCAGGGACGCACCCTCGACACCGCCCACGCCTTCGTCTCACCCACCACCACCCGCGAAGTGCTCTACGTCTCGGCCACCCGCGGACGAACAGACAACCGTCTCTACGTCGATATCAGCTACGACCCCGACCCCGACACCGGCCACGAACACACGACACAACAGCAGACGGCAAACGACGTGCTTGCCGGCGTGCTGGGCAACCAGGGCTCCGACATCTCCGCCCACGAAGCGATCCGGCGGGCCCACGACCAGGCCGAGAGCGTCGCCACCGTGGCGGTCGAGTATCAGACCATCGCCTCAGCCGCCCAGGACGAACACTGGCAGGCCCTGTTGGCCCGATCCGGGCTTACCCCGGCCCAGGTTGAAGCGGTCCGAGCCAGCCCGGCGTACGGTCAACTCACGGTCGCCCTCAAAGACGCCGAGACCCGAGGCCTCGACGTCGAGCGGACGTTGCCTACCCTGGTTCGAGGCCGCACACTCGTCACCGCCGACGATCCGGGCGCGGTCTTGCGCCATCGTGTCGACCAATGGCTACAAGCCCACCCAGGACAACCCGCCACGTCGCCAGACCTGATCGCGGGGCTCATCACCCGTGTATCGGGTGCCACCGAAGCCGGACCCAATCGGGCACTGGCCGAGCGCGAAACATCGATCGAAAGGCGCGCCAAGGAACTCGCCGAATCTGCTGTCGCCAACCGCTTCGCCTGGGTCGCCCGGCTAGGCCGACCACCCACCGAACCTACAGCCCGACAGGAATGGCTACGACTGGTCGCCACCGTCGCCGCCTACCGAGAACGCTGGGACATCCGCGCCGACCCTCGCACCCTCGGTGCGCCCGACACCACAATGAGCGCCGAACAACAACGTCAACGAAAACGCGCTCACGCCGCCGCCCAACGGGCACGCGCCATCACCTGGGACAACCGCCTATCCCCGGACCACGGCCACGGGATTGCAAGCCCGACGACAGCTCCCGGGCCATACAACGGCGTCGACTTGTAACGGAACGGCCGCTGAGGAACGCAGATATGGCCGGAACTGGCGTGCTTGGGCGGGACTGCCCGATCATCGGCATGACTGTTCTAGAGCACCCGGACCCACGCAGGCGGTCGCGTACGGCTGGGGCTGAGCCCGACACCCAGAGTTAGACACTGACGTTCTGGCAGCGTTTTCTGGAGCTAACTCATTAGCTAGGCTAAGTTCCAGAGCCGTCGATCTGTCGCGGCCGGACTAGCAGGCGGAGGTCGCCCCACGGATCACCGGCATAACGGGCAGTCTGTATGTCGTGGATGTTGACTTCGTCGTTCGTCCGGATGGGATCATCGAGGCCCACGTTGAACCGTGTGGCGGCCTTCTTGACGAGGCGCTCAACGACGCCATCTCGAGCCGAGCACCTCGCGGCGCTGTCCGTCAAGGTCTTTCTACGTATTGGATAGATCAGACCGAGGCGAGGGCACGTCGCAACGCCGAGAATGGCGTCTCGGATCGATTCGCCTCTGGCAACGTCACCTACCTGCGGCTGGAGGGCAGCCGAGTCGTCGTCGGCTACGACTTCGACCCCGACGAGGAGAACGCTGCCAGCCTGACGCTGGAGGACCTCCTGGAGTTCCTGGCTGAATACCGGCAGCGAGTTATAGATGCTGGCGGCGCAAGCGGTTCAGAGGCTTCCGAGATGGCAGAGGCGGAGAAAGTATGGCCTATGGGTCGGGCCAAGTAACCGGCGCAGAACCGCAGCACATGAGACCCCGTGCGAGATGAGAGTCGGACTGCCACCGGCGCACGTACTCGGCGTACTGGCGCGGCCCTCAGGGGTCGGTGCTCCGTCGGCGGCTACCGGGTGTGCGCAGGTTCGGGGCTCGTCTCGTGGAATGTGCTGCCATTCCAGCGCCAGGTGAGGGTGGCGAACACGGTTGGGCAGCAGCGAGAGGCCAGACCCGTGTAACCAACTACCTTCAGTTCCACGCTCGTCGGGGAAACGATAAGGAACCGCGTGGCATGCGTCACCGCTCGGACACCGGGGACCCACCCATCTGATGATTTCAGCAGAGATTGCAGCAGGTGCACCTCGGTTGAGGACCGGGCCTTGTCGTAAACCAACAGGGCCGCAGATCCAGTCCCATCCTCGGCGGCGCACTGAACGAGGACGACCGCGACCTGCCCCCGAGATTCCAGCGTCGTGTAGGCAACGCTCTGCTCAGCGGGTGGCTGTCCCGTTGGGCAGGGAACCGGATAGGCCACGTCGGGCCACTCGACCTGGTGCAATGCCATCCCTCTGCTGGAGCACCCGACTGCCAGGGAGATCACGGCAAGAAGAAGGGTCGCCCGCCAGATAGCCACACCACCTGTACGCTCAGCCGCGCCCGAACGTTCCATATCTCACCTCTCCCGATTATCACAGCCGGAAGCCTCGGCGGCTCATAGTCGGCAGGGAGTGTCGCTATGGGCGGGGTAGGGACCTCGAGCCGGATCGTTAGCTCGGAGGTCGATGAGCGGCGTGGAGAATGTCCCGGGGCAGGTCCAGGGTGTGGGGTCGTCGAGAGATTGTGGCCGTCACCTCCCGCAGGTCGGGGTCTCCTATCTCCCACCAGTCCGGCTCGCTACCCGAGTGCCGGCTGGACTCGATAGCGGCCACCGCCCAGGCGATGCGTGACTCTCCGTTTCCGCAGAACTTCCAGAGTTCCTTAGCTGAGCGGCTGTAGTGGTGGATCAGGTGATCGAGCTCGAACGGGTCGACTCGCCTCTATCGAAGCGGGCGAAACCCTCCCGGAGGTGTTCCTGGAGGTTTCGGAGCTGCTCGCGGTGGTAGGCGAAGACCATCTCGGTGTCGGCCTTGCGGCTCGCTCGCTCTTCGTCGGTTCGGGAGTCACCTCTCGGGGAGGGCACGGGCCAAAGGTACCAACGCTTAGGGTCGGCTGGTTGGCCACACGTAGGTCCGCCACGCCACGGAAGGGTTAGGGCGCCGGCGGTTGGGCCGGCGCCCAGATGTCGGGTTCGTCTATCGGCTGGCGCCTGCGATGAAGGTGGAGACGATGTAGGTGGCGTGGCGGTCTAGAGAGACCCTGGCCCGGTCGTAGCGCATGGTGGTTCTGGGGTCGGCGTGGGATGCGGCTTCTTGCACATCGCGTAGGGGTACTCCGGCGTCGAGGGCGGCTGTGATGAAGGCGTGGCGCAGGGTGTGCGGCCCGATGGGCTTGGTGATCCCGGCTCGTCGAGCGACCCGCCGGACGATGCGGGCTGCGCCGTGACGATCCAGGCGGGCTCCGTCGGGTCCGGTGAAGATCGGACCGCCAGGCCGCTCCCCGATGGCCAGGTCGACCGCTCGGGCGGTCCGGGGTGCCAGGGGGATCGTCACGGTCTTGCCGCCTTTGCGCAAGATGGTCAGGGTCCGATGTCCCCGCTCTACCCCGAGGGACTCGATGTCAGCGCCGATAGCTTCGGATACCCGCAGCCCGTTGAGCGCCAGCAGCGAGATCAGCGCATGCTCGCTGGCGTGGCCGAGCCCGGCCGCGACGAGCAGGGCGCCGACCTCGTTACGGTCCAAGCCGACGGCGTGAGACTCGTAGTCGAGGCGAGGTCGGCGCACGTACACCGCCGGCGAGTGCGCCAACAATCCTTCTTCTTCGGCATAGCGGTAGAACCCGGTAACGGTGCCCAGTCGTCGGGCCACGGTGGCCCGGGCCCGGCCGCGCTCTTCCAGGGTGCGGGCGTAGCACTCGATGTCGGCCCGGCGCACCGCGAACAGGGCCAGGTTGTGATCGTCGCACCAGGTCACGAACTGGCGTAGATCCAACATGTAGGCGTCGCGCGTCAGACCGCGATAGCCGGCCAGGAAGCCGGTGAGGGCGAGGCGTTCAGGGTCGCTGAAGGCGGGGTCGAAGACCGCCACCGAGGTAGTCGCTACTGCTGTCATGAGATACCTCCCGAGTCAGTGGGGACCCGGGGAGCGAGCCCCACACGTTGAGACCCTGACGGTAGAGCCGACCAGCACTCGCTCACCCGAGAGGCAGAGCCCGAGCGCTTCACGTGCGCCGTGTCGCCCAGGGTAGAAAACTGCCGGGGTGGGCAGTCCGGACCTGACGACGGCCAACCTGGACGTCTACGACACCCGAGACGGACTGTGGAACCCCGAGCACGGGAACCTGGAACAACCCCAGGGGTGGGACTTCCTGCCCACCGGCGACGCCTTCGTGACCCGGCGAGTCAAAGCAGTCGGGGTCTACTGATCGCTATGGCGGCCCCGAGGAGCAAACCGTCCCCACCGACGGCTGCTCGGAATCCTGGCCCCGACCGCCGCCATCGACCAGGCCCGAAACCAAGCGGCCGAGAACGCGGACAAGCGTCAGGGCCGTCGGGCCCAAGCCGCGGTCTACCGCCAGCGCCGAGAGGACCTGTACCGCCAACAGCTAGCCGAGGCCATCGTCGCCTTCTTGGACTTCGCCCCCGAGCACACCGATCTGGCCCAAACCATCGCCACTGAAGCCGCCCAACGAGCTGGAGAAGTAGGCAGCGGAAGAGTGGGACGAACTCGCACCCTCAGCCTCGACGAGCGCGCAGCGCTGGCGGCCAGGGCCCTCATCCGACACCGCTATACCCACTACGAGGAACGTCTCATCCAAGAAGTGTGGGACGACGACTACCTCTACCGCGAAGTCAAGTCCGACGCCCACCACGAAGTCGACCAGTACCTCCAACAGCATCGCCAGCCAGGGTGAGACACGACAGACCGTTACAGAACGACCCATAGCTATCGGGGAAGGTCATCCGCCCAGAGCGACACTCCTATGTTTGTCAAGTAGCTGTTTTGCTGGTTGCGGACACGACATGGATGGGCCACTCCGGGGAGGGCAGACTCTTATTAAGTCACGCGCAGCAATGTTGCGATGTTGCTCGGGGACGGCCGACTGGTCGTTCGCAGGTCAGCACATGGCGACAGCCGAATATTGGGTCAGACCGTCCCCGAGATGGTGGCGTTAGGTAGCGGTGGCGAGGAGGTGGTGGTAGACCTCGCGGGCGACGTAACGCTTCAAGCATCTGATGATCTCTGTCTTGGACTTGCCTTCTTTGAGGCGTCGTTCGACGTAGACCTGGGTGGGCTGGTGGGAGCCGAGGCGGGTGAAGATGATGCGCCATAGGGCGTGGTTAGCTGGTGCTTCGGATCTGAGGGGGGAACAGGGTCCGCGTCTGGGGGTGGGGATGCTGTCAGCTTGGCGGGGTGAGAATCCGGGAGCGTTTGAAGGCGTCGG